>FTLB01681832.1_pt1 | contig 10107 bp, 6 predicted proteins | sample 1658291 | NCBI WGS metagenome assembly FTLB01 (sample SAMEA3914812, study PRJEB12502) | metagenome | biome: forest; material: soil | place: Canada | collected 2011-07-07 | depth 0.1 m
CTCAGCTCTATACTTCGGCGTCAAAGGAAGGCTAAGCTGGACGATGCTAGACATCCATCTGTCACAACCTGAGTGAGGGACAATTATCTAGTCCCCAAACTCATTCTCGTCGGTTGCATGCGTCTTCTGGACTACTTTGAAGTAAAGGCCAATTGCAATATTAGTCGATCCGCAAAGTGGAGGTGACCTCTTCCCGGGATAGAATGGCCGTTGAGTATGCTCATGTTTCGGCATCGTATGGGGGGCTTCCCTATGTGCAAAGATGTATAGCCAAGTACCGGCTTATTCTGCTTCGATAGATGAATCAGCAAGGAATTATTTGAGCTGATTCATCTCGGAGTCACAATGCCTGACAAGCCATATATAGATAGTCAGGATTACCATCGCCTCGGCTGTCAACCCTCAAGTCCTCGTGTGTAACTTCCAAGCGGTCTTATTCTCTTTATAATTCGGACACCCTGACATTCTGAGTACGGATATTTCTTAATTCGTTGATATTCTGGCAGTAAGGAATCGCAGTCCGCTTTCTTTCGCGTCGTCCCAAACATGCAAGCCAATCCGCATAGAGCTAGGCGGCTGCCATGTTCTGTTCAGCACTGGAAATGCTGAACATCGATAGAGGTGCAAATGATCCCCGTACGATAATGGTATTTCTATTCTGTAATTCTGTTCTGGCAGAGGCAACTCCGAAGCAGCAACTCGATGTGACACTGTTATCACTGATTTCATAAACAAGAGTACTTTCGCCGATACACTATTTAGACACCATATTTGGCCATTCTAGCGATCATGACTGAATGATCAAGACATTGGACTAGGCAAGTCTTCTCTCTTGTCAGCGGCCGGCTGGACACCTTTCCCCTTCAACTGGCTGAAGGCAGAAATGCTCATCCAGACAAACCAAACAATCCCGGCCAACACCCCAAACACTATATATGTCGACTTCTTCTTCTCGTGCGAGAGCTGCAACCCTAATCCGGCATTGATTATTCCCAACGTGATGAGCGTAATACCCCACCAGATATGCCAATATGTCACAGCAGACCGCGATTGTGTTTTCTTGAACATGGTGTGGTGTATAAGGCCGGTAAGGGGCTGAATGACCAGGCAAGCAATCACCACGATGCCGATGTTGCAGTGGAATTCGTCAAATTGATCCGAGTCCAAGGCCATCCAGATACCCATGCCTAAATCGGCAATAAGGAGGCAGTAGCAAAACGACATCCAGCCCGCATGTAGCCAAGTGCCACGATGAAAGGTGCGGATGACAACAGCGCCAATAGGCATAAAAAGAGCGAGCGTGAGAGGCCCAAAGATCCTATGAGCTATTCGAACATGATGGTAGAAGGGGGTATCGGCAAGAACCAGGCTTGCCCCTATGAAACATTAACGACCCAAGCCCGCCGGAACAGGGAGAGTGTCTAGACTTACCGCCCAGGATGAGAAGAAGTTCTCGCAGCATTTTTATTTTTTATTTTTTTTTGCGACTGCCGTGAATCTTGGATAGCAACCTATCAAGGCACGCCCGACGAGAGTTTTAGTTTTATATTTAAACAGTTGTTTCAATTTACGTCTCTGTGCGAGGACTGTGTTCATCTTATAGACCTGCTCGGCGTTTTTGAGCCGAAGGAAATGGACAGGGATCCTGGCATGTTCCGCTGTCCAGTCTAATCCCTGCTTAGGGCCATGCAGGTTGCACGCTTTGATGGGAATCAGATAAGATCAGATCATCTGATAAGATGGGATAAGCATTTGTAACTGCATGTATCTGCAGGGAAGCAAAGGTGTACCGAGTCAGGCAGTTACATTGCCGTGACATTGCACCGGGATTAAAACTTTGCTCCGTCGTCCCACAATCTCTCTGACTTGGTTGGGACTGTAAAAACCGACGGCAGTTGCAAAATTGCCCTCCGATTGAAGGAATGCAGGCATAGCAGCCTTCACTCTCTCTTAAGAGGCGAGCGCACAACTTCCAGCCTGCGAATCTGACTTTCTTCAGAGCACTCTTTTCGAACGGCATGAGATGTAGATCCATCACAAGAGTCAAAGACCCTCCGGAGCGGACTCTTCTCCGCCATACCCACAAAGGATAGATACCTGACCCTTGCGTAGTTGGATGGGTTTCTGTATTGTTCCAAACAAAAATTAAGCTAAGTCAAACCTGACAAGCAGTGCGAAGCAGAACGGACGGTGCCCGCAGGTAAAAATTTTTTTTATCGCTCGGCTGGCCGGCTTCACTCGAGCGCTAAAATAGAATGACTTAAACGAGATATGATTGCGGCCCAATCGAAGTTGAAGAATATTGCGTTCCAAGGGCCATCGACCAGAACCAAAATACCTTCGTTCCATTGTTCCACTTTTTGGTGAGGGGGTAGCCAATATACCAAAAGTTTATGTCGATGTGTTCAAGCTATCTGCACGAGCATGCCGACACTATTCCGACTCGAATTTGCCGAGGGGACAAGAAAAAAGCAACAGTGGATGGATATAAGGCATGTTTAAATGAGGTAGTTGCACTTCATATGTCAAAGGCGGTCCCTCGCTGCGAGGACTGAAGGTGCTTGGGTTCGGGATAGTACCGAGGCAAAGAGCCGCTACCATATGGACACAAGGTAGAACAGCCCTCACCCACGTTTCTCCCCCTCCTTTGTAAAAGGCATCAAACAACGGGGATGTGCCCTGGGCAATCCTGGCAATAGCGGTAGGGGTGAAAAAAAGGGACACAAGCTAAAGAGACGGCCTTTGCACGGACCTTGAACGGAAGGTAGCTGCCAGCCCAGCCTTTCCTGTGGTGTGGCAGATTAGTTGTGCTACCTTTCTTCCACGGATGCGACAAATATGGGGATATTAATGCTTTCCGAGCACTCAGACAAGGAGCCAAGATGTAGCAGCTAAGTAAGGTACGGTGACTTAGTAGGCCAAAGATCGCCCAGGAATAGTAATATTGGGATTAAATGCATAGAGAAGAGCAGAGTAAAATAACTGTAAGAAATACAAGAGGCAGCTACATTACCTGTGTAGAGAGGTCAGGTGCATAAATAATATGATAAAGAAAAGAAGATATAAAGATTATAATTTTTTACATAATTCTATCAAGCAATAGGTCACCAGAGACTGGAGACACTTTTCAAATGCGAAAGTTAATATCGTAAGGTGGAGATTAAGGTAAGGTACTGAAGCACGATTGGCATCAAGGAACAGATCTAATTGGTAGTAGCTATATAGTCTAATATCGAGGCCCGGCTACCACAAATCGAGGCCGGCTGGCTCAATTGGAAGAGCGTCTGACTACGATGAAAACTCAGTTAATCAGGAGGTTCCAGGTTCGAGCCCTGGGTTGGTCGAATTTTTTTGGGTGGATTCTGATCCACATTTTTCCAAAACTACTGAGAGCGAGTCAGTAGAAGTACACTAATATCCTCGCAAGATCCAACAAGGCCGGCTGGCTCAATTGGAAGAGCGTCTGACTACGATTAACTGATCGGGTTATCAGGAGGTTCCAGGTTCGAGCCCTGGGTTGGTCGTTTTTTTGCCTTTTGGTTCTCCCAATCTCCGAAGAAAATAGGGTTTCAGGACCCTCCTTCCCTTTTTTCCATCCTCCCCATCTTTTTTTCCCTCCAAAAGTTTACACGATGTAGATATGGCTAGTTAATCTGATAACTGAGATGAGCCAATGTGAGTCTAAAACCTCTGCGTGACGGGTCCATTGTATGCGCTGCCTATGACCAGCTGGCTCAGATTCACCATGGATGGGTGTTCGCCGAAACTGAGAGGTACTCTCTTCTTCCACGAGCTTAGAAGAGATAAGCAGCCGCATCTTGATTTGAGGTCTCACATACCAACTTCCGTAAAAACCCTTACGAGTAAAAGGGTATCTTCTTTATCGTATTATATACTTCTGCGGAGCACGGCCGATGCATTGTAAATGTGCATCAGAAGACCAGATGCTACCGAACCACGTTCTCCCTCAGGCCCTTTGTTCGCAAAGTGAGCCGAGTCTCTTCGTCATCAAATGGCAGAGAAACCGGTACATGAGTAGCCATATGGACCGACGGTAGTGTAGAGCCAACTAGATCCTCGGTATCGCGATTCTCATTGTCCCGCGAGATTGCTTTCCGGAGCTCCTCCCTCTGCTTACTCAGTGCGTCGCTGTCGGCACTGCCTCTTCTGCTCCCCCCAAAGCTGCTCGTGTCACCATCGCCGATTAGGGTGGATCTTATTCTACCGGCTTGTAGGCCGCGGAAGCCGCCGCGTTTCCTCTCGGGAATATCGTCGTTTCCAGCGCTGCAGACGTACAGGAGGTATTTCAAGTTCGGAAGGGTGTGACGTATGTCGACAACCTTGAGACCCTGCGAAATGCATAGCGCTTCAATGTTCTTGTTCATGAGGAACCACCCATAGTCGAATCGGAACTGAGCGGTTGATCTCCGACGAGTAAGGTAAAGTGGAAATTCCCGCTGGCTGTCGGGGAGCTTGCTGACGTCGTCACGAATGCTGGATCGTGAGCCATAAGGATTGATGGAATAGGGAAGTGGAACGCCAAGGTAGTATTGGAGATTGTGCGCCAACAGGGCGACGTTGCCCAACGCTGCTGAGATTACCTCCTCACTGGTGGTACTGTTGCTAGTAATCGCAGAGTCGTAGGTTGTGTTTGGCAGAGCGAGTCCGCAGATTTGGAACGACAAGGGAGGACCCATGGGGCGGGGCACGATATCGAAGACACGAGACAGGTCTTCGCAGATTCGGCGGCGCTGACCGTGGATCTCGAAACCGGTCTTGATCACGAGCTCCTTGGATTCTGCCAGCTTATCGGTGGCATTCAGTACATCATCGGCGACTTTTGCTTGCTGAGCTCTTCCCGCTTCGATGGCGGCTTTTCGTGCGCAATTTGACGCAGTCAGTTCTTTGATCCGAATCTTCTGCGTGTCAACTGCCTTTTGGACTTGAGCGACGTAGTATTTTGCAACGCGCGTCTTCTCCACCTGCTCTGCGCTATCAGCACCGAGCTTCTGGGCTCGGCTCTCTTCCAGCAGCTGGCCGATTTGGCGGGCAACACTATCCCTAGTTGCCAATGCGTCTTGGATGGAATTGTCCAAGGTCGCTAGCTTCATGAGCGCATTGTAGGACGAGGTCGGCAGGGGCGGCGTAGGTTTCGGGGGGAAGTACTTGTTCGAGAGCTCGAGAGAGTATATGCCGTCCATAAGGTGGAAAACTATCGAGTTGGGTGGGAACTGCACACCATGGACGGTTCCGAGCCAGTTGAGCTGCCGCAGGTCGACACGGTCTTCGATAAGGAGTGTCCATTGCTTTTCGTGCTGCCGCTTCGTCCATATCTCGATGTTGATCTGCGGGGACCGAGTTATCGACGGATCAAGGTGCTCAAGCTCGAAGAATTTGAAGTTAAAATTCTATTAGAGTATACGTTAGCAAAGGCAACCGAAATCACAAGCAGAGATCCCGGGGCTTCTTCGTACAGTCGAGCGCTCGATGATTTCGCTACTGTATATCGGATCTTCTTCCCCGTCGACCCGAAGCTCAAAGAACACATCGGCCGCCCTGCTCTCGACCGTATCCTCCAGCCTCTTCTGTCTAACGGCCGCAGTCGCATTCGCGAGGATTGAGCTTCGCCGCCTGGCCCTTGGGGATCGTAGGTTCTCGGATGACAGCGCGTGATGTAGCTGCGGTGTGTCGTGGAGCGCCTCAAGCTTCGTAGATGTTTGGTTGAGCGCGGCATCGTCTACGGTGCGACCTTCGGGACGAAGGAAGCTCAGGCCTCTCAAGTAGATGCCGCGAAGATGCCTGATCTTGCGATTCTGCGGGAGGAGGAGGGGGCGCGGCGAGTCGGCCGATAGCAACATAGTTTCATCTTGTAAGGTTTGTGCTCGCGATATTTTTCGGAATTCGGCTATCTCTCATTACCCTCGTCGGCAAATTTCAAGTCATTGTATAGTCGTGATGGGCGGATGCGAACCTGGTCGGGTAGAAAGAAGCGATGACAATATCGTTGGATTGCTGAGGTATCGCTTCCTTATCCCCATCCGACAAAGTGCCGATGTTGAGCCGTAAGATGTACGGAGTAGCTTTCGTACCTTAAGTCTCCGAAAATTGGCCTAATACCGAAGATTCACAACTCTCAGCCCTTCTCCCAGCTTGGACTGGTAGCTCCGGGTGTGTTTTATTCCTCAGCTTCATCCCATGGTCCGATTGATTCACTTGAAGCTCCCAACGCCCGTCTTAGGAGATACTTTGCTTAGGTATCGGACCCGCCGCAATACCCAGATGCTGTCCTGTGCCCATAGAACATGCGCGGCTCGACAAGGACTCCAAGATCTGAGAGCGCCGTGATATAAACCAAATTACAAGCTGAACTTCATGAAAATGAACCTCGTTTTCTTGGAACTGGCTACCTATGATGAAGCATGGAGGAGCAAGGCAGGTGTGAAGAGCGGGCGAATATTAAACGGCCAATCAGCTTGAACGGAGGAGCCGCTGGCTTCTTGTTCTGCGCCTTTTAAGTCGACCACGCCTCTATACGGCTGACCATCGCAAGGAGCTTCCAGAGAAGCGGCCCGAAAAGTTATGAGCCAGCCATGTTTGTCTAGACGTAGAAGATGGTTTGACGCAACGGCACCGCGATCTGAAGGTTCCACCAATTTAACGCTGTTCAGGCCCCGCATCGGCGCTGAGCGCTGAACGTCTTCCTTATCTATCAGCTTCAACCCCACTCACAATAGACTCCTCTCCCACCCTTATGCCATCTGGCCATCTGCTTGGCTGCACTCAAAGGCGGGAGAAGAACAGTATTTGTACCTCGTGAGATCAAAACTGTCCTGCCAACCCCTCAACCAGAGAATAATCCTCGCCGCCACTTTCTCGCAGAATCAGGGGTTGTAACTCGAATCCTAGTCACTCGTAGATACAACGATGGAGCCCCTCCATCTCATGTGGGTTGGCGGTCATGAACGATCTGGCCGCGCGACACCGTAAGAGCGAAATCCAAAACGGCCCGGTTGTTTGTTTCCTTTAACATCTTTCTAGGATAGACATAACTGATCCCTCAACGGGGGATATTTTCGCTCGGTACGCTCTAGCCAGTTCCTCGTGTCTCAATGCCAAGTCTGTTTCCGGGCTGATACCCCCTTTAGTTGCCACGCCGCATCAGACGAGGATGTCGCCGAAGCAGTGGACATTGCTCATGCTACGTTCCAGTCCGGGGTTTGGTCCCGAGCGCCATCCCATCGGCGGGCGGAAGTGCTCGAGAAAGCAGCAGAACTTCTATCGGCGCAAATCTCCGCCCTGATCGCAGTCGAAGTACAGCAGACAGGCCGAGCTATCCGCGAGATGAACGCGCAAGTTCCATCGTTGGTCCGGTGGTTTAGATACTACGCAGCACACCTCCGGACCGAGGAGCGCTCCGTGCTGCCTACAATGGGGAAGCTGCACAACTGGATCGACCGACGACCGCTGGGAGTCGTGGTGCAGATCACGCCGTTCAACCACCCTCTGCTAATCGCCGTAAAGAAGCTGGCCCCCGCGCTGGCGGCTGGAAACAGTGTTATACTTAAGCCCAGTGAGTTGACGCCAATCACGAGTCTGCTGCTAGGTTGGATCATGAAGGACGCAGGGCTGCCAGATGGAGTCCTGAGTGTGCTGCCCGGGCTGGGGATATCGACCGGCAAGGCGCTGGTGAGCCATCCATTGGTACGAAAGGTGGATATCACCGGGGGCACAGCCGCCGGGCGGGCGATCGGTGAGCTCGTGGGGAAGAACTTGGGAAAGTACACGGCCGAGCTCGGTGGCAAGGCGCCACTGGTCGTCTTCGCGGCCGCAGATATCGAAGCAGCCGTGAATGGCATCGCGTTCGGGTCGTTCATCGCCACCGGCCAAACATGTGTGGCTGCAACGAGGATTCTCGTCCAGGAGCCAATCGTTCAACAAGTCACAGAAAGACTGACGGCAAAGGCTGAGTCCATCCGAATGAGAATGGGGTCGCCCAAGAACCCGGAATCGATGATGGGGCCTCTGATATCAGAACGAAGCTTGGGGAATGTCGAGTCTCTGGTCAGCGAGGCAATCCAATCCGGAACAGTACGAGCTTTGACCGGAGCAGAGAGAATGAGCGGCCCTAGCCCTCTCGACGGATTCGATTTGTCCAAGGGATACTTCTACCCGCCAACGATTCTTGTCTCCGCGGACACTAACTTTGAGCTTGTTCGGGCATCTCGCGTTTGGAAGCAAGAAATCTTTGGCCCGGTCATCGTCCTGACAAGTTTCAAGACCGAGGAGGAGGCCGTGCAGCTGGCTAACGATAGCGAGTTCGGCCTCGGCGCCGGTATCTGGACGAACGACCTATCCCAAGCGTATCGAGTTGCCGAACAGGTCGATTCTGGAATCGTATGGATCAACACTCATCACCGGAACGACCCGAGCAGCCCATGGGGCGGAGCAAAGAGTTCAAGCGGGGTCGGCAGTGAGAACGGCGTGGATGCATACAACGAGTACACGACTACCAAGAGCACGATAATCAACTACGCTTCTGTCGATGAAATGAGACAAGATGACTGGTTTTCGGAAGCAATCGGCAATGCCAGATACGGATAACCGTATTGTCTAAATATCCCAAGCTCGGTATATCATCTTTTATCAGCCTCTTACGAACCTTGTTAGCTATGTCTGACTTAGCTATGTCTGACCCGACTGCCCTTCCTTCTCCCCCGTGATGGCCTGGAGTGATCATGACTTGTGATTCCAAGTATTTCTGCGCCACTACTTAGGCTGCGGGAATAGGTCCAAGATCACCTCTTGCCCAGTTAATGTGAACGTAGTCGTCGCTGCTGTAGGCACGTCCAGGAGCAACTCGTACTTGCCCGGGTAGAGCACGGTATTCCCGGCCAGGTCGACCCTGGCCAACGTCCCCAGAGTCAACGGCAACACCCCTCTGGCAGTCTCCCCTTTCTTTATACTTTGAAACCGTTTGTATGCCACCAGCGTCTTTATTGGATACGGTTTTGGCCCGAATTCGCCAGCCAGAAATGCCAGTGCAACGAAATCCGAGGTCACGTTTCCGGTATTGGTGACCTGAATCGGAACCGACGGGAAAGGGCAGAGATCGAGATGCTTGGTCTTGCATGTAGTAAGGATATCTTTGATGGAGTGTGTGTTCGGGAAGCCTCCCAGCCCATCGGATAGGGTGGAAAGGTTGAAGGTGGTATAGTGCAGGCCATGTCCAAACGGCAAAACCGAGTCGTTGTACCACCGATACGTCCTTCCGGGATTCTTGCCGCCGGGTCGCAAATTCATGTCCGTCAACGGAACACTGTCGGTATAATTTGCTGGATACTGCGTAACAGGTAATCTTCCCGCCGGTGCTGTCTTTCCCGTAACGATGTCGAGAGCGGCTGTGCCACCATCCTGCCCGGGAAACCCGGCCCAGATAACCGCGGAAATATTTCTGTTCGTTAACAGAGGAGTATCGTCGTTCTGATCTCCCAGTTCGACCACAACCGTTGGCTTTCCTAGTGCCGCGAGCTTCTGCAGCAGTGTAAGCTGTGCTTCTGGCCACGCTATCGAGTATCGATCTCTGTCCTCCTTTTCGATGCTCAGGTCGGTCCCACCAAAATACAGTACTACGTCCGCCTGTCTTGCCGCGTCAAGTGCAGACTTTGTCCACCAGTCTCCGCTCATGGAATCATTCTGGGCCACCGGTCCATTTGCATATACATAGGTCAAGTTTCGCGCCACTGCCGCAGCGACAGGGTTGTTAAAGTAGGGCGGCAAGCCGCTGTACCCGCCCAACATCTGCCGCGTGCCCTTGGCCCAGTGGCCAACCAGAGCAACAGTCTTGTTCTGTAGTGCCAATGGCAAGGTGCCGTCATTCTTGGTCAAGACGAGTGCGTTGGCAGCAGACCTGAGTGCCAGTTCGCGGGCATGAGGAGTGTTGACATCTTTCCAGCTTATCGAGCGATACGTCGAATTAGGCGGATCAAAATAGCCTGCGCGAATGATGCCTTCGTAAAGACGTTTCAGAGCCGTATCAATCACAGTCTCGTTGAGCAGTGTCTGGTTGTATGCGCCCTTGACATCTGTCATAGGCGGGTAGCCAGAATC
>FTLB01001521.1_pt2 | contig 10104 bp, 5 predicted proteins | sample 1658291 | NCBI WGS metagenome assembly FTLB01 (sample SAMEA3914812, study PRJEB12502) | metagenome | biome: forest; material: soil | place: Canada | collected 2011-07-07 | depth 0.1 m
CAGTACCAGCAGCAGCAGCAGCAGCAGCAATACCAGGCCCAGCCGCCTGCTGCGATGCCAAATCCCCTTGCTGCAATGGCCAGCAACAATCCGTTTATGGCCACCGGGGGCCGGACCGAGGCACCCCAGTCATCCTTTGCCGATAACAAGCACAAAGTGAGTCGGGATAGCATGATGGCGCTAGGGATGGAATGGTCCAACGGCCGCCACAGCCCGGACGCATTCACGAGCCTCAGCGCGCGAGACCTGCGGTAGTGCGTGACGGAGAAGGTGGGGGACAGGGCTTTGTACATTGCTCAAGGCTGTACCATATCGATATCGTGCCTACCTGACCTAACCTACCGCACCTTATCCCGCCGATTGTAGTATATATGAACTGGGAAGTAGGGGAGTAGGGGACCAACAGTGAGGAGCGTACACCTCGGGGCATGGAGATGTCTAAATCCGATCGCCCCGTGGCCGCGAGAAAAGAAACGCTCGGGTTTTTAATTTGTACATAACGCGGGAAGAGGAAGGGGGGAGGCGCTCTACGCTCCTGGACCATCGTGGCGATGTATGATAGACACGCGATACAAAATATGTATGTAAACAAATGCGTGCGGTGATCCGCCCTGACCTGACCGTTCGGCGACGTGAACACCGGAGCTTGGAGCAGGTACGAATTTGTTAAAAGGTATATATACGCACTCAAGATCGAGATCCCTTGGTTTACACTGCAGCTGTCGCGACCCGCATGCTTGACCTAAGAGCTCTGGGAGTGACTTTCGGAGAAGATGGTGCCGGGCTCCAAACAACTTCGCTTGCGTTCTGAGAGCGTAGGTACAGAATAAGGTAAAATACAGAATGGCTTTAATCTCAAAAAGGTATTAATAATGCAGTCTATCACCAACGGCTTCAATCGCGCGGGGAGAATCTTAGTATCAAGACCCGACCTGAGCGGCAACCGATCGCAACCTTCTCTCCAAACACAGCGGATGCCTCCGATCGATAATCTGGGGGAAGCCATATCAGATTTTCTCCCCGGTATCTAATCCAGGCCCAGGATGCATCGATTTCGTAACCGGGAGCGCGAAGCAGAGGATTGCTGGGGTGAGAGGGAACGATCGAAACTCCAGCTTCTGTAAGAGTGCCGAGATCGAGGGTACCGGCGTTGGTATGTAACCAATCCGGCTGATACGAGTCAAATTCAAGAGATGTGCAGTCGGGAACTGTAAGTCTGCTCATGCATTGACCAGTCACGGGGTCCCAGATTATAACATTGTCACGACCGACCGATGCCACCGATGCCAATCGGGTACTGTCGATCGACCATGCGACTAACCAGACCGGGTCACTGTGGCCGTTGAGCGTGTGCTTGCACTCACCGGTGGCAAGATCCCAGATCTTGATGGTCGTATCGTTGGTGGTCCTATCGTTGGAAGCCGAGGCAAGCAAAGTATCATCGGTCGACCATGCCAAAGAGTCGACTGAATCGAGATGGCCGCCGAGCGTCATTTCGCACTCTCCAGTTATAGGGTTCCAGATCTGCATGATCCTATCGTCAGAGGCTGAGGCCAGCCTGGTGTCGTCGGTCGACCATTGAGTCACTACGTTTACAGTGTCGTCCTCTTGAAGTATGGCCTTGCACTGGCCAGTTGTGGGATCCCAGATCCTGATGGTCTCGTCCTCCGAGGCTGAGGCAAGCCGGTTGCCATCCCTCGACCAGTTGACGTACCGAACCCGTTTGCTATGGCCGTCAAGCGCTGCTCTATACGGGCTGGACATAGGAACCCAAACCTTGACGGTATTGTCGCTAGAGGAGGAGGCAAGTCGGGTGCCGTCGGCAGACCAGGCCACGGAGTAGACCGTGAGGCCATGGCCGTGTAGCGTCGCCTCGCACTGACCAGCCACAAGATCCCAGATCCTAATGGTCCTGTCTCTAGAGGCGGAGGCAATCTTGCGGCCATCGGTCGACCATGCAACGGAGTTAACTGCGCTGTCATGGCCGTGGAGGGTCAGCGTGCACTGGCTAGTTATAGGATCCCAGACCTTGACGGTCGTGTCGCTGGAGGCTGAGGCAATCCGGGTGCCGTCGGTCGACCACGCGACCGACGCGACCGATTCGCTATGGCCTCTAAGAACTGCCTCGCATTGACAGGTCTCAGGATCCCAGATCCTAATGCTTTCATCGACAGAGGCTGAGGCAAGCCGAGAACCGTCGGCCGACCACGCGACGCACTGGACCTCTTTGCTATGGCCCCGGAGGATTTTATACCGGTCAACTACAAAATCCCAGATCTTGACATTATACCCAATAGAGGCTAACGCAAGCAAGGCACCATCGGGCGACCATGAGACAGACCGGAGTCTACAGGAACGGTAGTTAGGCTCCGTACGCGCTGCCTCACACCTGCCGGTCATAGGATCCCAGATCCTGACAGTATTGTTATGGGAGACCGAGGCGAGTCGGGTACCGTCAGTTGACCACGCAACACACAGGATCAAGTCGTAGTCATCTTGTTGGAGCGTGGTCTCGCACTGGCTAGTTACAGGATCCCAGATCTTGACGGTCCCGTCCCAGGACGCTGAGGCAATCCGGGTCCCGTCGGGCGACCATGCGACAGACCGGACCGCGCTGTCGTGGCCATCTAGCGTCGTTAGACACGCACTCCATTCGGTATCCACGATTTGGTTGATAGCCAGCCACCGAGGCTCCTCTCGCCGGAACTGTCCTCTGACCAGGCTTTGGGTAGGACTGAAGACTAGGGCTGAAACGTAGGTTTGTAGCGGGTAGTTTTCGATAACCATGCTGAAGCTTTGGATAAACCGACTTGCTTCCCAAACGAAGGGAGTGAGGTTGTCCGTGTAGTTCTATATTAAAGTTCAGTAGAGCATCGGATAGTCATGTGCCTCTTGTGTTACTATACCTGGAGCTGAACGAGTCTTATCATGGACCGCACACCATGCGACATGCTCCTCAGGAGGCTGAGCGCTTCGAGCCAGTAGAGATATTTTTCACGTAGAAATGTGTCCACCATGCTGCTGTTTTGAAGTCGACTCACCTCCTCGAGCGGGCTGTCGCAGTCGCGAAGATGGTCGATCCAATATATACACGAGTACCGTACGGCAGCGAGTGGATCTGGGCTTGGCTCCTCGACTCGCTCGATGGAGAATCCGGGACTGCCAAGTCTGTAGATGTCACGCTGCAGTACTCGAGACATGATTTGTAACGATCGGGCGAAGATGGTACGGTGTTTTTGGACGGTACCGGAAGGAAAGACATGCTTGGAAGCTGCCTGGAGTATATAATCCTTCGCGGACTGGTGCACGAAAAAGATAGTCTGGTTGCGAAGTGTGAGGAAAGAACCGCAGAGGTGGACGATTTCCGTAAGAGATTCATCATCCGAGAACTCGTCAGAGAGGTCGATCAGGCAAGCCAGCTCGCATAGCGTGACGGGTCGGTACGTAGTCGAGACGGTGGCTAGTACGTCTCTACAGAGAACAGCATCCTCTGATTCGAGAAGGTGGGACATCATACGGTCGTAAAGGTTGCCGAGTTCGGCCGGGAATTCACGCAGTCGAGAGAGAGTGTTTCGTCGAGATGTTCTGAAGAGAGTTTCACAGACCAAGGCCACCCACAGGAAGGTATCGTTCGCGTGAGACAGGAAATAATCGCAAACGGTCTGCCGGAGCTCGTTGCTGTATTTCTTAGCTTCGGCTAGTTGGCCTACCTTGTGATGGATGTAAGTAGCTACAGCCTCCGAAATGGACTTATGATTTAACTCGAGGGAGAGAGTTGCCTTCTCTATGGCTGGGGCGAGATGTTCCTCGATGCTCGGCCAGTTGCGACTAGACAGGAGCCACTTTACCTTCGGCAGGGTTGAATTCTGAGCGATAAAACGGAGGAGTTTCGACAGATCCGCAGATTGATGAGCACCTGTCGGTGAAGAGTTCTGTCTGTCCGCTTGATTCGCACCAACCGTGCCACACTCGTCGAGTGCATCGATGACAAGATAGATCTTCTGCAAGTTTGGGTCTGCTAATATACTGCGCAAGATCTCTGTCAAGGCAGCCCATGCATTGACATCTTCAAACAGCAGCTTCCCAGCTTGGTCATATTTCTTTTGCACGTGTGATATGAGCATCGGCTGCTGGTCGATCAGCATGTAAATCAGCCCCCGAAGGACTGCAGAGGCATTGTTTATCCGTGAGTCGGTGGCTTGGCAGAAGAAGTAGGACAGCACCGCACTGGATTCCGGATCCCTTATTTCTGTCGAGATACTGAGCTCATCGATAATACCACAGAGAAGCATCGTCTTGCCCTTTCCGGGATCTCCTCTGACCCATAGGAGCTGGCCATCTCTGTCCGAACTACCACAGCTGCCATAGCGCCAGTGCTTGAAGTCGTCGTTCTCGAGCACCCAGCGGTATGTATCGGTGAGCAGCCCACCTTTTGTGTCTTCGATACGTTTCTTATCGAGACGTGGATCGGTTGTCCGCAAGTCCTTCAGGCACGAGTAGAACTTAGGGTTTGAAACGAACTGGTCGGTCTTCTTTCGTAGCCGGCGGAATGCCTCTGCTCTTCCTTCGCCGTAGTCTAGTCGCATTCGAACACCAAGAATACCAAGCATCGCGTAGGCCATATCCTCCTCGCGAGTGGTCTCGCGGTAGTCCATCCAAGATAGCCGGTCGTCTACGCTAAATTCAGAGAGCTGACGGTCTCTCAACGCTTCCACGGGGATGCGCGTTACCTCACAGACAATCTGCTCTAGGGAGCGCTTGTTCCCAAGGAGAGTGCCTTCGCTCGAAAAGAATTCGACAGATGAGGGTGCTAACAACTCCTGGAGTGTCCATCCGCGGGTAAACCATAGGCTCTTCCGAAGCGCCGTATCCCAGGCCTGTGTTTCCGGACCGTCGTCGGCCCCCGTCTCTATCCGCCTTCGTTTGGGCGATCTCAGACCATTTGCAGGCTGGGTATCAGGGAGGGATACATCGTCGAGAAAAACGTAGCAACGGTCTGCCTTGCGATAATAGGAAAACATACTATTGATAGCCTCCTGTAGCTCGACGGCGTTCTTCTTGTCGATGCAGCAGGTGTCGACCCAGAAGTACGATAGGCCGTCGCGCCATGCCTGCTCGCCACAGAAGCGGATCTTGCGGTAGCCATGCTTGCTCGGCCCGCTGCCGTCGTTCAAGTCTTGCAAGACCACCTCTTCGTGGCCCCATCTGTGGGAGAGGATCGCATACCGGGGAATGTCTTTAACAAGATCATCGGTCAGGCGGATGGCCCCCGAGGCGTTGTCACGATGCAGGAGGCGCATAATAAGAACGGTTGATCCGCAAACCACGGAGGGTCTAGGGGATGGAGATTACAAGCTTTTGGTGTAAGGGAATGGTGCCTTACTTCTGGCCTCGAATCGGTTCAGCTGGCGGGGTTCCGGTCAAGCCTTGAGCGGCACGTTCGAGGCCGCAGCTCCTCCGTCTTACTTCCCTACCAACACCGGCCGGCCATAGGCACGGTGGCAGAGGTCAAACGCGAGGGCCGCGGGATATACTGAATGTATGTTCACACCACTCCAGGATATACACTGTGGATAAGGAGATTACGCCGAGAACTAATAACTATTGACGAAGTATATCCTCTGCAGCAGCTAATTTCGCACATGAGCGTACTGAGCCGGCCCTGGTCCTCTAATGGAGCCGGGGTATCAAAGACACAGCAAGACTCACGACCCCAGCCCCTCTCCGCCGACCTACCCCTGCCGAGGACAGCTCATCGAGGCACCAAGAGGCACGAAGCAGCGCCTTGCATGATGCATCTCCATATGATGCTGACTCTTCTTTGGTGCGCCTGCAAAAAAGCATCTCGGCCGCATCTGGCCCTGGAGGAACGCATTTGAAGCTGTCCCTCCCCAGCCTTCTCCGACATTGGGCGCGCGCCTTATGCGAGCCCACTCGCTGCGCCAAGTCCTTGTGTTGCAACGACAGGCCGTTGGGCTTCCCCTCATGCTCATTGGCAAATGACCAACGCTGCAGGTGGAGGCGGAGCAGAGCGCTGGCGCAAAAAATCGCGTCGCTGCCTTTTCCTCCTGGTACAGTTGTGCTTGGCGTCGGCATTTCCTACGACGGGAGTGCGGCTGAGCGACGCTTGGCTTGGGGTTCGCGTCGCCTTGCAGTTCTCGCAGCGGAAGGGGAGCTCTTAGGTGCATCTTATATAGTCACTGCGCATTTTTTTTCTTCCTCTTCCCAGGTGATTGTTCTCTCTCCGTGATTTGGGCGCCTTGCGATCGCTTTCGTCGTTTCTCAGCAGCCGGGAGCGCTTCGTTGCCGACTGCGCGTCTCACATATCTCGTTTCCGTTGTGCTGTTCTTGCTACTGTTTGTCTACTTCGGTGCAGTCCAGCCGCAGCTATTTTTCAAACCTGGGCTTGCATGGGGGCTTTAGAAGAGTCGCGTGCAGGATCGTGTTCTCTCGCAGTGCCACTTAATCGAGCATTGCGAACTGAGATAGCCCCCTATTTATATTGCCTTCTTAGCCATGTCCATTATTGAATCCATCTACGGGCGTGTGGCGCCTAGTGGCCGCAGGGCCATCGCGGAGGTGCCTGTCACCCTCATTGAGCCTTCGCGCAGGGGAAATCAGTTCCAAGAACCTCAAGAGAGACTGGACAGCATCTGGGCAGGCTTCACAACCAGAGCTCCGGGCAAAGGTACGCTCTATCACATCTACCACCCCCTTCTCACGTTTTCTCGGCCCTCTTTTGCTAACGCACGGGGTACGCCTGCGATAGTGACCAACATCATACCCAAGAAGTCCCATGCCGGCAAAACCGTGAGTCGGGCCGCCAAGGAGAGTGCGGCGCCGGATCCTGGCCGCGGTCTAGTCATACCGGCAGAAACGTCGTACGAGGCCGCCCGCGCCGTGTGCGTAGCCAAGGTAGCCAAGATCGTCAAGGAATGCCGCCGGATCAACCAGAAGTACCGGGACGCCCATTTCGACCTGGAGCTCGACCTCAAGAAGCACCGTCGCTTCTGCCTCGAGTCGCTGGACAACCGAATCCGCCGCCGTGAGATCATCGTCGAGGAGCGGCGCCGCGGGGACGATCGATCCTCCGGCAGCGACGATGAGCTCCCGCCGTCCCCGCACCCTCCGCCTCCGCCGCCGCCCAACTTCTTCCGCGACAGGGACTGGCCCCCAGGGAGCCGGTTCAAGCCGCAGAGCGTGAAGCGTGTGCACGAGATCTTTGATGACCCGAAGTTCTTCATCGAAGGCCCCACTGCGAACGACGTACGCCAGGGGCGGGACGGAGACTGCTGGTTGATGGCGGCGCTCTGTACCATGAGCAACAAACCGGGCCTGATTGAGAAGATATGTGTAGCCCAAGACGAGGCGGTAGGCGTGTACGGCTTCGTATTCTATCGAGATGGGGAGTGGTTTAGCGAGATCATCGACGATAAGGTGAGCCTTTCCTTGTACTCCGCGTTCGAACCTCTTACCTCTCCTCTCGGCCCCAGCGCCGCGAAACTGCATCGCGCTGAACTGACACCAACGCACTGCCGAACAGCTCTACCTGATCAAGGCAGATTATGATGATGTGAATCCCGAGCGCATGGCATGGGAGGACCTGGACCGCATCAACGCCGAAGAAACGTACCGGAAGGCCTACCAGTCCAACAGCAGTGCTTTGTACTTTGCGCAGTGCGAGAACCCCAACGAGACATGGCTGCCCCTCCTCGAGAAGGCGTACGCGAAAGCGCACGGTGATTACGCCGCTCTGCATGGTGGTCATATGGGCGAGGGCATCGAAGATCTCACCGGTGGCGTCGCATCGGAGCTGTTCACGACCGACATCCTCGACAAGGTATGTTCTCGTTTGTGCACCTTGCGCTTGCCATCCTCAGAGAGACACAGAGCATGAATTCTAACGACAACTCTCAGGAATACTTCTGGAAAGAGGAGCTGTTGAAAGTCAATACGGAGTTTCTCTTTGGATGTTCTACCGGAATGTGGGGATCCGGCTGGGGCAACAGGAGAGGCATCATGGAGTGCCATGCTTATTCCGTCATGCGAGCAGTAGAGATAGACGGCCAGCGGCTGGTCCTGCTGAAGAATCCGTGGGGGAAAGGGGAGTGGAAGGGCCCGTGGAGTAAGCATTTCACCCGCCGGCAACCTCTGATGCCTTCACTTCTGAGGTGAAGGATATGACAGACTAACCAGACCAAACTCGTAGGCGACGGCTCCAAGGAGTGGACTCCCGAGTGGCTGCAGAAGCTGGGCCATCGCTTCGGTGACGACGGCGCCTTTTGGATCTCTTTCGAGGATCTGCTACGCAAGTACCAGGTTTTCGACCGGACCCGGCTGTTCGGGCCGGAGTGGAAGGTTGGCACGGTCTGGACGACGCTGAATATTCCCTGGATGCTGGAGTACCACGACACGAAATTCGCCTTCACCATCTCCAAACCCGGTCCTGTGGTCATTGCGCTGTCGCAGCTCGACAACCGCTACTTCCGCGGCCTCGAAGGCGAGTACCGGTTCCGATTGTCCTTCCGACTGCACGAGGCCGGGGAGGAAGACTATCTCGTTCGCAGCCAGACCCCGTACTATATGACACGGTCCGTCAATGTTGAGCTGGATCTCGATCCGGGCGAGTACCACGTGTTGGTGCGCGTGGATGCCTTCCGCCGCAAAGACATCCTGCCGGCGGAGGAGGTCGTCCGGGAGCATACAGACTTTCACCGCGAAAAGCTGATTCGCCTCGGCTTGTCGTACGATTTCGCGCACGCCAAGGGCAAGATTGTTGAAACGGCCGAGGATAAGGCGGCGCGGGAAGCGTACGAGAAGCGCAAGAGAGAGAAGGTCCGCAAGGAGATCACGGCGGACTTGACGAAACTCAAGGAGAAAAGGCACAAATACTTGGCGCGAGACCACGAGAAGCGAGCGCAAAGGCTGGAGAAGCGGAAAATCAAAGAAAGAGCCAGGATGGAGAAGCGAAGGGAGGAGGAATTCATGGAGTTCCAGAGAATACGAAAGGAGAGAGACGAGTTTGAGAAGCGGCTCAAGGAGGCGGATGACCTCGCCACGCACCTGACAGATCGCAAAGCTACTTGGACGGAGGAGGATGCAGTACCTCGGCTTGAATCCAACGAGTCCTTCTCCACGGCCAGAGAAGGGATCGACGATGCTTATATTGGCGCTGGGCCTCGAGACGAGACGCCGAAACCTATACCATCAGACGAGGTGGCCGACGTTCCTCTGAGCCTTACTGGGCTGAGCCTAACCAAGCCTCCCATTGGTCTTGATTCCTCTGCCTGGGACGGAGCGCCCGGTTTACCTCCGACCGCACTCGAGAACAAGAGGAATATGCTGCGAGACTCTCCACCCGGCACACCGTGGAATAGAGGCTTACCTCGAGAAGGAACCGGGAGGGGCTCTCGCTCGGATCGCGATTTCTCACCTGCGCCGCCTCGCAGGGCGGCGACAATGAACACAGTACCAAGTGTTAGATCGCGTACCAACCAGCCTCATCGCTCCGACCGTCCTGACCGATTTTTCGAGCCTCTACCGCCAAGCCGTTCCGCGACGAGGGCCGAGTCCCCAGGTCCCATCGGTCCGCAAGGTAGGATGCCCAACCTCGGGTCACGAGGCCCTCCAGCATCGGAGAGGATCAGGGAGCGAGAAACTGAGCGAGAGTATTTTGTCCCCCCATCGAGCGTATTTCCTCGGCCTCCTCGGGGCGAGGGCGTCGTCGTCCCCGTTATGAGATTCGATCCCGGAAGCCCGCGCGGGCAGAGCAGGCATCGACGGGATTTTGACGACGATGCCCGGAGCCTGTCGTCAATGTCGGATGTTTCGGAGCGGGAGATCGCAGAACGCATGGATGAATACGACCGCTCGCGGAAGAGGGCCAACATCTCTCCGCACCCTCCGCCCCCTCCTCAGCCGTACCCCCAGCCATTCCCTCAACCGTTCAGTAACGATGGTCGGTTTGGAGAGACGCCGTGGAACGCCGTGGCTACTCTGGGGTTGCGGGTCTACTACCAGGCTTCCGAAGAAGATGAGGGCCAGGACGCTCTCAAACTGCGTGTACTGCGGCCGAACCGGTACGAGCTTAGTGATGACGAGGAT
>FTLB01002894.1_pt1 | contig 10102 bp, 7 predicted proteins | sample 1658291 | NCBI WGS metagenome assembly FTLB01 (sample SAMEA3914812, study PRJEB12502) | metagenome | biome: forest; material: soil | place: Canada | collected 2011-07-07 | depth 0.1 m
CAAAAATAATATAGAATAAAGCAGGAAAAGAAAAGAATCAAAATAAAGAAAAGGAAAAGGCATTAAAGCTGCAGTTTGAAAGAGCAAGATACGAATAACATATTAGACCAGCACTGGCGATTCCCCCATACCATCAGAACTCAAAATCAATCTCCGCATGGGAAAGGGGCGAGATGCCCTCCCTGTGAAACTCATCCATCCACACAAGACAGCCCCTGGCGGCCTCTTCCGACTGGGCCAACACAGCGTTGGTTTCCTTGGTGCTTAAGTGTGGCACGGTCGTGGAGTCCATGTCGCGGGCGAATTGCTGGCAGGCCACATCCATGCTCTCGAGCGAGCGGGCCAGGACGTCCAGACTTCCCATCAACTTCTCCATGGGGAGTTGGATGGCCTCGAGAGACTCGATGGCGCGCTCGAAGACCATCAGGGCTACCTTGACTAGCGAGACGAGGGTAGCCAGCTCTGCAATGCTCATTTTGTTAAAGAGTGCCTTGCCGACCTTCGTGGCAGATGCGGCATCCTTGACGGAGCGCAGGCAGCCGCTTAGTGTAGTCCATGTCTCTTGTGCTGCATTAACTCGCGCCTCCAAGTCAACCCTCTCCTTGCCGCCCTTCTCGGCCGGTTTGGTGACCATTTCGTCGTTGCCGTGGGCGTCGTTATGATCATTCACCTCATTGCCCTTGACTCCCTCGTTCTTGGTTTCAGACTCATCCGCTTCCTTCTTCCCGTCTTCTTCTTCATCCTCCTCCGACCGCCGCTTCCCATTCTCCTTATTCTCTTCCTCCTCATCCTACTCCTTTGGAAGAGACTGTGCTGCTCCTTTCTCACCTTTTGCCCCGTCGATTATGACACCGCCTGCGGCAATAGCTAAGGCAACCGAAGCGAGAGGAATACCCAGATAAAATGCCGCAGCGGCGGCACCTACCAGTGCACCGGTCGCAAAACCTGTCAGACTGGCCTTGACGATGACACCAGTAACTTTGTCCAGGTAGGCTTTGTTGCGTCGACCTAGATCGAGGTTGGCCGAGTCTAGGGCTTGGCGGAGGGCGGCCACGTTCCGCTTGGCGAGAGCAACGCGCTGGGCGAAGTCTGTGCCGGCGTGGGCGACGTACTCACGACGAGCGGCCTCGGCCTTGGCGCGTGCGTGGTTCACCATGACGAGCGTATTCTCTAGCATCACATGGGTGCTGATGACTCCCGTGGCAGCGTTGCGCACGCGAAATCCTTGGGTAGCGGCCAAGGTCTGTACGATGTTCACGGCCTGGTACTGCGATGCCGCCAGATCCACGTACGCGCGCCGCACGTTCGATACCATATCCAACACTGTCACCTTTCCAAGACCGGGCTCCAGATACCCTACCATATCGTCAGTGAACCAATCCATCATGTTGTACCCTTGTCCTGCCCATTGGCTCCTGAACTACGAGGGTAAAGACACCAAGGAGTACTATAAGCTGTCCATTGGTGATAAGGTCTTCATCTCACAAAAGTATCCGCCGAATTCGAGCGACATTGGTAGCTTCAGTACCCTGGACCTGCGGCACTGGGAAGAGGTGAGCTCCAAACCCTCAATCAAATACATGGCTTTTGAGCCTCCGTATTCGGTGCCGCCTCGCGTGGCCCTCGGCCTTAGTTGGCTGGACTGTGACCACTCGACGGATATATCGGTGTCCGCCCAGGCCGAGAACATCTACGCTGATAACTTCACCGTCAGTATCGCCCCGGGTCCTGACTCGCGCTTGTACGCGGCTTCTTGTTCATGGCTTGAAATGTCAGCCAACGAGGACGACGTGCACGTGGGCGAGTTCGATCTCGCGAGCGCTTGGGCCAGCGGTGGCAGCGGTGGCAGCGGCCGCCCGCAATTGCAGACCACGGCGACCATCGAGTTCCCAGAGCGCATGAGCGCCAGCGACGCACCCGTGGTCGTCTGCTGGTTCTCGGCGCTGAACCTGGGCAAGGATGCGGCCTGGCGCGTTAAGACGTGTGCCACAGACGCGAGCCCCTTCAGGTTTCGACTGCACGTTGGCAGCAGCGCTGACACAGACCTCCGCGGCGCTCGCGTAACTTGGGTCGCCTTCCCGCGCGGCAAGGAGGGCATCGTGGGCGGCACTTTCAACACCGACGACATCCCAGGACTCCAGAACTCGGGGACGCTCGCCTTTCCCGAGGACTGCGGCTTCGAAGCCCCACCGCAGCTCATGATGGCCGTAAGCGGCCTTGACTTCGAGTGCGGCCACAACTTGCGCCTGCGTGTCAGCAATTCCGAGGTCACATCTGCGGGCCTGACTTGGCATCTAGACAGTTGGCTTGACTCGTCGCTCAATACCGCTACCGGTGCTTACGTGGCTATTTGTGCTCCAAAGGTGGAAGATTTCTGATGCTGGCTCGCCTGTTTTAGTCGCTTGGAGAAAGTACACACACGGGATCTTCCGATTGTCAATTTTTTTTCTTCTGCTTTTACGCCCATTGAGACAGAATACTTTTCAGGTAGAGTTATGCGACTTGTCGCTTTGCTTACTTAAATAAGTAGACGCATTATCCCTTAATATAACATATAGTTCGATTGTCTGACAAAGAAATACGTGTAGTCGGCACCGTACAGAATGCTTTAACTACACCAGGTGGACGGTAGATTCCCCGATATCTTTACTCTCTGGAAAGAGTAGTATGAGCCTGATACAGCGGAAATCCGGTTATAATCGTTAATGTTAGAGGTAAAGAGGAAACGTGCAAGAACTACAGAAGCCCTGAGGAAGCTACAGCGATTCTCTAGGGTATTATACTAGCCCAGAGCTAAAGGCTGTCTCTAAGAGATAGGTAGAGGGTCACCAGGGCAGCGGAAGCAGGAGGAGGTTTTTTCCCTCCTGCAAGTGCTGGGGTACGCTACTTGCTTGTGTGGGCCAGTTGTTGTGGATTACGTTACCTAATTCATAAGTTTCCATAACTAGGTCTTAGTGCACTCCTTACTTACAGCAGCTTTACCAGTATATAAACTCTTCTATCTCAATGCGCGACCATTTTGTATCAGAGGAGTCCCAGAATTACTGGTAAACACATAGATTATTTATTGATTCCTAAGACAATATATTGTATATGCGTTTGCTTATCTGCATTTGGCCATATGCCTATAGATATTCCATTATAAGCTGTGAAGAAACCTTAAAGGTCTATTTTAATGGAAATTTTCTTGCTTGCGATAAAGTCCAGGTGACGGTCGAGTAGCTTTTCCATATTTTGACATCTCGCAAGTTCAGCTTCCTTGCCAACTTCCTCGTTTAGAGCCTCACACTCTCTTGCCAATACAGCTCTCGCAGCCCTAAAAGAAGGCACAAAGCAGATAGGTGCAACTCCTAGAATTTCTCTCTGGCTACTCCAAGGTATTTGTTTCACCACAGCCTCCACATGCCACATGAGTGCGGCTCGCTGTTCTTTCGAGTCCAAGAACCCGTTTCCTTTCTGGATGCTGATTAAGTTGCACATGAGCAAACGCAGAGACATCGCCGCCGTTCTACAGATATTGGCCACGTTATACGCAACGAACTCTGTAGGGGTCGAGATATCTCCAGCAAGAAAGCTCTCGAGATACTGAGATATGTTGATCAGCATACGATCGGCATCGCGCGAGGTGGCACCGATCTCTTGCCGTTCGAATGTAGGGAGGTGACCACGAATTGGCTGTAAGCATGCAAGAACAGACTCCATCTGCTGTAAGATTCTTAAGGCCTCCTCTTGTATCCTCTTCAGTCTGCCCAAATTTTCGCGTGGCGGGGCGTCTCTATATTTATTCCCCTGAAGTTCTGTGATGCCAGCGATGGCACCGGATACTTGAACCAAACTATCGAGAACGAAATCAAGATAATGTTTGGGACCTATCCCTGGCATTTCCAACTCTGCTTCATCCAGCGCTCTCGAACTTTGAGCCGGACTTAGTGTAGGGTGGAAACAGAAGCCTGGAAAGCCCTGCCATTTCTTTTGAGCCAGGAATGTTTGTTTTTTAGATGAAATTGACTCAAGAAGCTAATTCCATTTAGTAAATTGACAGAAGGAGCCCCGAAATGGATCATATTTGATGCTTACGATTAATAACCGCAGTGGAGCAGCCACTTCAAGGCATTGGGAGGATCCCAGCCCAGCTGTACCACGGCCCTCGATGAGATTCGCCAGACCTCGGACGTGACTCTGCCAATGTACAGAGTTTGGATTTATCGAAAGCTGGTATCGGCTTAGTTATCTCTCCGCCTTGGTAGCTATAAGCAGAGAGTGGAGAGAATAACTCACCTCCCAGAATGTCAGCAGAACGCATGCGAATACCAAATCCATCCAGTCCTTATCTCGCAGAAAAGGGATGCCAATGCGCTGGACTTCATCTAATCCTATGGAGAGTGACTTCAATGCAGTAGCGTATGACCCAACGCTTTCGTGGAGAAGCCAACTAGATCCATGCAACTTGGCAAAGTGGCCTTTCACAAGCGCCTCAGCGGCGCGAATCATCGGATCGCCAAGGATCCACTCACTGCCTCCCGAAATTGGATGAGATTTGCTCAGAAGCTGGTCAAACGAGCGGCGACAATGATAGAGGAAGAATGTGGCTTCTCGGGGTAGAGTAGCGGCGAACTGGGCGAGAAAAAAAGCGACGTATGCCTGCATAGGATCGGGTGATATAGATTTAGGCAGGGGTGTGCCATACTTGAACATTGCGTCGTCTAATTGTGGCGACATCGTTGGACGAGCTCTTTCTATCGTCGGGGTTGAGACCGGACCGAATACTTGCCCGGCTACGTTGGGGCTTCTGGGGCGGGGGGGCTGGCCTCTCTGCAAGTGGCACCAGGATGATCTCCCTGGAGCTCTCCATCCCTCGTTTAGGAATACGAATTCTTTCCTTCTGTAACCGCGACACGGCTGCATACGGTCCTCACAGGCTTTGCAAGTGGGCTGCCTGCCATCTATATCGATAGGATCAGTGATCTGGATCTGCAGAGACGAAGAGAGAGATAACCAGCAAACAAACCGCAGCGAGATTTCCGAGAGACGCAGTTAATGCAACCTCTTGAGCGAGGAGCCGAAGGAAGATGCTCATCCGACTCGCAATGGGCCATTCTTGTATTCCCAGTCCCATTCAGGGGTATTAGCCGGCGAGACCGTAATGCGGTAATGGCAGTACGCGAATAACGCGTAATAAAGCGAGCTGGATTATGCGATAAAATATCAATCCTTTCGACATAGCCACGACCTTGAATGACATCGTCTGAAAGAGAAGTGACTCCCTACCTCAAGTTAAAGTTAACTCTCGATGCATTGACCCCTCCATCTCTTCGACCATGGCCAACGGCGTGTGGAGAACTTTGGGGATAAATATGGCCCAGTGTTAGAGTCTCCTACAACCATCCAGCGTAAACACTAACAGTAGGAACCAGAAAACGCTAAACCCTACCTAGAAGGCTATGCGATCCCTGTCCCTGACTAGCCAATACTATTGGTCAGATGGTGTAGGTCTGATCATGTGGATGCAGCCGGGGTTATGTCACAAGTTCAGCCCATGTTAATCCTCTCTGTTCATCATAATCGTCGGCAAACCATGGACTTTTCCGTCTCATGTTCGAGCCAGAAAGTATATAAGCGGATGGAGCCTTTGGCTTCCTCTTTCTGTCTGGCACCCACGAACTCACTGGCAGTTACCAGCTTCGCTCTATCACCTATACACAGACCCTCTCACACGCTGAACTCAATAATCCTGGTTAACCCATGGATCAAAAGGAACCAAAACAAACGGCCATGCCACAAGAAAACCTCGCGGTTTCACTCGTATCAGGAGGATCCGGACTTCCAAACGAAGATGCTCAGGTGGCAGGGGAAAATAGAGATCAATCCCTTCCAACAGGAAATAAGGTGGACGAGAGTCTCGGCCCAGGCTATCCATCTCGGTTTGGCCTAGTTCTGCTAGCCGTTGGTCTATGTTTCGCTGTCTTCCTGGTCGCTCTTGTTCGTCGCTACGGGAGATATTGTCGATGATGCAAAGGGGTGTGGACTCTAACAGGACACAACAGGACCAAACCATCGTCGCAAATGCAATTCCCAAAATTACAGACGAGTTCAGTAGCGTCTCGGATATAGGCTGGTATGGCAGTGGTACGTGAAAGACACAATCCTTGAAGAAGCATCTCCTAGCGGAGCAAGACATCGGCTGATCTAGCTAAGCTTACCTTCTCGCGACCTCTTCTTTCCAGCTTTTCTACGGGAAAGTATACACTTACTTTTCCATCAAGTATACTTTCATCTTGGCCATCGGAATATTCGAACTCGGGTCTCTTGTCTGTGCCATTGCGCCCTCTAGTCACGCCTTGATAGTTGGCCGCGCTGTCGCCGGTCTAGGGGGGTCTGGCATCTTTTCAGGAGCTTTGATAATCATCGCACACTCGGTCCCGCTGCGCATACGGCCAATCTTCCTGGGGTCCATGGGCGGTATGTTCGGCATTGCATCAGTTTGCGGGCCATTACTCGGCGGTGTCTTTACAGACAAGCTTACGTGGAGATGGTGTTTCTACATCAATTTGCCATTCGGCGCAGTAACCGTGCTAACTGTACTGTTTTTCTTCAAACCACCAAACAGGCCAGCATCTGCGGGACAATCGACCTTGGAAAAGATCAAAAAGATCGACTGGCTCGGAATGATTTTCTTCATCCCGTCTATCGTGAGTCTTCTACTAGCCCTGCAATGGGGCGGATCGATGTACCCCTGGAGCAACGGTCGTATCATTGCACTGTTCGTGGTGTTTGGTGTCGCGGGAATCGCTTTCGTGTTTGTCCAATACTGGAAGAAGGATGACGCGACAGTCCCGCCCAGGATCATCAGCCAGCGAAGCGTCGCCGCATGTGCATGGTATGCATTTTGTAACGGCGCCGCATTTCTCGTTGTCGTGTATTATGTGCCTCTGTGGCACCAGGTTATTGGCGATGTCAGCGCTGTCGAGTCGGGCATCAGGCTCCTTTCCATGATGGTCGGAGTCGTCATAATGGTCATAATATCAGGCGCACTGGTAACTCTGATAGGTTACTGTATGCTTCCCTCCGCTAATATAGCCTCACTGGATTGCCTACTAATATCCGACTTAGACACTCCTTTCATGATAATGTCGTCTATTCTTGCCCCCATCGGCGAAGGCCTACTCTCGACTTGGACAGTAAAAACCACATTTTCTCAGTGGTTCGGCTACCAAGCCCTCACCGGTATTGGAATTGGAATGGGCCTACAACAGCCGATGATTGCTGTTCAAACAGCTCTGCCACTTGAAGATATTCCAGTTGGCACCTCTATCGTTGTGTTCACGCAAACTCTTGGAGCCGCAATCTTCATATCCGTTGCACAGGCAGTATTTCAAAATCGGCTTATAGGAGACCTACAAAGTGTTATTCCTGACGGGAGTTTCGACCCCACAAACCTCCTGCGGGTCGGAGCAACGGATATTTATTCGGATGTCCCACCAGAGTTACTTCCTACTGTTCTGGTGGCGTTCAATGACGCCCTGACGCACGTTTTTATAATCAGCATCAGTATGTCAGCGCTCACCATGGTTGGCAGCCTTACTATGGAATGGAAGAGCGTGAAAACCAAAAAGGACAGTGCAACTGGCGGAGAGAAAGCTATTACCCTGTAACGGGGGCAGGCTTCTCGTGTAGCTGCAGCGCCGGTGACTGTATGGCTGTTAAGAGGGCATAGTGATAAATAACAGTACTCAGATGGCACTACATGCCGGCAGTATAAGAAACCTATAATACATGCCCATACTTCGCGGCACCACAGGAGGCTTAGTGTATCATTTCTACTCGTTGATCTCCGGTCCTCTGCGCAGTAGGCATTGGAACCCGCTGCAGGGAGATCTTGGCTATCGCTCAGATAGTCGAGACCGCCGTTGCTATGACGACTTGTCAATTGCTACGGAAATGAGCCCAATAATTCCTCGGTTCTGCTCGTCAAACATAAGATGATTTCAAAATCATGATTGATGGCAGAGGCGGTATGAAACAAGGTCAAATCCATCTCATGCATATCGCTCACCAGTGCTAAGGCATTTATTCTCTTGAGTTATTTCAAGCACAGGGCATGTTGGTCTCGGCATGCTCGACAAGTTCTCGAATTCTGCCTTTATTAGGCTTCGTAATAAATGAAGTGGCCTCCACGTGGAAAATCATGGAGCCGCATAACCGCACTCCATGGTATGTAACCTACAGTCTAATGGACCTTGCATCGACTTCGTAGATTTGGGAACCTGGCGTAGTTAATACTGTTTATCAGCACTCTGATAGTTTTTTAACGATTCCGCAAGTGAAAGAGGGAGGTGTAGATTATTAAAGGAAATGAGATGGAAATTCAGAGGATATAATAAGTGCGCTGTCTTATCGAGGAATTCAGGTCAAGCAGACTCCCGCGACGGCCAAGCTGAATCACAGATATTCCGACCTCCTGAAGCCTCAACGGCGCAATTGGCCAAAGAGCCCATTTCGAGGTAATTTACTTGTCCTAAACTTAGAAGACACAACACAAGCCACCTAATTGACCACAGTGGCGTCCAATTGCACAATCAGGCGGCCCCGCCCCCCACATAAATAATGGGGCTCATCTGTAGGTCCGTGTTACTTCGCGCTGAGAATCGAGCTCCTTGCGCGGATCGCCGCGCACAGTTCAGTTGTAAACTTTGTCCATTCATCATGCTCAGTATGAATTGTGAGGCAGCCTTACAGGTCTTCGATGGGCCGAGTAATCAGCATATCTTGGTTTGGTACAAGGGGCCGTGTTTCAAAGTAAGCATGTTGGTAGCAGAGTAGATGAGTGATACGGGTCAGGGGCAACCAGGCCAAATTAAGCCAATAAGGCTTCATGATGGAGTGATGTAAGCCACAGGCACGCTGGCAATGATCAACCCGGCGGCTATATAAAGGCAGCGTATGAGTATTTCTATTCATCTCTGCAGAAATGCGACAGGAAAGCTCATTGCATTTACAATCACATCTTTTTTTTTTCATATTCTTAATACGTCACAGCAAGATTCCGCAATTGCAAAATGGGAGACTCCGACAAGGCTACCGCCCCTACGATCTTCATCAACGATAGGGCAGAGGCGCTGCAGGCTATCCACCATGAACAAAAAGATCTCTTCAACATGATCGATAATTTAAAACAAATCGGGCTCTCCAACCACGTACAGCTTCCCCAGATCATTGTTGTCGGAGGACAGTCTTCCGGGAAGAGTTCTGTCCTAGAAGCTCTTTCCCACGTCCGCTTCCCCGTTGCTGGTGGACTTAGCACCCACTTCCCCATCGAACTCATTCTGCGTAATTCGCATACTTCTGAAATAAAGGTCGAGATTGAACGCAAGACGGAGAACCAACCGGGAAGAAAGATAGAGCCACTTGCTCCTCCCAAGACCAAGGATGACATTCCAGCTGCCATTGAGAAGGCGAAACAGCTCATGGGAGTCAAGAACGGCGTCAAAAGCTACTCCACCGATGTTCTTCGCGTGAGCGTTTGCGATCCCGATGTGCCGAACCTGACTCTTGTCGATCTCCCTGGTCTGTACAGCAATAATAACAACGAACAATCTGTCGAGGGCATTGAAATCGTGCTGGAGCTGGCCCGCAGCTACATGAGGCAGAAGAGCAGCATCATCCTGGCGATTGTTTCTACCACCACCGATCTGATCCACCATACGGTACTGAAAGAAGCCAGGGCAAACGACGTGGATCCAAGCTTTCGGCGAACATTCGGCATCCTCACACATCCTGACAGGCTCGAACCCGGCAGTACTCTAGAGGAGAAGTATGTGGAACTTGTCAAAGGCAAATCGATCGATCCGCAACATCGGTTCAATTGGCATGTGCTCCGAAACCGTTCCGAAGCAGACGCGAGTTGTACTGCAGAAGAGAGAGATCGACAAGAAGCTGCGTTCTTCCAAACCGGCGTTTGGCGCAATGTTCCTTCTAACAGGAAGGGAATCGAGTCACTTGGCAAGAGGCTCAGCCGAATGCTATTCGATCATATCACTCAAGAGCTTCCCAGACTCATAAATAGGATTGAAGACGCTCTTAGCATTCGCCTGGAGGAGCTCAG
>FTLB01606636.1_pt1 | contig 10101 bp, 6 predicted proteins | sample 1658291 | NCBI WGS metagenome assembly FTLB01 (sample SAMEA3914812, study PRJEB12502) | metagenome | biome: forest; material: soil | place: Canada | collected 2011-07-07 | depth 0.1 m
TTAAATTTCTTACCATCTTCCAGAGCTTGTACGACCGGGGAAGTTGTATGCATGCTCTCTCCATTACGAACGCCTGCTCTTGCAGCGAGCCGTGTCGCAGTTTGAACTCGATGTACGCCAACCAGGGTTTGGTGCTGCCGGGATTCCGTATTATGTCCTGCTCGTAGAGGAAATCGTCTTCGCTCTGCTCACCAGATATTAGTTCACAGAACCTCATTTTAAGATAGGCGGGGACTCGTACCACTAAATTGAGGTCCGGCTGGCGGGCAGGGCCACGCAGAATTGCTGTTGACGCCATGGTAACTCTTGAGGTTTCGCGATGTTGACAGGGAGGACACTGGCGCAAGGGCGGTGCAAGCCGCGGAGTGAGAGGAGGGGGGAAACGAAGCGACCCTCTTCACGCTGTCACACCATCACTGCCCTTTCTGCGGATCTGCTTGCTTTTGCGACAGCAACAAAGACGATGCCGTGAGAAATTGGTCGACGGTTGGGTTGGACATCAAAATTTAGCCGTTCTTCATGCGAGCCGCAACTTTTCGCGTTTCCACCCACAAGACATCACTGCAGTTGGGAGCTTATGTGGGGCTGTCAGCTGACCGCCGCCTGGCAGCAGCTGCCCTGAATTCCCCGATTTCTTTTGGAGCACTCGAGCTGCGGTCCAGCTTGCGGAGAGCTTCCGGCGATCTCATAGCCTGCTGTACCTAATGCACCTCGCCTACCCAGTTGATTGATTCCCGTAACTGTGGTCCACGACAACGTCACCATCATCTCTAGATCGCTGTCGTTCCTTCGTACCTCATCCGACTTTTTCTTTCCTTCCAGTCCCTTACTACCTCCGAGTCGAGCATTGTTTACTGTAATCTGCAATCATGTCCGGCGCCGCAGTACGTCGTCTCCAATATCCCTCGAACCCCGCCAGCTTGTTAACGAGCTTTCTTAGGATCGCGAGGCTGTCTTCCCGACTCGACAGTCGCTGGGAATAATGAAGGCCAAGCTCAAGGGAGCTGAGATTGGTCACAACTTGTTGAAGAGGAAGAGCGAGGCTCTTACAAAGTTCGTCACTCGTCTCCCCTACTATGTTTCCGGTGCACTCAGACTTACTCGGATCTCTCCTCTGCTAGGCGCTTTCGAGGTACACACAGACACGCAGACCCTGTTACGAAACCCTGTGAGAATAGTATCTGACATTCGACGAAACAGAAATCACCAAGCGCATCGATGAGGCCAAGCGGAAGATGGGCCGAGTCATGCAGATTGCCTCACTTTCTCTCGCCCAGGTCACTTACGCCGTCGGCGGCAACATTGGCTACCAGATCCAGGAGTCGGCCAAGTCGGCGCGATTCCGAATCCGAGCGAAGCAGGACAACGTATCCGGAGTCCTTCTCCCTTCCTTCGAGGCGTATACCCATGAAGGCGCCAACGACTTTGCCATGACGGGCCTGGGGAAGGGTGGACAGGAGGTACAAAAATGCCGAGAAACCTATGCCCGGGCGGTCGAAGCACTTGTCGAGCTGGCCAGTCTGCAAACAGCATTCGTTATCCTAGACGAAGTCATCAAGGTCGTGAACCGAAGAGTCAACGCCATCGAGCATGTCATCATTCCTCGAACGGATAATACCATCAAGTGTAAGTGCACACCCGAGCCAGAACTTGCGAGATCGAGCGACTAAGGGTGCCTAGACATCAACTCGGAGCTTGACGAGCTGGACAGGGAGGAGTTCTACCGGCTGAAGAAGGTCGCCAACAAGAAGCAGAGAGACACCGCCGAGTTAGACGAGGAGCTGAAGAAGAAGAAGGCGGCGGCGGCGGCAAGTGGGCAGGAGAACGAAGCACCCGAAGACAAGGACGACCCTTCGGACATGCTCGCAGCCGAAGATGACGACGATGTCATTTTCTAAGCGATACACCTAAGCGACACAGATATGCGCTTATTAGTAGATTGGTCAAACCCCTGCAGTGACATGACATGCGAGGCTGTATAGCAATATTGGAAGGGAAAGGGTTTTAGGGCCTTGGAGTTACAAGCTTGCATTTGGGTATCGATGATATCCTCGCCTTTTGCGCTGAATTGTCTTTCGGGGCACCAGGGGGCCTGTAGAACTGTACATAGAGTATTCCATATTATACCTATCTGCGAGCGATCCCGTAGCCTTCCACGTCGGACGAGTGCGCTTTTTCCGCCCTCCCAAAACGCCGCGTAATTATGACAATCCCAGATACCACCCAAGTTCGTTTACTGGTACGATTCTGCAGAAGACCTACTGGCGCTGGTATGTAACCTTCATGGTCTTCTCTCCGTCCTTCAAGGACATGCCCGCGGTGTTTTCCTTGGCTGTGATGGCACCGGCTTCGGCCTCGTATTCTACGAAGGCGATTCCTCGGCGTCCAGGCACCATACGAACTTCGCGGAAACCCTCAAAGCGGCTGAATATGCCGGTGAGCGCCTCCACGTCGTGGTCATCCGGCAAGTTCTGCACGAACAGAATCCTGTTGGGAGGTAGATACTCGTCCGGAACCACAGTAGCAGCAGCAGGACCAGTGGGCTTGAGACCGGCGCCACGAGCTGCCTTGGGTGCGCGTGGGTCGACCACCGCCCCAGGGAGAGGTCGCTTCAGGCGCTTCTGCTCCTCTGCAGTTTCCAGCGCTCTCTTCTTATCTGCAAAACAATCAATCCCGTTAGCGCCACTGGACGAAGCACCATACTATCTTCACAGCCGGTCATGGGGAGCCTCGTACCTCTCTCGGCCTCGCGCCTCCGCTTGTGCATCTGGAAGTCCTCGTCGTTGCCTGCCATCTGCACCGTCGCATCGCTACGGGTACGTGCGAGCGCGACATGCATGGGCTTCTCGAAGAGCTCGAAGCCCTGGATCTCCTCGATGGCGCTCAGTGCGGACTCGGGGTTGTCGAAGACAACAAAGGCTTGGCCTTTGGCTTTCAGGTTGGTCTTGGCGACGATGTCGACGATATTTCCAAACTCGGAAAAGATGGCATGCAATGCCTCTTTGAGGGCCTCGGGCTTGATGCGCTCTTCGAGGTTGCGCACATAAACACTACAAGGCTTCGGTTAGCTCTCTCAACAGCTCGTCTACGGATACCTGAGGACGCGCTGGTACGTGTCGGAGTGCAATGACACGTACGTGGCAATAGGAGAGGTTGAGGCCATTTTGGCTGTATGAGACAGAAACGTAGAAGAGCTATGCTGCTTTCTACGAGCTGTGATGTGGTGGTAGTTCGCTGAATCGCAGAACTAGTAAAACGAGAACGCAAAGGTTCCTCATCCAAAAGCAAGTGGGAACCAAGGTACAGTTTGAGAAATCGGTTTGTGCACTGTATTTCATCCGCCGCTTAACCAGTTTAGCCCTCGACCTTGAGAAGGTATTGGCGGGCTTAGTGGGGTCTTTAGATCCTTCCGTACCTCCTAGCCACTAAATCTGTACAGTATGGCACGGCGGCTCGCTAGAAACTGCCCCTTTTTAGCGCATCACCGCCTCAGAGGGATACACTTGGAACCTGCGTTGGCAGATAAACCAAAATGCGGGGAGAAAGCGGGCAGCCGAGAGTGCCCCACCTGAGCCCACCTGGGCTCAACGCTTCGTCCTCCCATCTCGGGTCCATAGCAATGGCCGTAATCCGGACGATGTACGGAGTATTAAAAGGGACCAGCTCGATTCGATAAACCCTGCCGTCTTAGTTGTTATACCACACGAACGCAACGCGGGTCACGACAACACTGTTCCGCCTCTTTCCCCTCTTTCGTCGGGTCGTCTACGTCGTGGACGATCGAGAGTCCGTCCCATCGTCTGTCAACGAACATTCAAATGACACTCGCCCCCCCTTTGCTGAGTCGAGCGACCCCCCTCTGACCGAACGGGTCTCGCCGCCCAGTGGTCATCACCTCTCTTCTCCTCTTGCACTCCCGCCGAGCAGTCTCGCAGCCTCGCAGCATCGGTGCGCGCGGGACCGGGGAACTTCAAGATGGACTCGCCGGCAAATATGGCCATGGCCTCGGTGCCTACGACCTTTCCGAACTCGAGCTGGCACAACTTCACAATGTGGACCGCACATCATCTTGGGTATGCCGTCAACATGTCCAAGCTGGCTCCTTCGCTCGAGGACTTGGTATGGGCTGGGCCAAGGATGGTCATGAAACTGGGCAAACTAGGCTCCTTCATCTCGTTTCCCGACGGCATTGACAGCTTCGGACAGCGCGTCATCCCCGAATCCACCGAACCGAACATCTTCCACGCGGCCACCACGGGTCTTGCGGGCGCACTTACCTCGGCAGCGTCAACGCCCTCCGCCGTCGACGCGATAATCGCCGAACAAGATCCGAATGCGTTGGTCACAAAGTTTTCGCTGGAAGGGGCAAAGGGTCTGGGCAGCGTATTCAGCTATGCGACGAGCAAATGGGCGCTGTGCTGCATCGCCATGGCCGTCGTGTTCAATCGTACGCACATCTTCGCCGCAACCCGGCGGAGACCGCGGCTGCGGTGGCAGGTTCGGCTCGCTCTGCGAATAGTGCCGCTCGTGCTGCTGCTCATCCAGGCCCGGGCGCTCCTGCAGTCCATCCAGTGCCAGACTTCCCCCGACTTTGCGGAGTTGCGCTGGGCCAATGCAAGCAAGAGCTCCGATCTCATGTTCTCGCAGACCAATGCGTTCCTTCATGGGCTCAGCTCGACACTGCTCTTCGGAGCCTCCGACAAGGACTCATGCCAGTCCGTCAGAATGGTGCCGTGGGACACGGAGGAGCAACCCGAGCTGCGCGGGTCGCTGTCTCGGCTATGGCCGCTTTTCGGAACATTCTGCCTGAGCCAGTTTGTCGAAGTCGTCTCGTGCACCGTCCAGGGCCGCCCCGTGGCCGCGGAGACGGGCATGACTCTCTTTGAACATTCGCTGGCATTTGCAGAAGCTGATGCCGCCATCAGCAACCAGCTAGGGTGGGGTCTCTTTACCAATGGATCCGGTCCGACCACTTCATCAACCCTGGGTACTAACATTGCCATCACAAGGGCCATGATCATGAAGAGAGTCAACACACCATCCGAGGTACTCTTGGTTGCCTTCCTATCTTCCATGAGTCACATTACTAGCCATCTCCTGGGGCTTTTCAATCTCCAGTCAAAGTTTCGACTCGTGAACACGGGCCTCTGGGGTCTCTCTTTCATGAGCAGCATCGTATGGAGCGCCCTCACCTTCTCGATCGAGGACACGGCGTCTCAAGGTCTGCTGCGGTATCCTACGGTCTGCATTATCGGCTTTATTCCTCACGTCTTGGTACTTGCGGGTATCATTGTCTGCTGCTTTATTTACTCCTTAGCGCTACTCCTCTCTGCCCTAGCGACCCCCGAAGCTGCTGATGGACGCCGACTCACCTTTCGGGAACGTCTGGCTCATGCCCACAGCAACATGCAAGCCAACGTGTCTCTGTCTGACATCCGGATCCGAATGGACATGGACTTCTACACCGCTCTCCTGCGTGCGGGTTTTGGAGCCATCACGATGGCCAGCGAGGCTGTTTACCTCAACGAGGACCGACGCGTCAATCTGAAGAGATACACGTGGCTCGAAGATGAGAGATTCCGCGAAATTGAGGAACTACGGATGCAATGGATCGGAGGCGGCATCCCGGGATCGAGATTCGACTCGATCGGGACCATTGGCTTGGTGCCGATCAAGGACGGACAGATGCACGCTGCAAGCGGGTATGCCCGAGAAAAGGCGGCACAAAAGGTCACCAAGCCGGGTGGCAACAAGAGGATCAGGGATGGAGTCGGCGCGGCGGAGCGGAGCGGACGATGGCTTATGGCTTTGGAGTATATGATGCACATCAACCGACTGCTGCTCACGACCTGGGCGCTGGCGATGATCAAGGTTCTCTCCTTCGTTGGCATTCGCAACCCTCCTCGCTGGTTGGCCTGGCTCTCCCAGCGGCCAAAGTCAGAATCGCCCAACAGCCGAAGGACGACCAGGCAGGATCCCGCTCCTGCCACAGCGGAATGGATGTCCACTGGCCCAGGCTCATACAACTTCATCATCCCACGAACAGACAGGGTTGATGTTGAAGCCGAGTTGCGTCGTCGCATGCGGAACCGGGCTGGTGATTCCGGGGACCAATCTACCGGAAAAGCCACGCGAGACGAGTCTGACGTAGACTCGAAGCTGTACAGCTGGTGGTTGAAAGGGGGCTGGTGGGGAGAGTCGGACACCAGCGGCGACTACGTTCCTCCCTCTAACGAAAACCCGGAGGACGAGTCTTTTGATCCAAACTGGGATACTACGAGCGTCGTGTCTACTACAGAGACTGCCTACAGCGAGGCTGACTGGGAATCTGATCCTGAAGAGCAGCCCCAGGATGGGCAGCGAACGCCAACTCGAGAGAACCCCAATCCCTTCAGCGCTGGTTCTCGTAACCCTTTTGCGTCTTCCTCTGCCGTTGCCTCCCGCGAATCAACGCCGTTTGCCGACCCGCCCATGGATGTGGCGGATCTGGCCCGCCTGCTCCATCCCAACAGCCCTGAGGATCGCGAGGAAGCCCGGGCGCTTGCTGCTCACCTCCGCAGCGACCGCATCATGACCCGGTCACGCTTCCGGCAGCACGAACAGCACCAGCGGACGCAGCTCTTGCTGACAGGCGGCCACCGAGGCTTCGGTCTCGGCCCTGAGGCGATGAGCTCGGACGAGGAAGCGAGACGTCTGGAGCAGGTCCTCCTCTCCCGACGCAGGGCTTTAGCGGAGGCGGCCGCGGCGAACGGCTCCGACGACGAGGGAACCTGGGCCACCGGCGCCGCCGGGCTTGGGCCCGAGGGGCCGCAGTGCGTGGTCTGCCAGAGTGCGGCGCGTACCATCATCGTCTGGCCGTGCCGTTGCCTCAGCCTCTGCGACGATTGCAGGGTGTCGCTTGCTATGAACAACTTCGACAAGTGTGTCTGCTGCAGACGAGAGGTGATCAGCTTCAGCCGCATCTACGTGCCCTAAGGTGCCAGGCTCTGTTGTCCTCCCTCCTCACCCGCAGCACCATCCACGCACGCACATATCCATAATGCTCATAAACCACCCTCCCATAGGACTTTGATTATCGTGCGGGAGTCGTACATGCGGGGGCAAATCATATTGTATTTTTTTTCTGTACTTGGCGAATAGATCTGATGTTGAACTAGCTTATCGTTTTGGAGCGGGCTGGATGGCGCCTTTTTTTCTCTCCTTCTCTTTTGATAGCTTTATTCGACGTCCTGGCTTCCCAGGCAAGTTAGGGAGCCAAACCGTGTCCACGGTTGAAATGGAAAGCATATAATCGCATCATAATACTATTCCCACCATTCCCACCATTTCGTGAGGTTGACTACGTAGGCACGGAGAAGCCGTACTCCTACCACGCTCAACATCTTTGTATGCGGCATGCCCACGTTAGATAACCGTCACCCAAGAAAAATAGTCAAGCAAGCTAAGACAGGTAGTCGCGTTGAGAAAGGTTAGCAAAGGACACATTAGCTCTCTGCATGCGCTGCGGTTTAATTTTTGAAAGTTGCTTTAATTCATCGCTTCTCGTTGCAGTCAGAGGCTGAGCTATACCCTGGGTAGCCAAGTATGTAGCCTGATCCTCGTATACAACAACTATCTATTCGCCCCTCACATGCCTGCCCATTCGATACAGAATGCCCGTACATCTCCGCCGCCTGGTGCGGGACTCCCACTGGGCTGAGTCGAGGGGAGTTGGCCTCCAAAGAGAAAGCTTTTCTTCACGCCCGTACCCAGCCGTCCGGAGGCGATGATATCTAGCAGAGGGATTTCCTCATTCCACTCATAGCTATTGGCAAGGAAATGCGCATGGTAGCGGAACGGGTCACCTGGGTACACACTATAGTCCGCGCCGAAGCGAAGGCCTGGGGTAGTAAAGTAGCCCCGAGAGTTGAGGAGTGTGTACAACGGATAGGACTTGGGCACCTCGATTTCCACTTGGTTCGTGGCTGGGTCAAGGAAGTCGGCACTCGTGGTTGGAGTGATAAACGGTATATCGTCCTTCTGGGCCGGTTCTGGCGCCTTGGAAGGCAGCGTCGGCGTGGCATCGAAGAGTGACTCTTCCTCGGGCGCACTTGGGGTTACGCAGGCCGCCGTAGCTACGGCTGACTCATTCGCTTTGGGCGAATCCGGCTTTACACGTGTCGAGTTCTTGCCTCGCTGTTTGCTGGCAAGCTCCGCGCCCTTTGCGGCTCTCTCTCCTCTCTCTTGCTGGATGGCTTGACTTGCGATCCTTCGCTGGTTCCTCAAGGATTGGATATACGCCACGCGTGCCGACTCATTCATAGCCTTGAGCTGCGAGAGCTGGGCTACCGGGTCATCAGCAACATAAGCGGCCTTCTTATCGACGAGTAACCTGGCTTCCTCGGCATACAGCTCGACGGGTAAGCTCATAAATACGTTCTGCGATGGCGCCTGCGGTATGGTGCCAGTGAAGACGGCACAGATGTTAAAGTTGCGGCGGAGGTACATCACATCATCGAGGTCAAACACCAAATATCGGCCGGCGATTTTGGAGAGCCGGACTGGCGGTCTATCAGGTACGGGCGTTGACATGGTTACAATCCCCTAACGCAGGTTAGCCACAGGTCTGGTGGTTTGGCGAGTAGAATAGTAGGGTAGCAAAGAGATGAATCATATAAAATAAAGACACGATAATATTGTCATCACAGAAATTCAGTGGATTGACAGATTGTAGATTAAGTTTTTTAATCATTTAGATCTCTGAGGATCAAAGAAAAGGGAGGAATGAGACCAAGAAAATGAGTAGCTTACCTTTATCCGCAGATTGAGAGAACCAAAAATATTTTCTTTGAGAAGAAATTTACTGAAGAGCTCCAGAGCGGGTTGAATAAAATCGGGAGGAAATAGCGGCAGAAAAAGCTATAGGCGGTGTAATAGAGTTGCCTGTGCCCCACTTACTTCACACTCCACAAGAGCTCAGTGTGGATGAACTCAGTGCGGATGAAAGTCAAGTTTGCAGAGACCAACCACCAAACAAATTTGGACCGGTGCTGGTTAAGGTGCTTTGGTAAAGCAAAGAAAGGAAAGGCACCTAGCACCTCAGAAATCAATGCCATCTTTAACGGTGCTAGCCGGTGACTTTTCTTTCTGGCCCTCCTCTCCAAGGGGCGGCAAGCTATACGGCTTGATTACCAGCCCCTTGGATCCGCTCAGACTGAAAGACAGGTCCTCGCGGAAGTATGTGTTGTCGGCGCCCCCGCCTCCTTTCTCGTGATATATAGGCAGACTGTGTACTCTCAGGAGGCCTTGGCCCTGATCTGAGGTCTTCACGTCCGGCTTGCTCGCAGCTCCTGATTGAGACGGCAAAGGGATCAGCTCGATCACACCGTCAGAGAGAAGCTCCATCCAACGAGTGAGACCAGCACCGCGGGGAAAGAGCGAGATAGGAAGAGTGATGAGTGCAGTGAGCTGTGCGCTATATTGGCGAAGGAGCGCCCTTATTCCGTGCATGAATTGTAGCACCTCGTCAGGCCGAGAGCATCCAGAAGGGTATAGGGTAGGCGAGAGGAGACTCGGCACAACAAGTCGATGAACCACATTAGGCTCCGAAGCTGCCAGTCTTGTTTGCAGTTCCGAGATTGCAGCTTTGAGAGGACTCCGAGAATTGGTCGGCGTACGATCCAGAGAAAACGGTTCCATCGGAATGGGATGCAGAGCACCTTTGCACGACGACGGTGCCAGTCGCTTGGTAAGGTCAAAGGAGTGGCAGAACGGGGCTGCTGGGTCGGCATCTGGTCGCATAGCCGGGGTAGAACCCGGACTCGACGCATTTCCAAGTGTTTCGTATCTCCAGGCAATTTTCATCCTATCTTCCGGTACTACCGCCGGCCGGTGGGCTTTGGACTTGCTATCCTCAGCTGCCAGGGCGGGCAGCTCGTTTCGCCAGCCTTGAGGGAATCCGACGGCATGAACCTGGTGACCCTGGACCAGCCCTTCGGCAGCATAATATCTCAGTAGTATGCCCGAGAAATCCGTGGTGCCTTGCTCTTGAACCAGGATGCAAGTTCCCAGTGGGAGGCCTACATGGCCGGCCAAAAGGTAGTCGAGAGAAGTGGTTCCTGT
>FTLB01798047.1_pt1 | contig 10094 bp, 3 predicted proteins | sample 1658291 | NCBI WGS metagenome assembly FTLB01 (sample SAMEA3914812, study PRJEB12502) | metagenome | biome: forest; material: soil | place: Canada | collected 2011-07-07 | depth 0.1 m
GCCGAGATGGCATGATTGAGAGCCTCGTCTCCCGTGGAGAGCACTATCCGGCGTTCATGCTCCTTGGGTTGCGGGGGTTAGCTATGTGAGAAATGATTCCGCGTACGAGGAGTCGGGTGGGTGAATTGAATTAGGGTCGATCGGTTAAGTAAATACCTGGGCTTGGGCCTCCATGGCGGCTTCGTGGTGCGGAGGCTCGTTCTCGCATATGCATAATCAGAGACCGCGAAATGGAAGACAGAAAGACACACGACCGACTATGCTGGAAATAGAAGACTCGCTATGAAACTTTTCGTAGGCTTCATGGCAATTTTTGCAGTGCGCGAGACGCTGACTTGGCAGAGCACACATTCGAGGAAAGGGGTGTGTCTTTGTTTTTAGCGGGGGTGAACCGAGTCGCTGGCGAGAGCGCGACGACGGGTGACGAAGGGCACGTCTTTGACATCACAGTAAGCCGCTAGAGAGGAGCCTCATGGCGGCTGTATGCGAGATGGTGGAGATCGGAGGAGGAGAGATTCTAGATTTTGGGCAAGATAAGGTAAGGGTAGTCCGACCGTGCTTTGCGTACCAGGTATGAAATGTGCCAAGCTCGAACCTTAGCAGCCGTTGGAGCTTCAGCTTCGAAGCCGGAGAGAGGAACACGAGTCAGGGAGAGAGAGAGAGAGAGGAGAAACGAAGAGTCGGAGACATCCGAGACTCATCGTCTCCAACAGCGAAGAGGAAGGCACTACCTTCTTGAGACTGGCAGGCTGCCACCTAGGAAATTTGCTATTTTATTTTCCCACGAAAACAAGACGAATAAAATTATAGAAGCTGAGCCAGGAATTGAACCATACCACTACCATTTGGGTCATCCGTAGCACCGAGGCCTGAATTTGTTTCTGACCATGCGTCACATGATAGCTGGTAGCTGTACCAACTATAGAGCATCGACATGCTATGTAGAACCCCAGGAGATCGAAAGATCTACTATACGTAGAGTACCTTAGGTATGTAGGTTGACGAGTTTCCTGGTAGTATTAAGGTATACAATCCCGCCATGTCAAGAGGGCAAGACGTGAAGAGATGGTTGGGGGGCCGGAAAAAAGGAGGGAGGAGGGGCAGGTAGACCCGAAGACATGTATATAAGCTTGATAAGTTATGAGCATTTACATACTACTCTAAGTTAGTGCAAGAAAATCGATCGCTACTGTAGGTACTTTGCGTGCTCCGTAAGTCCGGTACCTTATTCTGAACATATTTGGAGCTTCAAGGCCGCTTGACATGGACTGGTGGGCAAGTAGACATGTCATTGTCAAGCAACTACAAAGCACGCTACTGGACGTAGGGGTACTGTCTGGGGGAGTTTACCTGTGAGTGTGCTCCGGACTTACAGTAGTATTGGATATAGGAATGGGATAATTGCGGGGCCAGTTCCGACCGCCGTGGCAGCGTCCCACCCGCTATCGAATGCCGAGGTTGTCTCTCGCTATCGAGGTTATACACCCGCGCACGGGTTTGCCGGTGCTCGCAAGCATTTATCCCATGACGGAAGCTTAGAGTAAGGAGCCTACTTCGGCTCTGCTCCCACCCCGATTTCCATTTTCTTCTTTATATCACCTCCTGGCCATTCGCGCAAATAAGTGTCTCCTGGCAACTCTTTGTTGGACGAGACGACACCAGTCCCGTCCCTATTGACTTGGCTCGTGGTCATTCCAGAAGTTGCCTTTTGCCGTTTGCGATTGTGACCTTCCCTCGGCACATCCTCAATCCCGGCGCTTCCCTGCTTCTTGACGTCAACACTATTTTTTTATCGGACACTTGACCCAAGCCTCGACATAGAGCAACACCATGGCAGGACAATCCAAAGTTGCCCCAATTGGGCCGTGGGGACGAGCGACCGCCGGTGCTGCGGGCGCCGTCTTCGCCAATACGCTGGTGTACCCGCTTGACTTGTAAGACAAGACTCCCCCTCTCCCGCACGCCGCCTCGACGCTCCGAGCTGAGTTGTTAGCTAACTCTTCCTTCTTCCCCGGCTCCAGGGTCAAGACGAAGCTCCAAGTCCAGGTCAAGCGAACACCTACCGCGGGCGCCGATGGATCGAACGACGACGGCGAGGAGCCGCACTACGCGGGCACCTTGGATGCCATGAAGAAGATCGTATCAGCCGAAGGGTTGATAGGTCTCTACGCCGGCATGAGCGGCTCGCTGATTGGCGTCGCCTCGACCAACTTTGCCTATTTCTACTGGTACTCCCTCGTCCGGGCCTTCTACCTCCGCTACAGCAAGACGGCGCACCCCTCGACGGCCATGGAGCTGTCGCTCGGCGCCGTAGCAGGCGCCTTGGCCCAGCTCTTCACCATCCCGGTGGCCGTCGTCACAACCCGGCAGCAGACGCAGAAGAAGGAAGACAGGAAAGGCATCTACGACACGGCGCGCGAGGTCATCGAAGGGGAGGACGGCGTGTTCGGCCTGTGGCGAGGTCTGAAGGCGAGTCTGGTCCTCGTCGTCAACCCGGCGATTACGTACGGTGCCTACGAGAGGCTGAAGGCCGGTCTCTTCCCGGGACGGGACAACTTGAAGCCGTGGGAAGCCTTCGCCCTGGGTGCCATGTCCAAGGCGCTGGCCACCATTCTGACCCAGCCCCTCATCGTTGCCAAGGTTGGTCTGCAGTCGCGGCCGCCACCACAGAGGAAGGGCAAGCCATTCAAGAGCTTCATCGAGGTCATGCAATTCATTGTTGAGCATGAGGGCGTGCTCAGCTTGTTCAAGGGCATGGGTCCCCAGATTCTCAAGGGATTGCTGGTCCAGGGTATTCTCATGATGACCAAGGAAAGGTAAGCATCTCTGTTCCCTCCCCCCAACCCCCCCGGGGCAACCCTCCCAAAGCGAGCGTCTTGATACTGACCGTGGTACTAAAGGGTCGAGCTTTTGTTTATCCTCTTCATTCGCTATATCCAGAAGCTCAGGTCAGAGCAACTGACGAGGTCTGCTGCGATAGCGGCCTCCGCCAAGGTGGTCGTTCCTGTGTCGGTGAAATGAGGACAGTATGGGTGAGGGGGTTGTGCGCGCGCTTTTACGTCTTCCAATGAGTTCTTATTGTTGTATATTTCGTAAGGGATATAGGTCGTCGGGCATCGTCTTTTGTTTTGGTATAGTCCCGGTTACAGGTGTCATAGAGCGTGTCATAGAGGTTTTCTTCATGAAGAGAACTAGCCTGTCATACATATATATGCTCTATTACGGTCTCTCTTACACACTGAAGTATGGCGTACACTTTGCAGAGAGCGAGCGATTGCTATGCACTTCTTCCCAGCTACCGGGTCAATTCTACTTAGAGTGCCTGCGCTGGAAGACAACTAGAACCGGGGGTCCAGGAGTACGAAGTATACGTTCTGGGTACTGAAGGTCTGGCATCTCCTGACGGTTGCCATTTCCTGAACCGTCATTATAAATCTTGACTTATCTCATTACCCTGGGGCGCCGGAAGAGTGACTGTAACATAACAGATTTTGGCTACCATCACGGCTGATTTTCTTTCATATACTCGCGGGACGGACACGCGATACGGACAGCCGGACGCTGAACTGGGCCTTATTTTGTACAGCGAATGTACGAAGTATGGAGTAAGCTAAGACACCGCCATCACGATGAGGAAATATTGGCGCCACATACGCCACAATTCTGAGGTGGGGCACATGGGGGCAGCCACACCTGGTAGCCGGAGGGGATTTTTCCCTTTACTTTTGTGCGCGGTGCGAAAATATCTAGAAACCTCCTGCTTGCCTCCGCAATCGATCAACCGAACCTTTTCTCGCCATTCGCAACGAAAAAAAGTCACAATGGCCAGTAAGTACATGCCTTTGCATATCTGATACCATTAGCACTTCATATTTTTGCTTTCGCCTCGTCCGACCGGCTTCCTGGTCTTCGTGCCTGCACGAACGCCACCGTCACGATCCCACAACCTGTAATTCTTCGGCGCTGACCTCTTCTCCTTGTCCAGAGTCCAAGAACAGTTCGCAGCACAACCAGAGCCGCAAGGCTCACCGAAACGGGTACGTCGATTCGATGGGTATTTAATTCGATGCGTTGGGACTGGTCTGACAGGAGGGTCTCTACAGAATCAAGAAGCCTAAGACTTCTCGATACCCGTCGCTCAAGGGTGTCGACCCCAAGTTCCGACGGAACCACAGGCACGCTCTCCACGGCACCGCCAAGGCCCTGGTATGGACAAACGGATGGACATCCCTGGTTTGAATACAGCCAAACTAACACAATCTACAGAAGGAATTCAAGGAGGGCAAGAGGGAGACTGCTTAATTTTTCGCTTGCGACGACGGTTGGGAGACAATGGCATTCGTGACGAGGGTTCAAGGTCGGAGCTGAATGTATCGTACTCAGCTGGGTTTTCGAGGTTACTTCAGGCGTCAACCAAACGGAATGCATTACCCTCCTGTGAGAGGCGGACACCTGGGCTCTGCCGCGACCGATCTTGTGTGACGACCGCGTCGACGTGATATTGCACCGACAGCAACTGACAACAATCCCCGATCTCCTACCCTCCTCTCCATCCCTTCCTCCCCTTCCCGTCCCACGGCATATGTGTGTACAGCTCTGAGCTTCTTCCCATGCTCTTCTTGCTGAAGGATTTTTCTACGTGCCAAGAATAATCACCCTGCTATTACCAAACACCGCTGTTCCTAACTTCGAGTGGACTACGGTGCATGAAAGTAGGGGAACATTTGCATACGATATACACCATGCCCTGGCAGAGACTGCCCGAAGACGAGGGGCCTATACCCTGGATCCCGTCTATGTGTATCGGCCCAAGCTACGTCTTGGATCTGCCGGGCGGAGCTCCATGCAATTTTTGCATTTTGAGTTGCCTTCTACCGAAAGATTGCACTGCCAGGTTGACGTTCTGCCCGTGTTGTAGACCCGACAACCGGATGGTACGCCCTGATCGATTTTCTCTTCTCTGGACTGGATTGTCGTGTCTGAGGAACTCGACTCACTATTCTGGTAGGTTGCGTATTTCCTGCGTATTTCGAGCAACGAAGGCAATCAGCCATACGTTGGATCGGACGGCACAGCAATCCGGTTCATCCCTCCCCCACCTTTGCAGGTAGGAGCCCTCTTCCTGCGTCACGTAAGGAAGATTGACACGAACTCGGGGATGACAAAACCCGGTCCTCATTCTCAGTTTAAGGTACCTTCATGTACCTTTGTTAACTGATTAATGTCCTTGCTGCTTCTCTGTCTGTTATATATACGCGTTCCCTGGCTGGCTTCGTCCTCTGGGTGAGCATCGGCCAGCTCACTTGCAAACAGTATGCAGGGACTGCGAGAGCATAGGAGTTATATAAAATATAACCGCCTAATATATATTCTTAACCGGCATCCCTCTTCACTCCATACTACGTCATCCTTCAGGCAGAGCGCTGAGAATGTTCCGTGGTGAGAGACAAGATGGTCTGGAGTCTGAAACTACGGAGAAAATCCATTGGTATTTAGGGTACCTAAGGAATCGCGCAGCTCTAGGAGGCGGCAACACCATCCATAATCCCACAAAAATTTGTCTGTTACCTATACGCAAGTTCGTCAGGTACCGTGCCACCTCAACAGTGCCGAAGTCGAGTAAGTGTACAATTGTACCGTCCCAAGTGAGCAGTAGTACAGCATCCATGGCGGGGGGGTGCCGCTTATCAGGCAGGAATCACACAGTGAAAGCGGTAGAGAGGAGGGCAACCGTGGGACGACTTCGACATCCCACGCAAGATTAATGCTTCGGGCGTGTTCATCGAAACAAAACGACACACGGGGGCAGCCAACAGCCAGTAAGGACCCCAGGAAAGGATCATCGAAACGAGAGGATCAGAGATACAGAGTTCATGCTTGGCTAAAGCTCTGTTATTTATGCTGCAAAACCGGCCCCCCGGCGAGAATCACTGTCGTTCTATCAAGCTTTCAGGTACGACCTTTTTTGTTTTCTCCGTAGGCACGAAACCCACCGCATCCCTTCATCTGTATGGGTAGATCCGAAGGGGCGTTGAATAATTTCTCGTCCTACCCCTAAGCCGCGCGCCACTCTAAATGGACCAGGCGCAGGCCCTACCTTAGTGCCTGTGCGGCCCCCTCTCTTCTCCCCTCCAAAGAAAGGCACCAAATTTGGACAGAAGCCCACTGCAACGGTTGGTTGGCTCCTTTAACTTTTCTTTTCTTCGTCGTCTTCCCTGGCTAGGTTCTCAGCTTCTATCATCCATCTCCTTTTTCTTCCTCCTCCAGTTTCCCTCGCTCCCCTTCGGCAGCACGAGACTCTCCTTTAAGTCTCGAGTAGGAGGTCCCTTCTTTTCGACCCTGCTTCCCCGGGAACCAGCCAACGACTGCTTCAATGAGTATGTAAAGTCCTTATTCCCTTGTTCTCTCCTCTCTTCCATTGCTTCTAGATCCCGAGCCGCTCGTATTCCAGTCGCGCGCAAGTGGAGTTTGACCTCGACCCTCACTCCTCTCCAATGGTCGAAAATTCTTTGTCCTCCTTTTCTATTTTTTTTTTATCCCCGTGAAAGGTGAAGCTCGTGGCGCGAGTCTACCGGCTTTCAATTGACGCGAGCATCATCCCTCTGTCTCTCTCTCACTGCCTCTCTTGCCGCGACCAAGTCTTTGATCTTTTGTCGAGAGTCTCCTCGCTGGATTCTGGTCCCTCAGGCAAGGCGAGGCGAGGCAAAATCATAGCGCTCAGGTCCCCGTACCCGTTAGCTTTCAGCAGCACCCGCCGCGCATGACCAACTACAACCTTACTAGCTCAGACATCTTTTTTTGCTGACTCGAAGCCCTTTTCCAGGCCCCCATCCATAAGCAACCCCCCTTTTTCTCGCGTTTCTCGACTACTCCTTTGAGGCCAGCAGGTTACTGCAGGAGCTTTCGTAGATCGCGATATTTTTGTGGTGTCGCCCTCTCTGTCGTCGACTTCGAAAGTTCCGACGTGCAGTTTTAATCGGGCTCGATAATCTTTTATACTTCAAGGAGAGCACAGGCTCGTCTGTTCTTGGTACGGTTTCTTCCTTCTCTGTCTCGCTTAAGGCATTGATCTGGGGTCCTTGGAAAATCACGAAACAGTTGCACTGCCGACCACGGACCACTGATCGCTCCGTCCCAGCTAACACTCGAACAGCCGCCTGCCCTGTTTCATCTTCGCTGGTAACGGGTTCCCGACAGGCTTCCGACTCGCGAGGCGCCCCATATTACTCTTTTTTTTTCAGACAAGCCAACACAGACGCTCAGGAGTCTGCAGCCTTCCTCGAGCCTGCTCCTCTCTTCTCTCTCCTGACCCATCCCCCGCCCCGGTAATCGGTCATACGATCATGCTCAACATGTCCAACATCATGAGCAATCGGAACAGCACCCCCGAGGCCACCAACGTCTCGTCGCTCAGACCCCCCTCCGCCCGCGCTGTCGGCGCCGGCCACGGCCTGCGCGCTTCCGCCGACATGGCCGCTCTCACGAACCAGGCCGCTGCGAGTCGCATCCGTCCCTCGTCCGACTTCTACGGGCAGTCGCAGCAGACCCAGGCCCAGGGCGCCGCCGATATCGATCCCCAGGACAAGCTCGCCCAGCAATGGATCGCCGATATCGACCAGTACGAGACAACCTTGGAGGAGATGGCCGCTGCTACACTTGATCAGGATTTCAAGGACGAACTGAGCGCCATCGAGCAGTGGTTCCGAGTCCTTAGCGAAGCCGAGCGTACTGCTGCTCTCTATGCCCTGCTCCAGCAGACCACCCAAGTGCAGATTCGTTTCTTCATCCAGGTTCTCCAGCAGATGGGCAAGAATCACCCCATGTCTGGAGTCCTCTCGCCCGCCAACTTTGATAAAGGTAATTTTTTCCCTTCTTTTGACATGTCACGCCTCACCCCCGTTCCGGGGCGACATCTGCCGTGAAGCTAACTCTGGTGCGTTTTACAGCTGACCCTATGTCGAACCGCCTGAGCGACGCCATGAACAAGCTTAATGTTGACTCGGCGCGAAACTCGCTCGCTCGCCCGAACACAGGCGTCAACGCCAAGCGGCACTCGGGTCTCGATTCGTCCACCATCAATGCCATGTTCCCCGATGCGGCCGCCGCGATTGCTACCGAGAAGGCCAAGTTCAAGGAGCAGACGGGCAACCTCCCAACCTCGAACCGAAACAGCGCGGCGGTGGACAATCGTAACTCTCTGGCGACCCCTACCATCTCCGGGCCTGGTGACGATGCGTCGAACGGAGGAAACCTTACGTCGCCCTGGGGCCCTAGCGACCCATCCCGCCCCAAGTCTTCGTCAGGGCAGGCTCCCATGGGCCAGTTCGTCCAGCCTCCTCCATCCGCCGGGCTGCGATCGCCTCGCAACCCGCTGAATAGCGGTTCTGGCATCCAGAGCACGACCCTGACCGCCGCTGCTGGCTCCGATATGCCTCTCCTTTCGCCCTACGCCGCCTCCAGCGGCAACTGGGCCTCGATGGTCAACACGCCCATGGCCGCCAACTTCCAGCAGAACCAGCCGAACAACCAGGCGGACATGGTCGCGAACGCGACGGCCATGAAGCTCGCCGCCCTGTCGACCGTCAACAACCGCTTCGCCTTGGACGACGTTCGCAAGTTCCGCCGAGCACGATCGAACGACACTCCTGGCCAGCAACCTCTGTCCCCCAACGCGCAGGGAATTCCGACGACCAACGTGGTTATGATCAACGAGCACGGCCAGGTCCTGAGCCGGGACCAGATGCTGGCTCTGCAGCAGCAGAACATTGGATTCGGCGCGCATCGGTCTCGCCCCAGCTCTCCGGGTATCCCCGTCCAGAGCTACGGGCCCGCCCTCGCTTTCGCGTCGCCCCAGAACAACGGATTCCTCAGTGCTTTTGACGGAAGCTCCCCGCTCATGAACAACGGCCTCGCCCCGGTGGGCATGGGCAACTTTGGTATGGGAGGCCACCACGAAGGCTACCTGTCGGACCATTCCGACATGAACCGCGGGAGGTCTCCGCGGGGGCGTCGCGGCAGCTCGAAGCCGCCAGAGGATCCCACCGATCCGAGCCTGCTGCAGGATATCCCCAGCTGGCTCCGCAGCCTTCGCCTCCACAAGTACACTGATAACCTGAAGGAGCTGAAGTGGACCGAACTGATCGAGCTGGACGAGAAGCAGCTCGAGGCACGTGGCGTCAATGCCCTCGGTGCCCGGAGAAAGATGCTCAAGGTGTTCGAGCAAGTCAAGGGTAAGTTCGCCCCCCCAAGATGCCATTGAAAGGCGCCAGCGCGTATTTTCCTGCGGAAATGCTTGTGTACAAGCCGGAGACTGACAACAGACGCAGAAGCCAAGGCGGACGGCAAGCTGTAATGGAACGTCGCCGCGATAGGACGGGGACCCATACGGCACGCAACCTCGTTGCAACGTGGCACGCAAAAACGGCCTAGAGGGAATTCTGGAATTCTGAATGTTGTGTAGGATGTTAGAGGAAAATCGCATAGGATCGAAGGGTGGTCGGTGGTGAGCAGAATCAAGGGCACGATATGGCGAGCATGTGAACCTCTCAGCATCTGAGCAGGCAGAGTTCTTACCTTGCGCCTTGTGGAATTGTTAAGGTACATAACTAGCTAGGAATCGATACACGGCGAATTTGTATGCACCTCCTGATTTATCCTGCTTTCGATATGTGCGCGCGTATCAGTAGAAACCCATGCTGAGATGATGGATCTTGCGAGGCCGAAGATTGTGGAAGATGGCTATAGAAGGCAGGATGGAGACGCTGCAGGAGACAAGTGCTTTTCTTTTTACGTCCTCTCGAGAGGCCGGAGAGCTAGACTCTCTCGCTCGAATATTCCTTGTATACTTTCCTGGGTACCGCTTTTAATGCGACTTGGCGTGGCTCTTCTCCAAGTTCCGGGTTCAGTATCTGCCGTGCCGCGAAGATCCGGCTCCCGGGTTTTGCATGATATCGCATAATAGACCGGGAATCTGACATCTCATTGACCACGAACTCCTCTCACTTACTGGTCGCACTGGTGATAATCCAGAGAAGCGTCCACCCCTAAATCTTAGCTCTCAAATATGCCCTTTACATTTTTTTTTCTTTTCCTTG
>FTLB01004779.1_pt1 | contig 10092 bp, 7 predicted proteins | sample 1658291 | NCBI WGS metagenome assembly FTLB01 (sample SAMEA3914812, study PRJEB12502) | metagenome | biome: forest; material: soil | place: Canada | collected 2011-07-07 | depth 0.1 m
CCTCTCTCCTCTCCCCCCTTCTCCTCTAACTGGATCCCCCCCTGGATCCCCTCCACCGCCTCGTCCCCCCATCTGCCTGGCTACGGGCTCCCGATCGACCGAGTCCCTACTCCATAGCGTATTTTTTGTTTTGTCGCTGGCGGCCGCCGGGCTCTTGGCTCTGGGCTCTATAGGCGCTTCCCCTCAGCCCAACGGCGGTACCCTCCGCCGCTACGGCAACTGATCGACGCCGTCGGAGCGGGGGAGAACAGCACTGCCAGTCTTGATCCCCCACAAATTCCCCTGGCGAGTCTAGGCCTGGTGACGATAGAATGCGAAGCGATGACGGAACGTAACATACTCGGGTCTAGTCGAATGCGTAGAAAGGGCAGAAGGATTAAAACCATCTAGTGAGGCTATGGGCCAAGCTATGTAACTGTGCAACTGTATAATTATGTAACGGGGTTGCGACACAGGAACCGAATCCCCCAATATAACGGCTGTGGCGTATAGCTACGCGTCTTAGCTTCGTAGCACGACGCATGTTTGTTGATATGCGCATATCGCACGTGTTGGTGCTCGGCGATGCCCGGTAGCGAATTGTTCCTTGATCCTGGTCTTCCAAAAAATCGGCTGCCAAAAAATCTCGGTGAAGCGCCCACCCGCCCCTTTCGCTGCTACGCAGTATTTCTCGGCACTGGGACCTTCTGAGGCGGGTGCCTAACGGCTGCGGGGCTGCACTTATAGTGGGTGGCCATGGCGCAAGTTTCAGTGGCGCTCGTTCCAAACAGCGCTAGCCTCAGCGCGGCCCAGCGGGCCCCCCGCTGTATCCAATCACGGGTTCCAGGCGTTTTATAGGCTCACGATTCTTACCTAAGCTCGTTGATCATACCGCAAAGGGGCTATCTAGAGATGACATCCTCTAGTCTCTCTCCAGTGCTCGTCAGACTCACCAGCTTCGCCAGATTCATCGACAATAAGAAGGCGAGACTTGCAGAGGGTTGAGGCGCCAGAGAGTCAACTGGGAGAGACAGCTTGGAGTCGAGAGAGTGCGTCCAAACACACCATGCTCTTGGCTACCGCAGACAGAGCAGCAGAGAGATCAGCAGACAGAGCACAGATACAGAACCAGATGGCAACACGACCACGGCACGGCAGGCGACAGAGCAGCAGCTTGGCGTCGGAACAGGAAAGATTGGCACGAAAACGCGAGCAGAACCGCATCGCCCAGCAAGCATATCGTATGTGACATTTCTCCTCTCTCGTTTCCCTTTTCTTGTTTCCCCTTTCTCGTCTTTTTCTATTTTATTATTTCGTTTTTCAAAAGCTCACCATTCTGCTCTCCCAGGGCGTGCCCAGAAAGAGCGAATACAGGCGCTAGAAGCCGCGGTAGCCAAGTCCCTATCTGCTGGCGGAGGAGGACCATCCTGGACACAATATGACGATGCACCGGGGACCACCGATCTACTGTTCGGCGCCAGTCCGACGGTGACGGCTCCTGACTCGGGCGCCTTCTCCGCGTCTCTATCCCAACCGTTTCTCGACCCCAGCCTGGAGAGCAGCCTTACCCACCACGCTCTGGGCGGCGGACCTGGGGATGTTTTTGGCGAATTCACGCGACAGAGCAGCTGCACGACGCCGCCCACTTCCCTCCCCGCGGGGGCGGCCACCACGGCGTCGTCGACGCTTTCCTACGACCACTACGACCAGCAGAGTTACGACACCGACTCGGCGCCACCACTCACCTTTGCGTCCACGACGGACGACATCAGCATCCTCGGCACGCCCGCATCCGACGGCGGCATGGCAGCCGCGGCGGACGCCGCCGCGGAGGAGGCGGTCGCGTGGAGCCAGTCCATGGACATGATGGACCTTGGCGGCGAGAACGGCGACGCTACCACCACGCACTCGCATCCGGGAACACCGCCACCTGCACACGGCACGATGCAGCAAAAGCAGCACTATCATCACACCTCACGCTACGCATCGCCACAGCCACAACCACAACGACCACCACCAGAACCTACAAAACGGCACTACAGCCGCGGCACGGCGCTCCACATCGCCGCCGCCCAGTGCGACAGCGGCATGGTCCAGCTGCTGCTGGACGGCGGCGCCGACGCGAGGCTTCTGAACAAAGACGGCCGCACACCGCTGCATCTAGCGGTGCTGGCGGCAGGGGAAGCCGCGAAGCGTCCTGGTGGTAGTGCCAGCCGCAGCCGCTGCCGCAGTTCCCCGCGTGGTGACCACGAGGGAGGGGGAGACTGCAGCAGCGGCAGCACTGCTGGCGGGGAAGTCAACGAAGCAGAAAAGACGCTCGCATTGCTGCTGCAAGCGCGCGGCGCGGGCGCGGACCCCCGCGCGCTCGACGCCCGCGGCCGCTCGGTGGTATTCACCGCCGTGGAGACGGGCAGCGAGGCCACCGTCCAGATGGTCCTGGATGCGATTCGCTGCGACAGCAGCGTGGCGGGGAGCAGCAGCAGCCCTGGCTCGAGTTCTAGCGCCGGGGGAGGCGGAGGAGGAGGAGGAGGTGGAGGTGCTGGATCCGAGGCCACTCGCGCGGGTATCCGGGCCGCTTTGAACGAGCCAGACGCCCAGGGCACGTTGCCGCTGCATGTGGCGGTGGCGTCGGGATCGGCATCTATGGTGCGGCTATTGCTGTCCCACGGAGCGGATGTGAATGGGTGAGAGAGAGATGATCAAGGCGGTGTGCGTGGAGGGGTGGAAAAGACTCTGAGCGGGGGCAGTAATTCACGCAGCATGTATCTTGGTATGCGGAGACTGGATGCGGAGAGTGCATCATCTTCGTATACTTAGTACGCAATATGGTCAGGAGTCTAGGGACGGACTCAGGGGACCAATCACATTACGTGCCATACAACACGTCCGTCTGTTAACAAATACAATGGCATGCGCTGGACATAAAAACTAAGCAAGATTTCCGCACCGGGCGCTTCATCGACACGAGAAGATTACGATACATCACAAGGCAGATGGCCGTCGGATACTGAACATACGCCGATGGCCCTCGGAGAAATCTCGCCGAGAATCAGGGTGTCGTCGAGGAGCGGGGGGTCAGCACGAGTGGCTCTGCTCGGGACGCTATCCCTGACTACGAACTGCATCTTGGAGAAGTAGGTGTTTGTGTGGTGTGGGAAGACAATCTGATCAACCCCAAGTTTGATCCACCAGGCGGGCGGTCAATAATAATGGCAGTGATGTGATCAGAGATGGCGCCTCCCTATCAAGGACTAATCACTCTGCTACACATCTCGCAGGCGACCACCGACTACAAGAGACTAGTCGTTAAACCCAACCTGGAACATGTGAGTGGTCCAAAGGGTCTCCAAGGAAAAGGTCTGTATAAAATCATAGAATCCTATAGAGTCATAGACAGGTAGAAATTGGAAGCAAAACCACCTTATATACAACAATCAACCTGTTACAATACTGATCTCGAGTCGTACGTGCCACCGTGCCACCGAACACACCGAAATTTGCGCCCTCGCTCAGATACAATTACAGATGGCGAAATGCACGTCGTTTCTAGCTTTGAGCCCCTGTCAAGGTTACGTTGAATGTGGCACGCATAATCCTGATCAGGTCCGTAGTTTATTACGGCTCGAAATGCGGATCCTCCGAGACAAGTCATTCGCCACCACGTAATATTTCTCGTGTCAATGACCATGAGTAATCGGTTTACGTGTATACTGATTTCGTACTGACAACTAATCATGAAATCAGTAACCAGACGCTTACAGCATGGGCCCACGTAGCAGACAAGGTCGCAGTTCAGCGGATAAGAAAGAGCGGGCGAACGTAAAAGCTGCGCCAGTAATGCAATTGACTGTTTGCGTTGACAAGCTGGTGACTTCGCGGGCTCTCAGGCTCGCTATATTGCCGACACACCACAGGCAATTGCATAGAAGACACAGCCACGACTCGCGTCTACTGTCCCCGGAGAAAAGTGCTGGCGAGACTCGCCTGGCTGCCGCTAGACTTACGTGTAAGGGTGAATAATCTTTATAGACCAGAGTATCGTGCTAAAAAGCAATTAGCGCTCTAGAATAGACATTCGAGTTATGAGAAATGTGGCAGGCTGTGGTATATCAACGAGCTGTAGACGCCTAGAGGACTACGATGGAGTACGCGGATGATCGCGAACTGGACGAGTTACGCGTTATTCAAAAAGCACAGTTTGCTGGCCTGATGCTAGAGCAGCCCGTTGCTCGCTTGAGCACACCGCGCCTGATCCTATTGACCATAGGATTTGCTGGGTAAGTATTAGGTAGCAGCTGAGATTGATGCAGCACATACCAGCGCGCTTCTGTCATTTCACGTCTAATCCGCTTTGAAAATCTGTACAATGCATTAACGAGCTCTGCCAGGTTGCAAATTGTATTTTCACTCATATTTTCAAACGGCTCGGTGAGTCTTGGTCTTTCCTTCCTGTCGTTCTCCCCTCTCTTGTGTCCAGGTTGAGGCTGCCGAGCTTGGCTAACTTGTGCCCCAGGCTCTCCTCCGGGCTCTCGGCCTCCATGACTCCATCATCGCGCTGGTCTGGCTAGGCGGGCCGGTCTGCGGCGCCGTCCTGCAGCCCTACTTTGGCCTCCGCAGCGAGCACTGCCGGTCCCCATGGGGCCGTCGCCGCCCTTACATCGCTTGCGGTGCTGCCGCTGTCATCCTCTCGCTGCTCGGCCTCGCGTCGGTTGACGCCTACGCTAACGCGGGGGCCAGGACGAGCATGCTGTGCCAGGCGGCCGCCATCCTGGGCATGACCGCCCTCAACGCCTCCATCCAGCCGCTGCAGGGCGGCCTCCGCGCGCTGCTGGTCGACGCCTCGCCGCCGCACCAGCTGGCTGCCGCCAACGCCTGGGCGAGCCGCCTGACCAGCGTGGCTAACGTGCTGGGCTACCTGGCAGGGTTCCTGGACCTGAGCGGCGGCAGCCGGGGCTCCTCCCAGTTCCGCGTGCTCTGCGCGCTCTGCGCCGCGGCCATCGTGGCCACCGCGTCGCTGACCTGCGCGGCCGTGTCCGAGATACCGAGCGCCGAGCCGGCGGCCGCCAAGGGGGATGCCGGCGCGACGATGCGGCAGGTCTGGTCGCAGCTGGGGTACACCTACGCGCGGTTTAGTCGGCTGCCCGTCATGGCGCGGCGCGTGTGTTATGTCCAGTTCTGCGCGTGGCTGGCCTGGGCGCCGTATCTTTTTTATATTGCGTTGTAAGTTTGTTTTTCCTTTTGTCTTGCTTTTTTTCTTCTTTTCTTTTGTTGTTTCTTAGGGAAGGGGTTCGTGTTTTTTTAAGGGGTATGTTTAGATATTTATGGGGGATTTTGGGGAATTATTAAGGCTTTTAGTTATATTTTAAAGTAATTTTAGCGGATAATGTAGGGGGTTTAACGTTTTAAAAGGTACTTTAGCGGATTACTTAGGCGATTTCTTAGAGGCTGTTTTAAAGCATACTACAGTACTTTTAGTGGATACTCAGGGGCTGCTTAGGGAATTTTGATAAGGGTTTTAGGGGATTTTACAGAGGGATTCACTCGGTCGCCTGCACTTGAACTCGATGCTAACCTCTTCACAGATACATCGGCGATATATGTAAGACTATTAACCGTATTCTCAACGCTAAAGCTAACTAGGACGATTTAGATCAACGCCAAACGCTGCAGAGAAATCCCCAGATGTCGAGCAGCAGGCAACTCGCCCAGGACGCGACGCGCATGGGCTCGCTGGGCCTGCTGCTCTTCGCCACGATGGCGCTGCTCACCGGATTCGCGCTCCCCATGATGCTCCTGCGCAGGCAGGAAGAGGAGGCGTACCGCATGGTCGAGAAGGACCAGGGCGGAGAGACAGAACCCACGCGATCTACGGCGAGGGGACCAGGGGCTCGGATCCAGCGTGTATGGATGTGGTCGCATGTGTTGTATGCCGCGTGCATCATGTCGACCTTCTTTGTCAAGTCGCTCGTGGGGACATATGTTCTCGTCAGCCTCTGCGGCATCAGTTGGGGCGTCACCATCTGGGCGCCGTTTTCGCTGATCAGCATGGCGATTCGGGACGAAGACGAGGAGGAGGAGATGGACAGAGACGAGGAAGAGGATGCTACTGAGACTGCGGCCAGCGAGGCCGACCACGAGCAGGTCGAGCGCCGGCCGGGCATCGTCATGGCGCTGCACAACGCGGCCATCTCGGCGCCGCAGGTCGTGGCCGTCGCCATCAGCAGCATCGTGTTCCGCGCTTCCAGCAGCAGCGCCGCCGGCGGGTCAGATGCGGGAATCGTATGGACGCTGCGTCTCACGGCACTGTCTGCGGTCGCGGCGGCGGTGACGGCGAGAAGGGGGTTCCGGTAATTAAGTGGCATCTGAATACGCTATGACTTCTCACGATCCAACACAGTTCACACGTCCCAGAAATAAGGCAGATACCTCTAGCCACGTTGCTGATTGTCTCTCCTTTGTTCCATTTCTCGCTGGTTCGTGACTTCGTGCCTTGAGTGAACCATCTTGTGCACGATACGCTTCTAAAAACTCCCTTAGCGGCCAGATTTCTCGTCGGCTCCTAGCGCTTGCCCAACCTGGTGCAGGGAAATGTTAGTTGAGCAGAGAAAGCACGACATCTCATTTACAGGTAGTGTATCCTGGTAAGGAAAGAACCAAAAGTTGGTCTCGAGTGTTCGTAGGTACCGTACATGTTGGAATCAAGGTTTCTCGCCACAATCAAGCAACAACAAACCTTGACATGCCGTATCGATTGACGTCTTTTTCTCGTTCCGATTCTTGTCTAAATATCTCGTCTTGTCTACCTCGTCTTGTCTACCTCGTCTTGTCTACCTCGTCTTGTCTACCTCGTCTTGTGCACCTCGTCTCGACTTGCCTTGTGTTTCATTCTCTGTCGAACAATCTTGTCTGCTCTCTCCGTGCGTGCGTATCAGCTGCCATAAAATGGCAGACCACGACTCCGGCTGGTCGACGTGGTCCAGCCAATTCTCTACCTTGGTATTGAGCTTTGTCATCTCCGTGTTTGTCTTTGTATTATGGGGGTGTGTATTGCCGCTCTTACCTACCTTACCCTACCTACATTTATCGGAGCTGGGGATAACCATTCTTAAATACACAGCAAGTACCTGGCCGATGTCATTGAGCGGCTTCAAGGCCAGACCAATGATGCCATCGCCACCATCAATGACAGCGCCGCCGCCATTGACAGAGGCACATCCACCGCAGCCCATGTCGTCGCTGCGACCAACACGCTTGCCGCCGCCGCCTACGCCGCCGCCCGCTCTGTCCTGCCCCCTCCAGATCTGAGTCCGCTTTGCGACGAAATTCGGTCTGTGCAGGAGGGAAATCGGGCCGTCCACGAGGAAGTTCGATCTCTCAAGGAGGACATTCGGACTCTCCGGGGCGAGATAGATACAGCCCGTGACGAGATATACACAGCCCGGCTCTTCACCTATGACGCCCGGCTCGAGATAGCGGCAACCCGGAGCGAGATCAAGCTAGCCCGAATCGAGATAGATAGAACCCGGTGCCATCGCACCGCCCCTCCCGTCGATCCCGCGCTGCCCTCTCCCGCCGCCCACCCTCTTCCTACTCAACCTCCTCCTGCTCCTCTTCTGCATCGAGCTCTCTCAGACCGTCGCGCCGGATACATGGCGCCAACGGTAGCGTCCAAACGCCGGGCCAAAAGCCTGGATAGGTCCCGTCGTCGGCCGTGAGGGACAACTTCGTCGATAAGACAACCAGCGAAGGAAGCACCGGGAGCCCGTGTTGAATGAGACAAATCACGTTAAAACAACCAACAGAGGAAGCGACTTGGAATCTATGGCGAAACGGCGACCGTGAAAGTAGTAGGCATATCGAGTTCTGTAAGAGTCGGGGCGACGGTGTCACAGTGGTGAAATATGCGCATATTGACTTTTGCACCTCGCTGGTCGGTCCAATATTTGGGAATGGTTAACACGGGGTACTGGGGCATCATACAAAGCCACATAGACTAGCTTCAGTCATAGCTTGGATGACACAATAGATGCCACTGGTCCAGATTGATTCGTTCTACACATACCCGTAGGTGCCTGACCTTCAGATCTCGAGACGCCTGGGCATCGATCCGGACGGAGGAGCATTGCATCCATGTCGTGCCAGACACTTTCCGTATGTTTTTCTTCGCTTGTTTCTTTTAAGCCATGGGAACACCACCTTGGCCACAACACCACCTTCGCCAACGCCATCCTACCCACAATGCCCACTCCTCTAGCATTTGACATTGGAGTGTCGAAGCCTGTCTCGACGACTTATAAAAAACATATATCGTGACACCAGTGTATCTCCTCGGCCGCCACCAGGGGCGTAACGCATGACGCGATGTTTTACATGTATTGCTCCACGAGAACCTCTATCGCGCTCGTCAGGTTTGTCTCAGCAAGGAGCTGCTTCATGCCAAAGAATATACCGACGCTACCTTGGTTGGATCAGCCCAGATAATTGAGAGGGTTGTACGGACTGTCAAGCACGCATCTGTCCTGGCCAAGAAGATGAATGCGCCTCTCCTCCTGTCTCTTGCTAGATGATGGAAACCAAGACAAGGGTTTGAGTACTACATTCCTCAGGGGCATTATTGAAACAGGCTGCCCGGTTACCCTTGTTACTACTGCCCTACTACTTGGGTGGATGGGTCGTTGACCCGGGCTTCAACTATACCGTACTAGCCGCAGCCCAGAAGGAAAAGACTTCCAACGCTTGGCTTCCTTCGCCAAGTATGAGTCGCTCTTGTGGCTCTATCTTTGGTGGCTGCCTTATCAGGGAGTTGACCAGTGTTTCCAGTCCACTTCTTGCCGAGCCTGTGCGAGGGCCTACGGAGGATGGGATATAGATGATCCAGTGCCATTGGCAAATCGTAACACCTAGTCTACTGTGGCAGGGCCGCTCTAGCTCGAATTGCGAACTCTGGGGAGACATAATCTACGACCGAGCCGCTGTTGATACAGATTTCCTTGGTAGATAGGCATGTTCTACTGTAGCTGAGATGCACCCCAAGGGATCATCAGCAGGAGTCTAGTTCGACTTGGAGAAGAAGAAAGCGAAAAGGGTGTTCCCCCATGAATGTGTTGACTGCTCTACTAACGAGCGCGGGTGAGGTGATCGGCCGGCCACTGCGTCTGCACTCACGAGCGGCGGCTTCCACATCAGAACGGCTGCTGGCTTGATGTTGCCTCGATGTTCTCAAGCACTATCATGTTTACGATATGATTCCCAAAATAGGAGGACCAAGCTTGTTGTCGGCTCCGAGCTCTTTCCGTATCTAGTGTAGAGACTCTGAGTAAGCAAACAAAACATAAGGTAGTCACGATACGCATTTCTTACGTAGATGATTTGGACGGGGAAAGAACCAACAATCGCTCTGGTCTGTCTAAATCTATCTTTTTACTGCATTTTCAATTTCCTGCATGTTCAATTTCCCGCAAACAAACAACAACAATAACAAAACTTCGAGATTCCGTGATTTTCTTTTCTCTCCGTCCAAAGAGCGAATTCTTTCTCGCTCCTCTCGATTGCTTAATACTCGGCTTCAAGTGTCGAGATTCAGCTTAAAAACACCGAAATCAGAGCATAGAATGCTCGAAATCAAGAGAATCTCCGACCTCTCTTTGATCCACAGACTTTTACCAGCTACCTTGATAATGGCAGAGCATTAATCAAACTGGGCAACGTGGGTCACACCGGCCCCGACCTTGGCAATCTCTCACGCCTCTTTTGCGGTGGCGGTACTGGTATCTACCTATCTTATCCATCTACTTATATAGGAAACCTGAGATAACCATGCTCAAATCAACAGGACAGCCCTGGCCAAGATTAGCCAGAGCGTACGGAACACCGCCACCGCCATCAACGCAACCACCACCGCCATCCGAGCCAGCAGCACCGCCACCGCCAACGCCATCACCACCGCCGCTGCCACCCAACCCCTCCCCGACCTTGTCCCTATCCGGGACGCGGTGGATGCCAACACCTCCGCCACCAACACCGCCGCCACCACCATCGCCGCCGCCATCACCGCCGCCGCCAAGGTCGAGGCCATCAACAACAACGCCATCACCACCACCAACACCACCACCA
>FTLB01073219.1_pt1 | contig 10085 bp, 11 predicted proteins | sample 1658291 | NCBI WGS metagenome assembly FTLB01 (sample SAMEA3914812, study PRJEB12502) | metagenome | biome: forest; material: soil | place: Canada | collected 2011-07-07 | depth 0.1 m
AAAGAAAATCAAAGAGGCAAAGTCGTCTAGCGAGCGAAGGATACAAGATCGTGTAAGTGTAAATAAGATGGAGGGGGGAGGAAGGGCGAAGGGAGGACGAGATTGGGCGGAGGAGCGTAGAAGTGAGTTCCAGGACCAGGTGGGAGAGAAACATCCGGCCTTGGGGCCTTGGGCGAGGAGGATTAAAGAGCAAGGGGAAAGGGCAGCTCATAGTGGAGACGAGAGACGCTAGCAGGGAGAGGGGAGGGAGGTTGGAGCGGAGCCCGATACAAGGCCCTTTTTTGGAGCGCGAGAAGCCACAGACCACTCCCCACCCCTTCCAAGCCCATGTTTATCAAGGACCACTAGCGCTGTGCAGGAACCCAAATAAGCTTGGGCTCACCTGAGGTACCCTGTCTGTGTGTACTTCGTGTACTGAGGTAGCTCGGTACCTCAGGTAGGTACAGGCAAGACAGGGTCAAAATTTTGGCCTGGCAAGCCTGGTTCTCTCCCTCTCTCTCGCTGTATTTTTTTTTGCCCATCTCTCACTTACGACGTGGAGGTACTCTCCTCGCACCCATGTCCCTGGCAGACACACACATCCTTATGAAATTATTGGGAATAGTCGGATACAGTGCACTTATTTTGGGGGTGGGAGCGAAAATCGTCCCGGGCTTGTCTTGCGATCTTCAGCCTCTCGATCAATCATCGTTCCGACAGCTGGCTCGGTTGATCCGATCGACCGTGTTTGCACGATAATCATGACCTATTATCTCGTACAAAACCTGGTCTGAGGCACCGTCTGGAAACGTTTCGGCGTACCGAGGCGGACATGAGGCCCATAGGTAAGTAACACCACCACTGCACACTCTCCGTCTCACGGCACTGTGGGCAGCCGATTCGTAAGAGCCAGGAGCCACGATACCGGGGTGGAGGCATCCAAAGCGTAACTGCGTATTGTCCCATCCGGGAGCCACTTTGTGCCAACTTCCAAACAAGCCTGTCGCTCTCTCTACCTTGCCGCTTCGATACGCGATGCTGCCGTACTCGGTACAGACATCGTGAGGCGTGGGGTGGAGGATGGCTATCCATCTGGCACACATTCGGTATTAGGGAGAGACGAAAAAGATACCCAAGCTTGGCAAGATACCTTGGCTAAGGTGCCCCAAGATAGTTTCTGGTTTTTGGAATATTTTTATTTTGGGTTTTAGCTTTCAGAAGTTTCATGGCTCCGTTTTCTTCTTTTTCCTTTCTAAAAAAGGGCTGTGCGATCGATCGTTTCCAGCACGCCGGACAAACATGGAATCCCCCGCTAGGAATTGCTGGGCAGCGCCGAGCAACTGAACGAACGGCATCGTCGCTAGCGTCTCGCTGTGGTTGCCGCGATGGCTGCGAGGATATTGGGGGCTTGTTGTCTATTGGGAACGGTGCGGATTAGTGTAATTACGCTCTTACGGCCCCTACGAAAGTAGGAAGTAATTTGCCTTTTTTACAGTACGTTACCTAAGCCGCCAGATGCTTGGAGCCAGGGCACGCAGGGCTACGGAGTCGCTAGGCACGAATTCAGTACAGTACAGAACCGTAAGGGGGGAAGGTTATTATCATGAAGAAACGTCCAATTTTGTTTGCGGACGGCTCCTTGCCACAGCGCGAGGGCACGTTTTCAGCAATTTGCAGCTCAGACTCCCGGCACACTCCCCCCCAGTCAGACTCGGCCACCAAGGAAACGGGGAAACGGCCCTGCCCTGGCCCTTGTTCCTGGAGATCTTAATTCCCGTCCAATAATGCCATCGTTTCGTCATCGCCCTTTTTCGTCTTTCTCTTGACTCGCTCGTGTCTCCAAGACAACCAAGAAAAGACCCTCAGCCTACTCCGTACTGGGTACCGCGCAGTAACTCGATACGGACAGAAGAGGCAAAAGAGATGGTCTCGGCTTTGCCATCCACCTGCATCCGGATGCGTGTTATATCCAGATGAATACGCAGTCGTGGCAGTATTGCGTGGACTGCGGCATCCGGCGCTTCCTTATCTACCTTGGATATATGCCAGGGCCGAGTCGTGAAAAAACACTAGATGCCTTGGCTATTGTATGTACGTGCCTTGAATACCCTTCCATCTTGCGTCTGGTGGAAATATATAGAAAGCGGGCAAGGCAAGGCAAGGCAGTTAATACGCACCGTAACCTGGCAATTACTCAAGTTCTCTCGTGCGGTACTACTCTATGCGTGCTCTCTGTCTGTATGTACGTGCATACGGAGTATGCAATCGGTGGCCCCCCTTTGCCCCCCGGTCAATTTGCACAAAAGGAGTGGGCTGATGCTATTCGATGGTATGCAACCAGGTCGATCCGCGGCAACGCCAACTTTTCAAGGAATGCGTCTGTTCGCATACATTAATGAACAAGCGACTGCTGCTTTCTCCACTCACACGTCCAAGTACGGAGAGTACACGAAGTCGAACGCAGCGAACGCAGCGAAAGCAGGCAGCAAGCACGAAGCCGATACCAGAGAGGCCGTCGTTACCTTGACTGGCCCAACTGGGTACTGGCTCTCGTCACTCCTCCGTCAGTTTTGCCCATTGAAGTCTCATCTACCAATCAATCTGCCCGGTCTCTGTTTCGAGCGACCCATTTGACGCCCTGGTCTCTTTACACAAGAACCAACATAAATATATGGAGTTGTGTATGGAGAGTTGCACACATACACACACCCACAAACATATGTACCAAGGAAAAAAACCTGGCAGTCGGGCAGATATCTGTAATCAACAAGGTAGATACTGTAGCAGCGGCAGGTAAGTAGATATCCTGCCGCTCGCCTATGCTACTTGCTATCGTCGGTTTGAATCGACAAGCCCCGGGCTGGCTGGCACCACCAGAGGACGACCAGGTACAGTTGGTCGCCGGCTGTCGTCACCCGGGCTTGATCCAAAGCAGACCAGAGAAAGTCTCGAGCGTCCTTAGACTCCCCCCAGCACGGATCGTCCGTCACCCGTTTTCCCAACAAAGTGATGGTTGATGGTTGGCTCTTTGAAGTAGTAGTACGTACTCGGTACAGTACACTTGTCAGGAAAATATGGCCGAATTCAACAAGCATCTGACCAAAACATGCCTGGGTCACGCCATCTCCATTCCTGAGCGTGAGCACGACCATTTACGAAGCACACGATAAGAATCAAAATACAAATAAATAAATAAAAATGAAATAAAAAGGGTCTACTCAGGACAAAACGCCTCACTAGCCTACGGACTACAGTGTGTCTGGTCACAGGCGACTGTCGACAATCACGCTGCAGGTCTCGTCACTCTCAGGTTCTACGGAGCGTATGCATGGTCTCTTGATCAACAATACCCTCCCGGCTAGCCTTGGTCCGGAGTTAGCGAGATGGATTCCTACAACTCGGCAGTATCAATCACGCACCGATACCAATGGGGAAGTATGAGGGTTCCCGCGAAGTGATCAAATCAGACAAAAGATCAAATCAGATAAAAGGCCAGTATGAAAGGTACATAGGCGGGTATGGCGCCCGGATCAAACGGCTGGCATCGCCACATCCCAAAAAAGAAAAGGAAGAAAATAAAACTCGTGATGATGACGGCTGAGCCTCAAAAAGAAAAAGAAAGAAAAAACCGTTCAACGCTCCGTTTGAACATAAAATTCGGAGCCGGCTGGGCGTCCGACGAGATGGTGGTTACCACGGTGGACCACCGCTACCGTGCGCCTTGCATTACGAGCTTTCATGTGATATGATCCGCCCCCCTCCTCTCCTCCTCTTCGTATCCGGCCACCGGCCAGAGCCATCATGACTGTCCAGCACGCCGCGGCGGCTCTGCAGGCCAATCACGGGGGGTTGGGAAGATGGAGAGGCTCCGTACCCTTTTCGAGAAGCTGAGGGGATGACGAGCGCTCGCATGTCAGATCATTGGGACTTATCCACCGGCATCTCCTCCTCCTTCTCTTTCCTCTCCGCCGATGGCCCGGTTAGATCGATGCGGGCGAAAGCCTCTCGCGATCGCCAAGGGCGGGGTGGATTGCCCAAGCCCGTCTACTCTAGACATAGTATATGATTTACCTTTAGTGTTTTGGTTCGTCCAGGGGGGGGCTGCGATCTGGTTAACTTTGGTTGCTTGGTACGCCTTCTTTTTTAAGGCGACTCCGCGCCTTTTGGTAGGAGCAGCTGGGCTGTCCAATTTCTGACAAATTCGGGCTAGAAAACGAACTTGCTCCTGTTCTACTTACTTACGCATGTACTCCGTAGCTGGAAGCACTTTACTTACGGTGTACTTTGAGTAAGTAGTACTTGTTCCATCTCATCTGCACTCGTCCCTGGATCACGTCGAGAATCTGAGACCTACAGATGGGTAGATCATAGCTCATTTTCGTCCAACTGTCTCATAGGCCTGGTTTTTGCTTGTCTTGTTTTTCTTTTTTATCATACTAAGACCATAAAGCTGCCTTTGGGGTCCCTGTGTGCGCGTGCGGCCGTTTCTTGTGTGAACTGTCAAATTTTGGCCGGCCGGCGAACAATTCCCATCAGACTGTCTGACATGCTCAAGCTCCGCAGCTAAGGTACTGACTGTTCCGGACGCTATCCGGTTTGATCGATCCACCAGCCACATCATCCCATCGAGCGAAGGGAATAGAGCCAGAAAAAAAAGACCGGGAAAAGAGAGGAGGCAAAAGGTGACAGCAAGAAGACAATGCTAGCTGAGGGTTTGCCCGACTCTGCAGTAGTCCCGACTCGGTTATGCGGGTAGCTGCTAGGGGGGGATCCAGTGGCTACGCCGCCTTCAGTAACACGAAGCACACCAACTCGGGCCAACTACGCCTTATACGAACGGGCTAACGTGTCGTCCTAACACCTCTCCGGACACACTAACTGAGCAAGTAAAGTACTCGAGGGTTCTCTTGCTCTTCGAGATCCTACCTTACTTACCCCCGTCCCATGCTGCCGCCGCCACCACCAAGCTTTGGTTACCCCCTCTCCTTGAGTCCTTATCGCGGGTTTGGCGTGCGGGCGCCCCCCTCTTAAACCCCCTACTCTACAAGTACGTGGGAACTACTGTCACGGCAGAGAAGAGTGTGGTGGTGGTGCGGAACTGGGGCTTTATAAGATTCGCGATAGCGCATCCTTATCCGGGGACTCCAAAAAGTCTCCCTTCTACGCAAGGTAAGTCGAGATTCGAGGAGGGGGTTACCCGCCGTAACCTACTTAGTACCGAAGGTGTCAAACGTGCGCGATGTACAAGAAAAGGGGGCGTCAAAGCTCACGACGCTTCAGTGCAACTCATATCTCTCGTCCTTCTGCCACAATTGGAAAGCTAGAGGTACAGCCGGTTGCCATGGGAGAGCAACTAGGTACATTTGGAATCAGGTCGCAAGCAGGCAGAGTCCGCTTCACCTAAAAAAAGAAAACGACGAAAAGAAGAGGCATCTTCCCCGTTGCTCTGGCGGGTGGCTGGCTGGCTGGATCCAACGCTATCCCAACCTTCGGGTGATGAGATAAGCACTCCCTCTCATTCGGCCGCCCGTCTAAGGCAAATAACGTAGCGTGCACGGAGGCCAGCCGACGTTCACGTAGCAGCAGTCCTACGCCGTCCAGGCTCGAATCACAGAGATGAAGGGATCTGTTTTTTGTTTTTAGGTTTCTACGTGGGGTATTTTGGTCAAACTATGATAGCCCAAGATCCAAGACTTCAAGTCAAGAGACTCACTGCAACGGGGACGAGGATGACGGACAAGGAACGATCGGAGGGTTTCGTCCTGATCCTTACTCTCGAGCCGTGTCTGTCTCTTCTTCTTCTTCCTTTTAATTATAGAGAAGATGGGGAAATCAATGGCTCGCTCCTATACCCCCCCGCAATGCCATTAAACTGGCTCAATGGTTCAATGGCACGGCGGGAGGGAGAAATTTAGATGAAAACGCCATGCATCTCGAAGATGCTATACTATCCAAAGGGACTGTACAGATGGATCGATGGAGGGATGGATCGAACGAAACGGCCCTGGTCGGCGTAGTTATGGTCCTGTAGGTACACTAAGTAATTTAGTACCCAACTCTGTAGGGATCAGATGCTTCCAAGCCACGACCGGGTTCTCTTCGTGTGCTTCTCCTTCCCTCCGCCCATGGTTCCCGCCACTATTTTCGTGTAAGCTCTCTGCCGGCCGTCAAATGCCCTGTTCGTTTCAGCTCGCGCCACCCAATTTCAGGCTTAAAAAGCTTCGATCTACTACTACTACTTGATCTACTACTTGCTGGTCGCTGGCAGCAATGGCACCGGTGGGTGGCCAAAACGGGGATTCCCGTCGGGCTTACTCACGGTCCCCCGCGCCGCCGCGACTCCTCTGGCCCTAGGCCTCTGGTCCTACAGCTGCTCCGGCGCTCCTGGTTCCGGGTCTGGCCCGCCTTGGCAGGTCTCCACGAGGCCCGAATCAGTCTATTAAACACCATCTCACCTCTCTGCCCGCCTGCCGGGTTCCAGAGGAGATAGGTAGATAGATAGATAGATAGGAGCCGTGTTTCTGGTCCCTACGTGCTGACTATCAGACGATTATATTTCTTTTCACAGGCCCTTTATCAACAGGCCCAAGACGGTCCAGTAGCAGAACGGTGGCTGATGAGAACGGAAGCTCATGACCAGAAGCTGGCGTCGCCGGGCCCTTGATGCCCTTGGCGGCTTATCGTGGATCCGGCCCTGACAAGGCCAGTCGGTCTTCCGCTCCGGCTGTTCGCGGCGTAGGCTGCCGAGGTTATTTCCACCTACCTGAGTGTTGTTTTCTTTTTTCGTTTCTTGGTACGAGTTTTGGGGAAAACTATATCTCAGGCGGAGCGGCTTCGAAGCTCGCGGGAACGATTGCTAGCCCCGCCACCGGTTCAAACTATACCTAGTGCTTTTGAGAGAGAGGGGTGGCTGAGGCGATCAAGGCTTGAGTTGTTGATCAAGCTTGTGACTCTCGTCGCTCGGCTTCCAAAACAAGCCATGGGAGGAACCGGTAGTTCTGCTCATTGTTTCTTGTCACGCTTGTGTATCACGCCCCCTCGCCCCAATGTGGAAATTGGGGGTTTTGGAGGGTCTAGAGTTCAGTAATGGATCAAAGAGAGTTCTTCTATGCAAAGTAATTGCCGTAAGACTGTCCGAACCCGTCGAGACAGGTCATTTTGCCCCCCCTCCCACCTTTTCCTTTTCCTTTCTTTCGGGGAGAGGACAAGAGAGAGGAGGCTCGCATCCTCCAACTGTCCGGAAACGTCTGCCGCAGAACAATGTGCCGAGACAAAGACGTGGGACACTTTTTTGCTCCTCCGCTACGGCCGATACGCATTGTCTTGGCGCACACGTGAGACCGAATTGATGCACAAAAGAAAAGGAAAAAAGCAAAGTCAAGATAACAGAATTGTGGCCCTCGCTGTGTGCACAGTACCTACATACAGTAGGAGCCTACGTACCTAGGTCCCCAGGCAAGCCAAGGCGAATGGATGGCGGGAGCGAGTAGAAAGGATGGCGGTCGATCCAGGATCGACATCAGTGTTTCGAACAAAAGAGGCAGCCAAGGCAGCCCCCATCGTGCGATGTCTAGCAGATAAGCCCTTTGAGGGCCTTTGCGGACCTGGAAACAACGTTAGACTACCGAGTCCGGCGTGTTGGGACTGCTTCAGACCCGGGCAAGAGATAGATCGATCGACTCGGCGCGTAATGTGGTTGATCGGTAAATACCTACATCGGCAGCTTGCGGTCTTACTCTTGCTGCTGCGCTATTGCTCCCAGCTCGCGCCCCCTTCATTACTAGAACACCCCTCTCGAGACCCTTTCATCTGCCAGCCGCGGCATCTCAATCCATAATCGCGTCATAAATAAAGGATCAGGAAGAAGTTTGACTGTAAACAAATACCATGAGATAGTCAGGGGTGCGCGGCTAGCCCCACCTACGTACAGTAGATCGTAGAGGATTTTTATTTTTATTTTATCTTTGGCCCGCATGCGAAACACAGATTCGTAGGAAGCGATAAAGTAAACGAACGATTTTCCTTTGGAAAATGACGATACTCGCTCCACCTGCACAGCGACGTAAGAGGCTGTTTGAGGTGCGCGGGCAGCCGGAAGCGGATGGCAGAAAAGTGGCGGCGAGAGGACAGCGCGACGCATCCGGGAGATGAGGATCGACCGGGACAGCGGCGCCGTCGTCGGACCCTTCGGGAGAGCGCACATGGACACATGGATCCCTGGGAATGGTTTGGACCCTGGAGGTTTTGCATGTGTCGAGAAAATTTGGATCTGGCTCACGGGAATTATGGATGGGGGAAAAAACATGGCATTCGATGTTGAGAGTTGAGTAGAATCACGGGATAGATGCGAGCCGTAGTTGAGTAGCAAGAGAAGACAGACGCCTGGAAGGGGAAGCTTGGCCCGATCAAACACAAAATCCATTCATACCAGGACCTCAAAGGGTCTCCGTCTATCTACCTGCTACAGATAGATTCTAGACTAGAAAACGATATCGCCAAAACATATACAGCAGAAACAGAGACATGCAAAAACCCATCCAATCCATATCCAAGTGCGCCTCTGAACCAGGTCCGACCAAGCCAGCCCAGGTCAACCGATACAGGCTCGTCAGTCATCTACTCCCTGGCAGTCCCTTACAAAAACCAAAACAAAAGCCAAATAGAAAGAGTGTCCCTCTCTAGGACCCCTCTTGAGAGACCCTAAACCCGAATTCATGGCGAATTCGAACGTGGACTGCTAGACCGTGACTCAATGCTCTCAACCATTTCCAACACGCGTGTGCGAGGACGTTCTAATCGAACCGCCTCAGCCAAGTGAAAGGTAGTCGAGCTGATCAACGAGACGGTGCGTTCCGAGAAAGCCGCTTCGGTTTCGTTATCCGGAAAGTCATGATGCTCGACGCCTCTGCTCTGCCTCTTCTCATCGTAGACTACGTCCCCATACCGGCGATCGAGCCTGTCGGCGGCTTTCGGAGTGCTGTGAGGCTCCTGCATGCTGGCAATCTCGTACGCGCTGGTGTCTTCGTACTTCAGTGGCGTCTTCTCCGCATCGAGGGCAGTACCTGCTTCCTCTTCGTTCTCAACCTCAGCGTTGACTACGCGCAGCCGCTCCTTCGGGACCGTGAACATGACCTGTACGAGACGGTTCTCCACGGCTCGCTCGATATCCCACTCATCTTCGGCTGCGGAGCCAGTGGCGCGGCTCTTTTCTGCTGCGTTGCCGGGAACCGCTTCCCAGGCTTCGCGGCCCTGCTTCCGCCTCTGGAGGGTTCCTCCCGGACCCATGCCCTTCAGCCTCGACTCGTAGTCGGAGCTTCCCCCTTCATTCTCGTGGGTTGGGCTCTCGCCTCTGGCGCTACCCGTGGGTGACGGCGTGCCCGTGCCAGCGCTGAACACGCGTTTGAGGCTTCCCAACCAGCTCCGTCGGGGTCTGCTCTTGCTCGGGCTCCCTGGGATGTGCACAAAGTCTTCCTCTTCGGCGTCCTCCTCCTGCTGGACTCCGTAGTACTCCCTGCCATCGCCTTGTAGCAGTAAGCCGGGGCCCTCTGCCTGCAGTGCGGAAAAGTTCGGGTTGGATCGAGCCGTGCCCCAAGTTTGTTCGCTGCTACTGCTGCTGTCGAGGCGCCCCTCGGCCGCCTCGCTGACACCCGCCATGGGTCCAGCTCCCTGGGCTGCACCGCCGCCGTGGGCGTTGCGAGGTTGGGATCGTATCGAAGCGGAGCGTGACGACATCGCCGTCGGGGCCATAGCTTGCACGACGCTGTAGGAGCGTTCGGAAAGGTTGCTGTTTGTACGTGCCTCGTCAGCAGGCTCGCCGTGAACTGGGCTTCCAGAGCCAGCCCCGCGAGCAGATCGCATGGAACCACGTCGGATGGGAGAAACACGGCCAGAGTGCTTAATGACGGTCAGAGGCGCTGGCATGACGGACGGGATCGAACACGGCGTCATCGTCGTCGGCGCTGTGGTGCTCAGCAGAGTTGTGGTTGTAGTAGGGGTGATCGGCGTAGCCATTGAGCCCGTGGTCGTTGTCGTTGCATTGTGCGGGCTGATCCTAGCTGCTAGCATGGCATCGGCAGCATCGACATCAAGCACCCAGTCTTGTACCT
>FTLB01843415.1_pt1 | contig 10081 bp, 13 predicted proteins | sample 1658291 | NCBI WGS metagenome assembly FTLB01 (sample SAMEA3914812, study PRJEB12502) | metagenome | biome: forest; material: soil | place: Canada | collected 2011-07-07 | depth 0.1 m
CTCTTACACCCCCGCGTATCTCCCCCCCTCCTCCCTGCTCAGTGGTCCATCTGCCGTCCAAGAGGCGGTGAGTTTGAACTGGTGCTGCAGCCCGCTGGCGGGAGGGAGGGAGCGGGAGCGGGGTTGCGTCGAATGAGAGGTGCTGGAGGGACGGGGCTCCGTATGTGCGTCGCTGCGACTGGGAGGGAAAAAAACAGGCGAGGTGTCGTGCTGTAAACTGCGCACGCTACTGTACGGAGCAGTGCGGAGCAGAAGTAGGAGCTCCGAGGAGACAAGACGGGCGAAACACACGACGAAAAAAAAAAAATAAGCAACGAGAGGATGGGCAGGCCTCGACAGGGTTCTCTCGCCGTCTCTCTTACGGAAGTCATTGGGGCTCTACGAAAAGTACTTCCTCTCTGCAGAAGAGGCCATATCCCGGTACCAGATCCCTCAAGTCTTGGGGCTGATATACATCGCGCATACTTATTGTACTGTCCCCGGCAGCGGTAGCGGTACTCCGGGGCCCGTGGTGCGAAACGAACTGCACTGTACCTTGCTCTTCAGACCCCCCATTCCATTATTTTATAGGCAGGGTCACTGGGGGTGCACTTTCTAGGGCCGTGGGTGGTGCAAGCCCATAGTGCTGAGCGAAGAAGAGGGAGATGGCATTTTTCGTATGGCATTCTGAAATTCCATACGCGCTGAGGAGGAGGAGGGGTGCGCGCTTTCAGGGGAGGGGGTGCTCGACATGCCGACTCCGACATAGCGGCTGGAAATGTTATCAGCAGCAGCAACACAAGCATTCAATCACATGTTGAAGCCGAGGCACCTCTATGCCTTCCCCCCGTGCCTTTTGTTTGTGTTCGGTCCCCTCTCTGCCCACACAGCAGTGATGTATTCTAACCGTGTTGAGTTTACGGGTTGTTGCTGGCATGTTTGGGTCTGCGGTCCCGCGGAGAAAGGTCATTGTACCGTCTCTTGGGACGTTTGAGAGCTAGACCATGTCTTGTACCAGGCACGAGCCCGCAGAGGATGTCTGTCTTTAGGACGCTGTGGATTGCGTTTCTTACTCTTGTCTCTCCTGCTCTCTCTCTCTCTCTCACACACACACAATCTCTCCCCCGCTCGCTTGAGTCTCCTCCCGTCCCAAGAGACACACGGCATTGTTCATCGCGCGTTGGCGGCACTGATAATTACCCAGTTCCCAGGAATGGCAGGAAAGTATTGTAATCCATGCCGTAGGGAAAGGGGAGCTACTTAGGGAACTGCCTCTTTAGCTATACGCCTACGACATGTTTCTCCGTTGAAACTCTGTTTTGTTTTGGTCTGTCCATGCGTCGTGGTCTATCCTGTATCGAATTATCATGTATTTGTATTTGTATCATATTGTATTGTCCAATACACCCACGCCAAGATCCTCCCACAAACGGAACCCCCCTTTTTAAAGACCTAGATGCAATGATGTGCTACAAGGAACCCAAATAAGAGTAATTACGAAATTGCCTCTCAAGGAACAAGGAAATAGACAATATCACTTAGACACACACAGACACCTCACAGCCAGCAGCTACACGCCTCCCCCCCGGGAGAACTACCCGGCGCAAGTGCCCACTCAGCCCACATTACGACGCTGTATACTCCGTAATTCTGGGATTCTGTACCACTTAAGCATAGTGGCCACCTCCTCCCCACCAATCTGAAACAGACATGATATCATCTTGCCCCGGGCCCCGGAATACGCGAAGTAACGGTACACAACAGCGAAAAAAAAAAGTTGAGTTAGTTTATTATTTTATTTTATTTTATTTATTTGGTCCCTAATTACTTTGCGGAAAAGATCCCTGGCCCGGCGGGAGAACAGCGCACCCCTCAAGCGGAGGCCCCCGTAACGAGACCCTCTTTCTCGGGGAGCAAGTGGAAATGAAAAAGAAGAAGGTTAACCAGCCAGGGCCTCCTCCTGGTAAAAGAAGAGAATCCAACTACTACTACGTAACTGTACTTTGTACCTTAATTTAGTTGGCTTGGCTGGGCAAGTTGGACTAGTTCGCTTCTCCCGCACACCTCTTTTTTTGCGTGGGTGCATTAGACGCGCAGATGATGCGCCGCGAGGCGGAATTCCCCCGCTGTTGTGTGTGTGTATGTTTCGTGTGGGATAGTTGAGAGGCGCCGTCGTCGGGCTTATACTGCGGTGTGGTTTGCGGTTGAGCTACTAGGAGTGAGCTACTGTACTGATTGCTGTACATGCAGTAGCTGCCCATCCATACCGCCGCTGGCGGGTTGCAGGTGTCTAGGGACGTGGAGGCGACTTCGAAGCGAGAAATACAGCCGAGTGGGAAGGAAGGAAGGTTCGTATTGCACGGCCAGTTCATCAGTAAGGTACCTAAGGTAGATAGCTGGGCCTACATAGTAAGGTAGGCAGGCATGCGCTCATGATCGTGCGGGAGGTACAGCAAGTAGCGGACTGCCTGTGCTCGAGTTTATCGGTTTACGATCGACGAGGCACTGTGTATAAGCTACAGCATGCATGCATGCATGTACGTATGTATATGTGTGGTGCGCTGTCATCGACAAACTTAATCAATCGAGGGGCAGGCATGCTTCCGCTCTCCTCACTGGAAGTCACGATATAGGGGGGAGGGGATCTTGGATTGCTGGGTAGGTTTCCAGCGATTAGCCCCAGGAACAGACGCCAGGGCACACCGCGGTGCCTGCGCCAGGTTCCATGGACCAGTAAGGCAAGCACCTTTTGCCTACCCTCTAAGTCATTCGCCACAGGGCACAGGCGGAGGGTTCAGGTGCTGTAAGCGCGGACTCGGTAGGTATCTCAGGGACACAATCCACTTACTTGCACCGACAAGAGCATGTCCACCAAAACAAGCTATTATACAACCAAAACAACATCCCCCCACCAAATCGCAGTATGGAATGTCCCCTAGGCTGACTCGAATAGTCTTCCTCTCTAGCATTGCCAATCTCCCGAGTCCCCTAGCACGCCTCGCACGCGAATCCCAGCGACCTTAGTTTGCGCACCATGGCTTATTAGCCATTTACTTTAGCCCAAGGAGCGAAAGTCCACCCCAGAACCCGTTCCTCTCGCCACCGCTTCTCTCTGTGCCTTCTTCTAGCTCTTCTAGCGGCCTCGTTGGATTTTCGAGACGGCTGCACCGCGAGAGCCACACTGTACTGGCCCTGGGCGCCCTCCAATGGGAAGCATCCGATGGTCGGGACGGTGGGGTAGGGGGTGTGACTCTAGAGAGTGGGGACGCCAAAAAGTAGGCCCAGCGGGACAGGGCTCCCGCTCCGAAGCCACTGACATCATCGTGCAGCGACGCTATTTTGACGAGAGACAGACGCGAGAGGGCATTCGCAGCGAAGGGGTTGGGGCCAAAGCAGCGCAAAACGAAGGAGAGAGGAGGGAGGGAGTGAAGAACTGGACAAAAGAGGGAAGGGGAATGCCGCCCAGAAGGTGTATACGTAGGATAGGGGCCCCCAGCAGAGAAACGGTGGGAAAGCAGAAATGCCATCCTTCATACCTCTTGGAATTGCATGGATGCGAGGTCGGTTTCTTGCCTGGCGCGTCCTCAAATGACCCCCTCCCCTGGCCCCAACGCATACCTCTCCCTTTTCAGGGAGGGGGACAAGCATCCAAAGAGCCCAAGGTCTACGAGGCTGCAGAGAGAGAGGATGCACCCATGAGCCAAATTGGTGTGTCGCACGAGACGGAGGCGTCGAGCCCTTCGTCACAGGCCGGCGCGGGCTCACACACATCCCATCCTCCATCTCGGAACGCAGAGATTCCGGTAGACTTGGCTGGTCATTGGGTTTTTGGTCTCCGTTTTCTTCATCGTCATTTCTTTTTGTGACTGGCGGGCTTCGGTCTGGCTTTCAAGCCATCTCAGCAGCTAAAAACTCCACAGGAACGCAGCTTGCGCCAACGCCCTCGTACCGATACTTGTACCCCCGAAGCCAAAGAGAAAAATGGCCCCGGGGCTGCAAGGAGGGATCCGGGCTCGAAAGGGTACGATGCCCCTTGTCCAGCCGCGCCTGGCTGGTCCTTGTCAAAAGCCACCACCATCACTTTCCCAGGGAGCGAGGGGGCCAAGCTTTCGCTTGACCGTTACCGCCCCGGCGCGAAGTTGATCAAATTCAGTGAATAGACGGAGTGAGCCAGGCTGGGCGCGGCGTCCCCCCGTCGCGGTTCATGTGAGGCAAAAGAAGATGGCAGATCGCACGGCGCAGGCACAGAGGGCGGGAGAGCAGAGCCAAGCACTGAGAAGGAGGGGAGCGATGGTGCAACGCAGGTGGGAGATCGACCATCGGTAGGACGGCAGGCAAGGTAGTTTCGTGTCCTACATGAGCCAGTGCCCTCACTGCAATTGCCCTCAGCACGGCTGCGCGAGATTAGCCAGGTATCCACGGTATCTTACCGAATCCAGCAGGGGGGTTGAGGGCACTGTAGGCGAGTAAATAGGCGGCGTTCCTTCAGCTAACTTAATCGCCCTGCGTTATCGGTACTTAACAACTTTTGGGGCGAGGGGGGAGGGAAAGGACCCTGAAGATCGATTTATTCCTGTGGCGCCCCCAAGCGGTCCAATGGTTTCGTCCTAGTCCAGTCTTGGACCAAGGTTGTTCAGCCCGATGATCGTCTCCACGTCCACATTGTCCAATAATTGAGCTAGGTCATCTGTACCATACCCCTCGCACATTGGCCAGCGCATGTCGCATGGACGAGAGAGGGAGCGAACGAGAGTAAAAAAAAAAAAACCAAAGAGTATGAGAATCACCGAATAAAGAACATACGCGAGTAGAGATACCAGTCGCGCACTGCCCAGAGGCTTCATTCCTCTCTCAGTCCGGCAGCGATGATAAAAACAAGTGACGAAGTTATGACACGCAACCGCACTTACAAAAAACTAGCCGACGGCAGCAGCCCTGGTCTCTTATCCATGTGCCTATGACGTCATAGCGCCGCCCAATCGCTGGCACGAACGTCATGATTGGGGGCCGCCGGTTGCAAATGTTGAGCGTGCCACCAACTAAAACCTCGTCACTCCCAGTTTTCCCCAGTGTATCTGAACCTCTCCAGCAAAACGGATCATATCCTTCCTTTGCTCTAAGGAATTGGTTTCGCCGAGAGGGTGGGACAGGGAACCTGGCCGCCCGCTGCCCACCGGTACGAGCTCCGCCGCCCGTCAGCAAGCACGAAGAACCCAAAGCCATCACCTTCCGGGACAGGTGAGACCGACAGAGCTGAGAGAAGCCCAACGCAGCGCCTTCTAGTGTCCGTCCGTATTGGCGTCTGGTCTGCCACGGAAGACGCTCTTTCCAGCAAGCCAAGCGGTCAATGATCCTTGACGAGCCGGGCTAATGCGTCACCACGGTCGAATAGGGATACCTTCCATATCGTCCACTGATGTGTTTTCGCCCCATCGAACCCCTCTCTTTCCACTCTCCCTTGCTTGAGTGAACAGGGAACCTGCCCAGGCACTGCCTGAGTGGGCTCGCCCATACTTCCAAACGACTTCATTATCTTTCCCCGCCCTTTGGGCTCCCGCCCAATCCTTCACCCGAGGTTCTCGATATTGCTGGCAGGGAATGTTGCATGTATGTCTCTCCCTCGCTGGGAGGAGTGACTTCGAGGCAATGTCGTTGAGGAGCCCGGTATGCTTGCTCCCCCTCCCCACCTGATCGCAGCCCGGCCAATATCTCCTCAATATCAACGTCAATATCGTAAAACGTCACGCACCTCATCCCGCAAATTTCATGTCGCCAAGCCCCAGCACCCTCCTGGTGGGCCCGCCTCATCGCCTCCTTCATTTTAAGCCATGCCCAGTAGGCGACTTTCAATATAGTAGTGTTTCTATTGAGAGAAGAGTCAGTCACCTCAACTCCAAACCCTTTCCGTCTGCTTGGTATGTTTGGCCCGCTTAGCCATCCACTCCATCCTATGCCCCATCTCGCTCGTTAGACCCATCGCCCATGATGGGCCGGCCCCGAGCCCGATGCCGCCGATCGGCATGGTCAAGCTCCCTGGAGAAGTGCCCTAGGAGGGCAATGATACGACGGTACGCATCCGCCCCAAGGTAGCTCATTCCGCACCCCTTCGGCTTGTGGGCTGTGACGACGGGATAAATGGATGAAGCAACCGCCTGGCGCGTACCTACCTCCAGACCCCTCGTCTAGTCGTCACAGGGTGTCATTGTCCATCCACTCTTCTTTTTCTCCCATGTTTCGTCGACCGTTATGGGGGGGGCGCCCGGGACAAGGCGAACTGACTCCCCTGCCATCGCCTTTCAAGCCTTCTCGCCTCCCCACTCGTGTTGCGAGGCGACCTTGCTGCTTCCTTCCCCTTCTCTTATCTTGTCACGTGTCTGTATAGGCAAGGTCTCCTGCGCCTGCCTAGCAAGCTGCGTCTGTTGCCACACCCGTTTTCTTGCCCTGATGAGCCTGACTCTTATCGAATGCCCTGTTGCCCCGGTGTCCTTTTGCAATGTCAGCTAAGGCTGTACGCTTGTCGATCATAGACCGCGCTGCTGGATATGAGAACCCACTTTACGTACAACCAAACCATGCTGTCAGAACTTCAAACGACAAACGAGTCAAAAAAAAAAAACCGGAGGGGGCGAATCAAAGGGCGTTGAAGATCTGCTCCCCTACCGCGGGTAATGCGAGAGCACCTTACCCATCTCACTCGTAATACCCACAATGAGGTATCTTCAAACACGCTATGCAACCCTCAATCCTGGCGGCCCTGGTGGCTCTGCCCGGGCGCCATTAGCTCTCGAACCAAGCGGAAGAGAGAAAGGAGCGACGTTTCCCAACGAACAGCCGTTCGAGGAATCCTGCTGCCTCTGGACCGTTTGCTGAACTATGGCATCATCGCGTGCCTCGCAACCCACGTTCAAGGGAAGACCATGCAACAGACGTACCCAGTCGTGCCAGTCAGCAGCAGTAGCCCTCCCTCTTTCTCCGCTTCTTTGTCGCGGTCTGGCGCTTCCGTCTCCGCTCTTTTTCATAGCGGTAACATGGCCAACAGAGAGAAGTTTTCGTCATCGACCGGCTCTGACGCTGCAATACGGGCACGACAGGGTCGAAATCCAAGGCAGAGAGTTCATGACCAGTCAACGCCAGCTGTCTTGTCGGACAAGATCAAAACCGTCTAGCCCAGTCGAGGAATAAGATCCTGGAGTAGATACGTAGTTGCCACCCTCCCACCGCAAGGGGAAGTGGGTGCTCCTCAGTCTGCCTTGAGAGGAAAGGATAGACCGTAGCTAGAACAAAAGTTGTTACTTAGAACCAGCAGAGCCTTGGGCTCTGCTGGTTCTGTCGACGGCGTATCTTTCGCACAAGCTTCGGCCACCCCTAGTCGGCGAACAACCAGGATTGTCCTAAGTGCGAATGTCCGCGCTGATCTCGAACTGCCGTTCTGACGTCTGCCGCCCGGTGCGTCCAGAACCGCGGCTGCCAGCGAGTGAGAGAGCCGGGGCGATCATGGCGGTGATCCGTGTCAGGAGCCGAAAGGTGGGCTCGGCCCGGGGAGACAGTGCCAGCAAAATCACTTCGCGGCTTGTGATTCTGCAGTAGGAGCCTCCACGATACCCTCCACTCGTCAGCATGCCTATCCTCGAACCGGGAGACAGAAGCAGAGTTGGGAGGGGACTAATTGGGGTCGTCCAGATAGTCCATATAATTTGATTAAGCCGTTGGTTATTCTCTCTTGGCTCTCGTCAATCCGGGAGCAGCCCCTCTGTTGTCCTCGGAATTTGCTGCACTGGCGGTATAGCAAACGAGGTTAGCAATAGTAAAGTGGTGAGCAGCAACAGCAAGTAGATGCCACATACAACTAACTTACCACTCCGTACATCCAAAGGATCAAATTCTTTTCCCCCCCTTCCTCTTGAGGCGCTAGCTCATCCCCCACCCCCTTTTCCCGGCCCCGTCCTGTACGTAAGGATTGTAGGACCTTCCCTGGTGCCTCTCCTCTGCTCTCCTACGTGCGAAAGGGACTCGTCCATACGGGCGAGAACCCGCCGCTGGTGAGATCACACAGAGGCGGAGGATTGATTGGACTGGAGCATCGTCTATCTTGAGGCTTTAGGTGGGTGTTCCCATCTGTCCCATCTGTCGATCAGTACAACAGGGCAAGGAAGAGCGCGTGCACCTGAGGCCCTTCCGGGGAAGCCCTCTTCCCTCCCCCAGGGCACAATGTTGGAGATTGGGACCAAGCTGCACGTGGGAGCGTTGAACTGAATTGCGCATCTCCAGAGAATAAACAAGCTTAAATTCGGTCAATGTCTATCATGTCTCGAGTTAACAAGGAAGGCGAGCGAGTGGGACGGGTTGGTGTGTGTCGGAATGTAGATAGATCTCGGCGGGCGGTGGGAGGTCTGGAAGAGGAAAATGAGCGACGGTTGGGGAAAACCATCGCCCATGATTTTGTCTGGCTGGTGGGTTGGTGGTGGCCACTTGCTTAGTAGGTGAGATTTCAACCCTGGGGAAGGGGCGATGGACCACACGTAAAACCAAACTATCAGCGCACCCATGTGGATTCCTCTTCTGATTGATTCACTGCTCAATTGGATTGGAATTATATTGAATAATCGCCTTGATTGTTTCATAAACGGCCAATAATAATAATAATAATAGTACAGAGCTTTCGTCATACGATAATTATCCCCTTGTCTTCCATTTCTCTTCGCATCCGGGCCCTTCCTATGGGCCAGCTTTTTGCTCCCAGCCCGGCGGACGATCAGGACGTCCTCCGGCGCCAAACCCGCGGGATGCAAAACAAAAAACCAGAAACAAAAATGAAGAGTAGAAAAATAACCAATGAAGTTTTTCTTAGGCATGCACGAGACCTTCCCTCCAGGCTCGGCTGCGCATTTCCTTCAGATCGTATCTACTTGGTAAGAGAGACATAAACCTCCATGGGGAAGGAGGCAAAAACTTCGTGTACATTCCGCCCCCTCCGTTGTTCCCATATTGCAAAAAGAAAAACGAAAATCCCAAGCTCAAAACCGTCGAGCAACCGAGAAAAGGCATTCCCCGTTCCGAACCCAAACATCTGTGGAAAACAAGCGCGAGAGGTGTACAAGCGACAGTCGAGAACAGAGAAAGACATTTTGCAGTCATCCGTCGGTAGACGTGGCATCTGACAAAACCCGCTCACAACGCCCCCCAAACGCCAGAATGACTTCTTCGTGATGGAGGGTATCCCATCTGGCCCAGAGGGCAAAGCCTCATCAATGCCCACGGGTGAGGTAGAAAAAAAAGTAGTAAAAGACTAGACCCCTTCCCTCCGGCCGTTTCTTCTTTACACACAAACACAACCGTGTTCCTCCAGTAGTTGCATCCAGAATTAAAAGGCATCGTCCTAAGCCGGCAAGGCCAACAGCGACGGCGAGGAAGCTCTCTCTAGGAAGAAGGACGCAGATAAACCTGACGCCGAAGGGATCTGCGGGTAGCATTTCTCGGCGCTACCCTTGCATCGGGGTCGGTCCCATTTTTATTCCTCTTTCTTTTGCGGAGAGATTCCTATGCGCTTGGTAGCCCATTGGAGGGATTGAATGAACGCAGGCGATGATCCTGGGCCCTTTCCCTGCCGACGGTGCGCGGAAGTGGCAGCAGGTGTGGTGGATATAGGTGTCGCAAGTCATGGGTAGCGTGACGAGGTATCGATAATAGTAGCACATGCAGCGAATGTTGAGAATTAAAAATATCGTAGAGTCTATCGATGGCAAATGTAGAAGTGAGCAATCCGAGTTCGTGTGCCGGAAGGGCATCTCAGTCGATCCTTTCGTCGGATTCGCTGATCTGGTCCTCGGAACCGGCTTCTGATGGGGTCTCGGCGGCGGAGTCACCGTCCGAGATGCCCTTGTGTACTTTGCGATGCCGCCGCAGGTTGGAGACGACCGAGAAGTGTCTACCGCACCCGTCGACATCACAGGCGAACGCTTCACAGAATATTGTCAGTCTCAAGACAGATTTCATCTCTGGATAAGGCCCCCCCGCCCTTTCTACTCGAGGAAAAGCTAGAGAGGGAAAAGGGGCAATGGGGCGAGGGGAGCAGCAGGGGGAAAAGGCACTCACGTTTCTCACC
>FTLB01001846.1_pt2 | contig 10080 bp, 8 predicted proteins | sample 1658291 | NCBI WGS metagenome assembly FTLB01 (sample SAMEA3914812, study PRJEB12502) | metagenome | biome: forest; material: soil | place: Canada | collected 2011-07-07 | depth 0.1 m
TGGCTCGTCCTGAATGAAGAAGGTTCCTGCCGCCATCGAGTGAGGTAGAATGGTGACCTTGGTTGTGGTGGGAGGCTTGACGGGTGATGCGGGGGATGCTGTACGTCGACGAGCTGAGCCAAATATTGGCTGCGAGCCCAGCTCTACCGCACCCACGGGATGAGCGGGTTCTGGTCGGGAGACTGAGCCGGTCTGCTGGTCGTCCTCGGACGCCAGAGGCGAAATATTTAGGGACTTTCCTGTGGCCTCCTCAGCCTCCGAGATAGATTCGTTCGCCGGAGCCGCCGACCTGCCTTGGAGAAGACCAGTCGAGACTCGGCGAGCTGACGGGCGGTCCGAGAACCGATCTTCCTCGGGAATCGGTGGTGTCCTGACGCTGCCAGTGCGAGATATGCTACCGGTACGTACGTGATCGGTCGTATCGACGGAGCTGCGCCTGGATCTAGTGACGGGGCTGCGGGGGCTGGAAACCTCGATCAACCGCAAGGAATGAATGCTTGGCGGTCGCGCAGGCAGATTGACGTTGATTGTCAAGGGCTTGCCATGGTCCGACGCAGCAGGGGACGAGCTCCGCCCAGAGATGGAGATCCTAGAGGAGGTGAGAATCTGGGGCTCCTCTGCATCATCAACCTCCTCCCCTTCATCCTCGGACGAGTTGTTGTCTCCTTCTGTTGCCGCAGTCTCTGCGATAGCAGAAAGGCCACTCGCTGTCAAGACCGTGGGTTCTGTCGCAGCGTCAAGCCGCTGGGGTTGTTCTGTCCGTTCACCGGACCATTCGGCTTCGGCTTCGGCTTCAGTCGAATCTCGGTCCGGGCTAACAGAAACCGATTCGACTGCAGCCTCGCCGATAGTAGAATTAGCAAGCGGCTCCGAGTCGTCTTTTCCAGGAGACACGGGGAGAATTTCGGGTGTCTCAGGCGGAGAACGGTATGGGCTGAAAGAGGGAATTGGGAGCGAATTAGCTCTCTTCCGGGGCACCAGAGCAGGGGTAGGTGGCTGAGACCCAGCTGGCGTTGGCAGCTGGCCAAACAAGACCGAGGGCAGGATCATGAGGCTCTTCGGACGCGCAGGTGCAATCTCAACATCATCCTGGCCGCCTTCTTCTTCTTCATCGTCGCTGTACGAAATGAGACCAGGAACTTCAATCTCATCGACGTCGTTCGGCCGTATTGGCAAAGGAATGCCGGCGGCAATATCAAGTTCTGCGATCGGTTCAATCGAAGCATCTTCGAGGGGGGGTTGTTCCTTCTGGTCATCCAGCTCAGCTGCGGGCTCCGGAACGGTTGCGGGAACGGCAGCCTCTGCGCTGGTGCTAGGAGACCTCAAGTGGACTCCTCGCAACGAGTCGCGAGAGAAGCGGCGAGACAGCGCTTGTTCCATACCAATGGAAATGACAGGCGATCTGATCTTCTTCTTCCAAGCTCTCCACAGCCTGCCTAGTGTTCGATCGAGGGCGACGCGCTCCATGTCCAGCTCTTCGATGAGAATCCTGTCGGCGACCTCGGCTGGACTACGGGAACCTTCTTTGAGCTCTTTTTCATATCTGGCATGCATTCGATGGTAGGCGGCCTGGCCTGCTACAACCAACGCCTGCTCGCCCATAAACTCCAAGATGGAGGTAAGGAAGATGGCGACGGCCGGCGAGACCACATCAGATGCAGGGTCCTCGTGGGTCGGGTCAAGATGCTCCTGTTCCATGTAGTAGTCCTCATCCTCTTCCTCCATGTCTCCGAGTGAGGAGTATACCATGCATCGCAATCGTGTCCGTTTCCAGACAAGCTCCAGGTCCCAGTCACCGGGGGAGGTGGGCTCTCTGGGCTGGAGTATATCTTCGTCTTCGCCACCTCCCAGGTACTCTCGCAATTCCTCATCGGCTTGGTTTATGGCGTCTTTGGCGAGTTTTGGCTTGAGGACCTCGGAGACAGCGGGACGCAGGGACGAGAGAGTGGTGGAGCGTGAGATGGAGAGAAAGTTGAAAAGCAGTTGGTCGAGGAAATTGTTGACTAGCTGGAGGGCGGCAGGGGAGATCACGGCTGTCTCCCCGGAGGGCTCGACACCGTGCTCGTCGTACCAAGCGTCGGCATGGCTATCGTGATCGTTGGTCACGATCTGGGACGCGGCCGATGAAGCGATGAAAGCCGCCTCGGGCGAAACGGACAGCGGCGGGGACATGAAGCTATGGCCGATGGTTGATGGTCTGTCGCTTGAAATGCTCTGGGTTCGCGACCGTGAAGTCATCCTGGTGAGCGGAGGCGAGACGATGCCCGACGACGGACGAGACATGGCTGCGCTCAAAGGAGGGGTGAAGAGACGGCGGGCGATACAACGTATCTAAATACAAGGCCACTCAGGGGCGAGAGACAGCCTGCCTAGATGCACCCTCTAGTCGTCGCAGGTGAGACAGCAGGCGACCTGGTGCAGAGAGGCGCTCGCAGCCGACGGCAGCCCCGATTGTGAGTGGTGGGACGTTCGGTTCCCGTCTAGCGTTGCGCTGCCGTGTCCCGTTTAAGTCGATAGGGACGAGTTGGGGGGAGGGAGAGAGGCTGTCGATAGAAGAAATAGGGGGCGCAAATGGAAATTGGGATGTGGAAACTAGCTTGAGCTGAAATCGCGAAATTGGCATCCGGTCGCTACTATCGAGGAGCTGTTAGGTATGTTTGCTTCTGGCTCTCTAATTAGTCTCTTGGAAAAAAAATTATCCTTTCGAGATTAATATCCCTGGGCAGTCGGTCTGTCATATACACATGTACCGGCTGAAACAAGAGAATTGCCAGCCTTTAGGGAGTCCGCAAGCAAGAGAGCGGCCCAAGGTTGTATGTATGATGTGCTCCGGGGACGGGTCGCTCTGTCATGCACGTTTCCAATTTCAGAAGCGGCAATGAGCAGGAAAATAAGGGATGAAGAGAACGACTAGCTGTACCGCTGCGCGGTACTTGCAGAGCAATAGTCACAAAACGGACACGAAGAAGCGTGCGCCGGGAGAAACCATGATGCTGCAACTCCAGCGCGAGAACGCGAAGCCTCTCGAAAAAGAAATGCGACCGGCGGAAAGAGACTGCCAGTTCACGACAAGCGGAAGAGAGGGGAAAGATGAAGGTAACGACGGCATGCCTCTTGGCCGATACGTCGCACCTTGAACAAATAGCTCTGACACGGACTACCTAAGGCAGCCAATGCAGACAACACAACATTAAACGAAAGTATACACGTACCGTAATCGTGAAGCAGAGAAAGGAGGTGATATCAAGTGACTTTGTGCAACGGGTGTCCAAAGGAAAGGAAGGGCAAAAAAAGTAAATATTAGCCCCAATTAGAGGGAAAGCCAAGAGGAAACGCAAGGTAGAGAAGAAGAGGCCTGGTAGAACAAGTGAAGACGGCCAAGCTCGTGTTGGTTGAAGATGTTAACTTGGGGCGAGAGAGGTGCTGGCTCGGTAGGCCAACCTCAAGAACAAAAAAAAGAAAAAAGGAAGCGCACCCGTCCCAATATGCGGGATAGGTGGATCCGTAGTAGTTGCGACGGTCCTGGAACTAGTAGCCTGTAGGATTTCTCGTCCCCCCCAAGTACATATCATAAGGTGGTAGCCGAGTCGTCTCAAAGGGCCAATAGTGCCGCTTTGTGGGTGGTGTGGAGGTGAAAGGAAGGTCAGAAGGAAGCAAGAGGATTATTATGGGTTGCGAGACTTGATCCGGGCTGAAGCTTAGAGAACCGATCAATCTGCAACCTCTTTTTCAATTCTGTTCAAAACATCCCTCCCGTGAGTCGGATGAAGCAATCGCAGGCACATGGGAGCAGGCTCAGGCACAGATGCACTCTCTGAGGGGGGGCGGACACCGATTCAGTAGCCCTGCGTGCCCTGGTAGAACCCCCATGAAAATGCCAGATTCAGCCTAGTGCGCAGGGGTTCGCACCACCACGGATGTTTTAACGCTACAGCGCTACTACGGGCAACTCACTAGCGCTCGTCGTATGATAGGGGCCCTGGAGGTCTTGTGGTTCTCTCCCCTGATGAGTAAGGCGAGTTTTGATAGCGAAGCAGCTACAGTACCTGACGCGTCTGAGCATAATACAGTATATCCAGGTGGTGTGCGAAAGGTGCGCATAGCGGGGTACTGAGTGTACCTACACAACCAAGAAATTCCAATAGTAGGGATTCCTACGACGCAAAAGAGATGGGGAAACGCTCCGAATGTGTGCTTTGATTCTGTACGTCTGTGGCTGGGATGGCTCGGATGGGTAGGAGCGTCACCGTCGCCTAAGGTAGTCTTGGTTGATACTCAACAAGGGCTACGGCTCGTGCCCCAAGGGGGCAACAAGCTGTGTGGCTCGGGCACGGACCCTGAGATTCGGCAAAAAAACCAATGGCTGCTTGTTTTCTGTTGTCAGCTAATTACGATGAAAAGGGTCCGGGAAGAAGGTCCAAAGCTCCTGCATTCCGTGCGGCCCTTGCCCTTTTTGAATGTTTTAGTGCAGGGGTAAAGGTGGGGAGAAGCTAGAGAGAAGATCTGGACGAAAAGGGGAGCCAGCAAGTATTTTTTTCTTCTTCCTCGTCGAACCTAGGTCTGTACTCAGTAGAGATAAAGCCTACGGTTCGTTGCCCATCTCCAACAAATGCTCCTCTAGGCCATGCAACGTAGATCCATATGCCTATTGCTATTTGGCCATCAGAGGGTTTGCTTATTCCATTCCTCTTCCATACCTCCATGAGAGTTGGGATGGTCGCACAGGGTACTTCCTGGCACCCTAAGGTCCACTTCTACGGATGCGTGTCAGAGCACTCCGTATCGCTCGATAATTCAGATACTTGCAGATAAGGTAGGTCAGCTTGTTTTCCTAGTATGTAGACCTACGCTCTTTTCTTCTACGTATAGCTCATTACAAAGATCCGTCCCCGACTTCATCGTGTCCCATCATCCCGGGACGATCCTTAGGTACCTAGGTAGGGCATAGACTCGACTTAGTTCGTCTGTAGATGTCAACGCGTTTGCCAATTTATCACATTACCTACTACTATGTGCTTGTACCTAACCTATAGTGACCTGGCGGAGAACACGATATGTATCTCGAGGCGATTGCATTCAGTTCCACGGGAGCCCAGTTCTTCTTGCTAGCGCAGCCACAAGGAACAAAAGGGTCAAGGCAGCGGCAGGTCTCGCATCACGAGATGACATAGTCAGACAATTTCTTTCGACTCATACATAGCTGCTCGGACGGACACCATGGATCTGTAAGCCGCCTAGGGGTCTTGGCTTCGATCTGCACTCTCTTATCCCATCTAAGGGTATATTCCACAGGTCGTTGTTAGGTGCTCGTTGTTGGGTGCCTCCCGCGCCCCCTTCTTTCATCCTCAGGCAAACGTACCACGCACACAGGGCGGGCGGCTGGGCCGTTTTCGCACATAAAGAATCCGATCCACAACCGGAGCTTCTCTGCAGTTTTCGACGACCCGCTGATTTGATCTTCGCCGCACTGCAACTTCCCGTCTCACTGTCTCGGGCTTTTGTCTTTCATTCTTGTCCCACAGGCGTAGGATATCCTCATTCCTCTTCGTCCTTGTGCAGCCGAGCTCCGGTGGCGTCCGACGCCTAAGGCGCGTTCTGGCCTGTTCCACGTGGCCCAGCCACCGCCCAGTCCGGCCCTGGTTCCTAGTCCTGTCGTCGGACAAGCCGTGGGTGCGCTCGTCCCGATCTGTCCCTCTTTCGTGTCGGTCCATGTACAACCTACGGAGCACTTACCCTTGTGGTGATAATCCACCTCTTCAGGTCTCTGTTGACTCGGGCGGGGTAATGGACCTAAGGCAACCTCCGGCGCGCCCGGACTCGGCACCGTCGTGTGGTGTGCTGCCCAAAGCGCCAACATTTGCCAAAATGTCAAGGAAAGGATCTGCAGTCCGGTCAGTTGGATATTTCTATAGTGTTGGGTCTTGTCACACAAGCAATGCCGGGCTGCTGTACGTGTGCATAGGTTGTACTATGCGCGTTGGCTAAAAAGGCCCCAGCAATGGATGGAGCTTTTCGTTGGCGCGCGAGATCTACGCCAAGGTTCGCACTTTGCCAGTTGGCTCTCACTAACTTCCCTTCGTAGACTAAATGTGTTTACACTCGATGCTGGGAATCCCAGTTTCATCACTTGATCCGGGCATTTTACCCCGTAGATCCTAGGCTCGGGGTCCCTGATCCGCACCCGACCGAGACTGTCGTCTGATCTTGATCGACGTCGTGGCGGCAGGAGGAGGGCGGCGAGTTCTTGGACTCCCACTCACCCGAACGCAGCCTCCCGAGCCTCCTTCGGTCCTGGTGACCTATCCGCTAACCCAACCCAGGCATCGTAATCCTTTGTGTCCTCTCGCCCACCAGTTGCTGCCCGCACTATGACACATATTGAGATTCTCCTCATCCAGAAGTTTCGAGCTGTCCGATCGAAAGTTAGGTTTTAGATGTCCGCCATATAAGGTTGTTGGGACACCTGTGAGCTTGACGGACGTATCCGGACGTATCCGCTGCGGGCTATGAACCAGGGGAAAAACCAAACTCCCGGAATATCTAGGGCTTACCATATCGTCGTCCGCTAAGATAAACATTCATGATCGTGATATCCACAGCGGGTGACTATCATGATAGCAGTATTCGAGATGGCGTCACACACACCACCCAACCATTCGGTTCCTATAGACAGAGAGAGCATGAAATCGGCTCCTGCATTACAGTACACGCCAACCTAGCAGTCCCTGGTTCTTGGGGCAAGGGGAATGGTGGAATGTAGCGGCTGGGCCGATTACGGAGATCGCCTCGCGGAGTCGGTATACTATCTACCGTGCGGCACATCTCGCGGTTATTGGATTGTGCCATCCTAGGGCATTGTAAATGTGGCCAAGATGTACTTCGGGTTCGTTGATACCTGGCCTGAGAACCTCCAGCAGTCTCTCTGCCAAAGTCTTGGAGCTTCCGATGTAGAATGTGTGACAGTACCACCGGCGACGTTGCAAGGTGCGTTCGGGCCGAAATAGACCTTGCCATGTGCGTTGTATTTTGTGCATGGCAGGCGCATCGGACTCTGTGCAGTATAACCCACTCGACTAATATCTGGCCTCCATCAAGGCTAGACTGCATACTCTCGATGAAAGGAGGCAGCGTTAGTTTTTGGCGCTGGCCACAAGTCACAGCCAGAAATGGATCTAGCGAGTGTACCTCTCCCACAGAGCTCCGTGAAGAGACTGATGAGCAGACGTGCTTTGACCAACCGAGACTGTCGACAATACATGGCCTCAATACACACAATACTCACCTCGGCAAGAGAAGAAGACAGCCCAGAGTAGTATGGCCCGCGGTGGAACTTGCACCAACAACCTATCAGCTAGACTCTACATCCCGCCGGTCTTCCTAACCTACGGTTGACATCGCGAAAAAAACACACAAGTCAGAACCAAGTCACCACTGATATGTATGCTCTTTTCAAGATGCTATATTGGCTCTCGAGTCGAGATTAATACTATCTATTAGGTGTTTAAGGGGCCGAGGTAGGGGCAGCAGGGCTTGCCGTAGACGAACAGACGCAGCCACCATTGGCCAGACTGGTAATGGGGGGCGAAGTGCAGGTAGCGAGCGAGGTCCAAGCCTGGATGGTTGTGAATGGGTAAGCCTGGTACTGCTTCTGGGCCTTGACGAGTACCGGGATGATCTGGCCAGTGCTGAGGCTGAATGATCGGTGGCCAAGGGCGGTCAGGATGCTAGCGATTTCGCCAGAGTGGCTGGTTATGGACAGGATGGTGTTGGAATCTTCGGTGAAAATCTCGTCCATCACAATCTTGGATCGTGCAACCTGGGAGCTGGAGGACTCCCCCGTGATGCCGTTCCATAGCGGGTCGGTCTCCGCGAAGCTTGGTTCGAACTTCCATGTCGGGAACGTGTTGTGAATATAGGTCTTGTTGGACCGACGATCACAAGTGTGGATGCTGATGCCTTCCCGGAGGAACTCCTTGATAGTCGGGATGAAGGGGCGAGTATGAGGGAGGGACAGGTTACCAAAGGTGATGTTCGCCGTCAGGAGGCAGCGTGTCAGGGGTGACGAATAGTACGATTCAGGGGCCGGGATCTTCTGCGTGGCGAGCTGCCAAGCCCAGTAGTTGTTAGCCCTGGCCGCCTGCGCGACGCCGTTGGCGGTCAGCGAAGCATCCGACCATGTGGCGGTCCCATTCCCATCAAGCTCAGACCAGTAGCAGTTCCATGCTGGTGTTCCGTAGTAGCTAGTGGAAGAGCATTCGTGTTAGCAGCCAAGATTGAACTCACATGTTCTGGCGGCGGAGCGTGGGAAAACCTACGTTTCAGCTGCGTTGTGCCAGCCTTCGCCGTGACGACCGAGGAACATGAGTTTATAGTCGACATCATCGCCAGACTGGAGATTCAAGGTCTTGATATAATAGGCGAACTTCTCCCATTGAGTCTTGGACCCGCACTGTTCAGCGCGGGCATCGGTAGGATACGTCCTATTGATCAGCCCAAAGTTGTTCGCAGCCTAAACATAGTTCATAGTCAGCCACGATCGCAATTTAGTAGCTCAGGACAGAGCCTCCACTGACGTAGTCAAAGGTACTGTCGACGGTAGCTGGGTCATCCTGCATGAAGAAGCCGGTGACAGTGGTGTAGTTGATGTAAGAGTACGATGCGGGTGTCCATGCTGCGACACCAGGGGTGAGCAGCAGGAAGGAGCCGAGAGCAGAAAGAGCGAACATGGTGACAACGAGTGACAACGAATGACAATGAATGGATCCACGGCGTACAGAAACACGCTGGGGAAAGAGAAGAAGCTCGTTCTACCCAACTCGACCGGCGGATTTGGTCCATTTTCTATAATCTTGGCCCCGGTCGCCCCTCGGTGATGAAAGCATCTACGGCCGCAAAGCATTAATAGAAAGCAACTTCCATTCCGATTCGGGAAGAGCCGCGGGCTGCAGGGCTTGCCATCTGGGAAGGAATGGAGCAGGTGCGTGGGACGGAGTCGTCTCAACAGTGGTGGTATCAGGATGTCGAACAACAGGCACCAATTTTCGAGTTGGTAGGCAACTAGGCATGCAGAAACACCAAGAGCTCTTTATGGGGTGGGGGTATATCGTTTTGCCCAATCGATGGAAAACGTGCTGCGCGGGCCAAGCTGTAGGGAAGTGTAACGTTGACAGGGGTTTCTTATTCCACTGATACTCTGTTCTCTTGGCATCTGATTGTCGTCTTTACGTAGTATTATTGAGACGGAGAGAGCATCGTGCAAGGGTTACTGCCAAGGCCGACTATCCGTAGGGGAGATGACGTGCCCCAAAAAGGGCTCAACTGAAATCTAGATGTCCGGTACAGGGAGTATGAATACATCGAACTTCACGCAAAAGTCACCTGTTTGCCCATTAAACCCCGGAAAGCATCGTCAAGGACCTTCCTTCGCTTTGCCTTCTTCTCATCCTCCGCCGAGTCTCCGCCATTGAAGTCATCACCTTCATCGTCTAACCCCTCTAGCATGGGAATCCAAGCACGAATATTACCGTCTGTATGACCGCTGTATATACCGCCAGGAGAGTTCGTGCCACCCATGACAACTCCGCTCGAGCTGCCGCCGCCGCCGCCGCCTCTCCAAACTATACTCGTTACCCTGTTCGGGGCAGACCGCACGGCGCTGCGCGATGTCCTCGCTGCTGACTGACTAGGAATAGCACTGCGTAGGCGGGTGACTACCGAGCCTTCGTGAAGGTCTAAGACGAGTATTTCTGACTCATTTGGGAAGAACAAGACTTCTTCCCCCGGCGCGGTAAGTCCCACGGGGGATGCAAACATGGGCAAGCTCGCCAGCTGGTTATTCCGGATAGTCGGTCCGAAGCTAGTCAAGCAGTTCGCACCGGTAGTAGCATCCCAGACTCGGATCCTTCGGTCGTGCCCAGACGAAACGAGATATTGAGAGTCATCAGTCCAAGCAAGTGCATTCACGGGGCCATTGTGTGCCTTGGCCGACGCGCGAATACCCCTCTCGTGTAGTGCTCGCATCTCGTTGGTCTGAAGTGACACCTCGGAGACTGGTGGTATGCGTCTATAAATTCCCAGGCT
>FTLB01002691.1_pt2 | contig 10071 bp, 12 predicted proteins | sample 1658291 | NCBI WGS metagenome assembly FTLB01 (sample SAMEA3914812, study PRJEB12502) | metagenome | biome: forest; material: soil | place: Canada | collected 2011-07-07 | depth 0.1 m
GGTTTGAGAAGCGCGAAAAGGTGGCAAGAGAAGGTTGTTGTTTCAAGTGTGGCAGAAAAAAGAAATAAATTTAGAATCAAACTGACAAAGTAAGTCGACGTCAGTTGATTAAGAAAAAAAGATGGTCGTGAAAGGAGAAAGGCGTGGCGGTTGTGGTGGGCGAGCGACTTCAAAGTAGTGAAGGTCGATAGAGAAGAAAGAAGCAAGAGAGTGAAGGTCGGAAGAAATGGGACACGCGAATTTTGAGGGAGGATTCCGGGGGGGAGGCAGGAGCCAGGCGGCTGCTTGCTTGTTTCTCATCTAAGACTCACCCTACCAGCGACTGGCCCGTGCACAGTCAGAGTTGCCCAGGCCCACGGCAGAAGGATTTCGGTTGTGATTGGGTAGAAATGCCGCTACGCTCACAAAGTGTGGCTCAAGCTGCTGAGCCAACAAACCAAAACGGAGTGACTGCACGGAGCAGGTAGGGAGGAAAACGCGGCACTGCCATAAGCGGCAATATACTTCGGAAGGACCAAAACGAATCCTCTTTCCTTTGTCCAATTATGACCTGAGAAAGACCTTTCGGATCTCATCCAAGATACGACGTGGTACTGCGTCTCGTCGGTATATTTGTCACGTATTTCCGTTCGCCAGCGCTGCGTTGATTTCTATGGACTTGGCCCAACGTGGAAAACCCACCGAGAATGGCATACTAAACTTTGTACCGCACCTGGCTTGCTTAAGCTCAGGGGCTAGGGTTTGACAACAACACTCCTCGAATCTTCTTGCCTGGAGGATCAGAAGTTCCAGCTTCAGCTGGTTCTAGATCTTGGCCGAGTATATCCCCCCCCCCAATGAAATGTCCCGTAACGTTTTGAGGCAACTAGAGCTATCCAAGCCGGCTGAGGCTCCACCGGTCCCCGTGTCAGCACCTGGTCCCATACGGAGGAGGCCCCGACGGTCCGCTGTCGCTTTTGTTTCCTGTCCTGTTTGGAGCTCTTGGTGGATAAGGTACCCTTGTTCGAAATAAAGTGCGAAGTAGTAGGGAGTTGGCGACACATCGCGAGATATGTGGCAATTGTGCTGGATATATTGGTAAACCTGACTCCCCATGACTGCGTAGAGCATGGTTGGCTTCCACTTAGCATATAAATTCGGGATACGACCAGTCTGGCTACTGGACAGGTGGGACGAAGTGCTGCAATATTCATGTACGCCTAATAGCACGATAGCTTTCCTCCGAGGACTGAACTATCTACTCATATTGACGCAGCAATCACATTGATCGCGTACGACGGATCAATGCATCCAGATGGAAATGGTAGTTCTCGCGGACCATGCTTCTATCTGTGCTGTCCAAAATTCTCTACTCGGTTCAACTCCTCCCAAGCATCTTCCAACCGAGTCCATCCGCTCGGCAAAGGCATTGGTCCAAGCGCTCTATGAAGGACTGGCAAAATCGCACAGAGACCGGGAAGGCTTCTAGTCTTTACACCGAGGATCATTACATAGATGGAGTTAACGCATCGAAACAGTGTCAGACTTGGAGGCTGTCGAACTATCTTGCACAAAGTTTTTTTAACGGCCGGTCATACGGCATCGCATCACCTACTCACAGTTGGAATCGGTCGATTAGCCCTGGGACGCAGAGCAAGTTCGAGTGGTGTGATATTGCAACCCATGCCGGCACTCAGAGAACTCCAATGCTCAAAGCATATCGCCGATACTGAAGACATGGCTGTCAGACCACACCTGTAGACAAGCCGGTCATCGGGGTTTGATTTCACCGAAAAGTAGACCGCAAGAGCGGGTTCATATCAGCAGGTGTATCTCAATTGCTCATACATGCTGCGCTACGCCGGCTCTCTGCGTTGGTTACCGCAAGCGACCTCCATCGACCCCAGCCTCAACCGCCGCCGATTCGAGTTGGGCCTTTTGCACGGCTTTGTCTCCTTTCGCAGGCGAATGAAGGGTATCAAAACATTGGGCATCAGACCCAGAAATCCAGCCTCTGTGCCCTAGGAGTCTATTTGTATCTCGTCCGTTTTTGTGAAAATCGTTGGCATCACCCATTGCCTAGTTCGAACTGCCCTTGACAGAAGCCGCTGTTTTCGATGCGGCCGTCTCGACCTTCTTGGTCGCATTGACCTCGACGAAGTGGTAGACGACAATGAGCACCACGGCGGCAGAGCCGAGGAAGACAGCGAGGCTGTAAAGATCGTCGTCGGAAATCATCTTGGCCTTGGAACTCTCGTGCCGGACTTGAGTACGGGGAGCGGACGACGGAAGCTGCTGTCTGGGCTGCAGATCGGATCGAGGTCGAGCCTGGGAGCAAGACAGATCAGATTAGCAATTGGAACGTACTCAAAGTGCACGGTCTAGCACACAGTCAGCCGTCGAGTTCTTACCTTATCTTCGGTAAACAGCTCGGGGGGGTGGTTTTCTGCTCCGTTGCGTGAAGAAGGAGGGTTGACTTTCCGTAGCTGCGCGAATCTGGCCAGCTTTCGCGATTACGTCCCGAGCTGCGAGGTACATCCTGCCATGTACCTTTCTGGCACTACATTACCGTGTACCTTAGGCAAGGGTCAGACTTTCGAGATCACGTGCGACGCTAAGAACTTTGAAGTGGTCTCCACAGCCTCTCGGGTCCCTCCAACGCCAGTCAGGGCTGTTTTCTGTGCGGGCTCAGCGAGAAGATGGGTCTAGTGGGTTGCAATTCCTAACCCACCTTTTGGCATCCCACTTTCAAGTCTTCGACTTTGGATCTTTCGCCGCAAGGAAATAGGTTGAATAATCTACGACCACGACGCCTCATTTTCCCTTGGGAAATATACCAAAAAAAACCGCCTAGACTGACCTCTTCGATTTCTAGTAGAGAGATCGTCTCCCCTTTCCTTTTCTTTTGCTTTTTTTTCTTTTGTATCGGTCTCCTCAGGCACCACACCAGCCCAAGATGCCTCCCAAGAAGATGGAGAAGCCCGGCGGCAACAAGAAGCCGTCGGCCACGAAACTCGTCGAAGATCGCACGTTCGGCATGAAGAACAAGAAGGGAGGCGCGGCCCAGAAGCAGATCGCCCAGCTGACAACCTCCATGAAGGCTAGCGGCAGCGCGGAGCAGAAGAAGAAGGACGCCGAGAAGGCGGCGCGAGAGAAGGAGAAGAAGGCCGCCGAGGACGCAAAGCGCGAGACCGAAGCCCTCCTCAACAAACCGGCACAGATCCAGAAGGTCCCCTTCGGCGTAGACCCCAAGACGGTCGTCTGCATCTTCTTCAAGAAGGGAAACTGCGAGAAGGGCAAGAAGTGCAAATTCTCCCACGACCTCGAGATGGAGAGGAAGACGGAGAAGCGAAGCTTGTACACGGACACAAGAGGTGAGGAGGAAGAAAAGAAGAAGGCTGAGACCTCGGCCGACTGGGACGAGGAGAAGCTGCGGAGCGTCGTGCTCTCGAAGAAGGGAAACCAAAGGACAACCACCGAGAAGGTCTGCAAATACTTTATCGAGGCGATCGAGGACGGGAAATACGGATGGTTCTGGATCTGCCCGAACGGCGCAGACAAGTGCATGTACAAGCATGCGCTCCCTCCAGGGTAAGTGCGGAAGCAACAATGGTATCTTAGAATTGGTGGCTAACGTCTACGGGTAGATTCGTCCTGAAAACCAAGGAGCAGCGAGCCGCGGAGAAGGCTCTGATGGACAAGTCACCGATGAAGACGCTCACCCTCGAAGAATTCCTCGAGTCCGAAAGGCACAAGCTGACCGGCACATTGACACCTGTGACACCGGAGAGCTTCGCCAAATGGAAGAAGGACCGCCTCGACAAGAAAGCAGCCGAGGACCAAGCAAGATTGGCCAAGGAGGCAACTGGTCGTGCGCTCTTCGAGAGCGGGAACTGGCGCACAACTCTGGACGACGACGAGCAAAGCGACGACGACGACGATGACATATGGAACCTGGAGAGGATGCGCCAGGAGACGCAAGCCTTGCGTGACCGGAAAGAAGAGGAACGCCTCGCTACTCTCTACGGCAGTCAAGTCCCTAACGGAGGTAGTACGGAGCCCGGGCCGGGCCTCGAGCCCGAGCCCGCTTTTCAAGCCGTCCCCGAACCTGCCCCAGATACCTGAGCAACTCGTCCGGTTTATGCCGTCCATTTTTAGCAGGCTATCGACTGCTCAGCCGCCACTAAGAATGCTTACGGGCCGAGACTGACGTCCACGACCGAGGCTCGCCACGTCGATGGGGAAATTACCAAGATGATAGTACCGAGAGTAACCGCTCCTTTGCATGGGTATCCAAGTTCCAAGGCACTCCGGCGCCGGTCAAAGATACCTACCCATATAGTGAAGTTGGGAATAAGTCAAGAGACAGGTCATAGCTTTGGTAGATTATCGAGAATCCTAAGCTACCATTCTGATCCACCTAGATGTAGAAGCAGCTCTTCAGGAACCATTTTTTTCACCCCTAGTCCTCTGACCAATTATATTTCCCGCAAGACCTCTATGACTAGTTCACTACTTCCAGATACTCACTTCCGGTCGCGCAAATCGGCCGCGCGAAGGGGCCGCCGTTCTCCGAGTGCTCATTCGAGCTCTTCCCTGCAGCTAAGAAACTTCGGCTGCTGATCCACCACGTACTCTCTAGAACTTCTCTATATACGGCCGGATGTCAAGCTCTTGTGTGAAGGACGACCTGTGCTGGGTATGGAGGTACCAGTAGCTGTCGGCAATCTACCAGACTGTCAGAACGACCTGCACCGCAGAACAAACAAGGAAGCCGGGGGGGGGGTTCAATCCATAAAGATGCGTATGAAACTTACCGCGTCAGGGTCGGTCTTGCCATCCGGCTTGCCCTCATTGACACTCCATCCCTTGGTCCTCGGGATGTCGATGACCGCGTCGATGATGGCGTGGGCCACGTGCACGCCCTTTGGTCCAAACTCCCGCGCCAGGGACTGGCTGAGCGCACGCACGGCGAACTTGCCCGCCGCGAAGGTGGCGAAGTTGGCCGAGCCCCGAACCGAGGCCGTGGCGCCTGTGATGATCAGGGACGGCGGGTACTTTGACTCGCCGACCGAAGCCAGCAGCAACGGCAGCGTTGCCTGCGCGAAGTTGAACAGACCCTCGCTGGTGCTCCGAGTTAGTGCATCAAGTAGAGGATGAACGAACCGCTACGCTCGAGCGGAAAGGAGGCACTTACGGATTGGCTCGCAGGGCTAGCTGCAACTCCTCGAGCTGGAGCTCCAGGAAGCCCTTCCTGGACATGCCGCCCGAGGCATTGAAGATGGCCGCCGCTAGCTTCTGGCCCGGGAGCTCCTTCTGGATGGTCTCGAACGCCGCAGCCACCGACTTGGGGTCCGTAGTGTCGGTGCTGATGCCAATGGCGTGGCCGCCAGACTTCTTGATCTCGTCCACAATATCAACGTACGACTCCGGCCGGCGGGCCAAGAGCACGACGGGGTACTCTCGGGCGAAACGCAGGGCAACCGAGCGGCCGGTGCCAGCGCCTACTCCAGCGACGACTGCGAAGAATTTGGATGCCATGATTTTTGTGTATATGTGAATGGTAGGCTCTACTCGAGGGATGTGCGTACTGGGGCAGCGTGGTTATATGTGTATATACCGTTTATAAGGTATATTCGCTGGTGGGGCAGGCGGGTAAGAGGAGTGGTAGGGATGTCGTCTGCTTTTAGCTTTCTCTCGCGAACAGCCGATCGTCCGTGGAGTTTCCTGCTCTCGTGCTCGGGGGCAGTAAAGACACTCTTTTGATTAATAAATAGACGGAAGGTTCGGTGACGTGCTATGGCAAGTTCTCCTCTTGTCCATACAGATTGGACCCCGCTGCTGCAAGCCTCTCGCTCGATGCGTCCAGGACGGCGCGGCGCCATTTGTCTCGCTCTCATGATTAATAATTCAGCGACCTGCGGGCTGGCCTCGACCGCAACCCTCCTCGCTGGGAGTGGTTAGAATTACTACAGCAGAAAGCTCGTTTCCCCTCTTCTTACGTATTGAATGATTACACATTGACCTTCTATACGTATATTTTGCTGGGCCTTCCAAGGGCGTTTGATTTCGGCAACTGTTTCGTTGGTGATTCCCGCTCTCCTCCGTGACAGGCCGGCCAGCTGGGCTGACCCCGGATTTTCTAAAACACCAATGCAAGCTAGTCACTGGAGGATGATGCCGGGTTCGACAAATCATTCTTTGGAGTACCCAGATACATACCGTAACAAAGAATAAATACTCAAATTTTTTTTTAAAAAAAAGGAATACAATTATGTCTATCCCGCCCTTTGTTGTCACTGGTTCTCAGACGATTGTATCTATTTGGGTTTCTTTTTCCTTTTTATGCATACACCACGATGCCTGCTGTAAGCCCCTAGCCAATAGTTTACTTACTCTGAATAGGGATGAAACAGAACGGTGCCATCGCAGTAGGGTGCTATCTAGGTGAGCCACTGTAGCTGTGTCTCTGCACGAATGCTTAGAGCACTATGGGACCACTATGACGAGCACCAGGTTATTCAGATTTCACAACTATGGTGGTATAAACTCCTCATATTGAAGTAGCATGGAGCGGGGTGTGAGGGCTTCTAGGCTTCATCCAAGCCCCGGAGCTTTGCTTCTTTGCATACCCACATCTGCAAATTCATACATGCTTCATGTCTTGTATGACGACTTCGTACCCCAGGTCCTGCGATACACCACTTCGGTTCTCATGCACAGTTACTTTGTAAGAGCTTAGTTGCCCGTGATCTAACCAGGGCAATCCAACTTCACTCTGGGTTTGCGACCTAAGGGTGCCGTGAGCATCGTGGTGCCTAGCATCCATATCTGCGAGTACCACACAGGATCATGGTATGCGATGATTGCAACGGTTCGTGCATGTCCATGTGGCTAACTAATTTACTCACAAGTAGGCTGGCCGCGGTAGAGGGAGAGAATTTATCTCAAGCGTAGCTCGCAGAGGACAGGCGTGGCTCGCAACACGTAGGCAGTTTTGAACCGAAGTATCATTACTGATAGAAGAAGCCCTATCTCTTGTACCTTCTCAACCAATTGTCATGTGTCACACGGCTGCAATTGACCAGATCCTCGACCCGGTGGTTTGGCGACAAGCCAGAAGATTCAAGATGAATACCTGGTCCGTGCGCATATAAGCCGTCAATTGACCTCTGAGGCTCTGACCCCATCCATTAAGGTTCCAAAAACGCGCTTTCACACTATTTTTACGCACGTCTCACTCTGCTTTCACCACGCCGGGTAGCTCACATTCAAACGGCTTGTTGCGCCCAATGGCCGTTTTTGATAACTGGCCAGGCCCATGATGCTCAGGTCGACAATCAATAAACATTCTGTGCGCCTCGTCTGCTGAGGACACGGATCCCTCGAGCTGCCCCGGGCAAACTTTACAACTTAGCTCTTTATTTATTTTCTTCATCAGTCCATGCCAGGACACGACCTCACTCCTCGCTGGGCCACATGAAGCGATTCTCGGGCATACGGCCTCATGGCGACCTTACAGCAGGTGAGCATGGGCTGAATTATGCCAAATCTGAGCAGCACTCGGGCCGGCCCCCACCAACAAATCAACATGGCTCCTCGCCCAAAGTGAGCTACCACCCACAGGCAATCTCGCAGGCTGCATCCTCGTCGATAGCAGGAACACCCTCGTCGTGGGCACCGGCGCCACCTCTTTCTGTTGGTCTCGGTTCTTCTCCCTCGCGCCCTCCTTATGCGAATCCGTTCGCGGCGGTCATCTCAGAAGATCTGCAAGATATGCCAGTAGTGACTTCGGACCTGGACTATGCACCGCCGTTGCGTGGAAGGCCAGCCACTGTCACGCCTGCAAAGCCTAGTGTATCTCATTCATCGCAACTGCTACGTACTGCCGCTGCTACTGCCCAATCAGCAACCGCAGCCGTTACCTCAAGCAAGCCGCCGGCTTCCGCAGGGCCGACACCGAAACGCCGGGGCCGACCGGTAGGGTGGAGGGCGGGCATGGGACCGTACTCGGGCAAGGCTAGCTTCCCCGGAGGGCCACTGGCCAAAACGAAGCCCAAGGCTCCGGGAGACGCCAAGCGTAGAGGACGTCCCGCCAGGGACGGCCCTTCTGCCATCCGATCCATCTACGACAAGCTGAAACCGAAATGGGTCGCCTTCCGCTGCGAATGGGAAGGCTGTCCGGCCGAGCTGCAGAACTTCCAAACCCTCCGGAAGCACATCTTGGTCGTGCACGGCCGAGCGGGAGAATGCCGCTGGGGGAGGTGCGCGGGCGGCAGGGACGGGGCGGCGGTGAAGCTGGCCACCGCGGCCGAGTTCGAATCACACATCGACAAGGCGCATCTAAAGTCCTTCCTCTGGCACATAGGAGACGGACCAGAGAACGACCAGGACGCGCGGGCCCGTCTCGTGGCAGGCACGGACTCTAAAGGGACAAAGATATTGCCCATTTTCCTATGCGATGCGCAGGGGAACCAGGTGACGCCCTCGATACGGGATCAGGTCATTGAGAACGACGAAGAGCGCAAGCAGCGCCAGCGCAGGCTACATAGACTCTGGGAACAGCGGGAAAAGAACGCACCCGAGGAGGAGGAACTCACAGATGCGGAACTCCCGCCCGCCAGGAAGCGCGAGTGAGCCAGGGCGCCGTGCTTGAGGAAATCCAAGAGGATGGGATGCCTCCCTACGATGCCCATTTTTCGTGACGTGAGATGGGCAGGGTGGAACGTACCCAGAATACATAATCCGAATGGATATAGGGTAGCTCCCGAAGTCCGAAAGGACACACGGGCCATGTATCTACAGGGACCCTACAATTACCAAGCAGTCAAATCCGCTGGTTCCGGACCACACTGGGCGATGATGATGTCCAGTTGTAAAAAAAAAAAAAAAATTGATCTCCGCCATGGTACTGTATCACCTGTCTTTGCTCCAGCTCCATAATCTAACTTTTGGTTCTATGGGTCGGAGGGAGCCATGACCTTGCAGAGGAAACTTTGCGCTGCACGAGAGTAAGCATATACGAAGGTGGAAAGTGCGCACCTACATAGAGCATCTTCTCAACACGAGACACGGAGATAGCAGAGAACCCAGCCCAGCCAATGCCGAACACGATACCGGTCCCAGAGGAGTTCTTTTGGCTCGGGAGATGCGCCGCGTGAGGCAGCCGGAGAGAGCCACCCAAGCTTCGTGAAACTTTGGGCACTTCAGACCACCTTAGGTTACCCAAGCTTGCCAAGCACAAAGGTAGACACGAATTACCTAGAAAGGACTTGCTTTCTTGGAGAAAGAGCCGCAGGACGTTTCGCTGCTCCCAATGAATTTTGGTAATATGGCCCATATAAAACGCAAACGACCCCACAACGCCGGCTGATTCGACGATGGGGTCAGATGCCGGTCCACGAAGATGGCCATGTCGTCATACTCATGCACGTTGGAACGGTTGAAAGAGCAAAAAGAAGAAGCCCGGCCCCCGATTAAGATGCATTGCTGCATTGGCATAGTACCATGGTTGACAGCAACTGTTGAGCCTCGCTAGTAAGGTAGGGAGGTAGGGTAGTAGCGCGAGTTGTTTTTTTCCCTCTTCTTTTTTCTTGGTCCCTCATACGTCCAGCGTAGACTGGCTTGACTGGCTTAACTGACTGGCAACTGAATGGCAACGACTGACAAGACTGGTTCGAAACCGGAGGGTCTCAGAAGGGGAATAATAAAACACCTCCATCGCCGGAGGGGAGGCGTCCATTTGTCAGCCCTAATTCCGACGGCGGGATGGCTGGAGTCCGGCTACGTCCTGCATGGTTGGAAAGGGGACGACTTAAAAAGAGAAAGAGAAAAAAAAAGGAAGCTAGGACGTTTTGGCAGCCTGGGGCGAATCAAGTTGGCGTAGAACGTGGTGCCCATTTACGTCGATTTACTAGGGCCTTCTTCGGAAGGTGGATGGAGATGGTGGCAAGCGAAACCGGGGAAGGCCGACGTTGTAACTTGTGGCCATGGCGAGCGGACTTGTCTCGGCTCTGGCCTGAGCAAGGTATGTACCTACCCACCCTCAGAGCCAGCTACGGTACTTACCTTCGACCTTGCTAAACCGGCCAT
>FTLB01000907.1_pt2 | contig 10070 bp, 11 predicted proteins | sample 1658291 | NCBI WGS metagenome assembly FTLB01 (sample SAMEA3914812, study PRJEB12502) | metagenome | biome: forest; material: soil | place: Canada | collected 2011-07-07 | depth 0.1 m
ACCATCCAAGACACGGGATCTATGCACGGTACCTACCTCAACGGTAGCAAGGAGAGACTGCACAAAGGCGAACCCGCTGAACTGAAGGATGGTGACATGCTCAAGTTTGGAATCCCCGTGTGGCGAGGCGATGAAACTTTCGCCCCAACCACTGTCAAAGTTGGAATCAAATTCGGAGACAGCATCCCGTAAGTTCGAACCAGTTTGTGATGAACCGAGTTATTTTTTTATTTTATTTTTCACCACTGACGCGTAAGTTCTAGACTTGGCGGAGAAAGCGCCACCTCGGAATATATCTTCAAGGTACCAGATGGCTCCGACATTTCTGACAGCGACGAAAACTCTATCAAAGGGGACGAAGTCGAAATCCTAGATGCTGTACCTTCACCTAGCCGCCACCGACTACCAGGAAGCCTATCTTCAGATCCTATCGATCTCACGCAAACTCCGGTTCTCCAGGGCAATCTAGCGCGGCCAGTCATCGATATGACGTCCTCAGTTCCATCATGCAGCCCTGGACCTGCGACCGTTGTCGTAACCAGCGATGCGGTGTCGAGCGATGCCAGCAGCAGCGAGGTGCAGGTGACAACGGTTCGCATCTCCAGCCCGGACCTGGGCAGCAGCGTTGCAATTTTGAACGACGTCACCAACTCCCTCAACGATGAGACGACTTTTACGATACATGACATCGACTATTTTGACGACGAGGATATGGACGAAGAATATCCCCCGACGTCCTCCGATTACGATGGCTCCTCTATTCTTCTCACTTCAGACGAAGAGAACGAATATGCGAGTGAGAGTGACATTGACGGGTCTCAAGTCTCGGATGGACCATACAGTGGGAGCGGATATCCAAGTGAACTGGAAATTTCCGACCTAGAATCGAGTATCGAGGTCGACGAAGACTTCGAGGACGAATTCCAACGGGAAATGGAATGGGAAGCAGACCACTTCTCGGACGAAGAAGCGTATGACGAGCAGGAGGAGCTCGACGAGTTGAGCAACTGGGAGAACAAAGCGGTCCCTGCAACGGCCTCGTCGTTTCAGTCCTCACAACCCGACCTCTCTCTCGTCAACAGCTCGGCGGCTAGCCGCAAGTTCCCAACGACCGTCTCAATTGCAACAGGAGAAGCCTCTCAAGTTGAGGCTGCGAAGCTCGAAACCTCTGGCTCCGCTCCCGCCAACAAAGATTTGCCTGCGACGGCCGTAGAGTCCTTGGACAACGCTCGAATCCCTGATGCAGGCCCATCGGAACCAGCCCCTTCCATGGTTGCCGCCTCGACGCCAGTCTGCCGTGACCGGATGCCTAGCCCCTCGGACGCTGCTCTGGCCAAGAGCGTCGCGTTTTCAGAGAAAAGCGGCCGCCGTACGACAGCTTCGACAGCCTCCACCGCTCTGGGTGCTAAAAGTGGCAAATTCGAATATTTTTTGGCTCGCGAGCACAATAAGGGGAGGTTTGCCGGGATCTCCTGCGCTCCCGCTGACACGACGGGCCTTTATTCTGCCACCGCTTCAGGTGGCTCCCTGCCCTCTGCTGGCCCTTCGACCACTGCTGATCCTTCGACCAATGCTGACCCATCTTCTGCTGCTGGCCCCTTTTTCTGGGCTATGAAAACTTCCATGGATCGGCTGTCAACCATTCAGCCACTCGCGCATTCGCCTTGGCTGGTCAACGGAGATCGCTTCCTCAATTGCCATCTTCCCATGGCCCAAGACATCTCCTTCGGCGATAGCCAATATGATGACGAGGCCATGACCAGTGCGTTTACGTTCCAGAAGCACAAGGAGATGCTAGAGAACATTGCGCCGCTCGAGCCCGTCCAAGCTCCCCTACGAACCCATCTCGGCATCTCTGATATCGTCGATGGCTGTCAATCCATACAGTCCGAGCCGAAGTCAAAGGGCAAGAGAAAGGCTGATGAAATTTCGACGCTTGCTACCAACCAGGCCGAGAAGCAAAAGGAGACTGATGCCAATGCACAAGGTGACGCCGCTGCGACCCAATCAGCCGCCCCAACCCCATCAGTTGATCCTCCCAGTCTCATCACCCCTTCTACAACCCCCGAATTGGTTACGGAGCCGAAACAAGCCGCAACCTTCTCCCCCGATCTACCCGAGCTACCACAGCTTCTCTTGGGCGATGCCCCGGGTCAGAACCAGGCAACCCGACCGGTGAAACGGCGCCGACTCCGTAAATTCGCGGAGCGGGTCGGCTATGCTGCCCTTGGCGGTGTCACAGTCGGTGCCATGGTGGTCGGATCGCTCATTTACACGGCACCAACATTCTAGGTCTCGAAAGGCGCCAAGTGCGCTGCAAGCCAGCCGTTTTCTGTCAGCTCGTGCGCGTCAGATCAGCAAACAACAGGACTGTGTCCAGCTGACCCGATAAGGCGTTTTGTCGTTTTATTACCCTGTCCTTTTCTCTCACTTCTCTCTCTCTGGTGTTATTTTCCTTTTGTTCTTTGGTAGCGCGGACATGAGGGAACAGACAATCTTCGGAAGGCGTACGGCTTATCATGATCAGAGATTTCGCGTCCCAACCTTGCTCTTGTGCTGAGGAGATGCAGTGGCCGGAGGGTTTGTTCTAATTCCTTAACACCTCCCCGCGGGGCCAGGAGTCTGGACTGACTTGACTCGCGGCAAGAAATGGACGAGACAAGATCTCTTGATGGATTGTACGGATGAATGGAAACTGTTGCTGAAGGACACATGGTATCTCGTGTTTATTATCAATTGCTCGCGTCCTTTTGAGTCGCTCATTTGTCTATCTCAGCCCTAGCTTACGGGGGACTTCTATGCCTACCTGACCTACCTGTGCTTTAGCGTACTACCTGCTTTTGTAGTCTTTCCTCCGCCATGCTAGTATGAATTTAGTGGCTCCTAATTACATGCTCTAGGCAGAGACCGAGTGAATCAGGGAATCCTGGGATTCCGTCTCCAGTTAAATTGCATCTAGGTGACGCTGAGCCATGAGATGAGAACTTGACAGGCAGTATGACTGGATATTTTCGAGTCTACCGGAGGTTCTTGCATGCTTGACATGTTGAAAGAAGCACATATGCCATAATGATGAAAGGAAACAGGCAGTCGCTCATAAAGCATGTGGGCTATGGCAGACAGTGTAAGGTTTGCTGAGGTATGGTTGGTCCTTGGCTTAGTTTGGACGATTAAGACGATTTTACAGTTATTGCCAGTGATGGAGACAGAAAGCTGGTGGCGGTTAGGTGTCTGTGCACCAATGTGAATTATGTGGACCCTTTTTTGCGGACCAAAAGTGTGTTTCCATTATTTGACCAAGCCGAATATTTACCGAAAATAACCCACTCCTTCTCTCCACAACACAATCAGTTTACACGAAATTTACCCGACCCTAGCTTTCCCCAACCAGCCCGGCTGTGTTCACGTGAAAATGGATTCAGACCAGGGGAGCGAGGGGAGCTGGAGTTCTTTGTCAGACAATGAGTGCGCTGATTGGACCGTGGCCGAATACTGGGCCAGCCAGATGAGCTTCGTTAAACCCTCCAACCTGGCAAGCGTAGAGGTAGCTACGGACCGCGAGAATCCATCCGAAGCATTGATTCGACTGGCGTCAACTCCCCTCAGCAACATGTCGGTCATTCTTGCAACAGGTAAGCCTCATTTTACCAGGCAGTAGTGGTTCTAGGAGAGGTGGGAAGCAAATAAAAGCTAACGATGAGACAGCGGGTTACGACCATACGATCCGGTATGTTTTTCGACGCGACCCTTCCCCCCCGATCTGCTGCCACTCCTACCATAATTTTGGCTGGAGCCCCTCCTGGAACCCAACAGCTCGAGAAGATGTAAGAAAAACTGATTGATAATTTATTCTCACAGCTTCTGGGAGGCTCTCTCGGGCATCTGCTCGCGAACCATCCAGCACCCTGACTCGCAGGTGAATCGACTCTGCATCTCACCCGACAAGCGGTACCTCGCGGCGGCCGGCCACCACTCGGTCAAACTCTTCGATGTTCGATCTACCAATCCTGCGCCGTTGATGGTCTTCGAGGGCCACACAGGCAACATCACTGGCGTCGCGTTCCATGTCGAATGCAAATGGATGGTTACGAGCTCCGAGGATGGCACCATCAAGATTTGGGATGTGCGCACCGGCAACATCCAGCGAAGCTACAGCCACGGAGCACCCGTCAACGATGTCGTCATCCATCCCAACCAGGGTGAGATTATCAGCTGCGATCGTGCCGGCAGCATTCGGCTTTGGGATCTGGCCGAGAACCAGTGCTCGCACGACCTCGCACCGGACGGCGAGGTCTCGGTCTCGAGTGTCACCGTGGGGAGCGATGGAAATCTGCTCGCCGCTGCCAACAATATTGTATGATTTTTCTCCCGGACCCTCTGTTTGGATGCTTGGGTCGTGTCTGACATTTAGATGCAGGGCAATGTGTTCGTGTGGAAGCTAGTCCAGGCCTACAACCAGACCCAGTTGCTCCCCGTCACACACTTCTCAGCGCACAAGCAGTACATTACGCGAATCCTCCTCTCGCCCGACGTGAAGAAGCTTGCGACCTGCAGCGCCGACCACACGGCCAAAATTTGGGATGTCAACGACACAACCCCCGCCACGCCGGACGCCGAGCCGAAGGCATTTCCGCTCGAGGCCACGCTGGCTAGCCACCAACGCTGGGTGTGGGACTGCGCCTTCAGTGCCGATAGTGCGTACCTGGTGACGGCGTGCAGTGATCACTATGCCCGGCTTTGGGAGCTCCACAGCCAGACCATCATTCGCCAGTACAATGGTCATCACCGCGGTTGTATCTGCGTTGCTCTCAACGATTACTCTGAAGCTCGATAGGACGAGAACGATGAAGATCAGGCCCGCAGGAGCGAGAGACGCCGTGATACTGAGGACGGCACTGGCCGCCGCCGTGGTAAAGGAAAGAAGGGGAGCAAGGAGGAGTCAAGCACCACAGGCGAGGGCGGCCGTGTGCAGCCCACTAGGGACAACGATAAGAGTACTGGCGCAGCCCAGATGGAGGAGTTTGAGGAGTTTGGCGGCCAGTCGGACGCTACCGAAGTCGCGCACTTCGAGCCAGCTTGCATCCGCTATGGTCAAGAGGGAGCTGTCGTGTGCAGCAGGGACAACAAAACTCGGGCATTCCATGACCTCAACCTTGCTGACGAGACTGCATACGAGCATGCCTGGGAGATCACCACCAGGAGCCCTGGACCTCTAGGCAAGCTCATTCCTCCCACCATGAATCGATATCAACACTATCCCGCAAACCTGCGTGAAGTTGGCAGATCGGTTGCTCAGAAGCTTATTTCGGGAAGCCCGAAATATCGTCTCAAGGCGCAGGAGACGCTTCAGATTTCACTGGGCCAATCGGCCGACAGTATGCTACACAGTGGTGTGGCCGGCACTTCCGTGAGCAAGCAGCCGAATCGATCTTTCGCCGCTGATTCCTTGAAGAAGCTTCGCGACATGCGACGTCGAAATGCCTCCGGCCCCTCTCCACCACCCAGCACAGACGGAGGCGTGCCGCGACGTTCCTCAGCGATATCTCACTTCGAGCTGCCTCCCCCATCTCAGCCCATCCCCATTCCCAAGCCCCGGCGCGTGCTCAACTAGAGGACGCAGGGCCAGCACGGGCTCATGCTTTCTGTCCGTGGCACATCGATCCATCTGCGAGCGATCTAGTCCGTCTACTCGTTTGATTTCTTTCGATTTCTCGTCCTCAGGGCGTTTTGTCTTTGCAGCAGATTCATTGGCCAATGAGGCATCTATCCAATAGTGATAGGCTAGGGATCTGGTTAAGGCGAATGGACGCATGTACGGAGGGAGGGGATCGTTTGGCGTTTTCGAGGAAGGATTCGGAACGAGGTCGTCAGGATGGCAGGTCAACAATAGCTTAGGAATTTGCTCTACTTTGCTTTGCTACACTTGCTCGCGCCGAGTTATTTGAGCCTTGTTATTTTTTCGCGTTCCCGTTTTTCTTCCTCCTCTCTGCGCCTAGACTGATGAAGTGACGATGATGGCAGGCGTGCCTCGTGTATCGACGACCTATTTAAGGGTTGCCCTACGCAATTTGCATTTTTCTTGCCTTTTTCTTGCTGTGATACCCCGGAAAGCGCTGCAAGGCTACCTGATAACCTTAGCTAGTAAGCTATCTTGAGTATTTTAGAACTACCGGCGCCTAGATCAAGACAGCAACCAGGGAATGAAATCGGAGCACCGTCAAATCGTAACTGCCTAGTGGCCTTGCGGCTCATATTCTTGCCGACCTGCTGGCTCTGTACTAGACCGCAATGGCCGTGTTCACTTTTCACGAGTTGATGCTTCGGGGGATTGAATATGTCCCACGGTTTGAATGGCAGACTATTTTCATTTATTCAAATTCTATACCACTACGATGGCGACGGCGGACGCCGCGGGCGAGAACTCCCAGCCAGGTCATATACATGCATTTCTAGCTCCTAGGTGTATGTAATTACGTGTATTCCTTCCAATTATATGAACAGCGCCCGTTGTCAAGCCCCATCGGGACCTCCCCCAAGGACACCTTTGTCATGATGCTGCTGTAGTCCAAGCGAGCAAAAATGCATAGCTTCTCCCGCCTTCCCAATGCGACTGCAAGCCAATGTCGTAGGATATCATTTCGTGGCTGGCTTAGATCTTTCTTTCTTTCTATATTATTTCTGGGTTAAAAAAAAGAAGGCTCGGCTGGAACAGAACTCCGAAGGTAGATGGCGGCTCAACGGCCAACTTTTGTCTCGCAATTACCAGCCGTCTCCCCAGCCATCATCACCATCGGCGTCTTGGACCTTGAGATCGATCTTCTTGGCCGCTGCAGGCTTGGGCTTAGGTTTCGCCGCGATTGTTGCCTTTTTGGCACCCGTACTACCCGCTGGCTTGCTCAGACCTTTGGGTAGAGCCTTTCCGGGCCCGTTCTTCTTCTGGGCTTGCGACGCGAGCCACCCGGCGAAATCGGGTTCGCTGTCGTCAAATGGCGTTGCCGACGCGGTTGCACTTCCGCCACTAACGGTCCGACTGCCAGCTGTATTCTCTCTCTTGGGCAAGGTGGTAGAAGAGGCCATAGACTGCGGAGGGCTCGCCGCGTCATTGAAGAAATCGTCGCCGCCTTCGTCCATGTCACCCCATGCGTCACCATCATCCTCCACCGGATCTGGGTCAGGGAAGAAGGACTCGCTGGTCATTTGGCCGGCAGACGACGATCGGGAGAGTTGGGAGGGAGTTGGTGACTTGAGGGCTTGCCTGTGCAGGGCCGATGCCGAGGATGTCTGCGGGGCTAGACGCTTATTCTCTGGCTTGGTGACGACCGGCGCCGCCGAGCCATTTGAGGACGCCTCTATCTCGCCGGCAGCTGCGGAAAGCTTGTTGGTGAAGCTGGATATAGCCCACCCCGCCCACGATGCTGAGTTGGAGGATTCCGGCTGGGGGGTGCTCATGCGTGGACCTCCCTCCCTGGCCGTATCCGGTGGGAGCATCGTATCCGGCATGCCTGCCGCGGCGCTACGGACCTTGGCCATGTACACGTCCAGTGCTTTGGTAGCTTGGTCCCGAACCAGCTTCTCCTTGTCGATTAAAAGTGGACACAGGGCAGGCATGATGCGAGTCGCGCAATCCTCGTCACTAAAGTAGTCGCCGGTCACCGAGAGAGCCATCAAGGCGGCGTTACGAGCGTGAACGAACGGATCCCGGAGGGAGCGTGTGAACGCAGCAATGAGAACCTTGGCGCGCGAGGAGGTTCCCAGGTGCTTCGCAATCTTGCCGAGACATATGGTGGTGTTGGTCCGGATACCTGGCTGCTCGTCATTCGCCGTCTTGGCGAGGTACTTAAGCAGCTCGCCATTGATTGTGCGATCTGAAAGCTTTGTTATAATGACCAGCACAGACTTCAGAGTTTGTTCCCGGACCACCGGCGCAACATCCGTGAACCCCGTTACCTTCGAGTTTGGTCAGCTGGGAGTTTTGAACGGGCAAGGCTAGAGGTTCAAACGCTTACTATTTGGGGAAATATCTTGTCGTTGACAACCTTCTGAGACAAACGGTCGATCATGAGCGGAAGCGAGTCCAGGAGACAGACGCGAAGAGCTCGATCAGGATTTCCGAAGAGGCGGATGATAATTGGCGTGAGCTTGGCGTCGAAATCGTCGTTGGACAACTTCGCAGCGATCTTCAGAACTACTCCAAAGGCTTTGGGCCCTCCGCCTCCGAACTCGACTGATTTCAACAGCTCCGGCAGCACTTTCATCTTGAAGAATTCTTCGGGAAAGTCGTCGGAGAGTTGGTCAAGGTCACTAAGCCGTGCAATCAGCAATCAGTGTCACGCTGCGCGAAATACTAGTTAGATAACTTACTCGAGGAACTCTTCACGCTCCTGCTCTGACTTGACGCCGAGGTTGTCGATGCCGTCGGTCAACTTGATGAGCGGGCTGTCGAAGAAGGACCCGGATCGTCGTCCTTGCTCCAAGAAGTGACCAACACTTAGCCTCGCCTTCGGATTCGCATTCACTAGCCGCTTGTAGCTCGAGTGCATGGTTGGCGGGATATTCTTAGTCTGGCCAACTTGATCCGAGCCCATAAAGCTTCCGTTGAACACTTCGAAAATCAAGATTCCGAAATCATAAGAATCCACGGCCGAATGAGGATTCTTCTTGAGCGCATCCCAGCCAGAACGCGCCAACTCGGGCGGGGTGTAGCGCCCAGAGTCCGGGACGAGACTGCCATAGTTCTTGCTTCATATTAGTCTTCTTCCTCCTTGCGCGCGTAAGGTGGTGTATTCTTGGGCGCATACGTATATGACAGCTTCGTCGTCTTTGACATTGCTGAGCACCTCGAATCCGCCGAGCTTCCATTCTCCGCTCTCAGATGTATAGATCGAGGCAACCTTGAGGTTGCCGTGTATGGAGGAGGCCTCGTCGTTGATGAATTTTACCGTCCCCTATTGCGCCCGATATATCAGCACCCGTCTGTCCGAGACGCTCACCCAATCTAAAGCTCTGGCTAGGTCGCACTCACTGCTATGCTGCAAAGGCCCCATTTCGCGGTCTCGGGGCTGAGACTTTTTCGTTTAACATGCCATCGTAGAGGCACAAGGCGCTCGGTTGCGATATAGATGTAGGTGTCGGTCTGTTCAGGTTCACGGCCAGACGTCAGTCTCTGTCTTCCTCGCCTCGTGTGTCGCAAGCTCTGGTTGTTGGCTAGCGTACCTCGACAGTATCTAGGACCTTGACCACGCCGGGATGTCGCAGCGTCCGAAGCTTCTTCAGTGCATTCTTCGCCAAGGGCAGGGAGGATCTGTGGGTGGTCGCGTCGAAGGCGAATATGCTGCAGTCCGATCCGTCCTCCTGGAAAGGTAGGGCTCGCGTCAGTAGAGGCGCCAGAGGCGGATGCCATGGAGCTAGTGGAGGGGTAAGGGGAGGGTTTGGAACATACACGTCTCGTGCCGTTGTACAGAGTCCAGATGGAGGGATCAAGATCGACCTTGTCTCCAAAGGTGTAGGGGAAAGGGGGACCTTTCGCTGCCATGGCCGAAGCCACGGCGGACTTGAGGAAGTCCATATTCGCTACCTGGCAAAGATCGCGAAAGTAAGGGGCAGCAGGGTACCCAAAGGCGCAAGAAGAAGGGAACGATGTGTCGGACAGATAGCGATTGCACTCCCTAGGCAATGCGCGAGCCTGAGGGAGAGGAGTCTGTCGCAAGCGAACAGAGATAATGCAAGGCGGGCTGGGTTGAGGATCTTCTATATCAAAGCTGTCCTTAATAGAATAGGTAATTTACTCCGAACTGGCGCCTGAAATCACAGTTCAAGGCTGATACTTTTGCGTCTGCTCGCACTCTGGCTCTGGCGCGGGGCGTCTAGGGGTTGTTCTGTGGCGCACGGATCAAGCGTAAAAAGTGGAACTCTAGCGCCAGCGCTCTTTCTTTTTCTCTTAGTTCTAAAATTCCAACAATATACTGTAGTTCATAGGGACCACTCACTCATCCGATCACACCCACCCACCCCACCAGGATCTCTCTTTCCCTGAGTCTCCGACTTACCAACTCTAATCGTGTCTGGCCGAC
>FTLB01818584.1_pt1 | contig 10070 bp, 7 predicted proteins | sample 1658291 | NCBI WGS metagenome assembly FTLB01 (sample SAMEA3914812, study PRJEB12502) | metagenome | biome: forest; material: soil | place: Canada | collected 2011-07-07 | depth 0.1 m
GTCAAAAACTTAGCCGCCTTTTCTTGTCTCCGCTCGGCGGGTCTCTCAAGGGCCGGCGTGATTTGGTCCACGGCCAAACTGACGGCGGTTGCTGGTGCGGCCATGACGCGGGGCCGTTTTTACCGATGACTTAGAAGAGACTCACAGCAAAACTGGCGGTTGTTAAGGAGGCTGGAATAGCAGTTGCCGAATTTCACTCAGCGATCAGATGGGGTACAAGCCTGGTACTATTGTATCATTAAACCACTAAACTTTCACCCAAGTTGTCGGATACTATTGCACCGACCTCCTCAACGTAAATGCATCTCGAAACAACCTTGCTGGCCCAACAACCCGGGCGATCTTGTAAAATGAAGCGTATATACTCAACGGAGCAGTATCATTGGGGGGAATTTGAGTCCATGGACAAGGGCTCTAGGTTCCGAGCCTGGACTTGGGAGGGGGGGAAGCGGCAGTTGGTGCCTCTCCGTCATATTAAGCTCATGGCGGATCTCACCCATTGCCTGAGAGCCATCTCTCCCGTTACGCTGTTAGAGTATTTCTCGGGACAAAGATAGAGGTTGGTAAATACAACCAAGTTGGCCATTGGTTCTGACTAACGGCGACAATTACACCCCGCAAGTATCTGACTTGGCGTTCAAGGGTACTGCGAAACAATATCTGGAGAAAGCATGACCCAGCAGGCTAAATGCTGCAACAACCTGTAACTAGCACGTAAGGTACACTAGGCTAACAGGATCGACAACGGGACAATGGGATGCGAAAATTGTAATTTATGGTGTATCTGGGGTCTGGGCATGTACCTAAATGGCCGTGCTGAGGGAGTGAAGACGCCACGATGCCCTCGGGACAAAATACAAACTGGCCACAGGCTTCGAGTATCGGCAACCTCTGTGCCTCTTTCGTCCACCATATGCTCTGTACATTCTATGATGCTGGACTTTGGGCTATATCTAAGCAGTCTCCAAGTTTGAAGCACCCCCGCTGCTACTCGTTTTCAGGTGCACTCTTAGGATTTGGGCAAAGAACCCTCTGAGGACATTGCCGGGGTTCATGACGCCAGCCACATACTTACAACTAACCTGTATCTAAGTCAGCTGCAACTGGGAGGTATCTTGACGGGCTTCAACCCTGTTGGTGGAAAATCTTTGTGAATCCAGAGTTTCGGAGGAATGGCGCTGGGCCATAGACCAATAACAACTACTCCATAACTCATCTGCGAAAGTGGTATTTTATCTCAGATATATGAAGTGCCGAACAGAAAACCACCGCAGTTGGGGCTCGCAAGTGGAGACATGCTGGTGGCTTTGATATTTGATGCAGTCACTTACAAACCAACGAAGCCAACATCCCTTGCGTCCGTATTTGCTATGGTCTCTTGGAATTTAATATCCACGAATCAGTTTGAAGACTGTTCGAGATGCTAGGGGCTGTGCATTCGAATGAAGTGGCCAACAACCCCGTGGGCAATGATCCGCTGGGAGGTCACCGAGGCAAATACCCCAAGGGAGCATATAGCCTAAGGGCGGGGTTCTTGACGCTTCGGTTATTGGGTCAATACCACCCGACAACCACTTCTCTTGCCTTAATCTTCGGGTCCTTACATCACCGAAGCTCCACAGGCTCTGGTATCACTAACTGATCTCCGATACTGTCCAGGAAGCAGAGCCTGATCTTAAGTATACCGGTCAGTATGTCTAACCCGAAATTCCTGTCATTCTCCTGAGTTCCTCATTGAACCCGCCAGCCAGTCATGGATGACCAACAGACTGTTCTCGCCACGAAAGGGGGGAAGAAACGATATGCGATCGTTGGAACTGGTGGCCGGTCGAGCTTCTTTTACACAGCCATCGCAAAGGACTACAGTAAAACATCATGTATCGTGGGGCTCTGCGACACAAACCAGACACGGATGAACTTTGCCAACTCCAAGTTAGCAGGACTGGGTCACGAAGAAGTACCTACGTTCCTAGCTGCCAATTTCGATCAGATGATTCGCGAGACGCGGCCAGATGAGGTTATCGTGACCACCATGGATCGCACGCATAATATATATATAGTGAGAGCCATGGAGCTCGGCTGCAATGTCATCACCGAGAAACCAATGACCATCGATGCCCCGCGCTGCCGAGAGATCTTCTCGGCGGTCGACCGCACAGGCCAGAGAGTCCGGGTGACATTCAACTATCGGTACGCCCCGCACAACACAAAAGTCTTCGAGCTTTTGCGATCTGGTGCGATTGGCAGCGTGACGAGCGTACACTTTGAGTGGATGCTCAATACCAGCCACGGCGCTGACTACTTTCGACGTTGGCACCGTGATAAAAGAAACAGCGGTGGATTGTTGGTACACAAGTCGACCCATCATTTCGACTTGGTCAACTTCTGGCTTCAGACTCGGCCCTTGAGTGTATACGCCCAAGGCGATCTCAAGTTTTACGGACGGGAGAATGCCGAGAAGCGAGGCGTCTCCAAATTCTACAGTCGAGCGCATGGCAGCGACGTCGCTAAAGAAGACCCCTTTGCACTGCACATGGAGAATATTCCACAGCTAAAGGCCATGTACCTCGACGCTGAACATGAGGACAGCTACTACCGCGATCAGAGCGTTTTTGGCGACGGCATCAGCATCGAAGACACGATGAATCTCCTTGTGCGATATCGAAACGGCGCCGTGTTGACGTATTCCCTGACTGCCTATGCACCATGGGAAGGATTCCGTGTCAACTTCAACGGCACTGGGGGCCGACTGGAGGTTGAGGTTGTTGAGAACAGTTATGTCAACTCTGGTGGCGATCAGGCTGCCGAAGGATCTCTGGAGCGCCGGACCATCCTCCTACGCCCCCTCCTGGAGAAGCCGAGGGAGATTGAGATTGGCGAGAGCAAAGGAGCACATGGTGGGGGAGACAGTGTGCTCCTCAACGATTTGTTCGGCGAGCCGGTCACCGATGAGTACATGCGAGCGGCTAGCCACATTGACGGCGCGGCGTCTATCCTGACCGGCATTGCTGCCAACAAGTCTATCGCAACCGGCCAAGTCGTGTATGTTGACGACATCCTCAGTATTCCTGGATAGTACATCTGCAGCCTTATAATGGATGGTATTTTACTGAGTTAGAATAACATGGTAAAAAGCGGCCCTAATATCGAGGAGGGAAGAAAAATGACGCTCTCTTATAAGCTGCGGCCGGGAAACCGCCACAGCTTCCCGATACCAAAATGGCTCTGACGGGCAGATACATCCATATTGAGATGCTCATTGCATATCCCGAGTTGGACTTCATTGAACATGTGCCACGATTTCAGAAACTTTGACCAACACGAAACAGGGACTTTTCATTGCTGTTGACCAATGAATGGCAGTTTTTACTTTGGAGTATCTTCTTGGATATCTCAGCTCGATTAAGACACTTGACTTGGGTGCAGCCGGAAAGGGCTGAGGTCAACTTGGCCCTTCATATCACATGACCTTTGCTTCGATCAACCCCGAGCAGACTTATTAGCAGCGGCTCGCTACAGCCTCTTTCAAGTTATAGAGCTCTAAAATCGACAATTAAGGAATGGAAACTCAGTTGATCGCAGTCACAAGTAAGCTCTCAAACCGCTGCATGAGAGCATCGATATTTAAGCCCCGATCAGTTCCTCTTCCCATGCCTCTGCCCATGCCTCCTACGGATGAGGGCTTTATGTGCGCTTCTGCAACGTAAAGGAGATCCCTTGTATTCCAACCTTTCCCCACACCATACCACCTTGAAGTTTTCCGCGCCTCTGCCTGCTGCTCCAGAGGCAACTTAAAAATGCGCCTCTCTCCATGAAGTGGAGTTGAGGTTGGCCACAAACTCCAACTCCACCTTGCCAACAAAGGACTGGCTGGATTGTGTCTGGCTGGTTGTAACCTCAAATGATGTCGTGTCTATTTTCCTTCGCACAGCCGTGTTAAGGCGCCATGATCTGTCCCGTTAAGCAAGGCAGCCTGGGATCAAAACCTAGTAAATTCAGTTGGCAAGCCTTCTTAAAGCTGAGTTTGGGGCATATCATTGCTGCTACATGCTAATAACTGCTGGACATATCTCGAGCCCAATTGGTGGGCCAGTCACTTAGCTACCTGCCTAGGTAAATTTGTGGTCTTCGGATCCCCAGGATTGAGGGGTGAACTCTCGTCGCAACTCCGGACAGCTCGGTATCTTTACTGTGCTCAGTGTGGACGTGCTAAGAGTCGGCTACGAGCCGCCTCGAGAAGTTTTCCGCTTTGGGAGGAAGCGGTCCTATTTTCCGTCTCATGCCGCCCGGATCCCCAGCAAAATACGGGCATTGCGAACGGTGCTTCCCCAAACTGAAATAGGCTCCTACCAATCTATGCTACCATTTAACCGGTGAACAAATAGAGGACGTTTAGGAGAGGGAGTTTGTGTACTGTATCTCAAAAGAACGCAGCACACAGAGTTTCTGGTCTCCACATTGGCTCACGAGACCACTTGTTGGAATGGTGCCCTACTAAACTGTGCATTGGTATTTGGTAAAAACCCCCCTACCGGGAAAGGGACTAGGCACGGATATTGCAGCAGTACTGACTGATACATGCCAGTCCATTCCAACGCGGTCTCTGTTCTCCGACAATACAACCTTCCCATCAGACCAGGCGGCCTCCCAAAGACTGAGAGCGTCAATTGGTCGAGGGAATCGATCAAAGAGAACCCACGATGCTGCCATGGGCCACCATCTGGGCTGTAGTTTTGCTACGTGCTTTTGGATCGCCAGCTCCAAGTCATCAATATGGTCAAGTGCCCTGCGAATCTGTGGTTCACGAGCGACATGAGCAGAGACACCTCGAGGGTTGGTCTAAAGCGGAACCTGCCGAGTTAACAGCACTCCTACCCATGAGGATAGGCTTAAGACAATCCAATCTGCAGAAGGGGCATGATATGCTCATGGACATGTAAGAAGCATACATGAAAAGATTGGACGATACGTTTCCGCGCTGACTGAGATAAATCCCCAGATCTAGTCCCAAGTCTATAAATTACGGGAAGCACCTAACATCAACAGAGGTCATACATATGTTTGCGCCTGATGCAATATCGGTTTCAGCAGTCTGGGAATGGCTTGTAACAGCCGGTGTGGATGAGAGTCTCCTCTCCCAGTCACACAATAAACAGGTATGCAAGGAAAGGGAGGTTCCGGGCAGAGGTAGCTGACATACAGACTCAACCAGTGGATTCAGTTCCAAATAACAGTCGAGGAAGCAAACAAACTATTAGGGGCAGAATACCATGTTTACCAGCATGAGACAGCCGGTATACGCAACCTTGCAACTGCTAGGTCAGTAAATACTGGTGATCTCGACTGATAACCCAGAAGTAACAGAAGGCACAGCTATCATATCCCTCGACACATCCAGGAGCACGTAGACTACATCACACCCGGTATTAAGCTTGCTTCTGAGGGCTACAGCACCGAGCCAATTCGTCGTCGTAACCAGGGAGAAGCCTTTACCTATGAATCTGATATTGCCCATATCGAACAAGGCGGTTCAGATTTGGACCTGGTTGAGACGGAGTCATGCAGCACCGATGTCACCCCAGCATGCGTTCGTAGTACGTACCCGAGTATTCAGTGGTCTCTTCCGTAATTAAACTTGGTATTTTTGGCCATTTGCTCACACCTCTCGGCAGGCCAGTATGGTATCCCGTTAGGAGACCGAGCGTCCCCCGGAAACGAACTGGGAGTCTTCCAGTCTCTCAATCAGCACTACAGCCAGGCGGATCTGGATACCTACTTCAAAGCCTACGCCCCGTGAGCATACTTCGAGAGACTGGGTCTCTACCAAGCTAACTCGGGGACAGCTATGTACCCAATGGGACGTACCCCGAATTGCGGGGGATAAACGGGGCCTATGGTCCTGCTAATAACATCTACGCCGTCGGCGAAGAGGCTGATCTTGATTTCCAGGTCTCGATCCCTCTGATCTGGCCGCAAAATACCGTTCTCTGGCAGGCGGATGATGAGTGGTATGAGCAGGATCAGGCCAAGGCGAACACCAAGTACAATGGGTTCTTCAACACGTTCTTCGATGCCATTGATGGCAGCTACTGCACCATGTCCGCGTTCGGGCAGACTGGGAACTGCAAGGAGATCGTCTGTCAGGATCCTGTGTACCCCAATCCGGCCGACGGAGGCTACAAAGGCGAGCTGATGTGTGGCGAGTACAAACCGACGAATGTGATATCCATCAGCTACAGCGGCATCGAAAATGGGCTCCCCGCAAACTATCTGCGGCGGCAGTGCCTCGAGCTCATGAAGCTTGGGCTCCAGGGGGTGACAGTCATCGATTCGGCCGGCGACCATGGAGTGGGTGGCCGGCGAGGCGATCCTCAGGCTGGATGTCTTGGCCCGGACCGGGATGTATTTGCTCCCAGGACCTTGAGCAACTGTCCCTATGTTCTCAGCGTCGGAGCGACGGCTCTGGTGAACGACACCGAGAATGAAAGTCAACTGACCGAGACAGCACCGGCATTCTTCGCGTCTGGCGGAGGGTTTTCGAATTTATTCGACACCCCGTCCTGGCAAGAAGATCATGTGGCAGACTATATCGAGCTTGCAAACTTGACACAAGTCGGCTACGACGGTAGAGGAATGAACTATAGCAGCATCGGCTCTGAAAAGGGAAAGCTTTTCAACAAAGCTGGCCGCGGGTATCCTGATGTCTCTGCGGTAGGGGATAATTATCGAGTGTTCATCAGGGGGCGCGCCGACCGACTCGGCGGCACATCCGTCGCGGTGCCCATCTGGGCTTCAATCATCACGCTCATCAACGAAGAGCGCCTGGGCGATAATAAAAGCACCGTTGGTTTCGTGCACCAAGTCCTGGTCTGGTCCAAACATTCCGAACGTGCACGAAGTTCACGGCCGCTAATTCGGCATATATCTAGTATGACAACCCGGATGTCTTTAACGATATTACCACTGGCCGAAACCCAGGATGCGGCAGCATGGGCTTCCAGGCGACAGAAGGCTGGGATCCCGTGTCAGGATTAGGGTAGGCAAGTTGATTCCCGAATAAGAAGTCAAGGCTGCCAGTCGCACTTTACAGAACGCCGATCTTCCCCAAGCTCCTGGATTTGTTCCTTGACCTACCATGACGATTACACTCTCCTGGCCACTTTCACCATGCCCTGACCCGAGCGCCTGCTAGATTCTTTGAGGCTAGTATCATGATAAGCAGGAGCCTCAAGGCCCTGTTGTGGGTTGTTGTCATCTTCTTGGGAACTCCTGCCTGTATTACAGAAGTTCGCGACTCTCATAGCCATCCCTCGGGTGAGGAATAACCTGCAGTCCATCAAAGGCTTCAACAATAAGCAATCATTAGAATATAGCTTCCGTCGATGCGAGGATCTGCGAAGAGGGGTGGGATCCAAGTCCAAAAAAAATAAAAGAAAAAAATTGAGACTCGGATACCGGGAATCGAACCCGGAGCTGTTGAGAAGCGATCACCTCTAAGAGATGAGAGTCAACGATGTTAACCATTACACCATACCCGACTATGGTGGGGTAGCTGTAAAATCGATCGAATTTTCGGTACTTAGATGTACACAGATATACCGCTCGGGTCGTTACCTTCATTACCTTAGTGGGATACCTGCCCCACCATGTTAATTAGCCCTGAGCAAGGAACTATCGGTGCTGTAGAAGGATACAAGACAAATTATTATCTTTTCGAGCGCGCCACTGGATACCCCAAGATTTGCACGACAACTGACTTCATCGGTGGTAAACCAAGGCTCTTGAGGATCATCTTGGTGACAGAGTATTTACATCTTAACTATAGCTCATCATGGCCGCCAACCTCGTCTTTACTTGTCCATGGTTTAATCTTGCCGTTAATAATATCGATCAAAAAGGCTTCGACGACCTCCGCTGATATGGCTGCTCCTCCGCGATACGGAAAGACGTCCCCGTTGCTGGGATTCTGGACCGACAATGCCTTGCGTGAGCCCGCAGCGAGACCCATCATTGTCACCATGTCGGGATATTCGTTGATATCCACCGTGTCAAACAAGAGGTATTCCTGGTACTTTTTTGCGAGTGGCCGGATGGCGTCCTGGTATTCGTCACGTTCGTCGGCGCTGTGGTGGAAGTAGTGCACCATGCTCTTGCCGGTCTGTGAGCCTCCGAAATTAGCAACTATCTCCATAGGACATAGCCAGGGGTTCAAGTGCAATTGTGGCATCTCTGAGATCACTTACGCTCATGAGTTCCAGCTCATTCCGCCTGGTTAGTTCCGGTATCAACGGTGTCGAGCAGATCTTGACAAATTTGTCCAGTGCATCGACGCCACTCAGCTCGCTTGTTGACCGCTGTACATCATCCACATTGTTATAACACCCTAAAACCGGCTCGTTTCCAAAGTCACTTGACAGCGCGAAGGACAAACGGTCGTGGTACTTCTCCGCAAGATCTTGGAATCGTTGTTGAATGCTGGATTCGCCGGGTGCGATGTGCCCTATGACCACGACATCGTCCACTGAGAGAAACGACGTGACATTTTTCTCGCCGACGTGCGCTACGGTCGGCCGGAGAGCTCGTCGAAGAAACCCCACGATCGGTTTTGCCCTCCTGGGCCCTCGATAGCGATCCACCCTTGTTGCGCCGTGGCTATACAGACGAATGGAGGGGTACGAGATAACGTCTAGTTCCGCGCATACGTTTGGCTTGGCATGGCAGTCAAAGCTGACTACATTGTTGTCGCGTTCAGTCTCTTGTATGGATACCCATTCTGGCTCGAGAGCGCTGCTGCTCTGTCTGCAGATCGTCAGCACCGGTTAGGTGGGTTACTCAGCGTGCGACTGTACGTACTGCTCAGGCTTGGATTTCCGACAGGGTCAGCGGATGGGGACATGATTCTTCGGGAAACGGAGAAAGACCTACTAGAACGACTACCTCAAAGTCAGTTATCAGCTCCCTAGAGAATCCAAGAGATTGGCTCGCAGTTTAATGAGACTCACAGGCAACTAGAGTGTATTCATTAGACCGGATAGCTTTTCGCAGTCCCGCCTCAGTCGCATGGCTCCACGCCGCGACTCGGCTGGCTGCCAAGAGCAAGGCGAGAAACTGTGCTGGCTTCCACATTTCCTCTTTCACCTGTCTTGAGCCTTGAAGGCATTCGTCGGGAATTGGGGATCGAGTATTATGTCTCTAAGAAATGCAGTTTCCCACGGTAGCCTATGTAGAGTAAAATAAGGTAAGGGTAAGGTAGGTAAATTACCGAGTCAGCAGCGGGCAGCAGCGCTGTTAATATTTTAGGAGCTTGGTAGCGGGGTATTGCCGCATCCTGCAGCTCCTTGACAGGGGTGCATTAGCTCCCCCCCCCGCGATCAGACGCAAATCCCGGTCGAAGGAAGCTTCCACCAGCTGCATTTGCGTTTCAGCTTGTACCAGCTGTAACAGTCAGCTTCCACGAAGAGGGGTAAAGAACAACCTGGAAGACTGCTTGGAAAATAATTTACATCGCGGGATCCGCATTCTAATCTCTCTTTTTCGGTGGGCGGCATTGGTCGTGAATTTCTTTTTGCGAGCGTATAGCCATGGCCCGACTCCAGGTCCTGGTAGCCAGTCTGGCTCTGGTTGCCAGCGTTGTCCTTGGCGTCTCCGCTAAGCAGTCTCAGATACCGTTGGCTAGCGACGACTATGTCTGCCAACATCCGCCGTACAAGGTGCAGCTCATCTCCAAGTCGCCCTTGGTTATCTACATAAACGACTTCATCACGCCCGAAGAGCGTAAGCATTTGGCAGAGGCTACGTACGATCAACCGCGGCTTGCAGCCGGACTTGCCATTCCAGTCTCTTCGGTGTGAAACTAACGACTGTCTCGGCAGAAAGGATACCTTCTCCCACTCGGGCGTGGCCTCGAGCGGCGGCGGTAAGGCAATCCACAGCGTTCGCACGTCCCAGTCCACCAACGTCCCCCGAGATGCCGTAGTCCGGTGCATCGAAGATCGTGCTCTCTTGTTCCAGGGCTTCGATGTTCCGCGCTCCTATCTTGAACCACTGCAGCTGGTCAAGTACGGCCCGGG
>FTLB01838743.1_pt1 | contig 10063 bp, 10 predicted proteins | sample 1658291 | NCBI WGS metagenome assembly FTLB01 (sample SAMEA3914812, study PRJEB12502) | metagenome | biome: forest; material: soil | place: Canada | collected 2011-07-07 | depth 0.1 m
GCGGCACTGTTGGTTGATCTGCTGCAGCCGGCGACTCTCCATTGTATCTTTCGGGTTCTTCCTCCTCAAGAAAGTGATATATCACTTTTCCTCCGGGTGAGAGTCGGCGCTAGCACGACATGATCTTAGCTTCTCTGATCTTCCCTGCTCCCATGATTGGTCCAAGCTGCCAATGCATGTAATCTGTCCAGTCATCTTCGGGGAAAGGAGGAGGGGGTCCTAATCGTAGTAGGGTTGGAGGGGTAAAATCGAAAAGGCACTACCCTTAGGCACGGATTGTTTGGGATAGGGTGTGCGAGATGACGGGGATGAACAGCAGCGGGAGCAACTTGGAGATCAGACGTTGGTTCAGTGACCGACTTGTCGGGGATTCTCCAAGGCCTCCTTTCCTCTCGATTTCTCCGTCCGTCTCTCTCTATCTTTCTGTCCGTCTATCGCTGTCTCTGTCTCTCTTGGTCACCCGCCTGCATGTCTTGCTCGGGTAGGAAGCTTTGCTTGCGACGGATGTCGTGTTCGTCCTATGGGAAATCCTCGCTTGCGATACCACAGAGAGTAGCATCCTCGTCGCCTGGCGCGGTTGACGAGCCCAGAATACTACAGTACTGACCATATTGCACCTGGCCGCCTTGGTTCAGCAAGGCTTCCCACGGCTAGGTCGCTAGTGCACAGCCATTTTGGCGCGGGCTTTTGCTTGGGATTCCCATCTGCTTTTCATAGTGTCATGCATTGGAGCTATGGCGATGATAGCGCCAAACTTCGATTCCGGGGTAAGACTTGCTGCTCCACAGGCATCCCGCCCGGGTCTTCTCCTCCCCACCCAAGCGAGAGCGACAGGACCAAGAGGAGGCTACGCTCAGCCTACCGCAAGCGCGGATAGGCTGTAGGCTGTGCCAATACTTAGAAGAGTGCTGGAGAAAGCGCGAGGCCATCGACCATCATTTGCCCCCGAGGCTCTTCTTGGGGCGACCTACAGCTTGCCAAGCCTGCCCACACCCTAGCTTCTCGAAGCCCATGATGCAAGTATGCAGCTGAGTTGCAGCTCGATTTGTTTACATCCGTGGCTCCTCTGTCATGTATGACGTCCGAGTGGGTGCGGCTGGCTCTTACTACGTTAGGGCCAATATGGGACACAGAAAGACATTCAACGGAGCGGACGATGTATGTCCCTCTTTGTTGTTCCTTAGGAGGGGCAGTAAAAGTACCGTTTGTACCGGACCTTTAGGAAGATACTCAATGGTTATACCTTTCTTTTTTGCTGCAAGAGTCAGGACCTCCCCTGTCTGGGCTGTTTGAGGGCTTGGACTTGGCTTGGATTTCGTCCTGGATGAGAAGGAGGCAGTACCACCTGACAACTTACTTTTAGGCGTGCTGGTCCTCGTGATGGCAACTTATGTACTACATCAAGCAGAAGGACCTATTCCGTGCAGCCGTGGCGGACGGCAGGCCGAGACAGCATATCTCGTCGCCAATGCAGAAGACGCTCCGAAGGCCAAGCCGAGTGAGCAGACTTTGCTTCTTTCTCAGCTGTCAGATCTAGACCTGATCTGTTTTGTTCTTCGCATAGTTTCGGCGCGCGAGCTGAGAGGCGCTAGGAACGAAAAGAGATTTGATAGTTCGAAGCCCGACACGAACAAACTCCGTGTAAGCCGGACGCTCCTTTGAACTGAGGGACCGACCCCCCTTTGCTCAGGAGGTGAGACATACTACGGTGCTACGGAGTTAGATTCCTACCCTTGCTACCTTGGTCACCATACCCTTACGACGTAATTACTTAGAGGGATGGAATTAGGAAGAGAGAGATGATTGTAACCTCGATATGGGCTTGGGTCTCCTTCTTTGCCCTTGTCGTTCTGTGTACTCTCTATCTTGCCCCCCCAAGTAGTCTGCCACTAACACCCCCACGAATCATTTCAATATCATCCTGACATCATTTGCTCTGGGAATCTTCCAGTACTTCGATGCAGGGGCATTGATGGGGGTACGATCCAGGCGGCCATGCGAGCCAAGCAAAAGCGGCAATCAAGCACGGCGTAGAAGGGGAATTTCAGCGAAGGGAGAATATTGGGCTGGTCTATTCTTTCTTTCGTTTTTGGAGGGACGGGGCCGGAAACCGGAGGCAAAAAAGTTTTCCTCTCTGCATCGTTAATCTCAGGAAAAGACGGGAAGGATGTCATCGGAAGGCTAGAACGATTGCCACCAATGACGCAGGGCTGCGGGCGCGCGGGGCAAAAAGACAGACGCAGCCCCGATGCATTTGACGGGGCGGCGCATCGTGCCACGGATTGATGCAAGAACAGAGCAGCGATCCACCGTCTAGAACGGCCTGGACTTTTTGTTCTGCCTCAGGTCCCTTCAGAGGTCCCCTACTCGTTCCGACTCGTCCACCGGTAAGTGGCTGCTTATTGGGGTGCTTTTGGCTACAGTAGCGACAACAGTAGTTCGAGAGGGGACGGTAGCAAAGGGTCCTCGACGACAGGGCTCAGCCCGTCCCTTTGGAACCCGCGAGACTTCCCGTCCTTGAACTCATTTTCTTCTCGTCCTGGTGCGATATATCATCACCTTACCCACCCATCCTTTGCCACCTTAGCGCTGCCACCCCCCCAAGAGACGTCAGAGTGATATCGTCAATCTTAACCAGAATGATTACGGAGAGTCTCTAGGCTGAATCCCCTGGCCCAGAAACTACTGTACTAATTACCTGCTACGACTTACTTTCCCTTCCCGCAACCCTGCTCCATCCATCCCGTCCGCTACCGTTGAGATTGATCGTGATCCTAGCTGCCGTTCTCTCCAAAGTTTCTTTCCCGGGAATTTGCCTTCGTATCGCATGAAAAGACGTACCTAGGAAAAGGGTAAAACAACGACCCCCGAAAAACAGGAGAGCGCGAAAAGAGAGACGAACGCCCCCTGTGTGCAGAATAGCCGGCGTGCAAAGGCGACGAAAAGGAAGGGTGTGCCGTGGTACGCTGCACTTCCTGGGGCCGAATATTGGAAGATGCCGTCGCAGAAGTGCATACGACTGGAATCGTTGTCGGATCGTGGTCATCGGACCCGTTTTTGGTAAGCCGAGACTTCACGATAGTTTTACATGGCCGACATGCAGTGGTTTCTTGCGCGCGCGCCAAGCCGGTCTGGCCTAGCAACGTCGTCGGGATCCATTGGATCTCTAACCTGCCAACCACCCCCTTGTCTTCCTCTCGGCCGCCCTCGGTCCTTGTCTCTCTCTCTCTCGCTCCCCTCTGTCTCGTCCTGAAGCCGGGTCGACGCTTGAGCAAGCGACGTCCGCAGGGAGTGAGCAAGACAGAGAAAAACAGAGTATATACCTTATTTTATCCTTGAAGGACAGCCATTCGATTCGAGAGAAACTGTCAGCAAGTGCCTAACGAGATCCTGCAGGGATTCCCCCTCCCCCCATCTGGCATTTGAAACCAAACTTGCTGGTCGCTAGTTGGCCCAAGAGCCATGGGAGAAGGGCCCGGCATGGAATAAAAAATAAAAAATAAATAAAAAATGGAAAGGATCCATTGGCCAAGGGATTTCTCCGAAAAAGGTCTCTTCGTCCAAGGTTCCCAAATGAAAAAAAAAAAAAAAATTGAGAAAAAAATTCACCAAACAAGTTGGGCTGCCATGCCTTGCATGCCAACGGGATATGGCATATGGCTGGCCAGGGGGAGGAGGAAAGGGAAGGGAAGTGGGTTTCTACCCCGCCATCACATCCAAACTACCTATCTACCCCCTGCGGACAACTCAGCCAAGAAGGGTTTCCCGATGCGACGATGCATGGCCAACGAGACTCGTCCCCGTTCCCTCAGGCTTCAGGCTATCCTGGAAGCAGCCGAGTGCGAATGCAGGTGGTCCTCGCCTCCAGGGGTGCCTCGTCACAGGCTCTGTGGGCTCTGTCTCTTTAGTTTTCTGATACCAGGGTCGAATCGGTGAATTGATGCCAGGCTAGCTAGCCCAAGCAAGCAGCGAATTGGGCGGCGGGTGACAAGATGTTGGAGATTTGCATGTGCTCTCTCTCTGTGTCTGTGTATGTGTCTGTCTCTGTGTCTGTCTCTCTCTCCCGGGGATACGGAGCCCCTCCTACTACCAGTACCGCCCTCTTCTCCATCTATCATACCTACGATAAGGTACCTTGTAGGTACAGTACTGCACAATCGATGTTTGTCCTCGACACCGTCGGCGGCGTTCTCTTATTCTCCCCCACTGGCCCGACCGAAACAGAAGAAGCAATCCATAGCCCCTACCAAGCCACGGGTGCCAGAGAAACGATTTAGCTTCGTCCGGGGTTGGGTTCAATAGTCCTTCTTCTCGACTGGAAATTGTGAGATGTGATGGCGCACGGGCAATCTATATTGCCTTATAGGCATATCCACCCTGTGCTATATGCATTATAAGCATACGGACTCAGACATTGGCGCAGACCCCTGACTTGGGCTCCCATATTCGACGATTGCTTCAACGCTGCGTCACCACCCAGGCCGGGGTGCAATTTAGTAATTTATTCCTCTGTGTGCGTAGTACAGAGGACGGGAGCCATCTTGTCAGGGTCCTCCGGCTGGGACAACCAGATGTCTCTCTCGACCGGAATGCCCCAGGTCCTCGGTCACACAAGCAATGGTTTGGAACCATACTGTACGCGATCATGCCAGGGTATGTATGTGCTGTACGGAGAGCGCACGTCTCCCTCTGCACAACACCCACGAGGGGAGCGATGGAGATGAGTGTCTGTCTGGGCCGAAGAAAACCGTTGATCAACTTTGGTTTTTGGATTTTAGCAAGCTGAGACAACACGAGAGGTATGTGAGATCGGGTCTCAAAAGAAAAGACCCCCTCTCTCCCATGTGCTTTTTGCGCGCCGAGAAAGGGCCTCCAATTGCTATATCATATTTTGTTTTTGATAATTCATTGATCAATTTCCCCGCCGCTACCTCTCGCTTCTGGGATGCTTCATGCAGCAATACTCCGTCCCTCGCATGCCGCGCTTTAGCTCATGCAGTACTGGATGAAAACGCCTGATCAGTTTCTCGCTACATGGCGCAACCTCGACTTGATCGTATGCTTCCTCGTCCTCGATCAAGAAGGCGAGGAGGCGAAGAAGAAGAGACAAGCAAACATGGAAGGGGAGGGAGACTGGAGGCTGGAGGTGCGGTAGGGCAAGACAGCTTTGCTATCTGCTATGTCCATGACTTGAGACAACCAGCCGCGAGGAATCTAGTCAGCCATTCCTGTGCCGAAGGCTTGACCCAAAAGGAAAAGAACAAAGAAAAAAGAAAAAGGGAACATAAGGTACCCAAGTGCCAACCAACCAGTCAGGAAGGGTGAGCCGATGGGCAAGCCGCCTTCTCGCCAAGGGAGAAGAATGAATTATTCCTCCCCCACCACCCAAGGACCGCGGGCAGAGCCGTCTCGTCTCTTCCTCCTGGTCCGGCTTTGGTCCTGGTGTCGCTACGTAAGTAAGTATTCCCTGCTCGGCGAATGGGACACTCCAGGTTATAGGATTAGGCTGCGGATCGGACGCGGACGGGACGCGGATGGGATGGAAGAGGCTGTTAGCAACAAGTGGGTTTCTTTTCTATCTTCTTTTCTTCCCCTTCCTCTTCTAGTTGGGTCTGCCCCAATCCAATTCAACATATTTTATCTTTTCCACGAGCCAAGACCCAAAAAAAAAAAAAAAAAGAACAAATGGTTGAAATGCCAATATTCCAATGTAACCAACTGACTGACGATGTTAGCCAAGGGATTGGCGGAGATAGAAAAGCTTGGGTCTCAATGTGGCCCCTGTTCTGTCGTTCGCCTGGCTTGTTCGCACTAGCTCATGCAACGCCCGGCGCAATGAGTGGCCAATTCACCAACTTTTGGGGCTGGCTTTCCTCGAGTCTCAACTCTCAAGTCTCAACCCTTTTTTTTTCTCCCTCTTCTCTCTTCCCTCGTCCTGTTCAGACTCCGCTGTGGGTCTTCCATCCCGGCTCGTCTCTTCCGCGTTGCAGTAGCCTTTTCTCTTCCCTGCCCACGCAAAACCACGCTGCCTTACTGTGCGGGCTGCTACTGCTGCTACTAATTACGATTACTACTTACTACTAATACGCAGTTGCACGCGTCAGTGATAACTTAGCGATCATGCCAAGTCCCTCGAGGGATTTCTCTTCTCCTTTCCCTGCCTTGGCTCAACCTAACGATTGATACGGACCCGACGACGTAAGAAGGGGAACGAGACCGATGCAGATGGGCATATTTGAGTGAAATTTGGGAAACCAGCTTCGTGCTAGGTGTATGTGGCTGCTCCCAAGCGGCACAGCTGCTGCTGCTGCTTCGTTTCTTCTCAGCTACGCTACCTGGTGCTTACATAGACCACGCCTCTGGGAAATCTCCCGCAAGTATGACGACGATTCAGACCGGGCAGCCCACTCACTCCGTAGCTGCCCTGGCTCGCCCGGGCACGCCTAGCTTATCTTATCGACTAAGAGTCGAGCCGCCTTTATCAACGACTGGCCTCTCCCTGATTGCTACTCCTTGCCTTGGCTGAGCCCCGGCTTGCGTAAGGGAAGGCAATCGGTTACTAAGGTAGTTAGTGTAGAGTAGCTTGGCTTTGGGCCCTCTTACTACTTACTAGGCAGACTGCCTGGCCCTTACACACGATGAGAAATGCTGCATGTTCCCTTGAGTGTTGTGCTGTGCTTCTGATTGTGCATGTGCTGAGAAATACAGGTCTCTTGCTCGTCTTGGGCGACGCCAATGGCCAATGCTATCTGCATACCGTACTTACATACGTACTTATCGCATATCTTGACCAAATGGATAGGATGGCTGCCTGTCCCCTCCGTTCTTTGCCACCCAGGCTTAACCTGGTTCGTCTTTCTCCCTGTGCCTCGAGTTTCCCTTACCTTTGTTCGCTCTCTCTGGGGGGATGTTGAGGGACTTTCCTTAGGCTTTGATTGGCTTTGGCGTCAGCCCCTCGCTCCCGCACCAAGACTCAACGCTACCACTAAGAGGGGAAAAACTGGTTGAATCTCACTACATACAGGACTGTGCCTCGCTGGGTTCCCTTAACTTACAGTTATCATACCACCTCTGGACTGAATGGCTGATCTTGGTTGCTAAGAAAATCGTACTCGACGCTTTTCCACTCTCGAGCCACTCAGCCTGGCGGGCGCTAAACCATTGGAGCAAGGTTTGTGTGCAAGCTATGGACTTGGCAGATGTCCGACCTAGGACGGACCTGCTCCGTACTCCGTCCAGACTTACTCTGGTGGGAAAAGATAGGAAGACAATCCCGTCCTGATCCAGCTCCCATGAGCTCCCATGAGCTCCCATGCGGCTAGGAAGGGGGGGAGGTGAGGCGTCGGTTCTTTCACATCGAGAAGATTCATTCCCTTTTCGCTCTTTTCAGCTGGTTCTCGCCTCGTAGCTCTCTTTTCCCTCGCTCGGGGAGGTTCCGGTTGAGGGAAAGAGAGAAAAAGAGAAGGAGGAGGGGGGGATGGAAGAAGACGGGCTAGACCCTTCAGAGGTAGTAGTATCTTGCTATTCGAATCTTAAGCCAGCTGGGAGGGGAAGGGAGAGGGACAAAAGAAGAAGACGGAAAGGGCGTTAGGAAGTTTCGGGACTGCGGACTGTGACCCCATCCACCCATCCCCCCCATCGACAAGAGAAGGACTGTCGAAGAAGTCGCCTTTCAGGACAACCCGAGCTACTGAGTAGGTGGAGGAGAGGAGACTCAGGACAAGAGAGAGAGAGACCAGACAAGCCAGACCAGACTTGGCTCTGGCGCAGGGAAAATGGAAACCTTCAAAGGAGGGGTGGAGAGAGGTACAAGGTACAAAGTTACATACAGCGTTAGATAGCTCCACCCAGGCCAGATCCACACCACCAACACACCAAAACAGCTTTCAGACAGCCTCTGATCAGCGAGGTTGCTTTCCCCGGCTCAGGTACCTTGTCAGGTACCCTGTACGGGACAGCAGTCGGGACAGGAGGGAGGGTAGGTACTGGGAGGAGGTACCACGCAAGCCACGATAAATACATACATATTCTCCACTTTTTCCTAATTCTTTCCCACTTTTCTTTTGCAACGCCCGATACCTACACTTCGCCAATTCGATTACAGAGGCGCAGGGTACCGTGGGTACCTTTTTAAAAGGTGGATAAGGAGCGATTAGCTAGGTACAGGGACCGGTACATTGCCTTAACCACGCACCACCACGGTACGCTCGCTACTGACTGTACTTACTCTCTCTGCTGCTACTGCTGCACCTCACCTATTATTCCCAAGTGCATCCGCCGACGCCGCAGCGAAGACAGGCCACTCAGAACCCACCTCTCAACGCTGGGGACCGACCACCCAACCAAGCCAAACCAGCCAGCCTATCGCCAGCGCTACCTTGCCAAGCCTGCATACTGGGCTCCCCTCTTTTCTGTTCCCTTTTCCCACTCACACAGACATACACCCACCTTCGCACGTCGTCTTCTCAGTCCGCTTTTTTTCCCAGGCCAGACACACCACACCAAAAAACGTCTCCTCACCCAGTCTTCTGGATTCTTTTCCTCTTCCCCCAATTACCCAAACCTCCTGTTCACCTTGTCGTACTATACTGCGCCCACGTCTTTAATATTGTTCTTCCTCCTGGGTATTCTTGGTGTTCGTCCTCGACGTTTGTCGCAATGGCTGTTTAAAGTCGCCGCCCCTCTTTCTTCTACTTTTCCTCGGGCGGGCGGCTTTCGTATATTCTCTCTCTCTCCCTCTCTCTCTCTCTCTTCTCCCTCGCGGTTCCTCAAGAGATTCGCCTCTCTTGGCTACCATCCGTGACAGTTGACGAATTCGCATCCTCGCCAGACATGCTTGGTCGGTCTCACGACACGCATCACCTGCTGTGACCTTGACAGCATGACGACGACTCGCCGACGCCTACGAAACCAACAAGAACGACTCTCAAGATGGAACCCCAACCAGCACCAGCACCAACACAACCGCAGCAGCTGCTGCCTCAGCAGCCTGCGCAGCAACCCTCGCGGGCCACGCATCTTCAACTACAGAACATCCTCCCACCTCCGCCTCAATCCCTCCCACAACGAACGGCCAGCAGTACTCCCATGTCCTCGCCGGGGCTCTTCAGCCCCTCCAACCCGCGAGCCAACATGACCCTCCCCCAGCAGCCTTTCTCCGAGGGCACTACGCCCAACGCTGCGAACAGCCCATACTTGCATCCTCTGCAGATGCACAAGGTTCGAGAGTAAGTCAATCCAAAACCTCGCATGTGTCGTAGGCCCGGTTTTCTCACCCCATCTCCGTCTCCCCCATCCTTCTCTCCATGACGTACCGAGGGACCCCCTTGGTACGGGCTGGTCGGGACAGGAAGGAGGAGAACGCGGTGGGGAGAGACGATGGGCAAGGCTTGTTTGCCCGGGACGACCCCCCTCCTGGCTCCCCCCCTGGTGGCTATCGCCGCAGTGATCCAAGGGAAGTTGGGCTTTTGCGATCCAGGACCGCGTGTGGCTAGCTGGCTGCACCGAGACACCATGTACAACCAAAAGAAAAAGAAATTGCGCACTGCGGCTCTTGGAGATACTGACTGGCTCGACACGCAGGACGCACAAAGCCAATGTCGACACCGATTTCACCACCGGACGTAAGCTGATCAACCACTACGAGATCATCGACGAGCTGGGCAGAGGCATGCACGGGAAGGTCAAGCTCGCCAGGAACCTCGAGACAAACGAAAACGTCGCCATCAAGATCATCCCCAGGTTCTCCAAGAGACGCCGTCTCGGGAAGGTCACGGCCATGTCGACCCAGGACAAGAGCAAGCGAGAGATCGCCATCCTGAAGAAGATCCGACACCCCAACGTCGTAGCCCTCCTCGAGATCATCGACGACCCGGAGCTTAAGAAGATCTACATGGTCCTCGAGCACGTCGAGCTCGGCGAGATCGTCTGGAGGAAGAAGGGCCTGCCGCACATCTCCGCATTCGAGCGGCGCCGCATCGAACGCGAGATGCGCGGGGAGGAACCGACCGCCGAGGAGGAACGCTACGAGAAGCTGATGGAGCAGCGACAGGCCCTCAAGGAC
>FTLB01101298.1_pt1 | contig 10060 bp, 7 predicted proteins | sample 1658291 | NCBI WGS metagenome assembly FTLB01 (sample SAMEA3914812, study PRJEB12502) | metagenome | biome: forest; material: soil | place: Canada | collected 2011-07-07 | depth 0.1 m
CCGACGTCTTCGAAGAGTTGCTGCTCGACCACGAACCGGCGTGCAATGCGGGCAACTGGCAGTGGCTTAGCTGCACGGCCTTCTTCTCGCAGTATTTCCGCTGCTACTCGCCAATCTCTTTCGGGCGAAAATGGGACAAGAACGGCGATTTCATCCGACGCTGGGTACCCGAACTGAAGAGTATGGATGCCAAGTACATCTACGAGCCCTGGACCGCGCCCATCTCGGACCAGAGAAAGGCGGGTGTATCGGTGCAGGGCGATGGCCTAGGCGCAGTCCGAGAAGGGACATACCCAAAACCCATGTTCGACTTCAGCGAGAGAAGGCGGATCTGTCTTGCCTCTATGAAACAAGCATACAGCATTGGGCTCTTCGGTGACGATGCGAGGGTATTAGACGGTTCGTGGAGAGACCTCTTTGCTGGAAGCAAGGAAGATCTTGATATGATGGATAGGCTAGATAGCGATGACGGGGAAAACGCGGATGATGGCGACCATAAAGAACGGGTCGTTGCTGGCAAAAAGCACGCCTCATCGACGCCTGCGACCAAGGGACCTAAGCAGGGAACCCTTGACAACCACTTCAAGAAGCAGAAAACTTAAGGAACCTCCAGCATTACATACATATATCTATAGGTTAAAACTCATCAGTCCACATCTGGTCACTTTCTTCCATCCACTCCTTCTTCCAAAGCCAGAAACAGGTTGGGTTCGACGAATCCCAAAAACATAATCCTGTGATTCCAAACGGGGTTATGTTTCCCAGGAACTGGGTCGAAACTCCACTCTGCAGCGTCACTCGAAGAAAGAGGTGTCCCAGGTCATCCGAAGGGCTTGTCCAGACGCGCCCAACGAGCCCAAACGGCCCAAGAACCGAATCCCTGCACTCTTGCGCGCGGATCTTGACCAACGGTCCGATGCTGAGATCGGGGTCGGCTGAGAATTTAATGTTGCCGAGCGCCGAAACAGGCACGTCCGACTCCCGGATCGTGGCGCAGTATCCGCACCACTCTCCTTCTCCGATATCCTTCGCTATAGTTTGGACCCGATCACTCATCCATGCGCTCCAAGAATCGTTTGCCGCGAAAGAAGCCAGCAACGAGTCCTCTCCCTGCTCGCCCCTGGCGACAGGCAAGGGTAACGTGACGACCTCGGTCTTGCCGTCTCCTATGAATGACATCTTACTCGGGCTGGGAAGCCGATACTGGGATCCGGGACCGAGTCTGGTCCGGAGTGTCCATATGATCCCTATCTGACGCAGGAATCCGTACGTCTGTCGCCCGCAGAAAAGATCGCCTTCGACGCGGAAAGGAGGGGGCCCGTCTATGTCCCTCTCCCTGATGTCTTTATGAAACTGCCGGGCCAAGTACGACATGGTGTCGGGCGTGCCGGACGCAATCAGCCCTGTCGTCACGCAGAACATGAGCTTCGATCGGAACCGGTAGTCGAGCGCTGCGATGAGATCTTCTTGCTTGTCTTCAAAGTCCTTGGCTCTGCTGTCGATCAAGTTGCCAGCGAGTGCCACAAGAGGACCCAGTGCCGCCAAAGTGATCACTTGCGGCGCTGTAGGGGCATCAGCCGCGACTCTGCAACGGACCTACGACCGAAACTCGACTCAAGGGCGAAGCGGACTTACACCCAAGTACAGCAAAAGTCGAGAGGATCCCCACATAACTCATCACCTCGACACCGAGAGCTGCCGAGTCGGGAGGAATCCATCCTTCGGACTCTTCTTTTTCTGAAGTGTCCAGCTGTATGCGATCGCGCAGATGCGTTCCGGCGCTGGCAAGCTGGGATGCGGCCTCTGATAAGCGTGCCCACACGGTGAGGTCGGACAGCCCAGGATACTTGACGAAATCGCGCTCGATCAAGTCCTGCACCGCATGTCTGGTGGGTAGAAGAGCCAATATGGGCTCCGGTGTCTAAAAAACCCGGCATCAGAAGGCAATGGCGCAGAGCGACCCGGTGGAACACGATTCGCGGGGCTCACATTATTGGTGAACGAGTCGCGAAGGACCCCGATATTGAAGCACGAGATCCGAACATCACGGCATGTGCTACTTAGGTTTAGGAGATCGCCCCCCGGGCAGAATGAAGCGACTCGCTGGAATACTTCGACTGGCAGCTTTTCGAGCATCTTGATCAGTGATCGATGTCTCCTTATCCAGTTCAAAGGCCAGATGGATGAAGAGGGGGTTCGATGTCATGTTGGAAACACCGCCCCCACCACGGAGTAACGTACTTTTTAGCGTGCTACCCGGTGTTCTGCCCTCGAGCACGTCTTGCCTCCGCCTCTGATTGTTCTCTTCGGGGAGGGTTTTACTTGAGTTTTCGTATAAGAAGATTCCTCTGAACGCTTCTCTTCGCTGCTCAATACCGGGAGTTCTTTCATCTAGGATCTGGATGAACTACATGGTACATGGTCTCACTTAGCCAGGACTTAGCTTATCTTGTCTCCACAGTTCTGTATCATCTTACTTGACCCAAGACTGTTGACATATTTCTTCGTTGAGGTGACAGAGTAGGGCTGTTACAAGAACACCTAGTCTCTACACTATCTCTTCGTAGATATGTACGGTAGGTATTTAGAATGGTCAACCACATGCGGGCTCGTCGCCTGCGCCACCAGCCGTGACCTCTTCCCCTCCGTACATACCTCCATCCAGAATGACCCCTTCGTTGTCATTCAAGTTGCCCTGTACTCTTCTCCATCGGGTCTTTTTCGAGTCCCTACCTTCGAGCTCTGTGCCCTTCCCCTTGGCGTCGTATACGGGCTTGATAACGCTGCCCAGTAACGGGTTGTGGCTAAACGCGCCGCCGTTGGTACGGTTCCCGCTGATCTCTCCCAGCGCAGGTTGAGGTTCTTGCGGCTCTTCTTCCGGCGATGGCGGACGCTCGACAGCGGCTAGTTTCTTGACAACCTTTCCTTTCACTACGTCTATGCTGAGAACCTGTCGTCTCTTTTCGTAGTCCGGCCGGGCATTCCATTCCATCTCGCGTAGTAGCTTCTGCTGCCTCTTCAGCTCCATGGCTCGGTCTTCGGGAGTCGCCCAAATGTTGCCCGATCCCGACGTGTCAAAGTCTGAAGCCTCGTCCCGTACGGTAGTTCGCCTGGCATTTTGAGCCTGGAAGCTAAGGAGCTTATCTCGATGCTCTCGGGCCTTGGCTTCTGCTGTGCTGACCTCGTTCCCGTCCCGGGGCTTCGTGAACGGCCGTGGTGCGGCAGAGACGTCAGCCTTTTTGTGGGCTTCCCTGTCCGCTGCCTGTCTCTCCCGCCCTCTCTCAAGCTTCAGCTCTTTTATCATGCTCTGGACTTCGGACGAAGTCAGGAGCGGCGTGCCGCAGAATGTGCAGGGTCCGAGGCCCTCCTTGACGCATATTACTTTGCCGCAGTTCAGGCAATTCGGAGCGGCCGTTTGTATGGGATGCCGAGCGGCGACGCAGTTGCACCGCCGAGAGGCAATGCCTTCTGCAGAATTAGACGCATGTGTCGGGTTCGTACTAACTTCGAGAGAGCGAATCGCGTCTTCGAGGTCCGTGAGGGCTGTTGAGGCGCCATGCATCGGTGTGCCTCCGGATATCGCAATTTTGGCAGACGAGCCCTGGCTTTTGGAACTCGGGCCTGGTGTTGACGTTCGTGATACGGGGTTGGACTTTGATTTCGGCTTAGGGAGGCCTAGGTCCGAGACGAGAGTCCCGGCCGAAGACGGAGGAGGCTTCGAAGGGCCACGGCTCGGCGGCGGAGGAGTTGATGTCTGCACCGGCGGTGGAGCCTTACTCGGCCCTCCACCCGAATGCACCGGTGTTGAAGTACCTGATCTCCCCGATATGTAATCATCTTGCTGGTCCTTCTTGTTATACACGGTCCCAAGTGAGTTCCCTACAGACTGAATCTGTCGCGCCGCCGGAGTGTGAATTTCGGGCTTCTTCTTTTTCCTGGGACCACGGGTTGATTTCGGGACGCCATCGATCTCGGAGTTGTTTCCCGAATTTGCTACCGGCGTCGGTGCCTTGGGATCTGCTCGTCGTGAGTTGAACGAGCCGATGAACTCGACCACCTGCGGTGAGTCACCGAGCAGGTTTGTGAAATGGTCCGCTGCCTCTGCCTTGGAGAGCGTGGACGCGTACTCGAGAACTTGCTGAAGCTCTGTGTCCGGTAGCGGAAGAAGTCGTGAGAGCTGTAAGAGCGACATCTTGCGTGCTCGGGGTGCCTTGATAGAAGCTGTGGTGAAGATTCGATGCTCAGGATCGCTCGTCCCGTCGCTCTGTCTGTCTTGTCCATTAGCTCCCAGCTGTCGTAGGGTAGCTCTAGCCACAGCGACAATCAACCCCGCGACATGTGGCGTACGTGTGGCGGTGCCCCCCACTTTTTGCCTCCTGCTGTTTATAGAAACCGACCGGAGGCCAAGATCCGTGGATCAATTCACCGATGATATTAGTTCGCGAGCTTCATGGCGTCCCGGTCCATAGCATGAACCTCGAAAAATGTTCATCTTCCACGGATTTACCCGTACCATCAAGTCTAAGGACAGAAACATATTCGCTGCTGCTCAGCCGGATCACGATCCGTTTTCCCTCCCACGCGTCTAGCAGGATGTTTCACTGCTAGTTCTAGACCCCCAGCTGCCACGGGGCATGACGGCACTACTCTCCATGGTTGAAGCTCACGGCCGAGAATCCACAATCCTTATACTCCTTGTTCCTTGTTGCTAAGACTTCTGCCCTGTGTCGAGTAAATAAGCACGATGGCCGGTCGTCTTCCGGCACCCCGCATCCAGGGGAGACTGTTACAACTGGACTGGTCTTGATCCCCTGCAGCCACGGCACTTTGGAGACAACGTCATGTTGATATAGGTTCCATATTGCGTCCCTCTTAAGCCTGAAGGCAGATACCCTGAGAAATCCCCTATTCCGGGATGCCTGTTGAAACATGGAAGAGCTGTACTCGCCAGGAGGTATAAGTGTGGCTCGACCTGGTCGTCTGGGTCAGCGCTTTGTATTGCCTGGTTCGTCTTTTGGTTTGCTCGCATCGCAGTCTGTCTGCTTCCACTCCCTTGTCCGGTCTCTTGCCGGTTTTCCGTGCTCATGGCGAACCGAATCTGCTTCCTATCGGCCGTACTGGCGAGCTCAGCCCTAGCCCAGCAGATCGGCAAGAACACCCCCGAGATCCACCCGCTTCTTCCGACATGGCAATGTACGGTCAAGGGGGGATGCGTGCAAAAGAATACCTCAGTTGTGTTGGATGCCGACTATCGGTGGACTCATACGGTCACCGGCTATGATAGCTGCAAAGCCAACGGCTTGAACTCGACTCTGTGTCCCGATGCCAAGACCTGCGCTGCGAACTGCGCTCTAGAAGGCGTCGACTATGCTAGCAACGGAATCCTCACCAACGGCAGTGAGCTTACACTCAACCTCTTCGTGAACAAGACGAACGGACCCAGTCGCTCCTCGCCGCGTGTCTACCTCCTCGAGAACAGCACAACCTACTCCACGTTTTCTGTCTTAAACCGAGAGATTACGTTCGACGTTGACGCGAGCAAGCTACCTTGCGGCTCCACCGGCGCATTGTATCTGAGTGAGATGTCAGCTTCCGGGGGCAGAAGTGACTTGAACCCCGCCGGGGCCACCTATGGCACGGGTTACTGCGATGCACAATGCCCTAGCTCAACCTTCATCAACGGCGAGGTATATTTCCATCGCGATGGATGGTTCTCCGAAGAAGGGAAATTATGCTGACAACGATGCAGGCCAATATACAAAAGTTTGGTGCTTGCTGCTCATCCATGGAGTTGTGGGATGCAAACAAGGCAACCACTGTCTTCACTGCCCATCCATGCAACGTCACAGGCCTGTACAAGTGCAGCGGTGCGTTCTGTGGGAAACCTGACCGGTACAGCAGCGTCTGTGACAAGGACGGCTGCGATTACAATCCGTACCGACTTGGTTCACTCTCTTATTATCAGCCAAACGCAACGGTGGACACCAATCGGAAGTTTACCGTCGTGACCCAGTTTCTCACGACGAGTGGAAACGACACGGGCGACCTCAGGGAGATCCGCCGGCTTTATGTACAGAACGGCAAGGTTATCGAAAATGCGCAGATCCAGGTCCAGGGCATCGACAGAGGCAACAGTATCACGGACGAGTTCTGCGGACAAGAGAAGAAGGTGTTCGGCTTCGTGAACGCCTTCCGAAGCCAGGGCGGCATGAAGGCAATGGGCGACGCCCTCCAACGCGGCATGGTGCTCACCATGGCCGTCTGGGACGACGCTGGCGGCAGCATGAAGTGCCTGGCGGACGCTGGCCATCAACCCGGTCGTTCCGTAACGATACCGCCAGGCTCGGAATCCCCCCCTCCTGACAACTGCAGTCCTTGCAAGGCGGGCGAGGGCAAACCAGAAGATCTGCTGGCCAAGTTCCCCTGGACGTCGGTTAAATATTCCAACATAAAAACGGGTGAGATTGGGTCGACATTTAACGTCAAATAGACTTGGACCCTTATATTCCGGCATTATACTTTATTTTAACAGGTGCAGTTTTATTCGGTTTCTTTCTTCTTTGTCTTACAATAAACATCAGGTTTAGCTTTCGCATTTTACTTGAAGAGTTTTATAGAAGAAGTCCCGTCGATGGCTCCTCACAGTGTACAAATTAAGGTGTTAGAGTAGTAGGCATCGACCGGGTTTTAAAATTCAGCACTCCCAACAGTAAAGTCAGCACCTCCTGACAGGAGCCGTTTCTAAACCCCCTGTAAGTATGAGCCATAGTGATGACAAGCGCCTAAAGCCATGGAAGGCAGGCCGCTTCGTCCCCTCGTACAGTTTCCTTATCCTCTTATAACATAATCCACAATTGAGCTGCACTCAACAGTTAGCCCTGCACTCAACAGTTAGCCCTAACCCCTGAACAGAAAGCTTCTAGGGTTAGGGTCAGATTTGGAGTGGCCAGATCAATTGTGGATTACGGTACCTGCTGTAATATATGTTAACGGTACAGAACATTACATATTCAGCTACCTACTCATCAGCTTTGCAATCATTTGCGCCTCGATAGTTGCATAGATATCTCTGTTTAACCATCAGAAATCGCATGTGACTTATCTCAGCCCTCTACACAACCCCGCTCTTAGTAGGGGCTCAAGTCCATATTGGTTTGCAGAGTTCAACGTGCATTTCGGGTGCAAAGAGCCTTTTCAAGCCTCACTTCCACATCCTGGTCGATAAAAGCCGACACAGCATTTGGACATATTCCAACATTACGCCAAGTCTCCTTGTGCCCTTTATTGGTCTCCCTACAAATCCCAAAATGCGCCTCATCAATGTAGAGACGTTGAAGTTGGAGGAATTCTTTGGTACGCTGATTCCATCATATGCTATACTGTCGCATACCTGGGGAGCCGACGAAGAAGAGATATCATTCAACGATATTGAGAGACAAGGAGCCATCGGAAAAACAGGGAAATGGCGTACGAAGCTTGAGGGATGCTGCAAACAAACCAAGAAAGACAACCTACGGTTTGTCTGGATTGATACCTGCTGCATCAATAAAGATAGCTCTGCGGAGCTCAGTGAGGCTATTAACTCTATGTTTCAATGGTACAAAAAGGCCACTGTCTGTTATGTCTATCTCCAAGATGTTCCTGCTGCGGATAGGCCCGAGGACCCAGGCTCGAAGTTCCGCTCTAGTCGCTGGTTTCGTCGAGGATGGACCCTACAAGAGCTTTTGGCTCCACGGGCACTACGTTTCTTCGGCCAAACATGGGACTCCATAGGAACAGGGATGGAGCTATCTGGCACCATCGAAAATATTACCGGCATTCCCCAGCCATTTTTGCTAGGCTTGGTGGAACTGGATGAAGCGAGCGTTGCGCAACGTATGTCTTGGGCCGGGAAGCGCACCACTAAAAGGGATGAAGATATGGCATACTGCCTCTTAGGAATCTTTGGTGTGGTTTTACCAATGATATACGGCGAAGGTGGCGATCGAGCCTTTAATCGACTACAACAGGAGATCATGAAGAACAACAATGATGATTCCATTCTAGCTTGGCACCTCAGCCCCGAAGAATCTATATCAAGCGAAACATCGAGGATCGCCCCCACAGGGGCGTTAGCTTCCGCTCCCTCTGACTTCACGAATTGCGGGCTGCTTGTTCTGAGAAATCAGTATACTCGACCTATCAACTCATTCGAAATTGCTGGTGGCTGTGTTCAGTTGCGTCTCCCCCTATATACTACCTCGGCCGGCAAGACATATGGCCTGCTGAATTGTGGGCCGGAATACGACAGGGAAAGAGTCGTGGGAATTCCTCTCGAAACCAGTAAATCTGACTCGGCATCCTGGTACATACGGCCACAAGGGCGCCATTCCATTTTACTTAATAGGAGTTTGACAAGTATTCCACTCACGATTGTCCACATAAAGATTAGGCCTTCAATGGTAACAAACCGGCGGAACTGGTTTTATATAACAAAAACTATCGAAACAAATATGGACCTGGTCGAGGTTTATCCGGGCGACCGCTGGCAGAAAAAGAGTCACATGATTACGACGCCCAAAGATTCAGAGAAAAATACCGTGCAACGATCTTTCGCTCGATTCCGCTCTATAAACGAAAGATCTCGTGACGTGATCGTTGTGCTCGAGTATGAAGTACAGCAATCACAGACACAAGCTCGATGCCATGTTATGACATATTCTAGAGATACTGCTCTGGATGATTTGTCACACAAATTCGCTTTGTTGAGACCGGAAGCACTAGGAGAACGGCAAGCCAACAGTGGCACACGCAACGTTGAAGTTACCATGAGCAAAGAAGAGGTTTTGATGCAGCCTATGTTTGCTGTTAAGTTAGCTACTACCCGGTATCCACCGATAACCACCATCGACGCCAACTTAGAACTGCTTCACTTGGACATGAAGCTCGGCTTTGTCGGACTGCTTTTCGACCGAGAGAAGACGCGCCTAGAGGCAGAACGATTAGAACGCAGACGACGTGAGAAGGTAGCAACTCTAAAATCCATGACGGAGCAACTAGCAGAGACAGAGCAAGCACTGAGGATATTACTTGAGAGTAAAAAGTCGCTAGTTGAAGGACTTGAAACGGAGACAGAGGAAATGAAAAGTATCATCGATAGACAGAACGAAATTATCCAAGATGAAGAGCAGCTGCCGAAGCGAGGATTGGATATGCACCGAAGCATACATGGCTTTTTTAAGGATATGATGAACACGTCTGTGGTTGACAGGGCTTGGTTCGAGGCATTTTTCAAGAGTTTACTTGATACAGGTAAGATCTCAACTGACTTTACGGATGTAAAAGGTCAGAATTGCGACGTTACACCGTTCCTTTGGATTGAGGGAGCAAGAAGAACCGCCTCTAGCCAGACACCTCTGTCGTGGGCCGTCAGAATGGGGCACACGATTGTTCTTAAACAACTGCTCGATGATGGTGTCGAGTTGGAGGCGAAAGATCCGGATGGCTGGACTCCCCTCGCACTTGCTGCGTTGAATGGCCATAGAGCTATTGTTGGCGTACTGCTTGATCACGGTGCCAATCCCGAGACAAAATGCAAATCTGGCCGGACGCCACTCGCACACGCTGCAGAGGCGGGGCATGAGGCTGTCGTTGAGCTGCTACTTGCAGCAGGTGTTAACCAAGAGGCGAGATCGTTCAAGGGCAACACGCCGTTAGCACTCGCTGCAAAGAAAGGGCACGAGGATGTCGTCAAGTTGTTGCTTGCCTGGGGAGTCAATGCTGAGCCGCGTGGTACGAGCGGCAAGACGCCGCTCACATATGCAGCACAGGGAGGGCACGAAGCTGTTCTGAAATTGTTGCTTCAAGAAGGCTGTGTTTTCGACTCTACGGACAATCAAGGTAGGACACCGCTTAAATATGCTGCACAGAATGGCCATGACGCTGTAGTCAAGGCGCTGCTTGAGAAGTATATTGATGCTTGAGAAGTTTGGGTGATGTAGTATAATTAGACTAAAATTAGTCGAAAAGTCACGGAGGGAGTTAAGACGCCAATGCCTACACGTTTCAAGAGCCCTAGGAG
>FTLB01001827.1_pt3 | contig 10057 bp, 10 predicted proteins | sample 1658291 | NCBI WGS metagenome assembly FTLB01 (sample SAMEA3914812, study PRJEB12502) | metagenome | biome: forest; material: soil | place: Canada | collected 2011-07-07 | depth 0.1 m
TTTTTTTTTTTTTGGTTTCGCCTCCTCTTCTTCCTCTCACGATCTATCCACCCGCCTTTTCCGCACAGACATAAACAATGCTGGGCGCCCAGTCGCCATTCCCAGACTTTGTTTACAGCTCGTAAACAACACTCAGGGGCCTGACCGGGTGATGCGCATATTCATCCCGTGCTGGATGTAGATGCCTGCGTTGAAAGATGAGATAGGATTTATCGGGTCAACGAGCGCCAGATCATAGCGTCGGAGCAGCTATTCATCGATTGGTTAGGGCTAGTTTTTTTTCTTCTGAGGACGTGAGAGAAAAGAGAGGACGGACGAGAGAAAAAGAGGTAGATGATGTGTATATGTGTGTACATGTTGTGGAGTGGTGAAAAGGAGGCTGGGAAAACGAGAGACGTATGCAATCGAGAAGTACCATACGAACCTCGACAAATATCTTGTTCAGCTCGATCAGCGCCACCGACTTTCCGAGGCACTGCCATTTTCCATACTTGAAAGTTAACTCCCAAGTCGTCGTCATGGTCTTGAGCCGGTCTCCTTGGGCCTCGAGCCAACGTTCGGGGCGGAACATGGCCGCGTCTTCTCCGTAGATTTCCTGGCTGTGCTGGAGCCCTAGCATTGATACTCCGACGTCCGTCCCCTCGGGCACCTGGAATCCGCATAGCTCGTCTCCTCCCTTGGGCACCACCTTGCTCATCAGCCCCGCTACCGGCGGCAGAACGCGCAGTCCTTCTCGGATCACCGCCTGCAGGTAGGGAAGCGTCTTGGCCTCGGAATCCTTGATCGGCGCCGAGATCGTGCCCTTAGCGGCAGCGTCGCGAATCTCCGAGACCAGGGAGTCGTAGCAACGCGGGGACGTAACGATGTAGAGCAGCGTGGTGCGGATCGCCGTCGCCGTGGTATCGCTCCCGGCGATGACTTGCGTCAGCGTCTCACCCTCGGCCTCTTCGCGAGTCAACCCGTGGGCGAGGAACGACCCAAGCATGTCTTTGCGGTAAGGATTATCCGAAGCAAGGCGCTCGGCCACCACTTGCTTCGCGACTCTGTTTGAGAAGAAACATTCCCATATGTGTTAGTGAAAGGATCTATGCTAGAGACTCGAGGGATGGAGTGGAGGCGTACGAGATGAAACGGCCGAAACCAGCAGGATCCTTCTCGGACGGTAGCAAGCCACGCATCAGCCTTGACTGCAGGATCTTGGTCAGGAACGGAAAGATGGTCAACATGAGCATGATGGGCATGGAATCTTCTGTGATTTTGACGTAGCTATAAACGTCGGCGTCGTTCTTGATGTGGCCAAAGTTCCGGCCAAATGCCAGCGAGGTGATGACATCAAGGGTAAAATACTGGGATATCGTGGCGATATCCACGGGTTGGAAGTGGTACTCATCGGAAGTGTATTTCCGCTCGATCAGGCCGATCACATCCATTATCTCACTGTCTATAGTACTCTCCAGGTTCTCGTTTTCTTTTCCGGAGTACTGCACGAGAGCAACTGTACGATTAGAACTGTTTACAAGGGGAGAGGGTACGAGGACGGAGATGAGTTCCAAGATATCGTGTACTTACGCCGGCTGCCATCTTGTTCCTCAGGGTCGCATGCTGCTCATCGTCCTTCATGTTGATAAGATTGTCCCTACTTGGGTCCCAGCGTACGGCATCGTACCAGTCAGACTTTTTATACTGGGATCGCACTGCCCACATTCGACGTAGAACGTCCGGATCGTTGGTGACGAGAGTGTTTGGACCGACTCGCACGAGAGGGCCTAGATGAGCGCGGAGGTCAACCAAGGATTTCTTCGGCCAAATGTCGCTGGATATGGCTACAGTCACCCAGCCGCCAACGGTATTCTCGACTGTGCGGCGTGCAAGGCTTAAACTCCAGACTCACCATACTCCTCAGTCGCCTTCTTTAACTCAAGGTGCATATTGCCGCTTAATGTGTTGCGCAGCAACCACCACTTCGTCCAACCTGCCCCCGGAGGTCCTGGTACATGTCGGAGACGCTTCCAAGAGGTATACAGCGACGAACACCAGTGAAGGGTCACGGCCGCCAGGACGGACACCAGAGCGTAGATTGAGAAGGCCAATCGATGGAGAGCCATCCTGCAGCACCAGAACGCCGGACGTCCACGCGGTGACTGAACTTTTGTCTTACGGACCCAGCAGGCTGGGTTCTGGGTCTAATTCTGGTGGGCAGCGGGATGAGACAGTCGTAGTGGTTGAACAGGATCCAGCGCTTGGGTGATGCGCGAGGAAATACAAACCGAACCGCTCCAGGTACGTGGCCCTGGGTTTCTTATCTTGGGGCTGGCGCATGCCCACGCCCATGCCCATGCCATTGGTGTCCCAGGTTTCGTCGACCTGGAGAGAGCCAATACTGTTGAGTGTGGTTGCGTTGAAACTAGTCTCAATTCGGTCCCCTTCCTGAAAGGGTGATGCGGTGATCCATCTTGACAGTCGTGACCTTCAGGAAACAGGTTCTACTATCTTACGTTAGGTATCATTGGGCAGAGCAACTACTACAACTACACACCTGGAAGGCTCCTCGGGGACACCGTCGCCGCTGGGGAAACCCAAGGGCACCACCGACGTCGTCTAATTTACGCAACCGGCCAACTGTTGCTACCCATTTTTGTTCTGAAGTTCAATATCTGAGGACCCGCGCCTCTCTTGTGCGAGGATTGGAAAGATTGGTTATTATCAAATCATGTTGGGCAACCAATCTTCCCAGCCAATCATAAGAGCTATGAATGTGACGAGATGCGCAATGTACATGAAGCATAACTAGGATTCGAAGCAAAAGACAATAGGTAACTAATCAAGTTCGATGGTCCTCCGCAGGAACAGATTGTAATATGATTATATTGGATTGAAGCAAACTGTAGACCTTTCAAGGGCCGTCGTCTGGTCCACGATTTGACCAGTGGCGGGGCAAACATATCTTTGCTAGCCAAATACCGGAGAAGAGATAGAGACTTCTTGGTACATACACGAAGCCTCATAGATAGTGACACAAGACGCATATCAGCCCCTCTCCTCGACTCTCCTACCATGCAAGGCGACAAGCCAAGCGACGGAGCGGTATGAACTGGATGGTGGCACAGCATGAGTGGCTCGTATTCCGATCTCATCGATCGCTGCCCAATTGTTATTCCATGAACCCCACGCTGAGTTGAGAGATGCCTCCAATAAATAGACTGCCCCGACCGGGGAGATTATGGTGAAGTATACTCATCATCCGATACCGCTCGGCCGCACACAGGACGGCCGCTGTTGATGCCAAATTTGTGGTAACTCTGTCTCGTGTTCACTTTCTGGGTCCTCGGCGAAAACTCCGAGCAAAAAGAAAAAGCCATATTATCGACTCTGGCGATGTGGCCACTGTAAGCCAGGGAGACACCGCTCTCGCACTTACCTCGCGACACATTGTCGCTTTGCCATCTAAAGGCTAATGCAATCTCCGTGTCCCAGACCATTGCTCAGTGCGGAGTAACCCTCTTGGCCCTCTTGCGCTGCGTAGTTGTGTGTCTCATGTCTATGGCAGACAGGTTTTATGTGCTGCTATAGGGCTTGAATCTTGTAATTTAATAAAATCTTCGTCCAGCCGATATCATGATTCGGTAGGCTACGGCAGAGTGTAATCTCCTTGGCCGTGTAGTAATCCAGATGGATTTATCCAATGTCTACAAGACAAGCTATCTTCGAGACTAACCCATGAGGAATATGTTATATGACATGACACAACGACTTTCCTCATGGTTATTCGGACTTTTGGTTTCCACACGACAGCGTAACTTGTGGCTTGTAAGGGGTGCACTCAGAAGCCGGGGGAGGCGATCGGACGAAGTAATGGCGGGATGATGCCTAGCAGCTGTTTCGTACCGTCGTCCCCATATTTTAATTCCCCAAGACGCGAGTGAAGAAAGCCAACCGCTTGGTAGTTCATAAGATGGTGATAATAAAGCTCGAGGCTTGAGTCTGGTAAGGTCCAGTTGCTGGAGAGTGCTTATGCAGCACGTACTGGAGCATTCATGTTGGTGGCTTCTGCGCCGATATAAAGTGAACTTGCATATACGCATGTATTCGTCGGTTGTCCGACATGCTTTGGATCTCGCGGAGCAATGCCTCCGTCTCGGATCGATCAATACCGGCCTGCGAAAAGGGTTTGGCAGCCGCCGCCGCCACAAAATCGCAGAGAATGACTCGGAAGCACTGGCCCAGCATGTTCAGTTGCTTGTCTTTTGGCCACCCCCCAATGGGTAGCTTGTAAACTTTCCGTTGGACGTTGGTGAACCCCTTCGCGGCTAGGATTTCCGGTAGGCTGTCTACGTGGCAGATGTTGAACCCGTACCTCTCGGAAAAGACGCGCGAGAGCAGTCGGAAAAATCTCTCAACTGGATGATCTGCCGGCAGAGTAGCGTCGTCGCTGAACACGTAAGGGGATAGTTCTTGGAATTCTACAAAGCCACCGGGCGCCAGGTTCCTGAGAGGCCGGGTCAGTTCGTTATTGTGGCCAAGGCAGAGTAGAAAACCTGGAGGTATTCTTACGCAAACATGGTTTCGGAGAGCGCCGGGACGCTTCGCAGCATGGTCCCGACGAAGCGTAGATGCATGAAGTCAAAGTCCGAACCGTGAATCCAACCATCCTCGATATCGTCAACGACGAATCTCAGGTTCGGGGGCACCCATGTCGGTTGTATGGGAGACAGGTCGATCCCCACGACCTGTGCGCTGGGATAGGTCTCGGCGACTGCTAGAACATTAGCCGAGGTCTCTGGTCTTAGATACAAGGTCCAAGACGCCGTCTCTCCTTACTTTCCATCGCCCAGTCACCAAACCCAGTCCCTAGATCGCAAATCTTCTGCGGGTTTTCGGAGAGCGGGGCAAGATGTAGTTTACCACCGATGAGTTCTTTCATCATGATATGCTTCAGAGTCTCTCGATCGCTCTCGTCCTCGTCATTCGGTAGGGGGTACCTCCCTTCTCGGTAGAGGTGATACCGCCTGCGTGGTGCGTCAGCATGGGTCTCACGTACACCAGACATTCAGACACTCAGACACTCAGAGACACAAAGGCACACACGCGCCTAAGGACGGCAGCTAATCGACGGCAAGTTTCTCGGCATTTACCTTCCATATTCGTAGACATGTTCGTTAAGCGAGGAGCTCAAAGACCGCATCCCGGGCTCGTTCAGGCTTGGGTCATAGTCCGAGGCTGCCTCCGAGTAATCCGGAGTGCCCTCCGACAGCGCCTCGATGATACCGTCCTCATCCATGGGGCCACGGAATCGCCTGCCGTGTATGCAACCCTCTGATTTTAATACCACCCCACTGCACTCAGTGACAGAATCGGCCCAGTCTTAGCATGCGTCCTCAAAAATCGCCCTATCTGCTCCTCAGCAGCATGGCGAAGATGCATAGATGGGTGTTTGGAGCAGTACCAGAAGACAGAGGCACACCGCAAGAAAGGACAGATGGAGGGAGTCAAGAGTCAAACTCGAATCGGATACAGGATCGGCACAAGCCGTGAGCTAGCCGCGGAATCAAGGCTGTTGAGAGCTGACGGGCTTGAAGCGAATGGCGCCGACGACACCCTTCGGAGGGTAGCACTATGCGCCTGTGTTCGGAATCGAATGTTGAATTTCTTTGCAGAGGAGAGGTATCAAGCAAATAACGAAACCAGCTCCGGCTCGATGGTCTGGGCGAGATTGTATGCCAAAGGCGGCATGAGAAAGTGTCGTTACCCTCCTCCACCCATTCCCCCTTGGGCTACCGAAGTCACCGTCTCCGGCCGAGGCTGCGTGTGCGTTGGGGGAATAAAGGTGAGATGAAAAGCGCTGTGTAAGCCCGTGAGCGTCTCCCTTCGTTCAGCACACCCACGCCTGACAGGTACCTACCTTAATGTAGGTAGGTATTCGAGAAGTCGCCACACGATAAGAGCGGGGTCGAAAGAGAGAAAGACAGGGGGGTGAGAGAGACAGAGAAGGGTAGAAATGCTCGAGCCGGGGCTAACAAAGACTTGCGGATTCGAAGGGATAATAAATACAATAAGAAAGGCGTTCGAGAAGGGGTGCCGGCTTTGCTTAAGATTTCGACTACTGTACCGATACGTATCAAGTGTACGTAGAGAGGTATCCATATGCCCTCCCGATGGGCCGGCGACCCCCTGCGCAGCCCCGTTTGAGCTGGCCGTTCTGGCTTACAAGTGCACTTATATGAGGGTGGGGTGGGAATGGTGGATATGCGAATCGATGGGGGCCAATCAAGGAGAGATACAATGGATGAAGTCAGACTGGATACTTGGTTATGAAGAGGATAATTACACCATCAAGACCATTTCTGTGTCCTACTACCGTGGCCATATGGAACTGCTGACAAGAGGAGACCTAAGTAGAACCTCCAAGGAGGTACTTTGCTATGCTAGCGAACGAGCAATCGAGTCATCAAGTCCCGAGTTCCAAGTCCCGAGCCCAGGAAGGAATCCGTAGTTTATATTGCCCAAACATGCTGGGACTCGCATTTTTTTTCCCGCCGAACCCACGCGACGAATCAAGATCTTCTTTGTACAATGCATGGCCCTGGGTATATGTACGCTGGTGTTGGTACCGTCCACTCGGTAAAAAGTGTTTTCTTTTTTAATCTTTATTTGGTGGCTCCCCATGTCCCCTTATTCCACTGCATCCCTCAGCGGCCATGGTCGTTTTGACCAAGCAATGCAATGCTACGACGGAATTACAAGCGAGAGTCAAGCACCAATGGTGAAGTACTTCTGACTCTGTAGAGAGTTTCATTCTTATGTAGATGCACTGGCGGCATGGCTAGAGCGCGGACCTTGTACCGTCCAGTACTAAGTCCATTGCGAGGCTCCTGAGTCATGGAGATGGGAGGAGGGCAGTAGGCGTCGTGTCATTCCGCGCAAATTTGCCTGCCGCTGAGACAATAGCCGAGTCGGTCGGACCTCTGTATCGGGTCCCTCGCTGCTGAACCAGCTCTATTACAGGTTACCCGCCTTCTTGCTGCAGACTTGGTAAATTTTATCCGAGGGAGCTGTAGACAGCCCGGAATCGCTCCCTCTGGCGCGGCACCAACCTTCCATGGGGTTATAAACGATTGCTGAGATGCCCGAAAGCCCGAGGCTCACTCCTAGGGCACAGGGACAAGCAAGAGAATTCTGAACGCCATAAATAGTGCATGTACAGGTTAGTAGGATAGGGGAGCACCACACAACTTTTCAGATCAAGCTATTTTGAAACTGAATATTATTTTACAAATCCTCTTCGGGCCGCGAAGGATGCGGGCACGGCGGGGTAGCTATTTTGTTTCTCAGGGGACCAGTGCCAGTCTTTCCGGTGCCGTGGCATGCGACCTCGAGTTGTGCAGAAGAGACTTGGCGGTCATCCAACCAAGCCATCCCAGTGCAGGCAAGCGGCACATATGTACAGACATGCACGCGCACAATCATGAGAACTTGCATACGGTTAGTCCCCTTGAGTGGCCTTCTCTGGCCCCTCATGATTTGTTGATAGAAGGAGCGAAGGATTTTGCTCTGGCCCGGGCTGTTTCGCATTGTTGGTAAGCAGGCAGAGAGAGCAGACGAGCAGCAAACATTCAATTGGCCGCTTGTCGCCTGGGTCATCTACCGGCGAGCCGAGGGCTTTGCGAATCCGCCTAGAGCTGCAGCTGGGTAAGTTTGCTAGATCTCTAGATACCTTACTATTCATAGGGTGATCGGTAGTTTTCTTAACTGGTTGACCAGAAGTATGCGGCAAGGTACCTGAACGACTATACCTGTACGGAGAAGAGTGCTCCAGGTACTGAACGAAGTATGCCAAGTGTTGGCCCTCTCAAGCAGGGTTGGGGTTGAAGACAGCCCTTAGCGCACGGAGAAGCCCGGCCATCGGAACTCTTTCAGCCCGGACCGGGGTGGGAAGGAACGTTTGTTCTCCACTTCCGCTAGATGTCCGTACAGTGCTAAAAGCGTGTAGAATGCACGGCTGCACTTTACCGCGTCTTGCCCTTAGAGAGCGCGTCGCCATAAACACTTTCTTGCTAATAGCAGAAAGCACGACCAAGTACAATTCGACTTGCTCCCCACCCACATTTTGGCCTGTGTTGCACTTTCCACGCCGACAAAAACAGACTTTCGCCTTTGCTTATTCAATCTCTCATCCACTGGGCTCGCATTGGTATATATTTTTGCGCCTCTTGTGGCCTCTCGTGGTCTCAATCCCCGTTTGATTCCTCCGCAGCGTCGCGTCGCGGGGCAGTTCCTACCAGCGGCCCTAGGGTTGGGAGCGCTTCGCACTCTTCTCTTGCCTCGCTGCGCGCTTCTCAGCTACCCATCGCCGGGCGCGTGCCCTCACGTCGTTGAAGCCGTCGAATTCCCATGAATCCTCAAGCCGACTCTCGAGACGCGTCTAGATCTCTATAGCCATGTATCTTCCGCGTTCCCTCATATCCAAGCTCTACCTGCACCTGCAGAACACGCGCCATCCTCTCTCCCCGCCGGTTCTCGTTCTCGTGGCCCTGGAACCCGACGCACTCTGCGCTTGTCGGATCCTCACCCGCCTGCTGAAGCATGACTACATTCCCCACAAGATCCAGCCCGTGGCCGGCTATGCGGACCTCGAGCGCCTGGGAAAGGAGCTCGTCAGCCCCATGATGGAGAGCAGTGGCGGCGCTGGAGGTGTCGTGGTGTGCCTGGGCGTCGGAGGCATGGTTGACCTGGGAGCGATTCTAGGGTTAGAGCCCGAAGGTGACGAGAATACCTTCGGAGGAGTTGAGGTATGGGTCATCGATTCCCACCGACCATGGAATCTGGGGAATGTCTTCGGAGGCTTCCCGTTGGACCCCGAGACCGCAGCAGCCACCACCTTTGCGACGCGAACCCCGACCGGTGTGGCCAGTGGCCGAGTGGAACGCGCCTACAAGCCTGGGAAAGGCGGCATTGTCGTCTTTGACGACGGCGATATCGAGGATGACTTGACCCGGGAGAAGACTGCTTATATGAAGCTAGTCGACATGCCCGAGATAGAAGACGACGGAGAAGATCTGGGCGAGAGCGACGAGGAGAGCGAGATGGAAGAAGACACGCAGGATTCGGCGGTCCGCGCAGGCCAGAAACGCAAGTCTTGGTCCAACTCGGACGACGAGGAGAGCGAGAATGAGGATCGACCCCGACAGAAGCGTCGGAGCAATTCTGTAAGTGGAGGACCGCCGGCATATATCCCGTTCCGCGCGGCCTACTAATTTTCGTACCAGTCGACGCCTATACCATCCTCGCCACGTCGCGTTGAGCAGCGCCTTAGTGCGATAGCCGACGACTTCTTGTCCTCGGACCCTGCAGACCCCCCGTCAGCAGCTCAGCCACCAAGAGGCCCGTCTGCAAGGACCTTGCGCCGCCGGCTTCTGCGCCTACGGAGAGAAAACGAAGGCATTCTACGTGATTACTACCGTTTGGGTACATCCTACTCGGAGCCCATTTCCTCCATGATGTACGCCCTTGCCTCGGAGCTGGGACGAGAAGATAACGACCTGCTTTGGCTGGGTATTGTTGGAGTTACCTCGATGGAGCTATACGGACGCTCATCAGCCGGTGTTGCCGTCCCGGTCCGTAGCTCAGAAGCACGCCCTGCATCCGGTTGGCTCGGAATGCGCGGTGCCAGGATACGGCAGCTGCTCCGGGACGAAGTTCGGCGTCTGAACCCCCCCGACATTGGCATCGCCGGAGCTAGGGCTGCTCCGGAGAATATGGGCATCATTCCCACCTCGGCCCGCAACCCGGAGGATACCAGCATACGCCTTTCACCGGAGCCCAAATTCCTGCTGATCCGCCACTGGAGTCTGTACGACAGCATGCTGCATTCGCCCTACCTCTTCTCGCGACTCAAGACCTGGAGCGAAACGGGTCTCAAGCGCCTCCACAAGCTCCTCGCCAAGATGGGAGTCAGCCTCGTCCAGTGCAAGCAGAATTATGCACACATGGACATGGTGCTGAAACGGGACCTGCGCACCAAGCTGCTCAAATACGCCTCGCTGTACAACCTCGACGAGTT
>FTLB01005870.1_pt1 | contig 10055 bp, 8 predicted proteins | sample 1658291 | NCBI WGS metagenome assembly FTLB01 (sample SAMEA3914812, study PRJEB12502) | metagenome | biome: forest; material: soil | place: Canada | collected 2011-07-07 | depth 0.1 m
CTCCATAAGGTACCTAGTTTGGGTAGCACGTGGGCTCGGTGGGTAAGTATCGTTTCCTACTCTAAGATTTACCTGCTAGCGTGGACTCTGGAAAATATCCGTCCGGAAAAACCACAGGGGTCGCCACACAGTTCTACATATCTCCCGCGCCCCCTTACCATCCTAAACGGACTCGATTCCGAAATTCTGGATACAGAGCCACCTGCCTAGCTAAGTAAGCAATTAGCCCCACGGCCAAGCGTGTTTAGACGGGCCTAGAAACCGGCTCCAGACAGACCGGAGCAGGTAGCTCCAATGCTCCGCAAAGTACTACTTGTTTTCGATTGATTTTGCAAGGCGACGGATCCAGGGGCAGCCGCGCAAGCGTATCCCAATTTTGCTGGCTTGGCTGGTACTGCAGCCCACCTGATGACGCCTAATGACGAGGGTGGCGGAGCATGTTAAAGGATTGGTGGGTTGTGGATAGCTACGTAGTACACGCCTGATTCAGAAAGAAACACACGTATGTCGCTTAACGAAAAGGGGCGACGACGAGAAAGAGATTTCCCGCCCGAGCGATGGCCCTCTTCTTCGCCCAGCTGGACGTTGGGCTGATTGCAGCGCACTATTGCCAGTTGTACTTCCCCTATTGCTCGCTCTACTTCCCCTTTCTCGAACGCCCCTAGACCACCTGGGCAGGAGGTTCTTCTTCCCCTCGTTCTAACAGTTGACTCCGCTTCTCTGTTCCCAGCAAGTTTCGCATTTATTTCTACGAGTCGTCCCTGCATCAGACCCGACGCTCAGCCCCGCGAGTTGCCACCGCCGACGCGACGTCGACGTATTAAGTGTTTCTGTTTCGCAGACCTGACTTGTCGTTTGTCCCCCTTCTCTCCGCAATTGCCTCTTCTGTTCCACCGGCCACGTACGATCCAGCCAGCTGAACGGCTCAACTGCTCGCACTTGAACCTCCCTCAGCAAGTCGATTATCACGACAACTCCCGGTCCGACACCTAGTCCTCCAACGACGCTTTTTGCAAGGATGGATCGCGACAGGATCTTGACCGCGAGGTCAATCAAGGAGATGATCGGGGAAGGACACACGATTGTCATTTTCGAAGACTTTGTCCTGCGACTCGATTCGTGGCTCGATAAGCATCCGGGAGGTCGACTGGCCATCTTGCACATGGTGGGCAAAGATGCGACCGACGAGATCAAGGCGTAAATCAAAGACTCTTGATTCTTCCTATCCAAAAACTCCCCGCGGCTCCAAAGGAAGAGACAAAACTGCCAATCAAATGGTTTGTTTTCGGCTTGATCCTAATTAATGGTCCCTGCATTTCCTTATTTAGTGTGGTTGCATTCCGTAAGACGTTAAAATGCTGACCTCATTTTTTTCCGATGCAGGTTCCACTCGACGGCCACATGGAGGCCGATGAAGGCCTATCGGATCGGCCGGAAGCCCATAGGGCTCTGGCTCAACTTGACACCACCAGTGCGAGGCGGCACCTACGAGACGCACGACACCCCCACTCCCCCGGCGTCCGAGGACCTGACGGATACGGAAGAGGACATCGCCGATGATACCGCTAGCGAAGCTTCCGACCGCAGCTCCGCGAGCTCGTTCACTTCTTCCGAGGGCAGAAGCGTCAGCAGCATCGAGAGAAAAGCTCAGACTGTTCTAGAGGCGCAGCTTCGAGAGCGCGTCTCGACCCGCAGGCATGCGACACCTGAAGACGCTCTGCGACACGAGTCGGCCTTTCCCGCTTTCATAGATGCCGACATGCTTGTGCGGCAAGAGTGCGACCGAGATATCTGCGACTATCCGTCACTTGATCCCGCTGTGCAGCAAGATATTACCCAAAAATACCGAGCTTTGCATCAGAAGGTACAAGATGAGGGGTACTATGACTGCCCGTATCTGGAGTACGGTAAGGAGATGGTCAGATATGTCGCCTTATTCGCCATCTTCATTGTGGCACTCCGCCACGGCTGGTACATCACCTCTGCAGCTTTCTTAGGCTTGTTTTGGGTTCGTCACCCCCCTTGGCCCGTTCCTCGGCGCGCGTATTAATGCTTCTCCGTTAGCACCAAATCATGTTCACCGCACACGATGCTGGGCACCGGGCCATTACTCAAATCTTCGTCGTGGACACGCTTATTGGCATGTTCATCGCTGATTTTTGCTGCGGCCTTTCCATCGGTTGGTGGAAGACCAGTCACAATGTCCACCACTTAGTCACAAATCAGCCAGTAAGTTGTGGATTCTTGTCCAGAGGACACCGGTTCTCTCAAGTCGAACCACCCTACTGACTACCTGAAGGAGCACGATCCCGATATCCAGAATGTTCCCCTCTTCGCGACGTGTCCGTCTTTCTTCAAGTCGCTTCGTTCTACCTACTATGATTTCACATTTGTCTGGGACAAGGTGGCCGATGCCATGGTACCGTACCAGCGCTACACGTATTATCCGATCATGGGCATCGCTCGGTTCAACCTGTATCTCCTCTCTTGGCTGCACGTGCTCTCCGCCAAATCGAGCTCGCTCGGCAACAGTAAAGCGTGGTGGATCCGACCGGCCGAGATCGCCTTCATGTCGTGCTACTGGTTCCTGTTCGGGTACTGCTTGCTCTGGTGCACGCTCCCGACCTGGACGACGCGCGTCGCATTCGTGCTGGTCTCCCACATCATCACAATGCCGCTTCACGTTCAGATCACCTTGTCTCACTGGGGCATGTCGGTGTCTGAGCTGGGCGAATCGGAGTCCTTCCCCCAGCGTCAGCTGCGGACCACCATGGACGTCGACTGTCCGGCGTGGCTGGACTTCATCCACGGCGGTCTACAGTTCCAAGCGGTGCACCATCTCTTCCCGCGAGTACCCCGGCACAACCTCCGGAAGGTACAGGAGCTGGTCAAGGGATTCTGCGAGGATACGGGTATCCCCTACTCAATTCTCGGGTTCGTGGATGGAAACCGCAAGGTTCTTGACAGGCTGGACGAGGTAACCAACCAGATGAAGCTGTTGATCAGCTGCCAGAAATATATGGCCGAGACGGGAGAGAGCGGATTGCATTGAGACGGAGTTTTATCACGTTCGGCCAGACGCCGAGCCATCAGGATTTTGGGGCTTTGTATATGTTTTTGGGGTTTCAGAGACTTTTTTTGGCATTGGACTGGTCCGCCAGTCAGTCGGGATTATTCCAGGAGTTTCGTTGTCGAGACTAGACCGGAAGGGCAGTTACAGTTGTGCCCATTTTTTTTAGATTTTACTTAACTTTATTTATCTCATTTGCCGTCAATCACTTGCTCATCGTGCGGAGATTCAAAGTTCTCTCATAAAGTACCAAACTTTTGCAAGTGGCGCTGACCAAGCTATGCCAGTCTCTTCTGCGCTGAAATAAATCGGCGTGACAGGTTGATGCTGATCGGAGCCTCTGGTTGATAGGCATCATTTGGACTGTGCGAAATATCATGTCCTCATATCTCAGATCCCAAAATGAATACGGTAGGAACTATCCGTATGCACAAGGCGTGTCGTCGCATACTGACACCAACCAGGTACAGGGAGTGACCGATGTCGCAAGGGTATCATCCCTTAGCAAGTTAGCGCAATAAGGGCCCATTTCCTTCCATGTTCCAAGAGCTTGGGCGTATATTAATGTCACGAGTTATTGCGAGAATCCTACAAAGCAAGCAGTCCAACATCTACAGGCGGTATATAGTACACGAGCGTAATCTGAAATCTAGGCCACCGTTTTGGCGAGATTCTAAGTTGACCCATTAACGATTATGCAGCGTGAAAAGACTCCAGTAAAGCAACTCACAGGGCGCGCAAGCCGGCGACTTAGCCATCTTTGAATGTGCGGAGACAAACGTGATAGACGATCCCGTATTGTATCTATGGTTGACCGCCGTAAGCGATACGGTTGGTGCATCAGCTACGTCAAAGGCCCCAGTGTAAAGGTCGTATCTGTAGAACTGGGGCACAGCTAAAAATAAAAATAAAGAAAGGTTAAAACGGGAAGAGCGATAACTAAACATAAATAGACATAAGAACTTCTCTTCTCTTATATAATTGTGTACACAATTATTTTCAGTTCAAGCGACTCGTTCGTTCGTGATGATGCCCCTAAGCTTAGATGGAGAGAAAATCAAGGGGATACCCGCGCATAGCGATTACACAATTGGCTGGATTTGCGTGTACCAGGTCGAGCTGGATGCAGCCTTAGCCATGCTCGACACGACACACGGCACCCTACCTGGAACTCCGGATGACAGCAACACATACACATTGGGTAGAATATACGACTTCAATGTGGTCGTTGGCTATCACCAAACGAATGATAAATGGCCGAATAGAGCTGCCACCTTAGCAAGCAACATGAAGCGGACTTTCCCGTCCATACAGCTGTACATGGTGGTTGGCGTCGGCAGCGGCATCGGCGATGGTAGTACAATGCCCGGCAACTTGCCCCCAGCCAACGGAGAAATGGATCTGCGATTGGGTGACGTTGTGGTCGGTACCATGGCGACGCAGTTTAGTCTCGAGCAAACTGCGGAAGGCGATCGTTTCCGGCAAGTAGGGGCCACGCGGACAATACCAGAGCGATTCGCATCTGCGCTTAGCCGACTCTATTGGTTTCACGAGTCAGAAGCAAACGCGATACCCGCCCTTCTGGCTTTGATGGTCGAAGAGTTCCCGGCAATGGAATCCTATGCCTGGCGCCAGGGCCGTCACGACTGGTTATTTTCCAGCACTTATGAGCACGTGGGTTCGACGGAAAGCTGCGAACAATGTGACAAGGCCAATCTAGTGCAGAGATCCTCTCTGTATGGGACCGGCCCTCTTATTCACCGCGGGCTTATCGTATCTGGTTATCAGGCTATGAGACGGGCCTCTGCAAGGGACCAGCTTGCCCGAGACCTGAAGGGTCTCTGTATTGACAATGATGCAGCAGAGATGATGGATGAGTTTCCATGCGTTTTCATCCGCGGAATCTGCGACTACTCAGACTCGCACGCGCAGGGGAACAAGGAATGGTGGCCGTATGCTGCAGCAACGAGCGCGGCGTTTGCCAAGGAGCTGCTGTGGATCATGGAGATACCCGAAGAGTACAGCGTAGATCCAGCTACGTCGCCTGCGAACAATCCCACACGTTAGTATCTCCATCTACCCCTTCCACATGTGCTGTAGGCTAAAATAATTACAGGCAAGACTGTAAAATCCGGTCCAGAAAGACTTATGGACGCTCTGCGCCTCAACGGTTTGGAACCCCGCGGTCAAACCACAAATGAGATCCAGCCAACAACATGCGAATGGCTCTTGGAACAGCGTGGCTTCGTTGATTGGCTTGACTTCGAGCAGCTTGATCAGACTCACGGACTTCTATGGCTCAGTGGAAACCCTGGAACTGGAAAATCAATGATGGCAAAGTTCGCCTTCAACCAAGTTGAACAGAGATCCACAGGCAACGACGTTTGTGCATTATTCTTGCTCGATACTAGTAGCAAGCTTTCGGGAAACACCTTCGAAATCCACAAATTCCTGCTTCTCCAATTGTTGCAACTGATACCGGATCTCCAGCAAGTACTCGAAACATCCGCCGTATTCCCTTATCTGTACATGTCGGACGATGAAGTCCCTGTTTGGACTGCCGAGTTGGTTCAACAGGTTTTTTCTGCTGCCTTACCACGACTCGAGGAGCAGAGGGTTACCTTTTTTGTCGACACGGTTGATATGTGCGACAGAATGCAGGTCCAAGACATGGTGCAACTATTTGAAAACCTGGGACAGACTGCAGTATCCGCTGGAGTACGTTTTCGAGTGTGCCTTCTAAGCTGCCATTACCAAGATATCACGCCTCAGCACTGCGAGCAGCTTCTTTTAAATGACCAGGTAGGCCACGAGGAAGACTTGAAAAAATATATTAGGGCACACTTAAAAGGGTCCCAAGAGTACATGAACGAAGTCACAGGCCGCCTCCTCGCCCAGGCGCACGGCAGCTTTCTCTATCTTAGATTAATCATCAATATCCTGAGGACTGAGATTGATCGTGATCCTACGTTTGACATCCTGCGGAAGGTCCCAGAGATACCCTCGGATCTAAACGGATTGTTCGGATACGTACTTCGGAGGGACGATCCGAAAAATGAGGAACTGTTATTTTGTCTTCAGCTCCTCATTTTCGCAAAACAAAGCTTAACACCAGAGGAGTATTATTTGGCTCTTGAATGGAGCCAATATACGGATCCAAATCAGTTCAACCAAGTGGACATCGGGCAGGTCGCAGACCAAGACATAAGTCGAATTGTCCATAGTTCTTCGCGGGGACTTGCTGAGGTTACAAACTCGAGAACCCCGAGAGTTGAATTCATCCACGAATTAGTGCCAGATTTTCTGATAGCGGGAGAGGGCTTGCGCGGAGCGTGGCCAGAGATTGATGATGTACTGGATGCTCAGACTCACGAGCGACTCAAACAGTGCTGCATCGCTTACCTGAGGGCAGCCTACATATCTGAGTATGCGGCCGTTGGCGCTATCCTTCCGAAATCATCCTCTTCTGCCGCCCAAGACCTCCGGCGAACCATTTCCAATAAGTTCCCCTTTCTCAAGTACGCCACGCAAAATGTGCTGTACCATGCCGACGAGGCGGCGAAGAAATTACCTCAAGGAGAGTTTCTGAAGACATTTTCCTTCCCCACCTGGATTCACGTCAACAACATATTCGAGACACGCAAGGAAAACCGCTATACCCAGACGGAAAGCTTGCTGTACATATTTGCAGGCCGCAATCTGCCTCGACTTATCAACAGCCTCAATGAGCAAGATCCCAATCTTAATATCCACAGAGCGCGACCCCGCTATCCCCTTTTCGCTGCGCTTTCGAACGGTCATATCGATGCAGCTCGAGCCCTGCTGCTGCAAAAGGGAGGTGTTTCTGTCGAGCATATTCTGGCGAACCTAGATTTCAGCGGCAACTTCCTGCCGCCGCCAAACCAGACGCCACTACTCTGGGCACTTGCGCACCAACATTCGGCCCTCGCTGAGGTTCTGTCGACGTCGGAAGGTATTGAGCTGGGCAAATGTGGCGTGTTCGCCGAACAGCATCGAGATGCCCTCTCGTGGGCCGCAGGGAATGGCCTAGAAGTGGTAGTACTGAATCTACTGCAGAACGATGCCGATATAGCAGCCAAAGATATAAATGGCCGCACGCCACTCTCCTGGGCAGCCGGTAATGGACACCTGAGCGTTGTGCAGCTGCTGCTCAGCAAGAGCGCTGCTGAGTTTGACACCGCCGATTTTTCCCGGGCGACGCCACTGATGTGGGCAACGAAAAACGGACACGTGGATGTAATGCGGTGTCTTCTCGACAAAGACACCGATTTCGAGCGGAAGGACTGGGCCGGCTTGTCCCTGCTTATCTCTACTGCCAAAGAAGGTCGGGAAGCCGCTCTGCGCCTATTGCTTGACAGGGGGGCTGATATCGAAGTCGTGGACCGCCAAGGCAGGACACCGCTGATATGGGCAGCTATAGGCGGACACGTGGGTATGACGCGGAAGCTACTCGATGAAGGCGCGCGAATGGAGGCGAGAGACAAAAACGGTCGCACCCCGTTGATGTGGGCGGCCGGACAGGGGCAACTGGATGCGTTGCGAGTGCTGCTAGAACACGGCGCGGACGTTGAAGCCCGCGACGAAAACGGCGTAGCACCACTGGCATGGGCAGCTGCGCGCGGCTACGAGGCCGTAGTGCGGCATCTGCTCAAACACAGCTCTGCTGTCGATGCTACCGACATTAAAAGCTGTACGCCACTGCTTTGGGCTGCAAGGATGTGTATAACCAATACAGACATAGACGCGGCGTCACTCGATATGGTAGGTATGGGCGGTCCATTTTCTGAAATGGAAAAGCGGATCCATGTGATGATGCAAAGGACTTCGGCAGCGTTCTTGCTCGCTGGGGATGATCGCATCTTCCACAGCGATGCACCAGTGGGCTCGGATATATCGCAAAACCATAAGAACGTTGTGCAGCAACTTCTCAGTCATGGAGCCGATGCGGGAGTCCGCGACAGCCAAGGTCGTACGCCGTTGTGGTGGGCAGCTGTCAAGGGGGACGAGGCCATGGTCCAGCTTTTGCTTGAGAGCGGTGCAGACCCTGAGGCTAGCGATCTAGAGGGCAAGACGCCACTATCCATCGCAACAGAGTACTACCAGCATGGTGTGACGCTGCAGCTGGAGTCGAGGCAGAATGAAGAGCGGATTGCATAGAGGACATGTCATACTTCACTGCGTTCAATATGTATAGAGTGTTGGTCCTCTGCTTTCACTTACCGACCGAGTAGTAGTACTGATGCCAAACCGTAGATGAACAATATATCGTGACAGTTTTGTGGTTTGTCAAGATTTACAGCCAAAGTGTAACGATGAAGGCGCTGATCCACCACGTGCCGCGCCGGGCAAAAGCTGATGCGATGCCGTAATATGGTCGGAAATTGAAGTTGGAGAAAAGACTTGGGGTCGCCTTAAATAATACTGTAGACCCAACTGACGAAGAGTAGGCACTTATCTGTCATTTATTGCTCAAACTTCACTCTTCTCACACTCTCCTCCATGTTAGCGATAACGAACATAGTTGATCGTGAGCCTGCAGTTCTATTCTATAATGATTCGACTTCAAGTAAGTTTATCCTACTTCTGACAACCGATAAAATTTATAGCTGGCTGGACTGTTCTTTTTCTGCGTTGACAAGCACGACTAGGGTTGCAGTCGTGTTTCTTTCCAGCAAACATCCTGGCCAATGGTTGTGTCCGTGCGTTGGACAGGGGTCCTTCCTTGGTAGGAGATCTGCCAAGCCAAACAACGTCATTAATTAAGATCTCGAGTGACTCCCTATAAAACGACGAATTAATTTTTAAATACCAAGAAATCTTGTAGGTGTACTTTATCAAATACTATTCTATCTACCAGAAAACTACCTCAGTAGATATCAAATCCACACCACCCTGAAAATGTTTGGCTTCCAATCCAGGCGCGGTGGCCGGCAGACAGAGACTCGGGGCGAAAAGCTGGGGCGCCAAGTCCGATGGGAAATCCCGTACGCTCTCCTCACCTTCATTGGTCGCGGGCCGATACCTCAAAATGACGGTTCCCTTTGAAGCGCTGACTTGGATGTTTTTACTAGAATTATCTTCGGGATCATCTTCGCCTTCGCGCTCGCCGAGCTGATCTTTACCATTGATGCCTTCGTCTACCTGCAAAAGCAACACAAATGGTGGTCGGGGACCGAGAAGGCGCGGGTGGCTTTCCTGATTTTCAGCTGTGCCAGGACGATCTTTTTATCGGCACTTTACGTTGCTCTCCATTTCCGTTCGAGAAGGAAGATGCTCAACACGATGCATACGGTGGGTCTACTCCTTGCCATCCGACGTTTCAACAAGACCGTGCCTAACATATACCCTTCTGTCTTTCTTTTAAAAAAAGATCTTTGTAGTGATATCAACTATACTCTGGATTGCTTCCGGCGTTCTCATTTACCAGCTTTGGCAGTATGTTGAATGCCAAAACAATGGCATCCCGGACAACTTCGACCAGTTTAAGAGCCAAGTCTCCGGCGGGCTAAGTCTTTGCCACGAGATTAAGATAATCGAGATCATTGCTTGGATCATTGCTGCGCTGAGCGTAGTGGCTGCGATCCCAGTCGTGAAAGTATACTTGGAGCTCAGAAGGGAGCAACCGAGGACAAGACGGACGAGAGGACACACCTCTCATGTCTGAGTCGGCATCAGCAACTGAGAAAATGGCAGACTGTACAATGTCGTTTGTTACCGAGCGCACAGGGCAAAAAGGCATATTCAAGCCCGTTTAACACTGCGCAGAGCTTGACACTGTCATATAATAATGTACTACTATTGTTAATAAAATGAAATTGAAATAAAGAGTTGACTCTAATTTTTTTTTTATTAATTATAGTGCTGTTTTGAGGGTAAAAAGAATTGGACTACATAAATTGACTACTGAAGGTCGAAGAGTAGCTATTTCATTTAGCCCCCTATATCCTAATATGCTATCTTTCAG
>FTLB01843371.1_pt1 | contig 10052 bp, 5 predicted proteins | sample 1658291 | NCBI WGS metagenome assembly FTLB01 (sample SAMEA3914812, study PRJEB12502) | metagenome | biome: forest; material: soil | place: Canada | collected 2011-07-07 | depth 0.1 m
GAGGGACCTTCCAATGCCGTTATTCTCCATGAAGACAAGCAATACTACCCCACGGCCGCGCAGGTGTATGGTGAAGACGTCGAGACTATGGTCCAGGATGAGGATGCGCAACCCCTCACGCAGCCCATAATCGCCCCGGTCGAGCAGAAAAAGTTCAACATCGAGGAAGCAGATCTACCACGTGTTTTCTTCGACCGGAATTTCATGACCGATCTCATGAACTACCCAGAGCAAATAAGGAATGTTGCGTTAGCCGGCCATTTGCACCACGGCAAGACTGCCTTTTTGGATATGCTTGTCATGGAGACACACGATATCAGCGACAGGCTTGATAAACGGATAGGGAAGCGCCGCGACGAACAGCTTCGATATACCGACGTGCATGTCCTCGAGCGAGACCGAGGCATCTCGATCAAGGCGGCGCCCATGAGCCTCGTACTTCCCAATACGAGAGGGAAATCCCATCTCGTCAACATCATCGACACCCCAGGCCATGTCGATTTTGTCGATGAGGTCGTGGCGTCTTTCCGACTCGCGGATGGCGTGTGCTTGGTTGTAGATGTGCTCGAAGGCGTGCAGGTCAACACGGAGCAGATCATTAAGCATGCGGTGCTGGAGGACATCCCAATCACGCTCATCATCAACAAGATGGACCGTTTAATATTGGAGCTCAAGCTACCGCCCAACGACGCGTACTACAAGCTGAAGCACGTCATCGAAGAGGTAAATACCGTTATCGAGAACACCCTGCCAGGTCAGGGTGAATCGAGAAGGGTAAGTCCGGAGAAGGGCAATGTCCTGTTTGCCTGCACCAGCATGGGTTGGTGCTTTACCTTGGCGTCCTTTGCCAAGATGTATTCGGACAGCTTTGGAGGCGTCAACATGAACGAGTTCGCTCGACGGCTCTGGGGCGATGTCTACTTCAACCCCAGGAAGCGGACGTTTACCAGGAAACCGATTGAGGAAGGTGCCAAGAGATCATTTGTCAACTTCGTCTTGGAACCGATCTACAAGCTCTTCTCGCACACAATCAGTGAGAGCCCCGAGGACCTCAAGGTCATGCTGGAAAAGCTTGGCATCTACCTCAAGCCCTCCCAGTACAAAGAAGATGCAAAGGTGTTGTTGAAGGTCGTTTGTGAGAAGTTCTTGTAAGTCCTCCCCTCCACCCCAAATATCTCAGCACTGCTAGATTCCTGAGGCTATTTGCTGCTTTGACGGTCTCGAAACTCCCCTCCCCGCCACTCGCCCCAAGTCAACCTCTATTCTCAGCGAAATCAACCCCCAACCCCCCCCTTGCTAACCTTGGAACTATAGCGGCCCGTCAACTGGGTTTGTCGACATGATCACCCAGCATGTACCCTCCCCGGTCGAAGCGGCCGAGAAGAAGCTCCAGAAGTACTACACTGGCCCGCTAGACACCAAGGTTGCCGAGTCAATGAAGGCGTGCGACCAGAATGGCCCCTTGGTAATTCACGTTACCAAGCTGTTCAACTCTGCAGATGCGAAGAGCTTCTTCTCCTTTGGCCGGGTTATGAGCGGTATTGCTAAACCCGGGGCTGCTGTTCGCGTTCTTGGCGAAGGCTACTCGATTGATGACGAGGAAGACCAGGCTCCTGCCATCATATCCGACGTATTCATCGCCGAGACAAGATACAACATCCCGACGGACGGCGTGCCGGCCGGCAACTGGGTGCTTCTCGGAGGCGTGGACAACTCAATCGTGAAGACAGCCACCATAGTAGACAAGCAATTCGAGGACGACGAGGACCCCTATATCTTCAGCCCACTGGCTCATATCACCGAATCCGTCCTCAAGGTTGCCGTCGAGCCCATCAACCCATCCGAGCTTCCCAAGATGCTGGACGGCATCAGGAAGATCAACAAGAGCTACCCCTTGATCACAACCAAGGTCGAAGAATCCGGAGAGCACATAATTCTTGGCACCGGTGAGCTGTTTATGGACTGCGTGCTCCACGACCTGCGTCGGTTATATGCCGACATGGAGATCAAGGTCTCCGATCCGGTCACTCGTTTCTGCGAGACCGTAGTAGAGACATCGGCCACTAAATGCTACGCAATCACCCCCAACAAGAAGAACACAATTACGATGGTGGCCGAACCGCTAGACGACGGCATTGCGAGAGACATCGAGACCGGCGCAGTGAGGATACGCGATCCGATCCGGAAGACCTCCAAGTTCTTTGAAGACAAGTACGGCTGGGACCTTCTGGCGGCAAGAAATATCTGGGCGTTCGGGCCGGATGAGATGGGGCCGAATATATTACAGGACGATACGCTCCCCTCGGAGGTATGCAGCAGGAACCATCGAGCGCCAGCGCACGAGAAGAACCAAGATGCTAACTGATTATCCAGGTTGATAAGAAGCGGTTAAACACCGTAAAAGAGTCTATCCGCCAGGGCTTCAGTTGGGCCACTCGAGAAGGGCCACTATGCGAAGAACGTAAGCAACCTACATCTCATTCCCACCCAGCGATACGCTTCTCTCGTTGCCCGTCCTGGGGTCCACTTGCATATACTAAAGGTTTCTGGCATTAGCAATCCGCAACACCAAGTTTCGTCTCATCGATGTCTCGTTAGCCCAAGAAGCCATCTTCCGCGGCGGCGGCCAGGTCATCCCGACTTCGCGTCGTGCATGTTACAGCTCCTTCTTGATGGCGTCACCCCGGCTTATGGAGCCTATGTACTCGGTATCGATGATCGGCCCGCAAGAGGCCGTGTCAACGGTCTACAACATCTTGGCACGCCGACGGGGCCATGTCCTCTCGGATGGCGCAATCGCCGGCACCCCACTCTACCGGGTCCAAGGTCTGATGCCTGTCATCGACAGCTTCGGATTCGAGACGGACGTCCGAATCAACACGCCCGGGGCCGCCATGATCAGTCTCGTCTTCGACCGGTGGAATATCGTGCCGGGCGATCCCCTGGACAAAGAAATTATCCTTCGCCCTCTGCAGATGGCCAGCGTTCAAGGCACGGCGCGGGACTTCGTTCTGAAAACGCGTCGCCGTAAGGGTCTCAGCGAAGACGTCAGCGTTGCCAAGTTCCTCGAGCCCGAGTTCTACCAAACCCTAGTGGAGAGCGGGACACTAGGAGAGCTGTAGAGCTCCCGCGATGCGGCTACGGTGGATGTGTAAAATCATACGGGAACCAATGGGACTGGTACTGCAGGTGTCTGGGGATTGTGGTCGGCGTGCCTCCAGCTTGGCAAAGTACAGGCTCAGGGTGGCTTCGTAGGATCAAGCGGCAGCCGTCGGGTCCTGTCGTTTCCGTTTCCTTCCCTACCTACGGTATCCAACTAGGAAAGTGACGGGACGGCTTTTCGTTTAATGTAATGAGGAAATGATTCCATGCCCTCCGCGCCGGGGCAGAACAGAGGAGGGAGATCGAGGTCTCAGCCTGTCTATCCTGAGATATAGACTGGTGTTGGATGACTTATTTTAAATCACAATGCAAACGGAGCGATGATTCCCATACAGATGCGCACACCTCTCTACCTGCAGCTGAACCCATGAAATGAAATGGAAAGTCAGCAGATTCGCAATGTAAATCTTCTTGGTCTGACTGATCCTGCCGTGACACCTGCCAAGCCTACCAAGACCTTGGGCCCAAGCAGGAGTGCAGGTGGCCCGATTGGCCCTGGCCCCATGTAACGTCAACGCAGCCCGCACTGAGCCTGAGGTGAATAGGTTGAGTACTCCGTACTCAGCACCTAAATCCAGCCGCAGACACCTGGGGGGATAAGAAAGAGGGGGGGAGAGGAAGTCAAGCTGCCAAATGATCCTCTCTGGCAGCGCACAGGGCATCGCCGTTACAGGATCAAGTTTCCCCCACGCCGATACCGCGTTCTTCTTCTCTTCTATAGCACGGTCCCCATCGCCTTGCTGATGAGCTACATAGGGCTGAAAGAGATGGGTAACTACCAGGAGTAACTTGCTTCTTAACGTGCCCGGGCGGCGCGCGGAAAGGGGACGAGAGGCGTCATAGCAATTGCAATGTCAACAAGAGATCCGCTCGCTGGTGAGGGCTTACGCAGTGAGGATTCTATTCTCTCGCACCTCCTCTCGCTGTCCATACGGAAGACTAGGAGGGTTGGCAGTTACGTACTGTGCTGTGCTGTGCTATGCTGTACGTGCAAGGGAACTTCTGTCGCGACGCGAAAGTCTTCATGTGACAGGCGTCAAACTAGGAGCGGGGGTGGGGGGAGGGGAGGTAGGCGAGGTAGGTAAGCAGGCAAGGCAGGGGGTAGGTAGGGGATCGCAGGTCAGTAGGAGGGAAGTACGGTACCTTGCTATACCAAAGTAGACGTGGTGGGCTATCTTTACTTTTTGGCGATCCCCCTTTCAGTATCGTGAGTGCTTTGGGCTCGAGCAGCCGTCCCATCCCCAGTGGCTTATTTCCGCATGCTTCGCGGCAAGTCTGGTACTCACGTTTGCCTGTGTCGCCTGTTTGTGTTTGTGTGTGTGTGTGTGTGTGTACGAGAGTGAGAGAGAGAAACGTGTGGTCCCCCGGTTGTCGCCCAGACCCAATCTGAGGTACCTTAGTCTTGAAGACAAACTGGGAAAAATCGAGGCACCAAGTGCAGCAGGTGCGCAACACCATGTTCCATCCTCGGTAGGATTCTCGCCGAGGGCTGGCTGACCTTTTTTTTTTCTCCCTCACCCGTTGTTGCCTGCATCATTGGTTATTGGTATGTGCAAAGAACTCCGTGCGCCCGCCAGAAAGTCGACTGGCAAACCCCCTCCTAACGAGAACCAAAGTACCTCTACCCAGCATATTCCGTAGAAGGATGCGAGTTACCATTTTGAGTCCTGCCATGTAACCCTGTAGAACATGAAGGAGCAGGGCCAGAAACAAGCGGTGGCTCTTCGAGATGCGCTGGCCACAGGGTGAAGCGACGTTAATAATAGCCGACCTGCCGAGAAAGGAGCTCTGCAGCTCTGGTTTTCCGAGACAACCGATCGTAAGACCGGATTGCCAAAGGTTGGTTTCGAGAAATTGAAGGGCAACTTTGCGAGTGGGCCTGGGCAACTCGTTTTCTGTGTTACCAGCTTTGCGATACTCACTACCTTAGTCACTACCACGTCGAATCTGATAACGACGGTTTCAGTCTGGAATCGAGAGGCCGAATCACCTTCCAGGGTCGCCCATTGGCCCCGGGGCCCAAGTTCCGCTTCCTGAACGCGCAGATGCGTACGGCGTACCCGTGCCTGTAACTCGCGCAAGACCTAGGCGCGAGCTGCCCATCTCTGCTCTACGTCTCGCAGCTTTTCTCCTCTCCGCTCTCTCTGGTGCCTGATTCGTCATTGTTTTTTCTAGTGCACAAGACCCTGCGCGCGGCGACCCTGACCTGATCCGAAACAGTTCGAGTTTGCCCAGCTGCACTTTGCTAGCGTGTAATATGCTGCTCACGACGCCGGCCGGCCGTCCACCGCGGCGTTGCGCGACGCATCAATGATGCACCAGGTTACTGTATAGTACCGGGAGGACCAACCAGGCCGAACCAGCCGGCTGAGAATTGGCAAGATCGTTTACGCGATTTCAAACCCCCTCTCTGAACCCCAGCTCAGCTAGAGAGATATGCGGGCCTTGAGCAGCGGATGCACACCCTAATGCAAGCAGTCTTCTAGCGTCCCGTGGTCCAGCTTTCTCGAAAAGTAGGCGGGAAATGCAATCCAACCGAATAAACACTATGCGTACGGAATACCTGAATGATTGTAGTCCAGTGCCTACCCGCACCTCTGGGGCGCTACATTGCATCTGCGGGCCGGGGAGAAGCTGGGTAGGGGGTAGAGCAGGGGGGAACGAAGGAGGGGGGAGGGGGGAAGCTCGAGACACAGAGAAGCGGTCTGGTGGTTGGCGTTCATGCAGCTAGGCGGCGCAAACCGCAACGTACTTCAACTATCGGACAAAGTCCGGGTTTGAGATACAAGGACCCCGTCACATGTCTCATCATTTTCACAGGGTTCATCTTGGGATACAACACCTAATTGTTGATCTAGTTATTCCGTACAAAAGGAGGCGTCCACGCTGGATTAGTGCGCAAGTGCGGAAATGCAAGGGCTGGCCAAGCGAGCAAGGAAGATCAGGTCAATCAAGGTTTCCGGTTAGCTCAGCGCAACCTCTCTGAGAACAGTAGTTCCCCACTCAGCAGCTCCCGGGTAGTTTTCTTCGCGGCTGGGCTGACAAACAAAGCCTTTACTGGCATTTGGCTTATGTTACACTGCAGTCTCAGTGCCGGAAACCAGAAAGGGTAACAGATGCCTGTCCCCCGTAGGAGACTCACGGTTCCCGGAGAGACCTCGGCGCCAACTTGAACTGCATGGCTAGATTGATATTCAGGGCCTTTAGTTCTCGCCCGTGGTCCATTCTCGAGTGAATATTCTCGCAGGACGGTTACAGGGAAAGGTTGCACCAGGCGATCCCGGTGGGATCCCCGCGCCAAGCGGTGCGCATCTCCCTCTCCCCTCGTTGGAGCCTTGGCTCGATCATTCGACACAAGCCCTCCATTGGGCTGCGGATGCGGCAGGGGGAGGCCGGCATCACCGCTTGATGCCTCGGCTTTTACACGCAAGTCTGCAGCATCGTGTCGAGAACGTTCTTCAGGGTGTCGTTCTCGAGGGCAGCGGCCACTCTCTCCTTGTCGGCCAGCTGCTTGTTGACCTGGTCGTCCTGGGCGTGCGAGCCATCCTTCATCACCACGTCAACTCGGTAGTTGGGCGGAAGAGCCTGCTCGAGCCGGACCCGTACCGCGAGGCCGATGACGGTCGCGAGGGAACAGTGGTTGACAGTGGGAGTGAGCTCCACGAGCACCGTGGTCAGGGCAGTCGACGAGGACCGCACTCCAGGGATCGGCGAAGGGCTGATGTGGATGTCAGGAAGGTTGATAACTGACAGTTGGCCGAGTGTGTGTGGGTGCTCCGGGTCTGATATGGTGGATATCAGATCTGCGAGGCGTCAGTGCGTGATCTTTTCCCCCGGATCTCATATAAATAGCGAGCGACTTAAGAGGCGCAGCCGCAGAATCCAGATAATGGATCGCGAAGGCTTAGGAGATCGATCTTTGGGGGGCACTGAACGCGCGAGGGAATATGGTGAGTGCATCATTTGATGCGAGACAGCCCGTCCCCCCTGCCGGCGTTGAGGCTGAGACCAGGGATGCATCGAAACGATTCACATCGAGTCATAATCCCATCGCTTGATGTGGGGTAAGGCTGCAACTGTGATGGTAGGATAGGGAGCGGAGAAGAGGGAGGGGAGGGTTGCTATTCACCGTAAATTTCCTGCTCATCAATTGGCTCCTCGCCTGAGTCATATCCCTCATCCTCGACCTCGACCTCGACCTCGTCGTCAGAGGACCAAGTCGATGCACTCTTGGAGAAGCCCCAGGGACCGTCGCCCTTGGGGTACAGAATGTGGTCGTACTTGGTCTCGGGTCCCTTGCGTTCAAGCCTCTTGGCTTGGTGCCTGGTAGGGAGCTGCGAGACATTGAGGATGGTGGGGTTTGCGTTTTCCTTGGTGCCGTCCATCGTGTTTGTGCTATGAGGGGCTTGAGCCTCGGTTCAGGATGGATCGAGTGTTCTGTGAAGAGACTACAAGCTGTCGAGACGACGATGGACGAAGGGGGAGTGTAATGAGGCCCCTGCCAATAGCCTGCGACTGTGCTAGGCGTGCGTTAGAGAGAGATTCAGTGTAGCTATCGTACCTTGGGCACGAAGGATTCCCAGATTGATGGTTGGAAATCGAAAAATTGATGAGGCCGTTTAACCGCCACTTCGGACGGCAGGAAGTTTGCGCTTGGCCCTTACCCACCCAAGCCCACCCCCTTCGTGGCTTATCTAAGTACCCACGTATCCACGCAACACGCAACCACGGTACCTGTGGTGTTCGACTCGGACCGAAAAGCACAATGGGAAAGGGTAAAGATCGGACAGAGCCTTCCCTTGTTTGTCCCACTCGCGTCTTCCCCCCCCCAATCCGCGCGACGGTCGGCACACATTATCGGATATCGATACTACCTTGACTACCTACTGTACGATAGCAATGGAAGACAAGCAAGGCTCCAGTAAGTTACCTTAGGTACCTTACATAAGCTAAGGCAGGTAATTTACCTCAGCACATTTACGTAGGTACAGGTAGCTTACAGACGATTCCGGGGTTTTTTAACCTATCAAGTCTGTACAGGTCTCCTACAAAATGGACGCATCACGTCTCAAGTTCTGTCGGGATATCGCGACGTCATTCTCTCAGCTACATCCCAATTTCCTCATTTCTCGCCAAGGTCGTCGTTGCTTGTGTGGTGCCATGTTCTCAGTGCACTACCACGCACGCAAGCATGGCACGGTATATCTGAACCAGACATTCGATGCGCTGGCTCGCTGGACAGTCTCGTCCAAATCGGAATCTCGCTATACCGAGGAGCTACAGCATACGCCTTGATCGGCAGCCACCCGGTCCCCTTCGCTAAAAGTATAACTAGACGGTTATATACCAGCAGTATTTCGGCTTGTATATGGTAAGATTCAAGCTGCTGCTACCTTCCTTCCTCGTTGACGGAGTGGACCGGGGTGTGACATTCGTTCTAGGGCATCACGGGATATCTGGCTCAATAGTCCGCTCCCAAGCGAAAGTAGTCTCTCCTCACAGGGCACATTATTATTTCGTGGATAGGTAGTAACTTGAGATTGGCAGTCGGTTGCTGACCGAGCAACTGTAATCGTGGATTGCAGCGCCTCTACGGAGTAGGAAGGGTAATCTCAAGAGGGGTTTTCCTGGCATGCCTGGCTGCGGGAAGAGGAGAAAGGGAAGGGGGGGGGGTGTTCAATTCAGGTTGCTGGGTATACGTAAACGGCCAGGGGGTACCATCATACGCGATCGCGACAAATAAAAGGTACGGTAATCTGCCTAAATGGGAGTGGATATGGTCACTACTACCATGGTGTGCATTCGTGCCGAGTATCTTCGCACGCTGCGGAGGGTTCTTGACCAAGTTCGATTCGCGGGTGGTTCTTCACGATGAAATGATTTGTCCGTCCATCGCGAGGCTGTCATTCAAAGGGCCTAGTGTGGCGTGTAAATATATTGCACACGGCTGTCGCCGCAAATCCTCCTCGGACATTAAATGCAGCCACGATTGCCACGGTTCAATCACACCAGCTGCGAGACTTGCGAGGCTTGCGAGGTAAGATACAAAGTACTGGACCGGACTCAGCCTGGCTAGATACACTAAACCAGGAATCTGGATCTAATTTATCGCGTTCATGCGACGACTGTTTTGACAGGATACGCATCCCCGGCTTTGCATTCGGAAACGGCCGCTTCTAGAAGAATTCGTCGGGCGGGTCGATCCAGCAGATAAACTCGACGGGCAGGAGATGGATACAATTGCGCAGTATATATTTATCCCGCCAAGCCATCTCGGGAGATTGAGTGCGGCGCGCGTATTTCATGCTTCCCGGGTCAAAGAGCCTTAAATTGCAGCATGAGACGATGGTCCACCATTGGCACATCATATGCCCATCACGTCGCCGTTTCGTGCGGCGCTGCGCTATGGTGGGCAATGCAATGTAGCCGAACAAGCCAGGGAAATAGCAGTATCAAACAAACAGACCCCAGAAAATAGACGCGTAAAGAAGAGACCTTACACTCCCGTCAAAGCCCTGTAGGGGGCCATGGCCAATGTCGGTGTTATCCAAGCATGTACTTGTACTGATCCCTGTTTGTGGAATTGCCACCACGGGAACAGGTTAAGCCATGTCAAAATTGCCATGCCAGACCATGCCCATGCCACGCGCCATGCAAGTCCACTGGCGCGACCAGGGTTCCATCTCCACGTGTGCGAGGTGTGATAAACCCCCTAGCAGATAGAGTTTATACGTCAAATGGTAGGCGCTCTCATCCACGAGGCGTCGGCCATCTTTCTAGAAACGGGTTGGCAACGGCGCAGAGGCTGATGGGCACGGATGCGGCCGAGCGTTTGGCTTCACAGATCGAAATCACTGGTCCGATCCGCGCGCCGCAGAGTGCCGACAAGT
>FTLB01002748.1_pt1 | contig 10046 bp, 7 predicted proteins | sample 1658291 | NCBI WGS metagenome assembly FTLB01 (sample SAMEA3914812, study PRJEB12502) | metagenome | biome: forest; material: soil | place: Canada | collected 2011-07-07 | depth 0.1 m
TAACAAGCGCAATAACAAGTGCCAATTTTATGCCACGTACTATTACTGTTACTATTGCGTCTTTATAGCTAGCACAAACGCAGCATTTTTAGTATAGTAGTAACTATATTGTCAGTTTGATTTTATAAACTTCTACTAGTTGTGCCTGTTGGCATAGCGGGGGTTTTAGGAGAAGAACAAATGAAATTAAAACGTACTATTTCTATAAAACTTAGGGCAAGGCAATCGTTTGTTTTTTACCCCCGGCTTTTTAATCTCCTCTTTGCCAAAAACATAAATAAGAGAAAGCTCATTGGCTCCTCCGCTGTGGGCGGTAGTTAGCGAAGAAATTACAAAATCATAGCTATAGCTAAATGTAAAGTCCTTATAATTAAAGCCAATCATAGGAATAATAGACTCATTATTAGGATATCCCGGAGCATATTGCTTAACAGGCAAGCCCCTGTACCAAACCCCTATCATAATAGGCTGATACAGTATATAAGCTCCAATATCTAACTGGCTAAACTTGCCCTGGCTTTCGTAGATTACAGAAGGTATAATGGCCTTCTCGGCATAACTTTTCTGGGTACTGCGCCCCCTTGGGTTGCTGGCAAAAGGGATACGCGCCCCGGCATGTATGTTAAGCTCCCCCGGCAGGTCGCTGGTTAAAGGGCTAAACGCCTGGTTAGGGTGGTTAAGGTGATGGTAGGCAGAGCCTATCCAGAAGGTGTTAGAGTACAAAAGGCCGCCGGTAGAAAAATCCAAATAAGACTTTGTGTTAGAGTTTAATGGCTCCTGCGAAGAACCTCCAGTAAAGCCAGTGTTGCTAAACTGGTCGGGGAAGGTAAGTTTAGAAAAATCAAGGCTTTGGTTTACGTATGTAGCCTGTAACCCAGGGATAAAAGTCCACGTATCGTTAAGCTCAACCTTGTAAGAATAAAGGGCAGAAACCTGGGTAGAACGCAGGGAAGGCGTACCCGCTTTGTTTTGCATTACCATAAAGCCAATGCCGCTGTTGTACTTGGCTATATAATGGTCTATAGAAGCTAGGGAAGTAGTGTAGGGAATCCCCCCCGAAGAAGGCCATTGGTTACGGTAATTGATAGAAGCGCGGGTATTTTCTTCAGTGCCTGTAAATGCAGGGTTAAGGTACAAAGGAGCATTATAAAACTGCGAAAGCTGCGCATCCTGGGCAAAAGATACGCCAACAAGGGTAAAAAAGAACAGAAAAAAATGCAGCCTCAACGTCATACTCAACTTTATTAAATAAATTTCTTTTTTAATTGTTCAGACAAAAATAATAGTGTTAAATTTTTAATTCAGTTTCTTGTAAGAATTTATTGCCAAAAAAGGAAATAAATTACAAAACCTGAAAGTATGGAAAAATTATGAGGTATTTCTGTAGGTTTTTTTTAATAATTTTTTTGGTATCCTACCTCCAGCCAGCCTACGGTCAAATGCCAACGTGCCATGCCTTTCCCAGCGATACCATTGTAGTTTGCCCCAAAGATACCCCAAACTTTATATTAAGCCCTGCTTTTCCAGGGGCAACATCTTATCTATGGTCAACCGGTCAAACAACGCCTGGCATAAACATAAAAAACAAAGGAAAATACTGGGTACAAATAACGTCGCCCTCAGGTACCTGTGCCGATACTATTTTAATAGGGGTTTGGGGAGAAGGTAACGCTGGCAATTACCAATGGTACTTTGGAAATAATACTGGCTTAGATTTTTCCTATGGCAATAACCCTGTAGTTATAACTGGCTCTTTGAACGCCCCTGCTGGCACATCCTCTATTTCAGACCCTACAGGGCATCTTCTTTTTTATACAGATGGAACCACTGTTTACAACCAAAACAACACAGCCATCGGCAATTTGGGGGGAAATAGCGCCTTAACTCAATCTTCTATCATTGTTCCCAGCCAGCAGAAGAACAATATTTATACGGTATTTGCAGTAGGCAGCAATGGCTTACGATTCGACTCGGTGGATATTTCCCAAAACAATGGCTTAGGCGCGGCAAGCGCTAATACTTTTCTTAATAGCGTTAACAGCGCAGAAGTAGCCGCCGTGTACGATAGCGCCGGAGGTTTTTGGGTAGCTACCGATAGCGTTATGGGCAGCGGCAGTTATATGCTTGCCTACCATATAACCACAACGGGTATTGTGCAAAAGCCAGTAGTTTCTGCCGCGGGCGCAGGCCCTGGCGCTACTCTTAAATTTTCTGACGACGGAGAAGAAGCCGCTGAAGCAATTCCCGGCTCTAACGAAGTAATTGTATACAGCTTTAATAAGCAAACTGGCGCTTTTACAGTAAAATATACGCTTACGAATATTAATAGCCCCTACGCCCTGGAGTTTTCGCAAGACGGTTCAAAACTATACGTAAGCACAGGCAGTTCCGGACATTTGTATGGGTACGATTTAACTATGGGAAGCTCTGCGCTTGTTAACAGCGCCAGGTATTTACTTACTAACGATAGTACTATCGGTTACTATGCTATGCAGTTAGCCCCCAACGGCACCATTTATATAGCAACTGACAATGGCTACCTTTCTACTATAGGAGCGCCTACTGAAGATAGCGCTGGCGTTCAATTCGAAAATGGAAGCGTTTCCTTAAACGGCTATACCAGTAAGGGCCTGCCAAACTTTGTATCTAATTATTATACAAGCTCGCAATGGCAATTTTCTTATGGAGGAGGCTGCGCTGGGCAAGTTACCACATGGTTTGGGCAAGCCCCCGATTCTGTATATGAGTGGGACGTAAGCGTAGGTTCAGTTCTTAACTTTACGGCATTTGAAACCAACTACATAGATACCAGCTATACCTTTACCGTCCCTAATGCCTATAGCGCCACCATTAAAGCCACCTATTACTGCTACAATACTTCTACTGGTACAAATACCCCACAAAATACTACTGTATACGACACTATTGTAATTTACCAAACCCCCACGCCGCCCCGTGTAGTAGAAACATTGTGCAATACGCCTTCCTATACGCTGCATGCAGGTACATACTATGCCGGTTCTGCATCAGTAGGCTCGTCGCCCATTAGTTATACCTGGACAAATAAGGCGGCGGTAACCTTGGGAACAGATTCGATTCTTAGCGTAGATACTTCAGGAACCTATTATGTTAATATAAATAATAATGGATGTCTTGGAGCAAATTCCGACAGCATTACTTTCGATAGCATTCCTACAAATTTCCTTGGTAACGATACTACCCTATGCACTGGCAAAACCGATACCCTACGCGTTCCTCTTATTGTAGGGGCAACCCAAGCTTGGAACACAGGAGCCATAAGCGCTAGTATTATAGTTACTTCTAACACCGACTCCATAGCCAAGTATACTGTAGCGCTAAAAACTTCAGCCTGCACTGTTAAAGACAGCGTAACCGTAACCTTTATTCAGGTTCCTACAGTAAACCTGGGGCCTAACCTTACCTTATGCGACGGAACTACCGAAACGCTGGATGCACAAAACCCTGGCTATAATTACCTTTGGTCTACCGGCAATACATCCGAGAAAATAAAAGTAATAACTACTGGAACCTATTATGTAACAGTTTATTTAGGCGCCTGCGGCGCGTCCGATACGGTTAGTATAACTTACGAAGCATATCCGGTAATAAACCTTCCATCGGAAGAGGTATATTGTTCTACCGAGCAGAGTTACGTAAACTTATACGGAGGGCAGGCAGCCTCTTACTTATGGCTGCCGGGCGGGCAAACTACAGACAGCATACAGGTAAGTACGCCTGGAACTTATATAGTACAAGCCTTTAGCGCAGTAGCAAAATGCCAGACCACAGATTCTGTAAAAGTGGAAAGTATCTGTACTCCGCATCTGTTTGTTCCGACAGCATTTTCTCCTAATGGCGACGGCAAAAATGATATATTCCAGATATACGGCAACAATATTTTAACTTACGACATGCGCGTATTTGATAAATGGGGCGAGCTAATTTTTGTATCGAACGACTTAACTACTTCCTGGGACGGTACTTACAGAGACCAGCCTGTTGAACAGGACGTTTATACCTGGAAGATTATATACACTGGTCAAAGTTCAAACGGTACAATCTCGCAACTGAAAGAAGGCAGCGTTACGGTATTGAAATAGGTTATCAGCTTAGAATAAAGCGGTAAACTTGCGTTAAATGCAACGAATACATGCTAAATAACTAGCATTTCCTCAGCTTTAATAGTTATTTTTCTTTTAAATTATTCAAACAAAATAAGCAGTGTTACATTTTTAATTCAGTTTCTTTTCAGAATTTATTGCTAAAAAGGAAATAAATTTACGAATCCTGAAAGTATGGAAAAGTTTATGAGGTATTTCTTTAGGTTTTTTTTACTTGTTAGTTTTTATATAATTTCTATCTACAGCGGCTATGCGCAGTGTCCTACCTTGCCAGATACCATTGTAGTATGTTCTTCTAATCCTATAGATACTCCCTACGTTCTAGCCCCAAGTGGAATAGCAAAAACCTACTTATGGTCAACGGGGGCTACTACAAATAGCATAAGCGTAAGCAATAAAGGAAGGTACTGGGTGCGAATGACTTTGCCCTCTGGAGATACCTGTACTGATACCATTACATTTGGTGTGTGGGGGCAGGGGAATAAGGGAAATTACCAATGGTATTTTGGACAAAATACAGGCTTAGATTTTTTAAGCGGAACTCCAACCCCAAAGACAACCGTCTTAAATACTAGTGCAGGTTCCTCAACTATTTCAGATCCTACCGGCCATACCCTTCTTTATACCAATGGCAATACCATTTACAATAGTAATAACCAGGTAATACAGGGCGGCGCTAACTTAGGGGGAGATACAACATTGGCACAGTCGTCCCTAATTGTGCCTAGCCAGAAAGAAAACAATATTTACTACAGCTTTACAATTACTAAAACAGGCCAGCTGCAATATTCTACCGTTGACCTTTCTAAAAACCAGGGCCAGGGGGCGGTTGATACTACAGTTACCTTACCGGGAGGCTCAGTAAGCCCGGAACTGGCGGGGGTATACGATAGCGCTGGAGGGTTTTGGGTAGCTACAGTGCAGGGTGGCCAGCTTGTGGCCTACCACGTAACGAATTCAGGGGTTTCTACTACTGCTTCTCCTTCACAAGCTTCGGGGCAGGGAAGCTATATTAAGTTTTCTGACAATGGAGAAGAGGCGGCTCAGGTAGTAGGCAACGAGGTAATAGTATATCAATTTAGCAAAAAAACGGGTCAGTTTTCAAGCCCAGTGGTTATAACTAATGTAACAAACCCTTATGCAGTAGAGTTTGCCAAAGACGGTTCGGAGCTTTATGTAAGCACAGGAAGTACCGGGCATATCTACCAATATGATCCTACCGCCACTACAACAGCGCTTATTGATAGCTCTCGCTACTTGCTTACAAAAGACAGTTCTATTACCTACTATGGCTTGCAACTGGCAGAGGATGGCAATATTTATGTAGCGCAAGATAGCACAGGCAAAAATTATCTGTCTGTAATTAGCTCCGCTACCTCAGACAGCTTAGGAGTAGAATTTCATAAAGATTCTATTTCACTGGGCGCTGCCAGCAATAAAGACCTGCCCAATTTTGTATCCAACTATTTTACTACTTCAAATGTAACAATAGAATTGAAGGGGGCTTGTACAGGGAACCCTACTGAGCTATATGGTATAGCCCCGGATTCTGCAAATATGTGGGTATGGCATTTTGGTGATGGCTCCTCATTTCAATATACTTCTCCAGCGCCCTATTCTTATATAGATAGCGTTACACATTCCTATTCGCCTGGAACTTATACAGTAAGCCTTGTTATAACTACGGCAGTAAGTTCTAAATTTGCAAGTAACCAGTGCAGTTTAGCCGATTCTGGTACTGTTACAATTTATCAAACTCCCAATCCAAGCCTTACTTCACAGGCATTTTGTAATGTTACTACGCCAGACACTCTAAATGCAGGAACCTACTATGCAGGTTCTACCACTTTAGGCTCTTCTCCCATCATCTATTCCTGGACAAATAGGACAGGTATGCTAGTATCTTCAAGCCAGAAACTTACTACAGACACTTCAGGAATTTATATTCTTGTTGTAGATAATAACGGTTGTTTAGGAACAACTTCTGATACTATTACTTTTGTTAATCTCCCTAAAAACTTTCTTGGTAACGATACTACTCTTTGCACTGGGAAAACTGATATTATAGGAGCTCCCGCCATTGCAGGGGTATCTACTATATGGAATACCGGAACGCCGTTTAGTAATAACGATAGTATTCTTGTAACTTCAAGCGCTGCAGGTAGTACCAAGTATATAGCAACCCTTACTACTAGTACTACCCCAACCTGTTCAGTTAAAGACAGTGTAACAATAACTTTTGTGCAAGTTCCTGTAGTAAACTTAGGGCCTAACGTTACCGTATGCGATGGAACTATCGAAACACTGGATGCCCAGAATGCGGGCTACGATTACCTATGGTCTACCGGAAGTACGGCTGAGATAATAAAAGTAACTACTACAGGAATCTATTATGTAACCGTTTATTTAGGCTCCTGTGCCGCTTCAGATACTGTTACTATTAACTACGAGGCCTATCCGGTTATAAATTTACCATCTGAAGACGTATACTGCTCCAGAGATCAGAGTTACGTAAACTTATTTGGTGGGCTGGCGGCCTCTTACCTATGGCAACCAGGCGGCCAAACTACCGATAGCATACAGGTAAGTACACCGGGAACTTATGTATTAGAAGCCTTTAGCGCTGTAGCAAAATGCCAGACCAGAGATTCTGTAAAAGTGGAAGATATTTGTACGCCGCAGCTATTTGTGCCAGCGGCATTTTCTCCGAACGGAGATGGAAAAAACGATATATTCCAGATATACGGCAACCACATCTTAACCTACGACATGCGCGTTTTTGATAAATGGGGAGAACTTATTTTCGTATCGGCTGACTTAACTAGTTCCTGGGATGGAACTTACCGAGATCAGCCTGTAGAGCAGGGCGTTTACACCTGGAAAATTACGTATACCGGCCAAACGCTAAACGGAACAACTGCCAAAGTGCAGGAGGGAAATGTTACTGTATTAAGGTAAAGTTTCTCAATATCTTAACTCATCACTTATTCAAACTATTAGTTTATTTATGTTAATGCATAACAAAACCATAATTTTAAGGTTCTCTTTTCGTATACCATATAAAGCCTCTGTATGAAGTTAGAATTTCTTATGCACGATGTAAACGCTCCTGCAGAAATCTGGTTAGATTCATTCCCTCACTTATCCGGCGCAGATTTTGTTCCACAGGAAAGGCTTAACCTTAACAATTATCTTATTAATTCCCCCCATTCCACCTTTTACGTAAGAATAAAAGGCAATTCAATATCCGCTAGCGGCATACTGGAAGGCGATGTTCTTATAGTAGACAGGTCTATAGAACCGACTAATAACTTTACCGCTGTTATTAAAACCAATGAAGAGTATTCGGTAAAAAGAATAAGCAAATACGAAAACAAGCTTTACCTGATACCGGAAAATGCAGACCATAAGCGCATTGAAATAACACCCACCATGAATATATCTATTTGCGGAGTGGTAACTTCAGTTGTTCGGAAGTTGTATAAGTAGTTACCGCAAATAAATAGGTATTTACCACAAACAGTAATTTCAATAGTTAGATATTTTTAAAAAGTTTTTTACTTCCCTCCCCTTTATTTTCCGTCTTTATAACTCAACGCTCATAACGATTTTTATTCCCCAACCGAAAAAACACAAACATTTTTTGAAGCTGCGGGGTTGATTATAAACAAACACAAATTTTTATTTTAAATCACAAAGATTAATAACTATGAAAGCGATAACTTTTAAAACGTTGGCATTTTTGGCATTAGCAGCTAATGTTGTATTATTTAGCTGTAAAAAGAAGGATGATACTCCAACACCCACTACTACGAACAATACTACTGTTACAGATTCAAATTCATTAGTAACAAATATGACAGATACTATATACACGGCTGCTGGAGACAGCGGCTCGCGAACTTTCCTTAATGGAGGAGATGGCGTGATTTATACTGGTACACAGATAGGTCAGAAAAATCTTGGTCCAACAATGGTGTTGGGATATGATTTTAATACCGATACTAGTAGTAAAATGGCTTATTACGGAGCTTCTATAACAGATGCGTATGCATTTCCTGTTAGTTATAGCTGGACAAATTCAACAACTATAACAAATTTTAAAACTGTCACTTTAGATTCAGCTGGTTTTACCGCTTTAAGTCAAGCAAGTGTTGAAACTACCTATAAAAGCTCCAGCGCAACTGCTGCCAGCGCTGTATACAAAATTACTCCAGGGCAGGTTATTGCTTTTCTGACTGCAAGTGGTAAATATGGGGTGATACGGGTAATTAAAATAGTAACTGTCTATACCGGAACCCCTGGTAGTTCCCCTACAAGCCCATACAGTACCTACCTTGTTTTCTCATTGAAAATGGAAATTTAGAAAATATTTATAATGATTAACAAAACCCTTGCTATTAATAATAGTAAGGGTTTTGTGCTTTTTGCAAATAAATTATTTTGAAGCGCTGTCAGCTTCTTTGTGCAGTTTGTTTATATGCTCCTCCATTCGGTACAGGCTTTGTAGCATTAGTAGTATACCTACAGATTCTATACCTATAAACAAGAGAAGAATTATTACAATATATCTTAAAAGTTTTTCCATAAGGGTTTTTGAAGTAAAAACTCATTACGGAAGGGAAGGTTTATAAAAAATTAAGCCCTTTAAAGTAAAAGGGCTTAGAGTAATAAGACAAATCAGGACAAACTAACTTTTCGAGTTAATAAGCAATTGTTTTCTTGAAGCCTGCAGTTCAAGCAGATGATTGATGTAGTTATTCAAGTCCCCGGTTTGCATAACATCTTTTGCTTTTCGTTTCGCCCAGGTATATTTCTTCATAAACATCACCAGTCTTCTTTTTCCTGAGTATCTCATGGCAGTAAGTTTTAAAATGTGAAACATAGAATGAGGCTCTGCAGCCGATTATAAAACGGAAAGGAGAAGAATATAGTATGCTACAAAGTAATTTTGTACCTAAGAGGTGAAAGTGATTCATTATATAAAAATTATTTCATAACATTGTTTAAAGCACATACTAATAGTATAAACTATGTATTCCTATAAATATCCCCGGCCAGCGTTAACGGTAGACGCTATTGTTTTTGCAGAAGAAGATAGTAAGCTGAAAGTACTGCTGGTAAAAAGAAAGAATGAGCCTTTTAAAGGACTGTGGGCAACGCCAGGAGGTTTTCTGGAAGTAGACGAAACCTGTAAAGAAGGGGCGTTAAGGGAATTGAAGGAAGAAACCGGAATGACAGGGGTGGAATTGGAACAGTTTTATGTGTTTGACGCTATTGGGCGAGACCCCCGCGAGCGCATTATCACAGTAGCGCACATGGGAGTAACGGATATAGGGGCGCATACCAACATTAAAGGCGCAGACGACGCTACAGAAGCAAAGTGGTTTGACGTAGAGCATTTGCCAGCATTAGCCGCCGACCATGGGCTTATGATTGCTACAGCCCTGGCTATTCTTAAAAAACGAGGAGCGGTTTAGACTGTTTTGAACCCTGCTCCTTATCAACATATTTCTGTAGCCATAGTATAGCCTCTTGTTCATTAGTAAATATTCTTTGTGGAAGAGCAAAAGGAAACATTTTTAAAGCCCAATTAACTATAGTTGTTGATATGGATGAATTAAGAAGAACAGCATAAGCTTTGGCGCACTGGTGCGCCTCTTTAGAAAGGCCATACCTTCTTGACTCCAATGTCCAGTATTTTACGTCTTTTGCGGCAACTAATATAGGGTAGGGTTTTCCTTCGGAAATTTCTATTCTTTTTTTAATTCCAGCCTTCATCATTTCCAAATCTATAACACAGCCAGGGCTCCAGATACAGTGTATAATGCCATCTTTTATATAAACTGAAAAGGACTTAATGATATCTTCACTCATAATTAATGTTTTATTACTATTAGTTAC
>FTLB01825224.1_pt1 | contig 10039 bp, 8 predicted proteins | sample 1658291 | NCBI WGS metagenome assembly FTLB01 (sample SAMEA3914812, study PRJEB12502) | metagenome | biome: forest; material: soil | place: Canada | collected 2011-07-07 | depth 0.1 m
AGAAAGGAAAACAGGAAATTAAGAAAAGGAGGAAGAGGAGCTCCGGTGCAAGCCCCAAAGGTCACTCATCGGCAGAGAAGAGTGAATCAATCCTGACACGACCCAGGATGCGCCTCTCTTGGTCAAGCATCCGGTCGAAGCTGTCCCTCGGCGTATTGTCGCCCCGACACAGGGTGGCTCATCGAACGGCGCTCGTTCTCGGCTCCCATATCCTTCGGCTGCCAAGGTTCTTTGATAGCATTTAAAAGGGGCCTGAGGTCGGTTGGTTGTGAGGTCGGTCGATCGATCATGCTGCCCATGTTGAAGTATTCCCTGGCCTTGGCCTAGATTTGCCCCTCGAGGGGTGAAGCATCGATCCATGGCTCTTCGTGGAGATCCCTAGACGGATGACCCGGGCCGATAGCGCTGTCCGTCCCCTTCTTTCATTTTCCTCGCACCCTTCCATCGAACCCCCTCTCCAAAGATCCCATTTGCCTGCCGCGGGAGAGGTCGGTCTGTTCCCAGGGGACGTGTCGAATGAGAGGACCGAGTATACCGCGCTTGTACGGTACAGGAGTCGAAGTAGGACAGAGGCTTCTCCATATATCAAAGCGAGTTGTTTGACATCGCTTGGATGCAGCAGGCTGCGGAGCTCGGTGTTGTTAACGAGAAAGGTGGATTGCCCGAGCCAAGGACCTCGCACAAATTTCGCCGAGGGCCAGGGCTACTGAAGCGTAGGCTGCGAGTTCCTCCTCGTCATGATGGATTGGGCTTAGGCCATGTACCCAAGAAGGCGACGACTGGATTCCCATTATCGACGTAGCGGCACCTGTTCAAGACGACAAAGGTATCATTGATCCGGTGCGAGGAGGGAGGCGACGATGGCATATAAATACGGCAGGCAGTATTGCCGGGTGCCTGAAATGTCCATGCTCCTTGCCCATATCGAATCTGTCAGGGTTGGCGAGTCAAGTCAGTGATGGCCATGGCTGGGGCTCACGGTGGGAACGCTCAGCCTTTTAGAGGCAACAGGCTGCCTAGAAATTGGACCGCCCGGACGGACCAACCCTAGGGAATCGCATCTCGGATTCCAGTAAATGGATTGCTTTTCGAATCTTCTGCTGCTCGGCTGTCGATGGAATCGTGGGAAGCTCGAGTGTTCCGTGCAGATCGTTGGAGGTGAAAGCAGGAAACTTCGGGGTAGCAATGGCAGATGTGCTCGAGTGCTGGTTAATATATTTTATTCCAAAGCGTATCGAGGGAAATATCTGATAGACCGGAAAAGTCTGTGACGGACCAATGAAGCTGAGATCCGAAACCGTGGGAGTCGCTGGTGGGCTTTCCGGCTCTTAAATTGCCGGTGACTTGTACCAAAGTGGCTTGATGGCGTTGATGACATTGATGACATGAGACTGAGTCAACATGAAGGATGCGAATCCAGGGTGCTTTTGGCGGGTTTTAGCTGCCCGCGGCGTCTAGAGCTTCCTAATCCATCTACCTAGAAACCCCCCCAGTGCCCCCCCAAGCTTGACACCCTGCACTTTCCGCATTCAGAAAGGTTACTGTATGGGTGGCCTCGCGTCTCAGTAACCAAGGGAGCCTTTTCCTCTTGCTTTTTGCTTCTCGTTGTTTTAATTCTTCCCTTTCCTGACGCCATTGATGGCCAGCCAGGTTCTTGTATAAAGTGTACCCAAGGTACCTTACCTTACCTAGTGTACCTTACATATATGTATTCCCAACGCAAACAAGCTGGAGCTATGTACAAGTACAATAGTGGTCTCTAGGAGGTGGACCAACCCTACGAAGCTGCTGATGATAGTCGGAGACATATGGTTGCCCTTCGTATCCCTGACATTGTGCTGCTTCACAGAGTCGAAAAAAACGCCACAGAGCGAAGTGTGACCACCGCTGGTTCATGATGCAGAGCCAATCCCGCACGACTTCGAATCGAGGTACAGATTTTACAGTAGATTACATCGTGTCCAACCGAAAGTGCCTCGCTCGGTTGAGATCTGGGGCATAAAAGTCCCTGGTTTAATTTTACATGGGATCGGGCGTGCGAGTGATCTATCACAAGCCTTCTCTGAGCGCCCTCCGCTCTGCCACGCGCCGCTTGAAACGAACCTCTGCGCGTCTCCTCTCACCACCGTCCACCTTGTGTCCTTGCCTGTCCTCCCACATACCCTCCGTCACCGAAATGGTGGAGCCAGCCCCTTCTTTCATCGGCAGCGCATAGGGACCTTGGATGGTGCGAACGCCACGGACCGTAAAACCAGCCACGGCCACCTGCTCCGCGGGCGCGATCTCCTCGGCCTTAACCCCGGCGGGGGTGTTGATGACATGCCTCAGCCGGAAGGACCCCTTCTTGTTCTTGGCGACCTCTACCACTTTGAGCTCGGCCCGGCCGCCTTCAACATGCTGGATATCGCCGCCAATGCCGAACTTTCCTTCCCGGAATCTCTGGCGCCACCGTAGGAGGTATCGACGCGCACGGGGGGGCTCGACCCCGAGTTCTCGCAATTGGTCCGAAGACAGAGTAAAGAGTGCGTCCCACGTTGGGAATTTTGCTGCGTGTTGGCGAAGTCCACGTCCAATCACCGTGAGGAACGTTTCTACGTCGGGGACGAAGGGAATCGGCGCGGGTATGGATGGTGGTGGTGTCGCCTGAGCTTGTTGCGGCTCGCTGTGAGCCCATCTCGCCTGGGCTCGGAGCCCAGGAGCTGCGAAACTGGGCCGGAGGAGGCCACTCAGTGCCGTCGGCAATCGTGAAACCCGCATTTTGGACTGAGACGGCGATGTTAGCCAGCACGATCGGGAGGTTGATGTATCGGTAGAAAGAACCCAGCTGGGAGGCGACAGCTCAGGATGGGAGTGGCGTCTCACCTATGGCCGACTTCTCATATCGCAATTAAACAGCCCAGCTCGTGATTCAAGACGTTTTAGTCCCGCGGTGGCGTGGCGACGGACTTCGAGTGCTGTAGCTTCTTCGTACAACTTAGACTTGGCTCGAGTCTTCCAGAAAAGATTCGCGATGGAAAAAGATTCAAGAAAGCTTGGACTGCAAAAGGGTCAAAGCGTTTGAAGTCGCGACCTGTCGGTTTGATTGGGTCGCCGCTATCCGGGAGCCCAATGACCATTGGCTCACTTCTCTGGAACGGTTCCTGTTCTGTGGGGCCGAAGCGGCGGCCGGCACAAGCCTGAGTTGGCCCCCTCTGCCTTGTAAGTCCTGACATATTCCATCTTCACCACTCTCTTTTCCCTACGGCTCTTCTTTTTCATTCATCAACAACCATCCCAGCCGCCATCGCGCGACCGGTATCTCCTGCGCTTTCATCTAGCCGGTTCCGATGTCTTCTGAATTATTCTCGTCTCTCCTTCCCAACTGATATCGCGAGTCCCCCCGGGCCGCGGATCACCGGTTGCAATTCAGAATCCCCGTGGGCCATTTCGCAGTCAGCAGCAGTTAACACAACCACCGCTCCTGACATTTCATCAAGTTATCAGACACCAGTCGTCTTTGGAGGGCCTGAAGAGGTGACCATTTCTTCTATCAGCGATGCCTTCGCGCAAGTCAAGTTCTAGGGCTTCAGCAGGGAATGGGTCAAAGCATCATGATTTGGCGGCCAACGAGAGCGTAGCAGCCCTTATTAAGCTTATGCAAGAAGAACCTGAACCAGTCGTCAGTGGTCACGAAAGTGAGCGTCCGGCAAAGCGAGTCAAGACGCCTAACCCGCCAATATGTATTGCTCGTGAAGAGCTTATCGTACCAGCACAGACGGTCTCTTCGGGTGAGGAGCTTGAATTTCACCGTGCCAACATTGGTGAGCGAGTAAAATTGCATCTTCAGTCCCACAAAGAACCGTCAGATTCATTCGTTGTGGCCACGGTTCCTACTTGGGATCTGCACCTGGCTCCGAGGGGGAAGAATCACAAGCCACTCTTTCGCGTAGCTTTTCGCCTGGAACAAGCTACTTTATCGACCCGATTAGCATCAGCACTTCATTTGGCTGCGACACAGGGATTCAATTCTGGAGATGATGGACATTTATGGGCTGCAGTCGATGCAGATGTTCATCAGACAGCGGGCTCTGCCGCATTTAAATTCACGATAAACGTTATGTGGAACGAAAGCCTCGGCATCCCTTTGTTCTCACGGAGCCACAGCCAGCACAAGCTGAGGGCAAAAGTTCTCAGTACCTGGTTCGCTCACCTGAACCTTGACGGCGCCTCGAAGATAGCCGTCCAGCAGTCCCCGCAGGATTTTTACGAGGCTGCACATGTGCCAAATAAGGAGATCTACGACTCCGAGACAGCTTCCATGCACATCCCTCGTCTGACAGCGACACTCTACCCATTTCAGAAAAGAGCCGTCCAGTGGCTTCTCAAGCGGGAAGGAGCGTGTTGGGCGCCGGGTGAGAAAGGTCAAGGGACAGTTGCTCCGTACAACCCGCCAAGCTCAGAGATACCTTTGTCCTTTGTACCAACAAAAGATGCAGATGGCAATCCAATCTTTCTTAGCCCTTTATTCGGCGTTGTTGCTAAGGATCCTTCTCGATATGAGCCACGGCTTCGCGGTGGCATATTGGCCGAAGAGATGGGCTTGGGGAAAACCTTAGAAATCATAGCCTTGATTCTTCTCCACCAGCGCCCTCGAGAAGAGATAACCCATGTTTTCGACCCCTACCTTGGCCGAGAGCTGCGCAAGACTGCCGCAACGCTGATCATAACACCCTCCTCTCTGCTGGATCAATGGATCTCCGAGCTGAGCAGGCACGCACCTCATCTCAACGTACTCTATTACGAAGGAATCCGAAGACTGGCAAAATCCAAACAGACGGAGGAGACCTTGGCAATATACGACGTGGTTATCACGACGTACGAGATTTTACGGAATGAAGTCCATTCGGCCCTGGACCCGCCCAACAGGTCAATGCGAAAGTCTAGGCAGTACGAGCGGCCGCGGTCTCCTCTGGTTCAACTGTCTTGGTGGCGCGTCTGCGTTGACGAGGCCCAGATGGTGGAGAACGAAACTTCAAATGCAGCAATCCTGGCTCGCATCGTCCCGAGGATCAATGCCTGGGGCATCACTGGCACACCGGTGAAGGATGATATCCAGAAAGGTAAGTGTAGTCCCTCCGTACCTCTTCTCTACTGGATGATGATCAATATAGGAGTAACTAATTACGCCCTAGATCTTCGGGGACTGCTGGCATTCCTCCGGCTCGAGCCTTACGCCTCCGATACACATATCTGGAGCCTCTTCACGGGGGCGGACAAGACCTCGTTTAGAGAGCTCTTCAATCTCGTATCCATGCGGCACACGAAAAGCCTCGTCAGGCAGGAGATATCCATTCCACCGCAGAAGCGCTATGTCATCACCATGCCATTCACCGCGGTCGAGGAGCAGCATTACCAAAGTTTATTCAAGGAGCTGGCCGGCACGTGTGGGCTAGATGCCCAGGGAAATCCCCTGAGGCCCGACTGGAACCCGGACGACCCGGAAGTCCAGTACGCCATGAGAACCGCGCTGGACCGGCTGCGTCAGACGGCACTGCATCCCGAGGTGGGCGTGAGGAACCGACGAGCGCTGGGCCGCAAGGCCGGGCCGTTACGAACGGTCTCGGAGGTGCTCGCTGCCATGGTCGAACAGAGCCAGAACGCGATACGGGTCGATCAGCGAAACATTCTCTCGATGAAACTTGTCAGGGGACAGGTGCTCGCAGGAATGGGCCGAGTAAAAGAGGCTCAGGACATATGGGAGGAGGTCCGGTCGGCGAGCGAAAATTTGGTGGTCGAGACCCGAGAGGAGATAAACAAAGAAATCGCCGACGCCGGAAGGTCGGATGGGGCCAAAAAGTTAGACCCGAAGCTTTGGCGGGATGGCGACGGCGACTCCAGTCACGGCGACGACGATACCGTGCCTCCACGTGTCGGCGAAGCGCGAAGACGCCTTCGCTTTGCTCTCGAAATCCAGCACAAGGCGGTATTCTTCTGCGGAAACGCATATTTCTCTACCAAGTCGAATGAAAAGATGACGGTTCCCGATTCGGACGAATTCAAGCGTCTCGAGAAGATCGAGACAGAGAGCTACGATCTGGCCAAGACCATACGGAAAGAGATTCTCCAAGAGGTATGTTTGACCCGATTCACCCTCTGCAAGCTGCACAGGGAAAGCTAACCAACGAGCGCACAGAGTTACGGCAAAACAAAGAGTCTGATGGACAAGATCGAGGCCGCGGCTTCCACACAAAGTTTCACTGTCATCCCGGAGCTGATGCCGACGGACCAACGGGGAATCGAGAGCCGGGCTATCGTTGATGCGTTTGAGGAGCTATGCGGAACGCTGAATGACCAGGCCGAATTACTCGATGACTGGCGAGAAGCTGCCATCCAGCTTCTGCTCAAGCCGTTGGTGGACGAGGATAACAACGACGAGATTACTGGCGAGGAGTACGAAGAATCAACCAAGCTGCAGGAGGAAATTGAGGTCTACGTCGAGGTTCTTCGGGCAGCGGTCGCCGATCGGCTTGCTGCTCTGTCCGGCCAGAAGAACGCGCTCGTTGAGCACAACGTGGCCTTCATCTTGCGCATGGCTCGCGAAGAAGAAGGGCCATTCCCCAAGAAGATGCTGGAGCTCTTTGGCGTTCGCGAGACCATCAAGCCGGTCGTGACGGACGGAGATCCCCTGAGCTCCATCAAAGGGGTCATATCGGAATTGAGGGCCTTGTCTGTCAAGCTACGGCACGATGCCTCGAACGGGAACAGCAGAGCGGCCACCGAGCTGACGATCGTCATGAACCAGCTCCGGCTGATCCAGACCCAGCAGACCGAGCAGATGAAGGCGGCGACCGCGCTGGAGCAAGAGGCAGAAAAGTTCATGGATACGCTCAATGCTCGGCTGGACTTCTACCGCCAGCTGCAAGCGGTCTCCGACATGGTGGCGGATTACAGTGGCCCGACGACCGAGGCAGGTTTGTCCGCCGTCGTCGCGCAGGAGGAGTCGGCGAGCGCGAAGCTGGCTACCGCGGAGGCCAAGCACCGATACCGTAAGCAATTTCTCGCTCTTTTTCTCTCCTTTTCTTGTATGCTTCACCCCTTTTCCTCCTCGCTAACATTGGCCGGCAGTCGTGCATCTTCAGGAAGCGGATTCCAGCAACATCGCCGAGCAACGAATGTGCGTCATCTGCCAGTCCACCTTCTCCATCGGTGTCTTGACAGTTTGTGGTCATCAATTCTGCAAAGAATGCATTTCGCTGTGGTTCAAGGCTCATCGAAACTGTCCGATCTGCAAGCGACACCTCACTCATGCCAATCTTCATGATATCACGCTTAAACCACAAGAGCTGCGAGTCCACTCCGAGGCCCAGGGCGGCGAAGCTGCCGTCCCAGACCACTTCCATATTTCGCCGAGCAAGAAGAACGCGACCATCTACGCCGAATTCAACCCAGAGACACTGGCTGAGATCCAGAACATCGACCTCGAGGGGCCCAACTACACCACCAAAGTCGATACGCTCGTGCGGCATCTGCTCTGGCTCCGGGAGTCTGACCCGGGAGCGAAATCGATCGTATTCTCACAGTACAAAGAATTCCTGGACGTCCTGACCTTGGCCTTCCGACGGTACCGGATTGGATACGCGTCGTTCGACAAGGCGAACGGGATCGCCAGCTTCAGGGAGAACCCAGGAACAGAAGTGTTTCTCCTCCACGCCCGCGCGCATTCCAGCGGCCTGAATCTGGTCAACGCAAGCCACGTGTTCCTGTGCGAGCCCTTGCTCAACACCGCCCTGGAGCTGCAGGCCATAGCGCGCGTGGACCGTATCGGCCAAGAGCAAGAGACGACGGTCTGGCTGTGCATCGTCGACGGCACCGTCGAGCAGTCCATTTACAACCTCTCGGTACAGAGACGCATGGAGCACATGGGCCGCAGCACCAAGGGGAAGTCCAAGGAATCCACGCCCGAGCTCCTCGATGCCAACCTGGAGGCCGCCAATACGCTCGAGCTGCAGCAGGCGCACCTGTCCAAGCTGATGGGCACGCACGGCATCTCGGGCGAGGCGGTTGACAAGCAGGACCTGTGGACTTGCCTGTTCGGCAATGCACAAGCATCCAGCCCTGACGAACCGCCCACGAACCTGGCTTTGCGTGGCCTGCTCGCCGCCGAGGCTGCGGAGACACGCATAAGGGAAGGGGCGGGAACTGTTGGTGATGAATAGGTACCTTAGACAAGAGGAGTTTGGGGTTGTGTTTCTTGGCGCGATATAAAGAGTACATGATTAGATGTTACATGAACACCACTTTAGATACCTCTCTCTACCTCGACTTGAGCCCAATTGAGCATTTCAGTATTTCATCTTCCCCTTTTCACGACTTGGTATTATACTATCTTGTTGAGGTGAAGAGCTGTGGGAAACATCCAGAACGAGAACTAATGGGCAAGAGAGTAACAACAGCCACTGCACGCCATGTTGTTACTGAGAATCATGTAGCATCGGCTCTCGCATCGACTGCTCCTGTGGTCATGTCATCACCAAAGCGGCGCTGTCGATTGGTTTGAAGCGGGTTAATTCACTAGGTGGCACAATATCGTCCACCCCAGGCACGCCCCAGGCTCTTCTGGTTCGTTAACACGCTAGTTTCCCCTTGAAGCTCACCTAATAAATGAGCCCCCACCCGACCTTCCTAGTTCATATTTTGACGCTGTTGGGGGGCGTTTTGGGGCTGCTGACAATGCGGGTCTAAGGCTGCCAAAAAGCGGGCACCTCCCTCCTCCAGTCCAAAGATCGTATAAACTTGACGTGGGCGGAATTTAGCAGCCAGCTCACTCCTTGCGTTCCTCTACTTTGTTTGTATGCTCCAGGATCTGAGGTGTTTTGGTTGACAACCCAGCAAACTCCCCTCCCCAACCCCCGGAGGAGCTGTCATGACCACGCTATCTCCCTCCGATCATCCCTTTTCGAGGTTTCCGACTGTAGACCGCGAGCCAATTCCCTCCGCCTTCGCAAACGGCCGCCTCGATTCTTCCCTCGCTCGCTCGCACCCGACGCTGTGAGCCGGCCTGCGCTAGCCATCATGTCCAACTTTCGACGCGCGGGCCATGGCCCGCAGGAAAACAGCATCCTGAAGACTCTGCAAGCTGCCGAGATGCTTGATAACAAGTCGGTGCTGCCGGCAGGTGAGTAGTCTTCTTTCTCCCGCCCCCCTCTTCCCCATGACGCTGCGTTTGTTGGCTCACACACGCACTCTCGTGCGAGGCAGAAATTCTCGTCGCCATCCTTGACTACCTCCCGGTGCAGGACCTCCTCCGGTTTGCTCGCACATCCCGCCGCATGCGGGAAATGGTCTACGACGACACCCGCTGGGTCGCCCGCCTGAAGAGCATGGGATGCTGGGACGAGAACGAAGCGAGGCAGCGATTCGAAGACGCCATGAAGCGCCGACGGGAGGCGGCCGAACGAGCCAACGCGGCCGCGGCGGGCGCGGGGGCAAACGCCGGCGGGGCACCGGGCCAGGGACTCGGGCAGCCGCAGGGGAGCACGACGCTGTTCGACGCCTCGGTGGAGGAGGAACGGCAGAAGCGGCAGCAGCTCGCGGGTCTACGAGATGGCTTCGAGACGCTGCGGGTGGGCGGACACGCGCAGAACCCGTACGAGGATCCCGAGGCTCTGCTCCAGGTGATCAAGAACGTCAGGAGCATCCGCGGCCACGCGAGACAGGAGTACGGTAAGATCTACGGTGCCCTGGCGCCGTTCTACTTTGACCTGGCCCAAGCCAAGAGCCACGCGGATCCCCTCGTCTTCAAGGTCTTCCGCGATCCCGAGCGGCAGGCCCAGATGCTGGCCAACCTAGCCATCTTTGCCAAGAGCGACTGGGGCCAGGGGTGGCGCGCGAGGGAGGAAAGGCTGACGGGAATGACGGGCATCTTTGAGACGGCCGTGCTGCGGGAGTTCGAGCAGGGCTACGAATTCTGGGACGTGGACGGGCGGATGAAGAAGTACGCCCATGTGCTCGACATCTTGAATGGCGGCCATGCCGGTACGGAGCTCTTCATCTCGAAGCA
>FTLB01000147.1_pt1 | contig 10036 bp, 8 predicted proteins | sample 1658291 | NCBI WGS metagenome assembly FTLB01 (sample SAMEA3914812, study PRJEB12502) | metagenome | biome: forest; material: soil | place: Canada | collected 2011-07-07 | depth 0.1 m
GTTCTCCACGACGGGCATGCTCCAGCTCCCCCTGGGCAGGCTGGATCGCCCGCAGATCGAGGCGATGCTCGGCGAGCTGACCGGCAAGAAGGCCACCCTCGACAAGCTCATGAAGCAAGCCACCCGGGGCATCGCAGACTACGGCGCAGAGGGGCAAGCAACATTCTCGAAGGCGGCTATGCTCCGCGAGGTTCTGTTGACCTTCCAAGAGCGTGGTCGTTTCTTCGAGGTATCCCCTGCTGCCGGCGATGAGGACGAGGAGGATGACGAGGAGCTGCCTGTGGCAGGCGGGGAGGACGACGAGGAGCTGCCTGCGGCAGACGGAGAGGAGGAGGACGAGGAGTAGGGAAGGGAGGGATCGGCCAAGGACCCGGCCGAACATAATAAAATCGGTTCAAATGTGTTGGGGGATGTTCTCTTTTTACATGAACTTGTTCGTAGCAAAAAAGGTTAGATTTTGATATGGTCTTCTTATGCCTACGTTACGTTCATACCTCGCCTGGTCGTTTCTGGATCAGAGTTATCATGTATTGATCCGTCCAGCTCGGTTTCTCTGGTCCAAACGCCGTGAGACAGATCAAGACTTCGCGGTAACAGGACCATCAATGGTCTGGCTTGAGTGGGTCTGTAAAGACGGGAAAGACCCATCCGCTAGTTACCGGATTGACAAAACATAGAGTCTTCGGTGCTGCCCTTCATTACTTTTAGTGTATAATCCCTCGCTTCCCCGACATATTCGCTACGTACTCGACCGCTATTACTAGTAGCGTGATAATAGATATGGCGAAGAATATACTGAGCTCTTTACCTACGTCGATTAGGCCAAATATAAACGCTGTTAGGAGTGGTGGCTCTCAAATAACCACCAAATCCACTAGCAAAACCAATAACCTCTGCCGTGATCAGAATCCCTAGAGCATGGTTTGTCTGTGCAGACACCATAATCGGCGGCCACTAGCCAAAATTATTTGGCGTTGGAGGCAGGGATTGGATATAATGACCGGGATGTATGTGAATGTCATGTCTTTCCTGTCCCGGGCGGGCTTTGAACGATGGCCAGTTGGTGGCGCAACGTGTATTGGAAAGAATCTAGTTGGGACCTGTCAAGCGACGTGTCGGTACCCAGGCCAGGGGTATCGTGCAAGATATTGTGGAAAGCCAGCTGCTCCCTCATCGGCACTTCAGGCCGAAGCAGAGGGGACAGGTGTGTGGTGGGAAAGGCAGTAGTTGAGACCTGTCAAGCGACGTGTCGGTACTCAGTGTTAAGGATGTCGTGCAAGATGTTGTGGGCAGCCAGCTCCTCTTTCATCAGCACTTCAGGTCGAAACAGAGAGGACAGGTCTGCGGTGGGATCCAGCTCGTGGGGGTACGTCTTCCGGCTGGTGGCGGCCACGGAGATACTTATCGAGCGGTGATCTGTAAGAAAGATTAGAGTCGTGATCCATGGCGCATAGGAAAGGGTAGAGGTCGACCAACTCATGGCATTCCGCTCGATAAATGGCGATACGTCTGGCGATATATTTATCGAGTAGTGGTCTGCAACGGAAAAGAAAAGATTAGAGTTGATCCACGGCGTGGAGGAAATGCGGACTGACTTGTTATTCGCGCTGAACCAAGACTTGGTTTTAAAGCCATGGGCCTAACCCCTAAATCCTATCGGCCTTCGTCTATATTTGAGATGCATTGTAAGACGAGTCTTCTAGTCTGTTGAGGGGTCGCATTTGATCTAGCGTTTATGTAGTCGATCCCCAGCTGTCGATTCCCCAGTGTAGACAGTAGTGTCGTACAGATGATGCCGTGGTGATTTCTCCCGGGATGTGGGTTACCAAGATCGACACTATTGATCTATACTCTGTTCTTATCCTAACGCCTGGGGGTGAGTCTGTCAGACAGCAAGAAGTCATTTTCTAAAACGCACTCCTGGCTGGCGTTGTCGGTTGTGACGTGCTCGCCGCTGTCGTCTTCGCCACCAGGCTCCATGGCCGGAAGAAGAACGGTGGTAGAGCGGCAGTGGCATGGCTGCTGTGCTTGCTACTGCTGCCTAAGGTATGTTGCATTCGATAGAGCGCTGCGAATGTGTGATCTGACGGGAAGAGATCGGTCGCTGATCTCGTTCTGTTCATTGACGTTCTCACTCCGTACTGTAGCATCGCATCAGTCCAAATTGGATAGCGAGACAGGCTGACAAGAAACAAGTCTTACCCCGAATAGGAGAAAGCGGCCGCCTACGTAAGTTAGCGGCTGTAACACTCGGAGAAGTTTAGACTAGCGGCTTACCTAAACCGACGCCCATCAGTGAGTCTATTCGTATTTGGCAGCAAATCGCGATTGCTCTTTCCCATTGTGATGAGGGGCTCCCAAAACGTCAAAGTTACTAGAATTCCAATTGTCAGATGAACCTCTCTCTGCTCTCGTCTCTTTTGTTCGATCTCCACGTCTGAAAGTACAGAGCTCAATTGCCTGTTCGCCGCGTCTGCGAAAAGGCCGTCCCGTCGTCGTTGGATCTGCGAATCAATCGCCTGGATTGGCGCTCCTCCGACTATTCCCCCACTGAGTTTACCCGTTCAGCCTATCTACTCCATCAGCGGCCCGCCTCGTACGAAAAGGGGCAGTCGAGATGACATCCCTCTTCAACCTGTTCGCCGCGCTGGCACTGCCCGCGCTGCTGGTCACCCAATGGCTGTGGCCGCTTTACAGGAATTATCGACGGGCCCAGAAGTCCGGGCTGCCGATCCTCATCTCGCCGTTCAACCCCGACAATGTAAGACATCTCCCGGGCCTCGCCGGGCCTCTCGTCCGGGCTCTGCACGCCACGAGATACCCACCCGCACATGGCCCTTACCGTAGCCCGTAGTCTTATCGGCTATCCGTTTTCTGTCTTCTAATGCTGCCTGTCCCCGCTAGATCTTCTACCTCTTCCTCAAGGTACAATTGCGGCCGTATCTCAAGAAAATCTTCCCGACCGACGGCCTGGAGGTTTCGGTGTTCGGATGGCAGTTCCGGACCCGGCGCGACTCACCCCATGCTCGCAAAGGCAGCAAATTCATCCTTGTGACACCGGGCGAAAATGAGCTTTGGTGTGCCGATCCCGCCATGGCCCAGGTCATCCTCACCCGCCGCAAGGATTTCGTGCAGTCCCCCATGGCCTCCAAAATAATGCGTTTTCAAGGCGAGAACATTTTGACGGTAAGCGGTCGCCTCTCTGATCTCAGTCGTGCGCGAGCATATATATATATATATGCAATGCAAGCCTGCGCGATGGGAGACCCAGGAGATCCAGGGATCCAGGTGCTAATCCCTTCGGTCTAGTCCAACGGCGAGACGTGGGCCCGCCAGCGCCGCCTCGTGGCCCCCCAGCTCAACGAGCGCATCAGCGAGGTCGTCTGGAAGGAGAGCATGGAGCAGGCCGACCAGATGATCGAGTACATGGTGAGCCAGCCGGATTCCTCGTCGCGCCAGGGCATTGCCGGCGTGCGCTCCATCGCCATCAACGTCCTGGGCCAGGTCGGCTACGGCCAGCCCAAGCCCTTCAAGCCGATGGAGCTGCCGCGCGACCCCAAGGCCGACATGAACTACATCGACGCCATCTCGGTGTCGGTGGACTTAATGGTGTTCTCAGCCCTCGTCCCGGCTTGGATTTTACAAATGCGAATCATGCCCCTCACGATCCAGACCCTCGGCGCCGCCGTCGCCCGGCTCCCCAGACTCACGAGCGAGATGTTCGAGACGGAGCGCAAGCGTATCGCCTCCGGGAGCGACACCCGCGACAACGTCATGAGCATGCTCGTCCGCCTCTCCGACTCGGAGAAGAGCGGTGGCGGCCCGGGCTCGAACCAGTACCTCAAGGACGACGAGATCGCCGGCAACCTGTTCGTCTTCACCGCCGCCGGCTTCGACACGACCGCCAACACCATGGGATACGCCCTCGCCCTCCTGGCGGCGTACCCAAAGTGGCAGACGTGGATCCAGGAGGAGATCGACTTTGTATGGTCCACCCTGACCGAGGAGGAAGCCGCTGCGCCGCCCTACGTGACCGTATTCCCCAGGCTCACCCGAGTGTTGGCCGTGATGGTGAGTCTAGCGCCACCCTGCCCCCCCTTATCCTCTCCTCCCTTGATGTCGCACCTTCGAGACGACGAATCCCCACATTGCAAAGCGTGATGATCGACCTCCTAACCGGCGAGAAACCCCAAACAGCTCGAGATCGTCCGCCTGTTCCCGCCCCTCCTGCACATCTCCCGGGCCACTGCCGAGAGCCAGTCCGTGACCGTCGCGGGCAAGACGTACCACATTGACGGGGGGGTCAAGACGTACGTGAATAACATGGGCCTGCATACGGACCAATCCGTTTGGGAAGACGCGCTCCAGTTCCTCCCGACCCGCTGGTTGGCGCCCGGCTCGACCCTGGGCGCCGGCCAGCTCGTCACGCCGCCCCGCGGCTCCTTCAGCCCCTGGAGCGGTGGGCCCCGCGTCTGTCCCGGCATGAAGATGTCCCAGGTCGAGTTCGTCACCGTCATGTCCACCCTGTTCCGCAAGTGCACCATCGAGCCCGTCGTGCAGCCTGGCGAGTCCCTCACCTCGGCTCGCGAGCGCCTCCTCGCCCTGACCGAGGACAGCCAGCAGAGGCTGACGCTGCAGATGACCCAGCCCGAGGAAGTCAATCTCAAGTGGCGACGGAGGTAGAGCCGACTGGGCCCCTTCCTCCCCCTGCCCCCGGGCAGCTTCCCCTTTGAACAAATGTATTTGACCGAGATATTGTCCAGCGATGGTACAATATAGTTGGCGAAGAAGGAGGATCTGAGCTAACGGGTACGTTGAAGTGGCAAAACCTCATAACAAAGGTATATCAAGCCCCCCGACATGGGTTTACATACTGAGGGGTAAAGCCAAAGATACGTCTTAAAATAGGAAATATAGTATCTTAGAATTTCCCCGGAGCATTATTCTTATCACCACTGCCATCCTTTTTAGGTACAACAATCGGTAGCCTCCTACCAAACTTAACAATTGGCGGAGAGCATGGTTTGTCTATATAGATATAACGATTACTACCTTCCTACCAGCCTTAGCATTAGATGTAAAGATTGCTTTGATGGCTAAAAGGAATATATAAGTCTTTCCTATCCCGGGCAGGCCTTGAACGATGGCTAATTGGTGGCGTAATATATATCAGAAAGCTTCTAGCCAGGACTTATCGAGCGATATATCGGTACCCAAGCCAGGGGTATTGTATAAGATATTATACGAAGCTAGCTGCTCCCTCATTAACACTTCATGCCGAAGCAAAGGGGATAGGTATATTAGGGGACCTTGATCAAAAATGGTGGTACGTCTTCCAGCCGGCGGCTATAGAAGATTGAGCGGTAATCTATAAGAAAGGATTAAAGACGTCATCTACGGCGTGAGGGAAAGGTTCGACCAACTCGTAGCATTCCGCTCGATAAATGGCGATACGTCCGAGGGAGATATTTATCGAATAGTGATCTACAGAAAAAAATAAAACGATCAAAATGTTCACCCGTGACGTGGCGGAAAGGCTCGAGAAAGGCTCGACCAATTCAGTGACAGCAGCAGGAGAAATGCGAGGGGATGTATTGTTCGCGCGGAACCAAGAGTTGATTTCGAATCCAGGAGCCTAACCGCCAAATCCTATCGGCCTTCGTCCACATTTCCAATATACTGCAAGACGAGTCTTCTAGTCTGCTAAAGGGTCGTATTCGGTGCTACAAATTGGTTAAATTTGTAGTTGCAAAAACGTTTGCTCTTTATCCAGTAAGTAAAGCCTGATATATAGACGAAATGTATGCACGTGACCTATAACACTAACCCTTAGTTCAACATTTATGAACTTTCATTAAGTTGTATATCTCTACCTATCTATATGTACCCTTCACTGCCCCCTAGCAGCAGGAGACTGCTGCGACAACACGAAAGCGACCATGCCCAGATCAGCACGCAAAGGCCGGGGGCAACGTGCCCTCCTGGTACGCGAGGATGATGGAATCGACGTTGACGTACATGCCGGCCACGCAGATGAAGGCGCCGGACAGGATGGTCAAGAAGCAGATCACCGTCATGGTGCGCGCGGACCTCCAGCCGTCGAAGCTGCCGCCGGCGATTGTGTAGCTATCATGCAGCCAGAAGAAACCTGCCATCCCATAGGTGTACCAGCTGGCGAACAGACTGGCGGCGATGCCGATGAGGTAGTTAAATATGGGCACGCCAACGGCTAACAGGAAGGCCAGCCCGTTCATCAGCAGGATCAAGAAGACCCAGACGCCCCAGCCCAGGGCGGTGTGCTCGTGGAGGTGGCGCGACGTCTGATTCGACTTGCGGTTGCGGAAGAGGCGCACGAAGATGAGCTTGGCGGCCGTGTGCGAGTACAGGCTGCCCGCGATGAGGAAGTTAGGCAGGGCGATGCCGTAGGCGGCCTTGGCCCAGTTGGTGGGCAGCGAGCTGAATGAGGGGGACGCGACTTCGGAGCCGATGTAGTAGTAGGTGACGATGGCGAAGAGGATGTAGAAGCCCGTCGCGAAGCCTTGCAGCGTGTAGGCGGCCTTCATGGCGCCGCGGGGGTCCTTCATCTCCGAGATGAGGATGAAGAACATGAAGTGTCCTGCGTACGCAAAGACGGGATTCGTGATGGAGAAGAACGCGGTGACGAAGTCGCTGCTGCGCGCGATGTCGATCACCCGGCCCGCGACCGGGTTCAGCCCCGCGCCCACCATGCCCACGATACCCGCGATGATGATGGAGATGACGCTGGGCACGCTCAGCCACGACAGCCGGTCAAGCGTCCGCGGTAGTGAGCACAGAATTGTTGGAATTGTAAAGATGCCTGTGTACAGCATCAGGCAAAGCTTGCTGTCCGACAGCACCTGCAGAGATATTTGCCCTGCTAATAATTGACCGCCAGTGGCCGCGATTGCAAAGATGACCGTCCCGCCGGCGAGAATTTCGCGTCCGACCGGCCCAAATAAGACGAACCCAGCATCGCCCTGTGTATAGGAGTTAGTTGAGGTTAGTTAGGGGTTGGGGCTAGGGCTGGCGTTACCATGCTGTGCACTGCAGATTGAAACATTTGTTAGAAATGCTACGCTATCTGGAGCTTCCCTCGGGGGGGGGGAGTAGGAACAAGAGAGGGAATGACGAAGTCAGAGATCAGCGCGCACCTTGAGGATGCCGGAGCTTGAACTGGATAAGAATCCATGATGTGAAAGTTGCGAAAATTCCGAGGAACAGGATGATGATGACGCCGGGGACGATCCCGACGACGGCTAAGCTAGATGGCAACGAGAGCATGCCGTTGCTGACGATCTCGGCGATCATCAGCACGGCCACCATCTGCCATGATAAGGTCCGATAGTGAATCTACATAGAAGGAGGGTCTCCCATTAGAGTCCTGGTTCCGAGCCGGTTGGTGTACATTGGAGCTCCGAGGGCTTCAGAGGGGGAGGGGGGTATTGTCGTACCTGTGCATCGGCCTCGTCGCCAAAGACCTCTCCCTCCGCCGTGTACTGGGCGGGGGCATCGACCTCGGCCTCTGGGAAGTCCTTTTCTCGGCCCATGATCTCTTTATCTTTCGACGGTATCGCTGAGATGAAGGGGCTGAAGCTTCGCGAGCTCGTCGGTACCCGATGCAAGATGACAAGGACGAGGAGATGCGATGGGCGAAGAGAGGAGGGGGCGGCGACAGGATTTTAAACTAAGAGAAACTCCGAAGAATGAGCCTCCCCGGCCGGCAAGATGCCGGCAGTTCTCCACGTGGAATCTACAGTGCGTCCGGAACTTGGGTGTTTTGATCGTCCTATCTCATGGAGTCATGACTGCCGTAATCGGATGGAAGCTCCCGACTTGACGGGCTTTGCAAGCGAGCTTATCTCTCTCCAATGCTCGCCTGGGGCGGCTTATCTCTTGGGGGGGGGGCCGTCTCCAGTACCACCCTTGTGCGGTCGCGTGGGCGATCCATGCAGAGGCCGCTGAGACAGGCGACTTGGATGGAAACAGAGCTGCGGCAGACAATTGGCATCGCTGGCACTGTGGGCTCGCAATTCAAGCCAAATCCCAAGAGAGAGGACGAGCCCCAGTTGTGTCGCATTAGCTCACGGGTAGCGTGCTATGGCAGTTATTTGGTTTACGAGTAGCGATTACCTGCACCCAGTCGTCCTCCCGTCTGTAGAGCTACGGATTAATCAAGAGCCCCGGTTTGGTCTCTTGTGGGTTCTGGACTTTTTGTCCGGGCACGGCCAGCACTAAATGCCCGGATCAAGTAACTCTACTAGAGCCTGATAGGAATTTGACTCGCCGGGCAGCCAGCACACTAGAGAGCATAACCCGGGGGCCGTGGCACTTCGGTTGTGTACGATACACGCGCCAACGCTGCTTGGGCCAGCGGTATTTATGACCAATTTGTTACTTTAAAAAGAAAAAAAATCGGTCGCTTGCCTGCCTTGTATCGGAGTCGAGCCCGGTGCCGGTGCCGGCGCCCGTACAAGTGCCGTTGTGCGGCATTTCCGGGCCAGTCGGCAGTTCGGGGGGAAGGCGCGGATTGATTGGCTACGCCAGCCCAGGGCACCTTCCACTCCAGAACTCAGTATGGAACTATTCTTCCAGATTGAGAACTCATTTCACCGCCCGATGCGGGTTTGGATATATTGGGATATGGTAGATATGGTACGAATATGGGGCTGTTGAAATGGCAATTTTATATAAACAGGTTAAAGAGGCGTAATAAAGTGATCTAAGTCAATGTTTGTCAAGATGCGATGTTGATACATGTATTACACTTGTTGACAAATATCATGACAAAACTAAAACAAGTCCCCCAATATGGATTCACAGACTGGGGAAGGAAGCCAAGGATGCGTGTCGCAACAGGGGATATAGTATCTCAAAATTTCCCCGAAGCTTTATTCTTATCACCACTGCCATCCTCTTGGTGACGAGCGACGAGATAACGTCCGAACATGGCGGCCATTGCGAAGAGCGGGGGTGCTCAACTTCTCTCTGTAGGCTTCTCTCCCAGCGCTAGTGCAAGCGACACTTGCACGCTCTTTCGCCATCCCCATCCCGTTTCGTTTCAATATACTCCGTATGTTTGTCCTGTTCCCCTAAGGCAGTGTCTGGCTTACATTTATCGTGGTCTAACCAAGCTGGGTGCGAGCCGTCGCAAATACAGTACCGAATGAAGGTACAGTAGCAGCCGGGTACTGCACCGCCAAAAGCCTGTGCGGATTGTACAGTCCGTGTGTGTGCTCATAGGCTAAGAGCGCCGCTTCTTAATGCACGAGTCCTGACTGGGCGTAGACGCGCCCAACCAGTCGGTATTTTGCGTATGAGGAAACTGTCTCGCGGCCTTAGAAGATGAAGAAAGATGACGAAAGAAGGCGCAAACAAATGCTGATACTCTGCAACTGCAGGATGGTTAAATATCCTCCTTGCCCGCCTACAGGGCCTTCGTTCCCCGACCTTAGATAACGGGCATACATTGCAAAAGTAGTGGCTTCAATGCTTCTAGGAATCCGAGAAAGCACATAAGGGTGAACACACTGGTAGAGTGCCACAGCTGTGCCGCGGGGCAATGCTCTGCCTCAAGGCCGCGATACCTGGTAACCAGCCACGGAGAAATGAACGTATCTCATCTCTGCGTCCTTATTGAGGTCAAAGATGGAGCTGGGTATACTTCAAAAAAATGAAACGCCTTCTCACACCGTGCAAACGGCTTCCGACGGCGACAGGCGATGGCACTAGATGGACATAGGACTTCAATTGGAATTAAAAAAAGGTCGCGTCACGGTCAGGCAGCGGCACACAAAGGTAATCCACAGGGAACGACTTCGAATTCCTCGGCGAGTTGAACCAATGGAGTCCTCCTCCCCCTTCCCAACTACAGCAAGAGTTCTTCCCAAGAACGGGTTGGTAGTGTGAACGAAATGGCAAGACGGTAAGCTCTTCCCTTTCGCCCATTGACCGAACGGGACGCAGAATCGAAAGTGCCCTAAGTACATAATAAAAAGGTTTCAAATGTTCAAAAACG
>FTLB01238510.1_pt1 | contig 10034 bp, 11 predicted proteins | sample 1658291 | NCBI WGS metagenome assembly FTLB01 (sample SAMEA3914812, study PRJEB12502) | metagenome | biome: forest; material: soil | place: Canada | collected 2011-07-07 | depth 0.1 m
CTTGGTCTTCTTGGACTCGGCTGCCTTCTCCTCCTCTTCCTTGAGGCGGGCCTCCTCCATTTCCTTGAGAAAGTTCTCTCTCCACTTAATAAAGACCTCCGGCGTGACGAGCGTTCCGTGGAACTTCTGATTTTCCTTTCGTTCGGCTTCGAGGAGAGCCTCTTCTCGCACCTTTTCCGCTGCCTCTCTCCTCTCAACGACAAGTTGCTCTGCGGCTTCCTTCAACGTCGAAACCAATGTAAATACCATCGCCATACCCAAATTCTCCTCGATAGTTTCTGCCAATCCCTCCAGCAGTTGCTCCTTGTCGTCGGCGACATTAAAGTACTCGTGTGCCAGCGCATTTTGCGGTGCCGACAGCTCTAGATTCGGAGCTTTATCTGGATAATCCTCCGGATATCGCACTGTCAGGACAATAGCAGGCGGCTCCTCCTCCTCCTCGTCACCCGGGACGTCGAGTGCGATCGTGATTCTGTATTCTGTTTCGGAGATATCTGGGGAACAACGGGGCGTCAGTAAAATCGGCCGGGAAAGTGAAGGAACTTCTTTATAGCCAAGCTCACCTGTGATCTCGTCAGGGAATATCGAGTCTAAGACCTCGCGCTCTTCTATTTGCTCTTCTCGCCCCATTTTGGAGATTTGCGTTGCCTTCCACTTTGGTAACCAGCAGCAGCCAGCGGAATCGCAGCTATGTTTTATGCGCTCCTAGTCAAAAGATCAAGGAGGGGCAGCAGCAAAGGCTAACTTGCCCCACCAGCTTTTTGGCCGCAGCCAGACGTTGCCTGGCGGCCATCCGTAAAGCCTGCGGCAGACAAGGTACCCTAGTTTACTGGACTAGCAAGTTACGTAGAGTATATCCAGCGAGAGAAGAAATTAGCACTGATTTATTTGCATTTACTTGAAGCCTTCCGCATTACAAAATTTGGCACTGCAGGATTATCAGTGAGTGGGCAGCCAGTTATTACAAAAAATACTCCGGATATAGGCATTTCGACCGTACAATCTCGAAAACGTTCTCAAATTCTCAATAGAGGCGGCCGTCAGATGGGCAGGCCTTCTGGCATGGATTCATTTCTTTCGTGTACCTAGTTATTTATGCTTAAACATCTGACCCAGGTCAAGTGTGGGCGACATTGTTTGGACTGGAGACAGAACATCGCTTATCCCCTGCTGATATACCACTCGGCACAGACTTAATTTGGGAGTGGGAAGAAGGGGGAAGCAGTGAAACCGAATCTATGAAGATATCTCGAATAGAACAACGAAAACTCGTCGGTCTCTGAAGCATCTGCTCGTAGCATGCTCTGGGGCGCAAAAAGCATGCCGTCAACAGTGGCAAAAGGAAGCATTGGCCATGTTGTTCACAACAAGGCTATAATTTCCATGAGACATACTTAAAGAGATTCCATCATCGAACGTCCCAAATGTGATTGGGTTGCTGTTTTGCTCTTTCGATGCAGATGCGGCATGGGAAGGCTTCAAGTGCCCGGCAGTTGGTGGGGTTGTGCCAATGGCAGTATTGATAAGATAAGGAGTGGTAAAGATCCAATCCGGTTGATGTGGGGTTGCGGCCCACGCTATAAAAGGTATAGTTCTCTTTCACCGCCCGGCAGTACCATGACGGGCCCAAAAAAAAATTCTGTGGTTAAGAACTTGTACCAGCAGATCCCCCATCTCTTGCACTGTTTTATGCGCGGTAGGAATACAGAAGTTTTTGATCCTATTTCTTGCAGCATTCACGGTCCGCCAAGGAAAATTCATGATGAGCTCAAAGACAGCCTTCACAGGCGCTAAGCGGAAATCCAATTCCGGCGTCAGAAATGGCAACCCAACCAAAAAAGCGAAGACGGGAGGCGTAGCATCCAGAAAGCCCCTTCCAGCTCAGGACGACGACTCGGACGATTCCTCCAGTGTCCCATCCAGCTCAGACGAGAACGAAGAAGTTGACCAGAATAAGAAAACGCAAACCAACAATGCCTCTACGGCCAATAACGTCGAGCGAGGTGGTTCGTTTACCAATTCCTGCGCAAGCTGGCTGAGACTAACTCTGTATGTGTAGGGAATGATTCCCGTGAATCCCATGCGAAGCAGAAGCAGTTGGCATTGGAACGAAAGGCTGCGAAGCCATTGGCTGACGAGGTCCACCGAACAAAGAAGCTCTGGGAGAAGCTGCGCCGGAAGTCGCATGTGGCCAAGGAGGAAAGACAGAAGCTGGTGGGGGAGCTATTTCAGATCATTACGGGACACATGAAAGACTTTGTCCTCAAGCACGACGCTGTACGAGCAGTTCAGACTGCAGTCAAGTATTCTACTCCAGCCCAGCGCAAGCAGATCGCCAAGGAGCTCCAGGGCTCTTACGCCCAGCTTGCCGAGAGCAAATACGCCAAGTTTCTCATCGGGAAACTTCTTGTACAAGGCGACAATGAGATCCGAGACATAATCATCCCCGAGTTCTACGGCAAGGTTCGCAAGCTGATCAACCACCCTGAGGCATCCTGGATTTTGGATGATATTTACCGAGGAGCCGCGGCCAAGGAGCAGAAAGCAATTCTTCTGAGGGAATGGTACGGTCCTGACTTTGCTCTCTTCATACCGGAGAGGGACGGCAATATTTCGGCCGATCTGCCCCAAATTCTCGACAATGAACCTGGAAAGCGTCCTACGGTTCTCAAGTACCTTTTTGACTTGGTCAATGGCCTCATCCAGAAGCAAATGACTGGCTTCACCATGCTTCACGACGCCATGCTCCAGTATTTCCTCAGCTTGAAGCCCGACAGCGCAGAGGTGAAGGAATTCATTGAGACCGTCAAGGGCGATGAGACTGGGGATTTGCTAAAGAACATGGCCTTCACCAAGTCTGGGTCACGCCTGACGTGCCTTCTCCTCGCCCATGGAAACGCCAAAGATCGCAGGGCTATACTGAAAGCCTACAAGGATACTTTCTATCTCATGAGCGGGGATCCCCACGCCCATATGGTCATTCTCGCCGCGTACGATGTTATTGACGATACTGTTATGACATCCAAGGCCATCTTCCCCGAGCTCTTCGGCAAGGACGATAGCCAGAATGTCGAAAACATTCTTAGCCTCGCCAACAACCTATTTTCACGGGTGGTTGCTCTTTATTTGCTGGAAGGTCCCTCGAAGACATTATTCACGACGAGCCATACCGCCGACTTAGAACTGCTGGAGGAGATACATAAGATTCGGGAATCGACGAGCAAGAAGAATGCCGACACTCGACGAACTGAGCTTGTCTCATCTCTGTCTCCATATCTGCTCTCTGCCATCGCGGCGCATTCAACCGAGTTGGTTTCAACATCTTTCGGTACCCAGTTCATCACGGATGTCCTGCTGTCCGCTACAGGGGATAAGTCGGCTGCGTTAGAAGCTGTCGCATCAGCCGCAGGAGGCGATCCCGATGACACCGCATCGGAAGATGTTTACCCACCGCCGCTACCTCATATCTCCCGCACTGCGCACGGAGGCAGGATGTTCAAGTCTCTGATAGCAGGAGGCAGGTTCGACAAGAGCGCAGGAGAGATCAAGCTGATCGATCCTCCACTCCGCTTTGCTGATATATTCTACCCTGTTGCCAAGGATCATATAGTGACCTGGTCTACCGGACCCAGCTCCTTTGTAGTAGTTGGTCTCCTGGAGGCCACAGACTTTTCCTCCAAGGCTGAGCTCTCTGCAGCTCTCCTCGCACAGAAAGCTACCCTAGAGAAGGCGGCCACTGAAGAGACCCCTGAGCAAAAAGAGAAGCGGGAATCCGCTGTCGATACCTCATCTGCGGGCCAGACCAAAGCCAAGAAGTCCAAAGCGAACGCCAAGGCGAAGGGGGATAACAAGGCGTCTGTCGGCAATCGCGGTACTAAGCTGTTGCTGGAGAAGTTGTCTGGCAACCAAATTTGATGCGAGCGTGACGCAAAGCAAGCGCAGTATCAAGGCAAGGCTGTACCTCGTGTCATCGTTGGATCTTTCTTCACGGGGCTCCTGGAATTAAGCTCCATATTGGTTGTCTGATCTGGGCGACGAACTCTCGGTGTCATGGATATGGATCTTCCGGCACAAAGCCGAGCAGCTTTGAGAAGCGAAAGCGACTTGTCCGGAAATATGTGTTCATGGATTGCGCAATGTGCAATATCTTAAAATTCACTTGGAAGTCGGGGTCCTCCTCAATCTGGCGTTACTCGAATTAGCTGGCCAAGGTAGCCTTGGGAATACGATACAATGAAGCCGTATCTCATGCACATCTCAAGTAATGGCACATACTGTGTGAAATCTGATCGTTGATGTCTTCCCATCGTCATCCAAGAGCTTCGTCCATCGGAGAGCGGACCAAGGATTGGCCGAATGTATTTTACGATTAATATCTCGGAGGTTTCTTCCAAGGGTCCTGAATCCTAGTTGGGATCGGGAGCAAGCGCAGTATTCGGTGCTCTCTCGGGCAGCTAAAGGGACAGGAAGCAAGGATTCCGGTAATTATCGTTGAGAATTTGGGACTTTCAACCATCGTTGTGGACAAAGATTCGCCCTTGGTATGACAGCAGCAGTAAATTACCACCGGCAGGTCACGCAAACTGCTTATGGGGGAGCAGCGTGTGGCAACTGAAAGGAACCGCGGGTCGAGGAGGCTCTATCTCCATCCTTCGTTCTCACTCATTGCTTCAACTTCTAGGTCTAGGGGAGATTCAAGCTGTAAACCCCTACAGTACGGCCCGGGGCTTATGGCGTGTTACCCGAAGCCAAGCTCAACCGTGAGGTAAGCCTAGGTGCTGATTCGAGACAGACAACCTCATACTGAGGATGAGCAACGCACTCGGGCGTGTGTCGTCGTAGAAGTACTAGTACTCTAATATATGCCCTCACGCAAGTTTTTACACGAGTGACCTACGGTGCTCTTCTACTTCCAGTTGCACCGCAGGAACTTGTCCACCGTATTCCTTGCCGTGTCATCCGTCCGATGACGATGAGTTTCGAATCCAGTTTGCCGAGGAACCTCCAACGACTGTACCACGCCCAACATTTCCTCGTTTGTTTCCAGGGAATGCACACGGTACAAGGACCAGGCTGAGCGAACTAGACAAAAAATATTGTATTCCTCTGGACTTCTCACCGCGGATAACTCTACGAGTTCTCTCAAAGTTAACCTCAGATTCGTTTCTTGGCCAGGGTAAGCATTGCGCGACACTGGACCACCCTTTTTTTCTTTTCTGGTTCTTATGAACCATCTCTCCCAACCAAGATCCTCTGTACATTCTCCTGCAACACCTACTCTTCTGCTTCGTCGACATCCCGAACAAGCTTCACTGCGCAAACAATCCAGAGAGTGTCTGCCGTGTCTAGTTCTTGTCCAAGTCTGGATCGAAATCACCTCCCTACAAGCTGGATTGCGACATGACGACCGGTCCCAATTCCTCTCCGAGACAGCTCAGCAACAGCTGTTATTCGCCGTACAACTGGTATACTTGCAACTACAGTGGCCAGTCGTATGCCGGATGCTGCGATATCGACCCCTGCAGAGAGGTCGTCGGCTGTCCCGGCATGAACCAGCAGCCCAACGGTCCCCAGCCGACCGAGGCGGCCCCAATCTCCAGTGTTGGCACTTTGGCTACAGTGGCCCCAGCCTCGCCAACAACAAGTCCATCGGCGACTGATGCCAATCGCCAGGATGGACCATGGGGACTCCCAAGTGGTACACTCATTGCGATCCTCGTGGGATCTTGTATCTTTATAATTTTGCTCTCCATCTGGTTGTACATGCAGTGTTGGAGAGGACACCGTGTGAAAGGAAGGACCCGCGAGCAAGCTGCGGCCTCCAGTCCACATCGCACCGCCGACGGTAAGCTGCCCTACTTCCAACGGTCCCCGTCGGGGAATGTGCTAACGATTGCCTGCCTCTCTCCAAAGAACGTTCTCAGAATTTTCACCCTCAATTCACCTCGGACTCAGCTATCCTAGAGAGCCACGTAGTTGGGAGGCCGGGCCATGCGTACAGTGCCGAGATAAGCCCTCTCAGCCCGCTGACCATGAGCCTCCCAGCACCGTGTCCGGAGCTCGACTCCAAGCTGGTCAGCGAACTAGATTCATCCCCGAGAGACACCAGCATCCCTGACCCTGCGTCACTCGGACGAGGCGGTCTCGTCGACGAGGCTGGAGTTGTTACACAGGAGTCGACACACGTCCTGCGAGCGACACTGAACTCGACGCAAAGGGAGCGAGATTCCAATACCTACGCCACCAGCTGGACCAAATTCCACCATGTTCAGCTGTAGCGGTACATGTCGAATAACTATCCTCGAGGCGCAGCAGGGTCCAAGGTGTACGCCCCCCCTTCGCAGCCTTCTTCTACTGACTAGAGAAGGGACGTCGTGTTGCTATCGATCATGAACCCAGGAAGATGAGGAGGAACGAGAAAACCGAGGCGAGCTGTCCCTTGATTTGGAGCCGCTTCCGAACGTGCTTATTCATTTGCTGGAGATTCATGAAGTTCTCTGCCGTTACTCATCACCCGAATAACAGTACGGTTGTGGCGGCAAGGGATATCTCTTTCAACCCTGCGCGCTGGATTGGCGTGGGGGACTCGGTAGACCTTTATCAGAGGTGAAGGTGCTGTCTGTTCCGGGCTGAACTAGGGGAATCAAAGCAAGCATAGTCGATTCAGATAAGCGTAGGGTGCCAGGTCAGGCATTCTGTCTCCTGAACATGGGGGTTACGCGGATGCTCCCTCCAGCCTTCGAAGCTTTGTGAAAGAAACCAAAGCGTCTTTTTTTTATTATAATATCAAACCGTGTTATCAATCTTCTGGGTATTTTAATCTAATGGTTGGGAAAGAACAAAACGGAACCCGACCGTAGTACCCCATCCATCACTCCGCCGCCCTGAACGCCCAATGCCATGCAAATTGCTTAACCCTCTCGGCGCATTGCATCCATACCGGTCATGGTTTTTCTGATCACAAGACCCGAAATCTATGATCATGTCTTCCTCACGACTGCTCCCTCGCGCAAAATCCTGTGTCCTCTACGGGGCCACGCGTGCACCCAGTCTTGGTTTGTCTCCCCAGTTGCCAGGAAGACGGAGAGAACACGTGAGGTCCTCGTACGGCATGTGGGACGAAGAGGAAAGGATAAGGAAAGGAAAGTTATCTTATGCGGCTCCCTCCACTCTTCTCTCCGTCGTAGAGGTTGACTGAGGGTGACTCGTCGCTTCGCTGTCGGAACAAGCTTCACGCGCTCATCAACTTGATCATCTCGTCGAGGAGGTCTTGGAGATCGTCATCGCTGATCTTGTCCGCAAGAGACGGAATCAGCGTCTTGCATTCGTCCGCCGTGTCGCAGCACAGAGAGCCTAATGTGAAGGGGGAAAAGTCAGCACCAACGCAGCCAGCCACCACGGAAAGCCCTTCGCCGCCATATTGAATTGTGTGTAGGGGGGAAACGCCTCCAACCGCATCTTGTTTCCTTCACAAGGGTGTCTACGCAGGCCAAGCCATCTCGTCACATACCAATCTGGGCCCTCTCAAACTTGGTCAGCTCCTGATGCGCACTCAGCAGGCGTTCAACGGCCTCGACGTTCTCCTTCTGGCGGAAGCGAGCGAAGGCATCTAGGTAGTCGAGGGTCTTGCTCAGAATCTCGGTCTCATTGCGGTCTTTGCGATCCTTGCGGCGGCGGTTCATGAGCGCATGTATGACGAGGGACGCTTCGGAGAGGGTCAGGGTCTCGACGTTTTCGAACTCGCCTAGCTTGAGTACCGATCCTGCTTCCTCTTCGCCTGCTGGCGGGGGCTTGGGTCGCGATGTTGGCGCGTGGGGCCGTTCTCGTCGCGTTTGCTGGTCGGCCATCGTGTCAAAGTTGAGTGCGGAAAGAAGCGCGGGGATGTTGAGGCGGGGAGAGGGGGTGGAGGTGAGAGATGGAATGATTCGGACTGGGGTCTCAATCTCAGGTCTCGCGAGGGTGGCTAACCAATGGAGGGAAGAAGAGGGAAACACAAGAAAGGAAAAAGAAGAAGCAGCTAATGACCCAAGACCACCAGCAAAAGCTAAGAGCACCAAGACCCAATGGCGCTGGCTTTGAATGTGGCTGGTGGAAGGACGTTCAAACAACTCCAAGGCGATCTACCAAAAGGCCTCTCTTCGCCTTTCACAAATAGATATATTCCTGAAAATGCACCGCTATAAACGATCTTTGGAGCGTCGGTCGTCGCGTACTAGGTTTTGAGCCGCAGTGCGGGTCTAACCCAAAGCAGCCCCACCACCAAGTCGTTCAAATATCGGTTATACGGATATGACGTACACCCCTCTTTATCAATATCGTTCACACATTTTGACTCGCGGTACCAGCACTACGAGTTCCCCATCGACGAGGACCAAAGACCGGCAGAAGAATGCACATGGTTGGCCCTATCATCCACTATCCAAGAAGGAGACATAATAGAGACGCGGTCTGCAAAATTCGATTCATTGTTCCATATGTAGAGGTATCCACCAATCTACCGACTACTCCAGCCGTGCCGGATCTATGCCATTTGCTCCTCCGGCCGTACCACGTATAGCCGCCTTTGGGGCCCCCCCATGGCCGTCATCCCCAGGTCGTCCTCTTCTGCTGGCATGCATGGAAGGGCTAGATACTTGTCACGGTTGTGCCCCCCCTATCGTGCTGACCATTTCCCTATCACACTGGTCCCCCCCTCTCAAAAGCACGAGAGAGAGAGAGACCAGGCAGAGACGACAGACCAACTATGCCAAATGCAGTCAATCATTGTCTACACTAGCCTCCAAATGCGTAGCCTCGCCCTCCTTGCTTGGGTTTCCTGTTCCACCTCTCTGCTCTCTCTTCCCGTGCGTACAGGGTCCGATGCCCCGGGAGAGACACCCCAGGTCAGTCAAGCTGGTGTAGCCCTCTCCCGCGCCCGAGCGACAAACGCAAATCCCAGACACACCTTCTGCCTGGGTCAACACTGGGCATCTCCGATCCCGTTTCGTATTTTGAGAGAAAGACTCCTGCCCGAGGCTGTTGTTGAATCTATGCATGGGTTCTACAGAGCAGAAAAGACAAAGAGCTGCAGTAGGACTGTGTCAGCTTAACGAGTTCCGGAACTAAAAGAAAGTCCAGCTATCAAAAGGCATATATATATAAGACAAAAGAGAGGGGAAGGGGGGAGGGAGGGGGAGGGGCGGGACTGCTTCTCACATTATTCGTGGCCGCAATGGCAATACTATCTTCGAATGGGTGCCAGCTCATATGTAGAATCTTCTTGTTGAAGTCGATCTGGTCCGCATCCGTTTCTTTCCGCATTCGCTGGCCCTGGCCCCCCGCGGCCGGGCTGCCAGCGCGCGAGCCACCCTTCTTCCCGCCATTGGCCGTAGGACTAGTAGCCGAGTTGATCGGTGTAGGCACCCCGACCTTCTTCGCCTTGAAGGCAGACTTGTCAGCCTGGAGCACAACCTCCACCTCCTTCTCCGGATCGGAAGGATAGATCATAAAGTTGTTGTTATAGCTGCCCGTCATGACGTTCTTGGCATCTCCGGAAAATACGACCTCGAACTTGTCGAAGATGCTGTCATTCTCGTATGTGTCGCAGAGCCTCGGCCGGAGGTGCTCGTGGATGGGGATAGTCTTGATCGGCTGCCTCTCCATGTTCACGTCCCAGATCTTGACCGTCAAATAGTCACGCGAGAGAATGTACCGTCCGTCGTGTGAAAATCGAACATCGGAGATGGATGAGATGATCTCGGAAAAGAAGGATCGCGACGACGGGTCCTCTTCTTGCTCGAACACTATTGATCGACGGGAGGCGGGGTTAGCTATTGCGCAAGATAGACCACAGCGAAAAGGTGGCGGGCTCAAAAGGGACGAATAGGCGGGTATCTATGTATATGTGTATACACGTTTAGATAGAAGACACTGGACGGCAAGAACGTACTCTTCGCGTGCTGGTCGCACAGCGCGCTTTCGCGCATATCGGCGAGCTTGATCGTTCCCTTGGAGCTGGCATACATGAACCAGTTGCAACTCTGGGGGTGGAACTC
>FTLB01841927.1_pt1 | contig 10027 bp, 11 predicted proteins | sample 1658291 | NCBI WGS metagenome assembly FTLB01 (sample SAMEA3914812, study PRJEB12502) | metagenome | biome: forest; material: soil | place: Canada | collected 2011-07-07 | depth 0.1 m
GGAGGACTTTGACTACGAGTACCTCTCTGACACGGGCAACCGTTTCCTCTGGTACTTCGGAAATGGTTGGACGCGAAAGGAGTCCGATCCGACCTCGGACATGACCACATACCTCACCCTGCCAGAGGAGGTGGATCTGAAGTCGCTGCACGAGGGCTGGTGGAATCTACCTTAGATTCATATGTAAACTAGACTGCTAACAATGTCAAAATTTACCGTATTTGTATCTTCCTGTCCTAGTGATAACCGCATAGAGTATCTGGTCTACCATGATCCAAATTTAGTCAAGAGCCTGAGAACCCGTCGTCTCATGTCGCCTTAGAATCCCGGCCGTTACACCATGGCGTGGGGGGTCGCGCAGCCCGATCGCGAGCGGAAGAGCTAGGAGTCGGATATGGCTCCCGACGCACTCGGCAGTCAGGCGATTGCCGGCATCTGCTTGAAAAGTAGTGATCTACGAAGTATCCATTACTGATGCAAGTATACCAGGGGGGTCAATGACGTGCTTGCGCCGAGATCTTGTGCTAAGAGGCCCCGAGGGCATATGCTCTGGCGGTGTTCTAGACGGATGGGGCCCGGTAATATGGAGCTTTGCATGTTAAGGACATAGATGAGTTGCATGGTATCATATATCTTGGAGGACTTGTCGAATTTCATATCGTGCTCTATGGGAACCCAATACTTGCTGCGATATCAACACTGAGCTCGAACGGAATCAAAATGTCCATCAAATCCAAGCTCGACGAGGGCGAGGGCGCTCCTCCTAAGGGGGGCCAGCACGCTGGTATGCTGCGGTGTGAACATATAATAGGAATTGCATACACTGACGGTGTAACTAGTCAGATGGTACCGATCAACCTTTTACAACATCACTGTCCTGGGCTTGTGCAACTTTGCTGCCCCGGGAATCTGGGGGGCAATGAACTCGCTCGGTGCCGGGGGTGCAGAGAAACCGTACCTTGTCAACGCGGCTAATGCTTTGACCTTCTGTCTGATGGTTGTGTCTTGTTATTTTTCTTCAGTTCTCGTGCGCTACATTGGTATCAAAGGCGCACTTATCTTTGGAACGTGAGTGTGGCGGTTCCAGATAGCCCCTAGTTCACTCTACCTTTTCTGCTGCAGCCTGGCCCTTCGTCCCTAATCTGCTCGCTGCGCAAGCACGGCCAGCTATTCAGTATTAACGCCGTCGATAGTCTCGGATATGCTCCCTTTGCGGCCGGTCTGTATACCAACAACCGATACGGTACCGAATGGCTTGTGCTCTTGGGAGCCGCTTTGTGCGGAATATCGGCCGGCGTCTTCTGGATGGCCGAAGCTGCCATTGCGATTGCCTATCCTGAGCCTTGGAATCGAGGCAAGGCGCTGGGATACTGGCTAACCTACCGCCTTGGTGGTCAGATCCTCGGCGGAGCTATCAATCTTGGACTGAACGTCAATGACTCTCAGGCTGGAAAGGTTTCGTACACTGTGTATGAAGTCTTCATCGCCTTGCAGGCAGCCGGTGCTTTCGTCGCCTTGCTCCTGAATCGCCCCCAGCATGTCGAGAGAAGAGACGGGAAGAAGGTGAACCTGTCTATCATCGAGAATCCTTGGTCAGAGATCAGAGCTACGACAAAGCTTTTCTTCAGCAAAAATTTCCTGCTTATTGTCTTCTTCATCGGCCAAGCTGTCTTTTCCGAGGCAGTTTATTTCACATATCTTTCTTGTGAGCTCGCCGCCTCCCCACACTCTCGCCCTCGACGCTAATACAAACATCAGTATGGTTTTCCGTCAGATCTCGTGCCCTTGGATCCTTCCTATCCGGAATTGTTGCAGTAATCTCGGGGAACCTGCTGGGGGTAAGTTACAGCTCTCTGCCCAACCGGTGTACCATCTTATTGACCGCCCTCGTCAGTATTGGCTTGACAGGAACCAGATTCCGCTCAAGATCCGGGCCCGTTCCTCATTCTGGACAATCGTCACTCTCCAAGGCGCCTGGTGGCTCTGGGCTACTGTCGTAGTTTCGAGATACCACGTATCGCAGCCAACCTACGACTGGACCGACCCAGGGTTTGGGGCGGGTTTCGGTGTCTACGTCTTGTTGACCATTGGCTTCCAGATCAACTATCTGTTCCTGTAAGTGTCCACGCAAACAGCCCTGTATCACACCACCACTTTCCTCTAATTCCGAATCTATTTTAGCTATTTCATCATTCACAATCTCGCGCAGGACGAACCGGAGATAATTCGGTACGCCGCGCTCCTGCGAGGAACCGAGTCTGCTTGGCAGGCCATAAGCTACGGCCTCGCATCCGTTCAGATATTTGCCGAGATTGGAGGAGTGTATATGAACTTTGGTCTCTGGGCAGTTTCCATTCTCCCGGCCTGGCTCGTAATCCGCCACTTTGGGGCAGGCCAAGATGGCACTGGGTCAGAGAGCCAGCCCGAGTCGGAGCTTGGCGCAACCGAACCGGTTGAGGTTGGGAGGACCGCCGAGTAAGCATGTCCATGGAATTAACATCTAGTGCATGCCCAGTGGGATGCACCGCACGCCATAGTGGAGATGACAGGTCCGGGAGAAATTACTCTCCTCGCTGTCTCTTGACTGAACTGCGAAACAGGCGGCTATGGAGGGGGTATTGTTCCTTAGCTAGTGGAAGTGGAACGGACACTAGTAAATGGAACCAAAACGTTGCATTAGATCGTTCTATTCTCTTTTGAATTAGCGGTGTTTATATAGTAGATTGACATGGTGTTAGTTGTGTTGAGTTTGTGGAGGAGACAAGCATCTCGCCTTGGGAAAGCCCCTGAGCTCGTCAAAACAAAGGCTATATCGCTCTCTGAATCGGAAACTCTCTTTACCTTCAAATAAATAAAGATGAGGACGAATAGCTACGAGTTGCTAACGAGAGAGAAATGATAGATGATGGCCGAAAACACCAACTTCGCCCAGCATTGCGTTTCTTTATTGAACTCTGGCGATTTGGAGCTCGGTTGGTCTTGGAGCCACGCTCCACCATGTTAAACATCTCCCCAAACAAGAACCCGCCCTTTGAGAAACTCTCCTTCTCGTACACACTATTTCTCATTGAATCGCACACTTTTACGAAGGATCTTCGGAAGGATCTTCGAATGCTATGCATCTCCGTATCGCCTCGGGGCCTGCTGCAGTGCCTAGACTCCGCTCCCCGCTTGGATTACTGGCTTTTGCAATTGTGGCATCTGGGCCAGAATCACGCAATCACCAACGTCCGGGGCTCACTCGGCGCCAAGACTCGCACCGGCGCGGCAGCGGTCCGCTAATCGGAGAATATGTCTTGACGGCCGGGAATATGTTTAGAAAATGACTTTCCTATTGTATACAGCCAACCAGGAGCAACCAGTAGTAGATGTGCATATCGCAAACGACCATCCCATAGGATAGATACAATGGCGTCAACCGCAAATGGCTCAGGTCACAGGACCAAGAAGAAGCTCGTACTCAATGCCTTCGTCGAGATGTGTAAGTTACTTGAGTACGAGAAGAGTTTATAAAGAAACCAGCTAACAGATTCCTCTGTAGGCAGTGGCCACCAGTCGCCGGGACTGTGGAGGCACCCGGACGATGAATCCTGGAAGATCAATGAGATTGGGCACTGGGTTGACCTAGCAAAGCTGCTGGAGGATGCCAATTTTCATGGCATCTTCATTGCCGATGTACTGGGTATGGTTTTGACTCAGATACCGAGAGGGACGAAAGAGTAGGTTGTGCTAACGGACGAGGCCAATATCTAGGAGGATACGATGTGTACAAGAAGTCACTGGACCCTGCGATCATTTCCGGAGCCCAATGGCCTGTTCTTGAGCCGCTGTCTATAGTATCAGCCATGGCGGCTGCCACCAAAAGCATTGGATTTGGGGTGACGATTTCGACCACCTACGAGCAGCCATACCACCTGGCCAGGCGACTTTCTACCGTCGACCATTTCACCAAAGGACGGTACATATGTACCAGAAATCTCAACTCCAGCAAGGCCGGGCTAACTTTGGGAAACAGGCTTGGATGGAATGTGAGATTCACGGTCCAAAATTTTGAAGTCGGGACAAGAGCTGATTATTCGGTAGATTGTAACTGGGTATCTTGACTCGGCGGCGCGAAACCTAGGGAGAACGGCACAACCAGACGTATGTACCCAATTTCTTTGGTGTCTCTGATGTATTTATCTGCACGACAAAGATGTCTAATGGGCGACCTCTAGCACGACGATCGATACGCACAGGCCGAAGAGTACATCGAGGTCATGTACAAATTGTTCCAATCATCTTGGCGCGACGATGCTGTGCAGCTCGACCGCAAGAGGGGCATCTTTAGCTCCCCGGACCTGGTCCGCCGTATCAACCACGATGGCAAGTTCTTCAGCGTCCCCGGACCACACATCGTGCACCCCAGCCCGCAGCGGACACCGCTCCTCTTGCAGGCTGGGACGTCCAAGTCGGGCAAGTTGTTTGCGGCGCAACACGCCGAGGCCATCTTCGTGTCGGCGCACGCAGCTGCCGTATGTGCCAAGAGCATCGCCGAGATTCGGCAGACTGCCAAGGACAAGTTCGGAAGAGACCCGAGCAACATCAAGGCTCTGGCGCTGGTTACGCCAATCCTAGGTAGGACAGAGGAAGAGGCGCAGGCGAAGCTCAAGGATTATCGGCAATACGCTTCGCTCGAAGGCGCATTAGCGCTCTTCGGAGGCTGGACGGGCATCGATCTCAGTCAGTACGGAGATGACGAGGAACTACGACAGGTAGAGAGCAATGCCGTGAGGTAAGAGGCTGATTGTAGTATATGTGTACATATTTACGGTGTCAAACGGCTTGAAGCTAACACTGGTTTTCAGGTCGACTGTTGAAGGCTATGCGCGCTTCTCTCCCAAGGGCTCCAAGTGGACGAAGCACACGGTAGCAGAACACGTCAGCATCGGCGGCAACGGGCCCATCATCGTAGGTACTGCCGCTCAGGTAGCAGACGGACTCGAAGCGTGGGTCGAGGAGGCCGACATCGATGGGTTCAACTTTGCGTATGCCTTGTTTCCCCAGACGTTCAAAGACATCATCGATCTTCTCCTTCCGGAGCTGCGCAAGAGAGGTCTGTTCTGGGACGATTATTCCGTCCCCGGTGGCACGTACCGCGAGAACTTTTACGGGAAGGTGGGCCAAAGATACCCGTTAGACGAACATGTCGCGGATTCCTACAGGTGGAAGGCTGGTGTACCTGCGAACGATCATATCATCCCGGAGAGAGCGCCGGCCAACGAAGATCGTGGGACCAAGAGGCAGAGGCTGCACTAACATACCGGACCTCTCTACTCGGAATAGAAGTACGAATACAATTGTATCGAAACGTACTCATTCAAGGAAATCGCCAAGGGGGCTGTAACATTTTAATAAAATGTAGCCTTAGCATCGGCTGAGATAGATACCTATACAAGTCCTCGTGCAAGAGTGGCTACGTGGCTTGGATGATATATTTTTCTTCTTTTCTTGTATACCATCAAGTTGTCAATAGATTCAAGCATTGTCAACTTCGAAGTCATGTGATAAAAAAAGGGATATCTGGTAAAGAGTCTCATTTCTTGACAATAGCAACAAGAGTAAATAAGCCCGTATAGAGAACGAATTATTGTATATAAAGATGCCATAATTAACGTCTGGTTCTACGTGTATGCACTGAAGCAATGACCCGAAACTGGCTCATTAGTAGGTGGAATCTCGTAAGCTCATGAGGATGCCACACTCCATCATCCGCCTCGAGGACCGGCCGCGTTGCGTCCACACGGACGAGCCGTTAGCTCAACTGCAAGGAGGTATTCTCTCCACGATATCCTATTAAGTTCCTTATGACCGCGGTACCAAATAGTAAGACCCTTATCCCTATTATCCTTTATCAAGCGAGTGTCCACAGGTCCTTAGCAGTGCCGAGGAGCCACCACGAGCCGAATGCAATATCACATGTCCATGCTCTTCCGCGCACTGTGTGTACTAGCACTTGAGCTCCGGAAGAGAAGTTGAGACGCGTCTTGCAAATGGTCTCATGGCTGAGGCTCCGTGGCAGGATTGTAAATAACGCTTAGGTTGTTTGGAGTGCTGGTCATCGGAGTGACTGTCATGGTCGAGACTCGTTTCTGCTGAAAGATCTGAGGCTTATGCCTTGCGGCTCGGTCTCGTCGGTCAAGTATCGTAGCGATGATAGATATAACGCTTGACAAAACACGCTCGCCACTACATTATGTTAGCCTCCGCTGGCGTGCGGCTTCTATGTTGGAAATTCAGTGGACCTTACATGAGCACTATACTGAGTTTCCATAGCACTCCATCTTCGACAGTCTGAGAGTCGCTATTGGTGATTGTGGGAATGCCGATAGCAGCGAGAATCAACACGACTCCATCGAGCGAGCATACAATGGGAGCCATGAACTGTGGTCGGTACCAGAGCAGAGCGAATGCTGTGATATCTGTGACGATTGCTAGAACCGCCTAAGCAAGGGAGGTCAGACTGGCCGCTCATAGCACTGGGACGTTTGTTATGGAAGGAAATCACATACTGCCGCGAATACAACGGCGTAGACCTTGTCCAGTTGGCTTGAACCCGGCCCGTGGGCGATGTAGCCAGCCAAGCCAAGCACTGCGGCTCCGGTAAGGAAGAAGAGGCAGCGTGCAATGACTTGCAACCAAGTATACTTTCCACGGCTCGCCGTCCTCTTCTCAAAACTCTCGTCATTTACCGCTCTTGAGACGGGGCCAGCCGGTTCCCTTCTCTCGTTCTGGGCTGTTGAGGCCAGGGGCATATCCGATCGCGACATCTTGAAGTTATCCCTGGTATTCAGGAGCGAAGTTCTACCATAGAGGCGCGAGGTTACGGGAGAAAAGGCGACAACCGCTCTGAAGACAGGGAGAGCAGCCGTTTTGTTCGTTATCCATCACCAGCATAGGCTCTTTCCTGAGCGTGTAATGCCGATTATCGCTGCATCTTAGCCCGGTCCGTGCTGATGGCCTGCTGGGCCACATAGAGCCTAACATCCAGGAAAAGAAGCATGTTGGTACAACCAAAACTCCTACCTAGCCTTGGCAATAGCCAGACACGTGTGTTGCGTAGAGATAAGAGACTGGGCGTAGCATCACACCATGAGGTTTCGGCTGGTCAGCAGCGCCGTCTAATGCCATTTTCAGGCATCCGGGCTTGCGGCTGGAGGCTCAGCGGCAAGGCATTGCATGAGTGAACGCCGTGCCCCCAACAGTTTCGTGTATGATCTTCATAGGACATCCCAGCTCCCGGGTGGAGAGCTGAAATAGCCGTCTGACGAGACATGCCCACGAGTATGACGACTAATCGCTAACAAGCGCAGCCTTATCCTAGTTCCTGCTTCCCTCCAGGGCGTTTATAACCCCGAACGTCTTGATATTCCCGATGGTGGGTTCGATGATCTGCAGGTCGCGTCCGGTCTACATGGATCGCGCTATGCTAAGCGCCAGTCGGGTGGCTGATGCCTGATTGTAAATCGTCCCTCGCATCGTTCTTCTCATGGGGACATCTTTCGATTCCCCCCAGTCTGTCTGACCTGTCTCACGCTCAATGCCAGAGGCAAGGCCTCACTAGCCTCCTTAACCTGCAAGACGATACCGAAATGGTCCTTCACCCGATCGCAACCAAAACCATAGAGCTTAGTCGGCTGCTATGAGTTCAGTTCAGACAATGAGGGTTGAAAGGCTGACTTGGAAACAAGTAGTAAGAACTTGGCCCACATGTTGCCGGTTCGCTCTCATTAAAACTCCGGAGCGGAGGTAGACAGCTCGGATTGTGGACCCACTCTGTTCGGATCTCACAGTTGGAGCTTCGTTAGCGATGGAGCTTTTTCCACCTCGAGAAATCAGCTTCATCCAGCCGTAGAGAGCTTGAATCCGGCCACCAGAGCCGATTGCATGGCCACCATGTCGCGAATTCCCACGCGAGAGCTCGAGAGATACCTGCTGCATGGGAATATTGGGCGACACGGCTGTGTTCGACGACTACAGAAGTCTACTCTACTCGCCGGCGTGAACCCAAGCGGCAGGCTATTCATCACCAGATCCCAACACACAGGCCCTGACACACTCAGCAAACCGGACCTGCGCCCCGCTGCCCAGCTGAACCAGTCGATTCCCAAGCCCAGCGCGAATGCTCCCTTCCGAAAGCAGCTCCGAGACGAGGCCAAGGCATTCAAAGCATCCGGCAAGAAGAAGAAGAAAAATGTCGACAACCAGACGGTTCCCGGATGGGAACTCACAGTCGGCATCGAGATACACGCCCAGCTCAACACGCGCCGCAAGCTCTTCTCTCCGGCCGCGACGTCCTTCAATGACAGCCCCAACAGCCACGTCGCGCTCTTCGACCTCGCCTTGCCCGGCTCCCAGCCCGTCTTCCAGCCCGAGACCCTGATCCCCGCGCTGCGAGCCGCCCTGGCTCTCAACTGCGACGTCCAGCGCGTCAGCCGATTCGACCGGAAGCACTATTTCCACTGGGACCAACCTTCTGGGTACCAGATCACTCAGTACTACGAGCCATTCGCGCGAGACGGGTACATAACGCTGCACGCGAGAGACGGCATCGCGGCGCAAGATGGAGAGGGCATCCGGGTGGGGATCAAGCAGGTGCAGATGGAGCAGGATACGGCCAAGACGACCGCGCAGCCGGGCGGCATGCACTGGTTGGACTTCAACCGAGTCGGCGTCCCGCTGATTGAGATCATCACGCTCCCGGAGATCCACCACCCGGCTACTGCCGCGGCCTTGGTCCGCAAGATCCAGCTGCTGCTCAAGGCGGTGGATGCCTGCGTCTTCGGCATGGAGACGGGTGGCTTGCGAGCGGATGTGAACGTGTCTGTGCGGAGAGCCGATGATCCGTCGGGTGTTCTGGGAACACGTACCGAGATCAAGAATCTGAGCAGCTTCAAGGCCGTGGAGGATGCCATCATCGCCGAGCGCGACCGCCAGATTGCTCTCCTGGAGGACGGAGGCGTTGTGCTGGGCGAGACGCGCGGGTGGTCGCTGGGCAGCACCGAGACACGGCGCCTGCGCGGCAAGGAAGGCGAGGTAGACTACCGTTACATGCCGGACCCAGATCTGGGACCCGTCATCATAGATGAGGCTCTCGTCAACCACCTCAAGGAAACCATGGGCGTGCTCCCCGACACGGAGGCGGAAGATCTCATGAAGAGGTACGGCCTGAGCTCCAAAGACGCTCTCGCGCTCATGCAGCTCGACAATGGAGCCCGGATCGAGTACTTTTACAAAGTGTTGACCGAGCTCAACACCCTCCTGGGGAAGCAAGGTGCCGAGCAGCTCACGAGCCACGCAGCAGCAGGTTCCATCGAATTGCTCGCCGCCAACTGGTGTTTACATGAGCTCGGCAAACTTACCGAGGTTCCGAGCGACCTGGAAATGACGCCGGATGGGGAATGCCGCGTCCCCTCCATCCAGCTTGCGGAGATACTCTTCCATCTGCACCAACGGCGTATAACGGCTAGGATCGCCAAGGAGATCCTGTGGGTCGTGTACCGCGCAGACCTGGGCGACCGCAGCGTGACCGAGTTCATCGACCAGGAGGCCCTGTGGTTCCAAGAGCTCTCCGACGAGGAGTATACAGAGATAGCCGATGGGATCATCGAGCAGGAGGAAAAAGTGCTCAACGAATTCCGCCAGTTCAAGGAGGGAAAGAAAGCCATGTATCCGCAGGGAAAGCTCATGTTCCTCGTGGGCAAGATGATGCGATCGGGTTCCGAGGAGAAGATGGACCCAAAATCTGCCGAGAGGGTCATGCGACAACGCCTAGAAGAGATGCTGTAAAATATGTGAGACAGGGTGTAAGATCAGCAGCACATTTAGTACGATTCATCCCGGTTCCGCGAAAGCTATCGAATTCTCTGATATAACTATTCTCTTGGCTAGTATAGAGTATCGTAGCTGTAACATAGAAACCCACGTTGGATGTGCATGACATCGCGGATAGGCATCGACACCGTTTCTCCTAGCTCCAGGTGCAATC
>FTLB01026206.1_pt1 | contig 10017 bp, 6 predicted proteins | sample 1658291 | NCBI WGS metagenome assembly FTLB01 (sample SAMEA3914812, study PRJEB12502) | metagenome | biome: forest; material: soil | place: Canada | collected 2011-07-07 | depth 0.1 m
GTACTGTAGTAAAGGATACTACAAGGCTAAGAGCATCTAACCTATACGCCTTGCTCTCGTGAGTACCTAGGTCTCTTGCTCCCCCGTATCTGAAATCATCGTTCATGAGGGGGAAGAAAATAAATAAATAAATAAGTAAATAAATAAATGCACGCAGATAACGCGATTCTTTCTGACTCGGGGTTCAATTGGCGCTGTCCGGTCGTCCTATCTCCCTATTTAGACACATACACAGCATACAGCATGAGTTTCCCAGGCTTCTGAGACCTGCTTACTGTACCTACCTACTCTACAGAGGTAGGCTTAGGCACCTACTGTGCTACTGTGGCCGTCTCACTTTTCTTCTCCCGATACCAGTGTCCAGACCGGAGAAGTGCGATATCGCAAGGCGCACGCTCTGTCTGTTATCTAAGACCTTCGCTGAAACTGCATAGGTACCTATGCGGCGTCTTCGACTCATCGTCGTCTCTCGCCCGCGGCACGCGACGTACCCTATGACCTCTCTGGTTGGCCGAAAACAAAGGTAGAATTACGGAAATGATGGAAAGGCAATAGAAGGCTAGGGGTAGCGTAGCAGAAAAATGCAGCGTGGGAATCTTTACGAGTTATTTGTGTGGCTACCTACGCAGTCGAATCTGAAGCTTCCACCGCCGATTTTTTTATTTTTTTACCACTCACGATGGAGGCTCGAGTCTCTAGCCCAGCCAGTCAGGTTCGTCAACTTTAAAACTCCCAATGACTCTGGCAAATACGATACTACACTCCATTCGACGACGGCACCGGTATAACCTTGGAGTGATTATCTGATTTTGATTACTTTTTTCCTGGGCTCAATAGACTCGATCGGCTTGCTCGTACGCGTTAAAGAGTAAGCCAATGACTGTGGCTGGGGTATTAGAAGGGCTTAGTTCAGCAGGTTGGAGTCGGCTCTCTGCGACTTCACCAACAAGCAGGCGGGAACTTGCTATACAATACAGCTGTACAGTATATTCAGTAACATACCAATGCCTGCGCAGAACTGAGTAGCTTCATATGTACCTCCGTGCTATGGTCAGCCAAAAGCTTCCATTCAGTCCTCGTGGTTTTGCCGCCAGAGCAACACGGATACGATACCTATTTGTCTGATTCACCTCCCAAGTCAGTTACCAGGTCCCATGTATACGGACATAACAGCGAGGAAGTGTATTTCATCCCACTAGGAAGTGGCCTCTGGTACGAATATTCTAGATCACATCCATGATGCTGTACCTCGTGTACCTACTTTGCTACTGTAAGGTAGTCGTTGAACTTGCTCCCTTATTACCTACCCCTTGGTCATTAAAGTGGGCCTCGTTCAAATGGACGGTGACGCCAATGACCGCGAACCAGGTTCACGTCCGCCATTTGAAGCAAGTTTTCCTCTTTGCTAATAGTTACTACTGTTTATTCCTAGCACTGCTATCTAAGCTACGGCAACCCACAAGGTCCTTTGAAAACTCTCGTAAAGCTCCTGTATCCCACCAATCTCTACGCAAAGACGTAAAAGTTCCTGATAGAGTTTCGAACGGCCTTGCTTTTACACACGTGGGTAGTCGGTTGAGAGCAGAGTGCCCGGCCTTTTTGTGAGCTTGCCAAGTCGGATACAAGTCCCGCTATTTGATTCGTCATGGCAAGTCTGCGCGACCAGCCAAGCGCCGCATCGCTTGCGTCTGGGGGAGAGAGGGATGATGCCGCCAGCGGGGGCTTCAAACGCATCCTGAACTTCCGAGATGTCGGCGAGACAGTCAATGCCTTTCTGGGCAAGAAGTAGGCCCTCTACTCCCCTGTCTTCGTCCCTCCCGGCGCGACTCCGCGTTGCGCCGTGGTGTTCCCCGCGAGTATTCTGACTGATTCTCGGCGGCAGGGTCGTGAAAGAAGGGCTTTTGTTCCGCTCCGCCCGCCTGGACGACGCGACGGCCGCGGACCGCCGCCGGCTCCAGGACGAATACCACATCCGCACCGTCATAGACCTGCGCACCAAGACCGAGCACATCAACGCCGCCAAGAAGCACGAGCGCGGGCTCCCAGCGGCCGCGGCGCAGGGGGGCCCCGCGGCGCTCGCCAAATCGAACGACGCGTTCGCCCAGCCGCTCAAGATACCGGGGCTGCATTACCGGGAGATCAAGATCACCGGCCGACCGTTTGAGAAGTTCCTGCTCAGCCAGCTTTCCTGGTGGAGCTTCCTGTGCGTCGTTGGCCCTCCCCCCCATGAAGCGAGCGTCCCTGAGGACACAGGCTTGAGCTAACCTGCCCTGTGGTTAGAAAATTTCTCAGTCTATTCCTGACGGGCTATCGCATGGAGGCCATCTCGATCCTGGGCCGGGAGGTCATGCTGCCAAGGGGCCTGACGGGACTGGGGACGGATACCCTAGACCAGTCGAAGCAGGAGGTCAACGAGGTTCGTTTCTTCCTTCCACCCGAAACAGGAACTGCTGCCCGGTGTAGCAACCGCGGGCTACGACTATTGTGGCTGACGCATAGGCGAAGGCGCTGTCTGTTTTTATCGACTCCGGCGCACTGCCCGTCGTGGTCCACTGCACGCAGGGCAAGGACCGGACGGGGCTGGTTATCCAGCTTGTCTTGATGATTCTGGGGGTTCCCCTAAAGGCCATCGACTACGACTACCATTTGTCGGACGAGGCGCTCCGCGAGGAAAAGGAGTCGAGGCTGGCCGAGATTCGGGAGATCGGCCTAACGGACGAGTTTGGCGGCACTGTGGACGGTCTTGTGGACAAGACAGCAGCGCATCTGGACGCCAAGTACGGGGGCCTCACGGACTACTTGGACACGATAGGATTTGACGACGACAAGAGACGGAAGATGGTAGAACTCTTGGCCTACTAAACATCATGGAAACATCATGTGGCTAAACTTATGTGCTCTCTATCTCTCTATTGCTCGCCCGCTCTCTCTCGCTCTCCCCTCGCCCTCTACCGGTATTTTGTTCGTAGCCGAGCCGGGCCCAGTTCTCTGCGGATCTCGTCCAATTGCTCCATGCCATTCTTCCAGTTGCCCTTCTTCACCTGCCTCTTGCCATGCATGGTGTACCCACCGAGGAACTCGTCCAGGATGTTGTCAAAGTTGGCAGGCGTCGGTCCTTGGACACTGGAGGCGGTGGACACGGCAGAGACGGATCCCATATCGTCCATATCCTCGTTGTATGCCTCTTCCAGCACCTCGAACCGGGAGTCCAGTATGCCCATCTGCTCGGTGCGCACGAGAGCGGACGAGGACATGGAGTAGCTGGACGGGTTCGTCAATGCGCCCTTCCTCTTCTTCTTTCGGCCGCCGTTGGTGGTTGTTGTGAATATCGAGGACTCGACCTCCGACGCAGCCGGCGCCGCTGCCGTCTTCTTCGCTCCCTTCTGTTCGCTCTTGAACTTGTTGAAATTCTCCATCCAGTCTTGCGACGGGCCCTCGTCCGGCTGCTTGCTTGTGTCCACCAGCTCGGGCACCTGCTCCTCCCGGTACTCCCGGGCCGGCTTCGCTGTGTCATCCGACTCCCACCCTTCGTCGTCTTCGTACTCGGGATACGAGTCGTCGAACTCATCCGCGCCGAGCTCCCGCGAATCCTTGGCCAGCTCTTGGAACAGATCGTCGTCTTCCTCGTCCACGTATGCATCGTCGTCCAGCGCCTCCAGCACCTCCCGTAGCCTCGGGTCCATGTCCGGCTGGAACCCCGCGATCGCGTCCGGCACGTTCTGCTGCGCCTGGTAGGTGACGTGCTGCAGGTTCTTGGACGGCAGTATGCTCTCGTCCAGGAGGTCGGCCGACTGGTTCTCCAGGTTCAGCTGCCTCAGCGCATCATCCAGCGACTGCTTTTGCTTGCCCTTGCCCTGGTTGATCAGGGGCTTGGCTTCCACGAACACCGCCTCGCCTTCGCCCTGCCCCAGGTCCCGGAGATGCTGCATGTAGTCGTACTCGGTGTCGTCGAAGTAGACGCCGTACTCGGCGGCCTCGCCCTCGTTCTCGCGGATGCTCAGGGCGTCGGAGCCCAGCTGGGAGGCCAGGTCGCTGACCGTGCTGCCCTTGGTGGCGTTGGGGAGCTGGGTCGGGTTGAGCACCATCGACGGCGCCGACTCATCGTGGATGAGGGGGTCATTCTGCGGGCGGTGGACGAGGGTGAAGTGCGTCGCCGATTTCTTGTCTCTGGAAGCGCGGGCTGCGTTAGGGAAGGTCTACTGACCATGACCATCTTGGGTTGTATGACTGATTCACTCACATCCATTGGCGCCGCGGCATCTTGATCTGAGTTTAGAGGTTGCCACCTCTTCTATCTGTGGTGATCGAAAATCGAGGAGGAAGAAAGAACAGATTTGTAACACGCAAAAAATTTAAGAGTCTTGGCTCTCGTCCGACACGACTTGCAAGATTGGCGACGACGGGCTTGCGGTGAAATCTACTGTCGCAGGCTCGTGGATGGGAGGCGCACAGTAGAATAAAAATTTTGGTGGGGTAAGGCGTTTATCGCTCTTATCGGGAGGAATTAAATTCAGTTCCCTCCATCGCGTCAGTGGGTCTTGAAAATTTGGGTCACTTAGTACATCTCTTCCGCCACCTACGACCATAATAACTCGATAGAATTTCTAGCCTGCAGCGCTGAGGAGCAAGTTGGTATTATGCATAAATTCTCCTTTTATTTGCTCGGGAATAAAAAAGGTCCAGACTGGGATTGCAAGCATCCTATGTAGTCGGGAATATTTCATTAATTTTGCCATCTAGCTCTTGTCACAGCCTTGGCTACCAACATACCCCCCATTTTGCAGGTTACGATGTCTGTAAGCTGCCCAATGTCGTTATCGACAGCGAATTTTGGTGATATCCAGGGCAATATTTAGACATTTGAATCTATGGAGTACTAGAGAGACCGTCGCTCTGTCTACGCCTCTACACTTACCGGGCGAAGCCTGCTCTTGCGGACCACGAACGAGGTTGGTCATGTAAGCAGAGGCTATCGGGGCTGGGAATAGCGCTGGGGGTGTGTACAGAGTAATTATGGAATGCTGGGTTACTTTATTAGTTGACTGATTCTGACGGGGCTCCCCGCTATTGCAACTTTTTGCCCCTCCATAAAAAGATTCAGCACGAGAGAGAAGAAAGTCAAAGAAGTTTTCCGTCGACCGACGCTATACTTCGTAGCACGACACGATACGCAGCAGCCACGCCTGCATCTCACTGTAACCGGCATCGCAGATCTGACGCACGAGAAATCCAACTTTGGGATCAATAGCAGAGTCGTTCAGCTGCACAACAGGGTCGTTGTACCCTCTTTGAAATACAGATATCGATCGAACCGACCCCGCCCCCTCCTTACGTCAAGATGCCTCTCGCCAAGTCCAAGACGGCCGTCGGCCTCGGCAACTCGCTGATGAATGATCGATTCGGCAAAGGCAAAGGCTCAGACAGAAAGCGAGCTTCTGCCGTGACGCGTGTGAACCATACGACCGGCGAGGAGTACATCGTCAACGAGCGGGCCGACGCGGCATGGGTCAAGATGCGCTCCGTGACGGAGCAGGGCGCGCTGGACGAGTTCCTGGCCACTGCCGAACTGGCCGGCACGGATTTCACGGCGGAGAAGCTGAACAATGTCAAAATCATACACACGGACCAGAGGAACCCGTACCTGCTCTCGGCCGCGGAGGAGCGAAGCGTGATGGGCAAGCAAAAGGAACACCGCGGACGCCTGACCGTGCCGAGGCGGCCGCACTGGGATGCCTCGACCACCCCCGACGAGCTGGACCGGCTGGAGAGGGAGAGTTTCTTGAACTGGCGACGAGGGCTTGCCGAGCTCCAGGAGAACCATGATCTGCTGATGACGCCTTTCGAGCGAAACCTCGAGGTCTGGCGCCAGCTGTGGCGTGTCATCGAGCGATCCGACGTCGTCATCCAGATTGTCGACGCCCGGAATCCCCTCATGTTTCGCTCCGAGGATCTGGGGAACTATGTCAAGGCTGTCGACCCCAAGAAGCAGAACCTGCTCCTCGTCAACAAAGCCGATATGATGACAGAGCGCCAGCGAAAACTGTGGGCGGAGTATTTCAAAAAGGAAGGCATCGCCTACAAGTTTTTCTCTGCCCATCTTGCCAAGGAGTACAACGAGTCTCGCGAACTGGAAGGAGAGGATGAGGAGTCAGACGAGGAGGAGGAAGAGGCTACAGAGGGGGGCGCATCTCTCGATCCCTCGGCAGAAGAAGATGAGGAAGAAGAGGAAGAGGAAACGTCCGAAGAGGAAGATGACGAAGACGAAGACGATGATGAGGACGAGGACGAGGACGAAGATGCGGACACCAGGATCCTCACAGTGGATGAGCTGGAAGGCATATTTTTAAAATACGCCCCGAAAGGAAAAGGTACGTTCTTGGCAGCCACCGCGCGGCTCATTCGCATCTCCTAACCGTGTATAGGTTCCGATCACAAGCTACAAGTCGGCTTGGTCGGTTATCCCAACGTCGGAAAATCTTCGACTATCAACGCGCTCATTGGCGCCAAAAAGGTCTCGGTCTCTTCCACGCCAGGAAAGACCAAGCATTTCCAAACCATCCATCTCAGTGAGAAGGTGGTTTTGTGTGATTGTCCCGGTCTGGTGTTTCCAAACTTTGCCAACACCAAGGCTGAGCTTGTGTGCAATGGCGTCTTGCCCATCGATCAGCTACGAGAGTTCACAGGCCCCGCAGCGCTCGTGGCTGCGAGAATCCCCAAGCCCTTCCTCGAGGCTGTCTACGGCATCCAGATTCGGACCAGGCCGATCGAGGAGGGTGGTACCGGAATTCCCTCTGCCGAAGAGCTTCTGTCAGCGTATGCCCGCCACAGAGGTTTCATGACCTCGGGATTGGGCCAACCTGATCAGTCACGAGCCGCGAGATACGTATTGAAGGACTACGTGAACGGCAAGTTGTTGTACTGCGAGCCTCCGCCAGGAGAGGATGTTGATGCAAAGACCTTCAACCGCGAGCTCTACGATCTGGCACATCTCCCCCCCAAGAGGCGACTGGCTCTGGCCGCCGCGATGGAGGCCATGGATGTAGAAGACGACGAGGAGCCGTCCCTGGACTCGGATATGATCCCGCTTCCGCAAGGCTCCAAGTCCAAGAACCTCGACAAAGCTTTCTTCAAAGCCAACCCGGGGAATGCCGGCCACCTGAGCAGGCCTTTCAACTACAAGTACACCGAGCAAGGAAAGGCCCAAGGATCCGAGAAGCAGTTGAGCGGTCGCAAGATGCGGACCATGGTTGCCCTAGAGACTGGTATCGATCCAAAAGACGTCCAGGTCATGAGTGGGAAGAAGCACTTCAAGGGGGGCCAAAAGACCAGGGGAAAGCGACGGCCCAGGAATGCGGACGACGATTGAGCGGAGGTATCGCGGAGCTGATAGAAAGTTGGACCGAGATACGTGTAGATAGCATTGCGAGACCAGTGCGCAATGTAATGTCGGGACTGGGACTCTCATGGTCCGTTCCCCGTCGGGTACGCACAAAAGTATAGGTAGTCAGGGATTTGAGGCTCGAATAACATTTACTCGGTTGAACGATACCAACGCTCTTGGCCATACTAAAGAGGAAATATGAGTGTCTTCTTAGAGTAGTGTAATGGTGCATAATCTTCTCGTTGACTGTCAGAACCCGTCGAGCGTTTAGACCTATACGTGTGGTGAAGCGTCCAGCCACAAGCAGCACGAACAGGTCCATGGACTAGAACGCCCTGAGGATGGGTGGACTCTGCTGGGATAAGTTTTGCTGTTTCTCCTGTCTGAGAGCTTCAAGTCCAATATTGACCCATACAGAAAGAAAAGAGTCACCGCACATATAAAGAGCATGGTCAGATTCAGAGTAGCTTGAATATATCGCTGCTTTCATTTTCCCTGTCCTGAGAGACTTGGATGGTTCAATAGAGAGAGAAGACAAGTTCCTTGCGTCAGATACCGTAGCTCATGTTGATTGATACAAGGCCACGAGCGTTCCAGCTTCCTGATAGTTATATCTGTTTGTCGTCCTCGTATGGAGCTTACTCATGTGTTGCGGACGGGCCTATACCCTCGAGACACAGACGAGAAATTCAACTACTTGAGGTCGACAAATGGTGAGTCGACTTGGAGTTTTACTCTTGCCCAAAGCGGCAGCCTCTTATATGCATCGTCGTGTTTGCATAATTTTATGAATTTGATATTTTCCAACTTGCTGTTACATAAATATACACGGCAAACTTGGACCTGGCTTCTTGTGTTGACGCTGAGTGCATGTATCAGATCAGATATCTCACACTGATCTCATATCTGCGCCTTATCACGAAGAGAGAAAATAAGGTAGCTTAGTGAGAAGTAACACTGATAAGGAAGAGACAGTTAGCTACAAGATGCGTGCTCATGAGTTTTGTCTCTGCCACGATCAAGCTAGATTAGATCGGAACACTGCGGAACTATAGTAACAATGGCCGGGCGGCGTGAATGTTGTTACTGGAAAATTGCATTAACTTTATCACCAGCGAAATAATTTTACGCGGCAATTGTTGACATTGCCATGGCTTTGTCCAACGCTTATATACTCTCTTGACTCTATCACTTCGAGTGACGTCCGCAGAGAATTGGTGGTTCCACCTGCAGAGTGGCAGTTCGATGGATTGTTTCAGCGAATACGTCAGCTGTGGACCAATGTAGCAACCCCATCTCTCAACTGCCGGACGATGGACCCCGGCAAGCTCAGCGAGTCCAGCTTCTGGAATCACCCAAGCAGCCAAGCTGTCGCGCCGGCAGGGTTTAAAAATAGCAAGGTTGGAGGTTGGCGGAAAGCACGGGACCGTGGGGACACAGCCACAAGCTCAGCTCCCTGTCCACATCCACGTAATTCAAGGAGGCGCGCGCGAACGCTCGTTGGCCAAACACGCCGCCAAGTTTTTTTTTGTTTCATGGCCAGGACTTGATTTTGTTCAAAACTCCCCCGACAGTCTGGTATTGCTTTCCTCTTGCATTCTTGCATTCGTTCGCAAGCGAATTTGCTGGGCCGACTTTCTTTAAACCCACTCACCGGGACAAACATTCGTTGTTCGTATCCTACCGACCGCTCGCTCAGAGATACACGATCCCTGCGACTCGACGACCTGCAGCAACCATGGCCCCGACGCAGTCTCCGCCCTGGCTCGACGCCGCCAAGAGGTCAGCCATCGCCGCCGTGCCCGAGATCACTCGGGCGTCCGCGCATATCATGCTCTCCCGCCGTGCGTTGACAGTGGACGACACGCAAAAGGTCACGCTAGGGGTATGTACTATCCGAGTCTATGGGCTCTCGGCCAAGGGGGGAAGAGGGGGCGAGGACCAGCGGGGAAGGCCAAAGATTTGACCGCCGAGGAAAGCATTATACCTTACTGACACTCGTCTCGCACCGCAAACAGATCATCGCCGTCTACATCGTCGTCATCGCCATCCTCTGGAACATCCCCTACGTCCGCTGGTCGCTCTGGCCGTTCAAGATGCTGGTCATCGCCTTCCACGAGTGGTCGCACGCCATCGCCGCGGTGTTGACGGGCGGCCGCGTCAAGGCGATCGAGCTGGACCCGCGCGAGGGCGGCGTCACCCACATGGTCGGCGGGATCAGCCTCATCACCCTGCCCGCGGGCTACCTGGGGTCGTCGCTGATCGGCGCGCTCCTGACCTTCTGCGGGTTCGACATCGTCGCCAGCAAGATCGCCAGCCTGGCGCTCGGGGCGGCCTTTTTGCTGACGCTCTGGTGGGGCCGGCGCGACTGGCTCACCATCGTCACCCTCCTGCTCGCCGTCGGCCTGCTCGTCGCGTGCTGGTTCATCGTGCACGCCGAGCCGCTGCGCTTCGTCGTCCTCTTCATCGGCGTCATGTCCTCGCTCTACTCGGTCTGGGACATCTGCGACGACCTGATCCTGCGCAAGGTCAACAGCTCCGACGCCAGCGTCTTTGCCGACCGCTACGGCGGCTCCTCCCAGTGCTGGGGCGTCCTCTGGTCCGTCGTCAGCCTCGTCTTTATGATCTGCGGCATC
>FTLB01353725.1_pt1 | contig 10010 bp, 10 predicted proteins | sample 1658291 | NCBI WGS metagenome assembly FTLB01 (sample SAMEA3914812, study PRJEB12502) | metagenome | biome: forest; material: soil | place: Canada | collected 2011-07-07 | depth 0.1 m
GCTGCTGCTGCTGCTGCTGCTGCTGTTGCTGTTGCTGCTGGTATCCCTGGTATTGGCCTATTCCGCATGAGAGTCACGAACACTGGACGCATATATCTGGGTAGGTTTGGAACGCACCGTATTGCTGGTTATATGCTCCTTGTCCATAGACATTTCCATATCCCTGCTGCTGGCCGTATTGGCCGAAATTCTGCTGCTGGCCGCCATATTGGGGATAGTAGCCCTGGCCGCCGTACTGCGGCTGCTGCTGGTATTGTCCATAGTTACCGCCGTATGCTTGACCAGGCTGGAAGGTCTGCGCTGTGGGTTGGAAAGAGGCAGCACCGGGTCGGAAAGTATTCTGGTTTGGCTGCTGCTGGTTTCCGAGGTTCATCTGCTGAGCCTGCCGTGCCAGGTTGTCGTCCTGGGCGGCGGGGTCATCCTCCCACGAGTTGAGGTTAGACATTTTGTTCGTAGTTTCGGTCGACGAGGTTTGAGAGTCCTGCGACCAGAGTCCAAATGAGTTAGGGAACCACAGATGATACATGGCATTGGAGAGCCAAAGGGGTTTGCTTCTCTTCATGGGGCGAGCTGCAGCATACCTGTTTGCTCCGACTTTGATGTCGCAAAGGTACCTGGGTTCTAAGCTTTCTTGTAAGGCTCTGAGACTGAGATGTCGGGCAGAAACCACTTGACGGATATTACGTTGGGCTTCGAGGGGCTCAACACGGACCTGAGTCTGCTCTGTCGACGTTTTTTTTTACTCCTGGTCAGCCCTGTGCAGTCGAAGAATCTTAGAACTTGGATGAAAGGTCTGAGGTGGGGTTGTGTTGGCAAAACTGGGCCCCACCAAGAGTTTTGAGATGGAAGAATTAGATTGAGCAGGCATCCAAATCGCGGGGCTCCAAAAGTGACGCACAGTGATCTCCCCGCCAAGGACCCCTCTGTTAGACAGTGCGAGAAATCCAAGCTCAGTGGCGAAAATGCACGGTGCGTGCAGAGTCATATTCGAGTCAGAACGCGCGCGTGTGCCTTATAAGGTGACATGATCTTGATGCATCCGTGCCAACAGGTTTAGGCAGCCTGTGACCAGGAGAAGCCCAACGAGGCTGAGAAAGGACCGAAGTAAGTGGCCCAGGTGACAGAGCAATCTATTTGACTAGCAATCCTTGTCTCCCCTTGACCACTCTCTCATTACTAGAGCGGGTAAGAATGGAAGCCCCCATACCGAGAACATGGACGCTCTCTTGGAAAGAGTCGGGGTTCAAGCCTTGAATTATGCCGTAAGGTCTGGCATCGCCATCACATCCGGCTTCGCCGTCCAGCAATGCACCCGTCTTTTGAAGACTGTCGATGATAAGCTTGTCAGGGTAGAGCTTGTGGCTCTACAAGAGCTACTGAACACCAAGATAAAGGTTCGCGGCCACACAATGACCAAGCAATATATGAGTTTCTCTGACCGTCTTTTCTAGATCATTTCGCCAGCTATCGACCTCATAGAATTCAAGTAAGGGCCTCTCATAAAGGCCTCAAATTTCGAGCTATTTTTAACTACCAACTAACTTTCTCAAGGTCCGGTCGTGGGAATGTCTTCTTGGAAGGAGCAGTTCCCCTAGCAAAATCCCTTCATCGAGAAATTGTTGAGCTAGGGAGGCGTATAGAGAATGCCGCGATGGCCGAGGAGCAGGCCCAGCGGGCAGGAACCCAGGCACGAAACCCGGGAACGACTCGGGGGGAGCTGATGGCGATTGTGTCGAGAATCAAGGAGCTGTTGGCTCGGATCGACCAAGATATACCCCTGATCCAACTGGCAATCACGGCATCGGGGGAGAGCCTATCAACAAACTTGCCGCCAGGAATCTCGCCGTCCAGACTCATGCAAGCGAGCACCTTTCTCAGCTTTGGTGATATGCAATTCGCCAGTGATCCTACTCAAACCGTCCAAGTCGGGCCAACCTTTACACTGTCAATGTACATGCTCTTTGTCGGCCACGGATCCGCATCTCCTTCCAAACCTGCCTCAAGCAAAGTCGTGAACGTGCCAACAACGCCAGAACGCCCTGGACGGGAGAATACCAAGAAAGAAGAGAAGTACGGATTCGAGGAAGGCGACAGGAAGCCCATCTGGCAAGAAGTCATACATAAGGCGCGAGTAAGACTATGTAGGATGCCACTCCATTGGACGTTCGATCGCCAGCAAGGATATTCCCCAGATGGGTCATCCACACGCGAGGGCGTGAGGAGCGAGGCTTCTTCTGCTGCGGGACGACCCGACGAATACTCGTATCACATAGAGATCGTTGAGGATTTAGACGACGGACGTCTTCACGAAGAAGATGGCGCTCGCTACATTCCCTTTGACGGTATAGCGAAGGCGGGTATCCGGGAGTCTGTGCCCATCTATCAGATTTCGAAAATCTTTTATACGGATACCGGGAGAATTCTAAATATTGGAAATGCCACAGATGGGGACAACAATCCGGTTCTGCTCTTGAAGCGAGATATAAACGCGCCCGCTCCTTCTCGGCTTCGAGATGAGTGGATGGGCGGCAGTAGCACCCGACAAACCGAGGAAGCTCATGAATCTCGCGAGCCCGATGCTCAGACAGACGTTGACCGCCAACTGAGAGAGGAGAGCCAAGGCACTCGAAAGGAGAAGGACTGGGGTTTCCCGACCCACGTGGATCCTGAGTGGCTTGCGTTTGAGGTCTACGCCGAAAGCGGCGACGAGACTTCTGACGACGAAGACGATGCAACTGACGATGCCGGTCAGGTTGGCACTGGAACTATGTCCGTTATCAAGAGGCCCGAGGGAAGCCCCAAAACCGGAGCGGCTCACTCTAAACTTATCACCCAGCTTCGGAGCATTTCTTTCCAGACATCTCCTTCCTCTGCCCGCATAGACCCTTCTTCCAGCAGCATCGAGAAGGAACAAGCCAGAAGGGACAATTCGTTGGTGGCCAGCTCTCCCTTCGGCGTCGTTACTTCTTCGCTCTCGCTGATGGAGATGCTTATTCGACTCACCAGCCTACAGGAATTCCAGCAGATATCTCACCTATCCATTCCTGACCACATCACAACATTTTTCTTGGAGGAGACATCAAGCACTGGGTTAAGAGGCGAGGCGCGATGGGAGGAGAGAAGACAGGCGAAACGGAAGGTTGGGTTTGATCCTTACATTGATACCCCGAGCAAATAAAAAATTTAGTTGAAGACTATCATACTCCTAATTGTCTTGATTCTCTGCCCTTTTTCTTTTTGGTCCCTTGATCGTGAATTTCTTGTAGTTGCTCGAGCTTCCTGGCAAAGTACCGAAACAAGGTACTTAGTGGAACCTTGATTGCGATAGGGATATATCAATTATGCATATAGAGGGGTGTGATAAGATAGCGAAGCGTGCAAAAAAAAGGCCGGCTGTGCCCCTCGAAGTGGGGCGAGGGGCTCGTTGCTAGGGAACTTCCCTACCATTTCGTCATATCAAATATCAAAACCAATAAACATTAAGGTAGCGAGTGAATGTCAGTGCTGAAGGCGACTACACTTCGAACCAACAGATACACAGGTCTGCACGATGATTTTGTAGCCCCATGAAGTAAGCAGTGCGTTCAGTTCCTCCCTTCATCGTCTCTACCCAGGGGTTTTTTTTTCTATTTAATCTGACACCACGGCAGGAAACCAGGTGCAGCCTTGGAGTTCCAGCCACACAATCGCCTCTTTTCCACGGAGGCTCCCAACTTCAATAAGCCAGCGAAGAAACGAGACGCTGGGACGAACCAAGACCTCTCCAACCCGCAGCTTCCTAAGACGACAGCTACCGGCTTCCCTGTCAATAACCCTTCCTTACAAACTGCAAGTGGCACTGCCAAAATGCCACTCTCCCGCAGTCCGTCCTTCGGGGACGATGACCTGCAGCTGCTGAGTTCTCAGACCGCCGGCATGTCCCTCGGAGAGAGCCCGCAAGCAAAATCACCTCTGCGGCCGATCACAAACCCAAACTTGGACATAATCGATCTCACGAATAGTCCGATCGGCAAGTCGGTGCCCAGCCCGGTCTTCGGCCAAACATCGCAAATGCAATCGCAATTCACGAAGCGCATTGATCCCAATGTCGCCATGCTCTCGCGCCCCAAAAATCGGCCAGAACATCACCGAGACCTGTATAGGGGTTCAGGTCCGCTGAAGCCGAAGAATGAGGCGAAGAAAGCGCCGTACGGCCAGTTCTTCAGCTCCATCTCCGATAAAGCACACCCGCCCACGCCGCCACGCCCATCTTCTCAGAGCAACCAATCCAAGTCTACATACGGCGACGAAGTATTCTTCACAGACCCCGTAAAAGCCCAAGAAGATCTCAAGGCATTGCTGGAGGGCGGCATGGAGGAAGACGACGAGGAGGCCGACGCGGCGGAACGCACCGTTGAAGATGGCACATTTGAAGGAATCCGCGTAAAGTTGCTTCCGCACCAAGTCGAAGGCGTCGAGTGGATGCGCGGACGTGAAATCGGAGGCTTCAAGGGCAAGGGTAAAGTACCAAAAGGAGGTATCCTCGCCGACGACATGGGTCTCGGGAAAACACTCCAAAGCATTTCTCTCATCGTCAGCAACCGTAAACCCAAGCCGGATGAGGCCGGATGGAAAAAGCACTTTGAGAACATCAAGGGTACGACCTTGGTAGTCGCCCCTCTAGCTCTGATCCGACAATGGGAGGCCGAGATTAAAGACAAAGTGTCGGTAAATCTCAAGGTCTGCGTTCATCACGGTCCCCAGCGGGCCAAAGACCCCAAGCAGCTGATCAAGTACGACGTTGTCATTACTACCTATCAGATTCTGGTCTCCGAGTATGGCCACAGCAGCCAAGATCCGACCGGTCTACAGGCCGGCTGCTTCGGCATCCACTGGTTCCGTGTCATCCTAGATGAAGCTCACAGCATTAAGAACCGGAATGCCAAGGCAACGAAGGCAGCGTGTGCTCTGCGCTCCGAGTATCGCTGGTGTCTCACGGGTACCCCGATGCAGAACAATCTCGATGAGTTGCAATCGCTCATTCATTTCCTGAGGATCCAACCTTACGACGATCTAAAAGAGTGGCGTGACCACATTGACTTGCCGATGAAGAATGGACGAGGCCACATCGCCATCAAACGCCTTCACACCATTCTCAGGTGTTTCATGAAACGCCGGACGAAGGACATTCTCAAGGAAGAGGGAGCGCTAGTCGCAGGTGGAAAGAAGGCGCTGGATGCCGCAGCTGCCAAGGCCAAGAAGGAAGGCAAGGAGGTCGTCGCACCAAAGGCGGCCTTCAAAATCACCGAACGCAAAGTTGTCACAGTAGCGACACAGTTCTCGCCAGCCGAGCGGAAATTCTACGACCAACTTGAAGAGCGTGCCGACAAGAGTCTCGAGAAGATGATGAGAGGCCGGTCGGTCAATTATGCCAACGCTCTTGTTCTGCTCCTCCGACTTCGGCAAGCGTGCAACCACCCTCGTCTAGCCGAGACGAAGCTCGACAAGGACAAAGATGCGTTGACCACGGATACCGCCTCGCAGGCGAAGGCAGGCGGGGAGGCCGACATTGATGCGCTTGCCGATGCACTAGGTGGTATGGACATCCAGGCAAAAAAGTGCGACATGTGCCTGAACGATCTCTCGCGGCAAGAAATTGCCGACAATTACCTGCGCTGCTCGCCCTGCTCTCAGAGCTTGGACCAGCTCAATGGCAAGAACGCCGATGTGAAGAAGCGGAAGAAGGGTAGGAAGGTTAGTATCGTCACAGAAGAGATCAAGATCGAGAGCAAGCGCAAGCCACGGAACCGGAACCGGAAGATCTTGGTGGACAGCGACGACGAGGAAGAGGAGGCGGAGGGCAGCTGGCTGGTTCCTGAAGAACAGAGAGGCTCGCTTCGACTTGGCAAAGCCGGCGGCGAGGAGGACGAAAATGCAGAAGGCGGTGGCGAAGACTTGAAATCGGACGATTCGGATCGGTCAGACGAGGACGAAGATGCAAGTCAGCTCGATAGCTTCATCGTCAACGACGAAACTAAGCCCGCCGGCGACGCTGCCAGCGACTCTGCCAGCGAGTCCAGCGACTCGGACGACTCGGACGACAGCATCGTATCCGTATCAAAGATTACTGCCAGGGTGATGCAGTTGAAGCAGGAATCACAAGAAACGGTATCTAGCGGAACCGACGAAAACGACTCGGAAGAGGATTCTGGCATATCAGAGTCAGAGCTCGACTCAGACTCAGACTCGGATGTACCTCGTCGCCTTCCTCGCCAGCGCAGCCGCAGGGCGAGACATGAAGACTCCAACCACGTCATGACTTCGGCCAAAATCCGAGAGCTGATCAGCATCATTCGCAAGGAAGTTGACGAACACAAGTTCATAGTCTTCTCGCAATTCACTTCCATGCTCGATCTCGTCGAACCCTTTTTCCGGTCCCAGGAGGGCTTCAAATCGGTCCGGTACGATGGCAAGATGCCCAATGATGCGCGAGAAGCCTCGCTTCACGCGCTTCGTAACGATCCCCACACACGCATTCTGCTGTGCTCGCTCAAGTGCGGCGCGCTGGGCTTAAATCTGACTGCTGCGACACGTGTCGTGATCGTCGAGCCTTTCTGGAACCCCTTCGTCGAGGAACAAGCCATCGACCGCGTGCATCGTCTGACGCAGACGGTCGACGTAGTCATCTACAAGCTCACGGTGGCCGATACGGTAGAGGAGAGAATTCTCGAGCTGCAGAACAAGAAACGCCTGCTCGCCGAGGCGGCCATCGAGGGCGGCATGCGCAAGAAGGGCAAGGAGGGGCTCAAGCTCGGCCTCCAGGAGATCATGGAGCTTTTCAAGCACGACAGCAGGAGTGGCAGCCAAGGGTACGAGGATGACGGCTACAGCAGAGACCCCGAGGATAAATCGGTTGTCCGCCAGGATATGGGCAATATGATTCGCAGCATATCCGGCATGGTGCGGAAGAAGGACAATCGCCCCGAGCATCAGGTCTATGGGAGACGCTGGTAGTCGTCTTCATCCTAGAGAACTAGGAAGATTCGAATTCTCTGGTACCCGGTCTGCTATTACGATGGGCGTTGTTACCTCTGGTGGTTTTGTGTTCTCGGAGCATACGGTACATACAGGCAGAGGTGGGGAGTCAACGAGCGACTACGCAGAGACGCTATACATGAGATATTGCGATGCAATCAGGCGTTAGAGATGACTGTTTTTTTTTAGTCTTTGGCCGGTGGTAGAGTTATTACGAACTGCAAGTGTAACAAAATTTAAACATTATCAAGAACAACCCCCGTGTCAGCCTTGAGATTGTCGCTCTTTGATGGCGCTACTGAGGCAGGAATACCTTCACGCCGGACCCGTCGAACCAAAGCGCTGCGCCGCGCCGCTGCTGCTCTCTCGTCCTCCGAACATAGGAGAAACGAGAAATATGCCGTCGTGCACGGACCACATCAATGCAAGTATATAAGTCGACCCCGTTGCCACTCTCCCATCCGGCTGTCTTCTCTTTTCTCTCCTCATATTTTAGTGGTTGATTCTCCAGGCGCTCAAGAAAACCTGAGGATGGAAGGAGTGTATCGCTCTAACATTACCCCCGTGTTCGAGCGAGACTCCTGTCTGGCGGCCCTCTTTGGGGGGCTGTCCAATCATAATTTTTGCTCTGTCTCTTACTCCCGACCATGTCTCTTTTTCCTTTGTGTAATACCCGTCGACCATGTGTGATGGGATCCCATTTGATGTAATCCTGGGGTACTGTGCCGTTGGGATTCGTGAGCTGGGCTGAGATGGACTGGGGCGGTAGGTGTGCTTAGATACCTCGTAGACTCTCGAGGGTGTCTATAGGTGATGTACGATCGCGGGTGGAGGTGCCGGCAGTGAGGATGGTTGGGACAACGATGTTGGGCCATAGGACATAAGACGAGGCAGGATATAGGTAAGCTCTCGGTAAGGTTGGCAGAGCATTACATGCATGTATGTTGCGTGATAAATTCCAGAGCAGGTTCTAGCTGCTGCTCTTAGTTGCTGGTGCGTGAAAATTCCTATGGAAAGAGACCAAGTCAGGTTTTACATTTATATTTGAACCATGAAGGAGAAAGCCCACGAGCAGGGCGGGTCTCTCGCGTGCCAAGAAAGAACTCGAGATGGTCATAGATTGACGCTGCGTAAGAAGAGGGGAAAACAAGGACCAAAGGAGAGTTGGAACCTGCTCTCTCAAAACGGGTAGGAAAAAAACATGTAACATGAGTGCGAGCTACACGAGGCCGCTGGGACGCCAAGCCGGAAATCGAGAGAACCAACCCAAGAACCAAAAATCGCCCGCATGCTTAAATCGTTACAAGAGTTCTCTCCATACATGACGAATAATCAAAGTCTGGGCTCTGTCCAGGCTGTCACGCATCCTTCAGTATCCTTCCTTCTATTGGCAGGCCACAACAGGTTGGCTCCTTCGCTTTCACCGAGCTAAGCATGGCATTTCGCCCTCGAATCTCCGGAGGGAAAAGTCAAGTTCCTTAGTATGCCACGTTCTGGTAGTAGTCTCCGGGCGCAGTCGGACCCTCGTCCGCGTTAGCACCACCTGCCACCGGCGGCCCAGAAGGTGCGTATGCTCGGTACTGAGGCAGGCCACCGTCCTGGGGACCGCCGCCGATCCTGCTGGGCAGTGTCTGTCGCGCGTCATACTGCGGGCCGCTGGGGTGAAGAGGCGGGGGGGTGAGCGCGGCATCCGGCCGTGGTACCGAACCGGGTACGGGTGGTGCCTGCGCAGTGGGCTGCGGGGGATACGGTGCATCGTTGGTGGCCGGCAGGCGGTAGTCGGCGCTCCCGTATGCTTGCATTGGAGGCTGCGACGCTTGCGGCGGGGACTGGGGTTTCGGTACGGCCGAGGCGTGGTAGGCATTATATGCCTGATACGTCGGCCGGTGTTGCTCAGGCTGAGCCGGTGGTGCGGAAGGTGCCTGGTGGGAAGGAGGAACGAATGCATTTTGCTGAGCGACGGGACTGGCACGGGCGTAAGGGTCGTCTGGCGAGTATACGGACGAGGTATATGTCGCTGCCGAATTGGGGTTGTGCGGTGCGATGGGCGAGTCATAAACCGACGTCGATAGCTCTTGCGGCGTGCCGCCATACATGCTGATGGGACGCTGGACCGCGTTCGGAGGCTGGTATGCTGAGTACTGAGGCATTGGAGGAGAAGTTGAGGTTTGGATGGGCGCGGGGGGTTTGCCTGTCACGGGAAGCCGTCCGGCCCCCGGCCTCTCTAGATCATTGGGAGGATACTGCGGGGGTTGCTGTTGCTGCTGCTGCTGCTGCTGCTGCTGGGGAGGTACCTGTTGATGCGACGGCTGCTGCTGTGCCGGCGGCACCTGTGGTTGTGATTGCTGCTGCTGCTGAGGTGGTTGGTGCTGGGGAGCCTGTTGCTGCTGGGGTGGTTGTTGCTGGGGTGGCGGTAGCTGCTGCTGCTGCTGCTTTAGTGGCTGTAGCTGCGGTTGCTGTTGTTGCTGCTGCGGAAGCTGCTGGTAGAGCGAATGCTGCTGCTGAGCCTGGGGTTGCTGGGGCGGCTGGTGATGTTGACCAGGCGAGGGGCCATTTTGGGGGTGTGCAGCAGGGACCTCAGCACCAGCCATATAGAACGGAGCAGGAGTACCGCCACCTGGCGGAGGACGTTGGAAATTAGGCGAAGGGGACTGTGGATATTGATGCTGCTCTATTTACATTACAATCAGTCTCAGGTTCGATTTTTTTTTTCTTTGAGCCGGTCCCCTCCTCCAACGGTACTAGTTACCGAACTCAGCTATCTGCATACCTTGCTGCGGCCCGGGTGTGTAATATCTCTGGGGATCTTGCTGCGGTGGCGGTCCTTGCTGACCCGGGTAGCCGGGCCCGGGAGCTGGAGCGGGATAGCCCTGCGGGATCTGAGGTCGCATAGCGTATTGGTGGTATGTCGGCTGCGGTGGATGCGACATGGATGACTCGAGAAGTGCCTCGTAATCCCTCCGCGCCTTGATGAATTTCTCGTTGAGCTGGGTAAA
>FTLB01002385.1_pt2 | contig 10007 bp, 6 predicted proteins | sample 1658291 | NCBI WGS metagenome assembly FTLB01 (sample SAMEA3914812, study PRJEB12502) | metagenome | biome: forest; material: soil | place: Canada | collected 2011-07-07 | depth 0.1 m
TTTTCGCCCAGCCACTTACTCCGTACGCACCATGCATACACGATCTGGACAGCGCATACCTACACCGAATAAAGAACATGTCCTCCGCCAGATAACCCAGGCGGGAAAGGGGGGGGTTCACGGTGCTGTTTTTTTGAATCGTGCCTGGTCCGCTTCCTGCCTATCTGCTTTGGTACCCAGCGTACAGCTTACTGTGCCGAGCAGGTTGCATCATGTTCATGCCGTACTCTCCCTCTCTTCTCTCTGTCTGTCTGTATCTGCTTTGTTGTTTGTATTGGTTTATTTCCGTCTCGGTGAGCGGTGGGCCGAGTGGCAGGGGTTCACGACGAACGACGCGCTCGAGCAGCTGCAGTGTACCTGCGAGGGCCACCTAGAGAGTAACACAGCCCGACATGGCCTCTCTTCATCTGTCGTTTTGCCTGATTTTGTGGCCACTTGCGTGGCCTGACGGACACCTCGCAGAATCTCAACCCAGGGCGAACCACCGACCGCCACTTGACGTTCCAAAGGAGAAGCTTGACAAGGAAAAAGATACCTCCCGCTGCCGTCGTGAATCGGTAGCATCTGCGGAATGTGGGTTTAGATACTACCTCCCCTCCCTCCCTGCCAGCAGGCCCGTCCCACGTCGAGTTTGCGGCTCGGCTGCGGTGGTCGGGCGTCGCCTTTAGCGGTGCCGGTTGTGTCATTGAAAACCCGATAGCATCGGAGGCATTACCAACAGTACCTCACCCTGTCCTGCATGGGCGCGTGCGTGCGTGCGTGCGTGCGTACGCCTTGTTTCTCGTTCCATTCTCTCTCCCCCTCTCTCTGTGTCCCATCCGCCGGACCCGTTTCCTCACCTTTTTCATCTTCTTTTCCCTTGTCCGCGACCCAGCGCCACGCCAGCTCAGCCAGGCAGGCATTCTCATCCCTCAAATTGGGTCATGCATGCAGCTAGGTGTGCCGACATATGCAAATGCCCATCCCTCGCCCGCGCCGCGCACGCCCTAGGTATCCCAGGCAGCGGCAGCCAATTTTTCTCCTCAATGCTCGGCCACTGCTGGTTGTGCTGGCATGCCGCCATCCCACGCTCCTGTGTCGCCGCCCGCCGCCGATTGTCTTAGTGGGTGGTAATGATGGTGGTGTTGCTGCTACGCAGAGAGCAGGGAAAGGGTAAGCGAATTGCGGAGAGGAGGGGCAGGGAGCAATACCTCACGCACGCCTTTGTCATACGACGCCCTCGCTACTGCACTCGTCTCTGAAAGTGGCCGACTGCTTGGAGAAAGGGTGGGAAGGTGATGTGCGCATGCGGGCTGGTGGTGGCTTGCGGTATGGTCGGTACTCTCTGCTGTGGTGGGCTACTCCGTGCCCATGTGCCCTGCCCCAGCTCCCCTCTGTTTCTTCCGTCCTCTCCCAGGATAAGGTGCCTTTGGGTATAGGCCATGGGGAAGAACCCGTTCGCCCTGATCCGAAAGCTACGGTAACTCTGTGAGGCAGGGATGTCGCTCATTTTCAGGTGATCATATTTGCTGCACTATGTGCTGTCCCTTGCCCTAGCTCCTCCACTCCCCCCTCCTCCCTGATCTATCGTCCTACGTGAGCCTCCTCCAACATCAGCAACCACCGAGCAAGGTGTAAAGAGAAGGTGAGAGTGGTAAAGAGGGGGGGACGGAGCGGAGCAAGGTTGGTACACGTACCTTGATGGCCCTACCTTAGGTAGCTCTGGTGGGTTGGATGGACTCCTGCATGTACGGAGGCCATAGAAAGGAGACGACGAGACGACCAAGTCCCTTCGACCCGCCACCCTACAGTACGTACCTTACCTAAGGTGCATGCAAACACACATACACACCTTGATTCATACACCCATCCATCCATCCATCTGTATAAACCTACAGCCATGTACATGCACTGGTACGGTACGTTGAGAAAGATACCGTCTCGGATAGTGTGACTGGCTACAGACCGTACCTCGTGGACGCTGCGCCAAGGTTGGCCAATTCTGCGCCGCGGAAGTGGGACGAGCGAGGTCACCACGGCAGGCGGCCATCCAAACGAGGATGAGATAAGAATACGACCAAGTTTTCGAACTCCGGGAGGACAGAAAGACAAGAGGGTCGGAGAGGGGCCGAGGAGAACCTCTGCACACAAGTAAGCTGCAGTCAGACGTGCAGATGCTGCCAGAGTTCACGGATGATAGCATGCACGCCTGGGGACGGCAGAGACGGCGATAGTGCTGGCCAAGGAGATGCGAGCGAGGCGGACGCCAGCACGCACACGCACGCGCACACACAGTGTACGAGAGAGAGCGAGAGAGAATAAAAATCAACGAAAGCATGACAGGAAGGGAAATGCCTCATGGCGGGAACTAAGCCCCTGTGTTGGCGGCGCATCTCGCATCTAGACCTCTGGTTCCCCCACCATTTGGCCACCCCTTCTTCGATTTAGCACATCCAGTCTGCTGTCCGATCAGAGTCTTCACGGACTGGAGTATGCACAGCTTTCTCTAGCTAGGTACCTATCCGACTAGGCCCTCCGGCTCCCGGTACGCTAGGCGCGGTCAAAATATGTACCTTACCGGGAGCCTGGGTGACGGAGACGCCAGGAGAGGTTGTAAAGGGTCCCAGGACGACTAGGTAAACCCGAGGGAGCTTCATCAACTCTACACGAGGAGGCCTGTTCAGAACTGGGAGAGTAAACTCGGACCTGTCTTGGAGCATTTCTTGGCCGAGGCACGCGCAGCGAGCTCGGATGGCCCAGCAAGACGACTGTCGCGAGCTCCCTCCGGACGGCAAAGAAAACTGACACATCCGAATCCTTTGCGGTCGTCCTGCTGGGAGAGCTCTCACTCGTGAGAGGTCGGGCGCATGCTGTCTCGCATGGCTCGAAATTGCGACGACCCCTCCGCCGAATCGGAACTGATCAAGCCCGTCCAGCCCGTGGAAAGCTACCATACTCTGCCTATCGGCTTGTCACATCTCACACGCAGGCGGGTTAGCTCCAAAAAAGCCTATCTCGGACGGCGGCGTTGGGTGGCACGCTTGACGACCAACAACATCTTTCGATTGGGACTCTCCCACGAATAGGTGGACGACGAGAAGGGAGAAAGAGGGACGTTGGAAGAGAACAGGAAAGGGGGCCAGAAGCGACCTGGCATTGCGTTATGTGGCGTTTCGATTGTTCTACATTGGCTCAGAAGGAAGGCCCCCGGTCTTCTCTGTCGCTCCTCTCCTCCCCGACGCAGCTCCGAGAGGCAGACTCTGCAGGTCAGGAGACATGGGAGTTTTCGAAAAGAGGCCGGAAGAAGTATGGCAGATACTCCCTGCCCGCGCCATCGCCGTGCCCAACTACGGTGGTGCCAATCCGGAACAGAGTACCCGAGCGATTCACGACAAATGGCATTGGCCTCTCCCTCCCCTTTTTTCCTCGACCTTGTACCCTTTTGAGCCAGGGAGAAACGAGTACGAATGGCTCTCGTCGCCACTGCCACGCGGAAGCTCTCCGACGTGGTCCCATCGGATGGATGGCCAGTTCCTTGAATGACGGAGGGGAAAAGGAGGGGTCTTGGCATGCGTGAGTACTGGCTCGCATCATGACAATTTGTTGATACATCACCTTGTGGCTGGGCTTCGGCAAGTCGGGTTCTCTCCAGCGAGAGGGAGGCCTCGGAAGCCGGGACGCTCTTTCTCATCGGGCCATTGGACAAGGAAGTATAGTACCGTACCTGGGCGAAGCTTACCGCCCATGCACCTACACCGACTGTTACGTGGGCTGGAAAGGTGATGCAGGAAGGGAGGTGACGCCGAGCCTTGATCGATGGTAGCCAAGGCAGGCAGGACAAGGTTCGCTGTATATGACTCTCGTGGATCATGTCGTTTTGGGAGAGCGCGTCCATGTATCGATCGATATATGGTGTTGATGATGTCGTTGAGAAGGTTTGGACATCTGAGCCCCGAGCAGCTTGGATATTATTCCCTACCTTGGTGTACCAACTACCCACCACCCCCTGGTTTGGGGGAGCGTCTCCGAACACAAACATACCACGTAGGCTTCCGAGCCAGAACCAGACTATGCGTCGGCAGAGGGAATAGGGGGGACAGGATACGGAGCTGGGACTAAGGAACGTGTCCACAGCCTGCAGCGAATTAATAAGCCACCGGCGCTGCCTGGACCCAATCAATAGCTGGCCTGGTCATATGATGGATGGTCTTCAGCTGCACTGGGCTCCAAGGGGGAAAAAAATAAGCACATCATTGGTCTCTCTTTTTTGCAAATAAATTGTGTTTTTTTTTGTTTAATTCGCGCTCTGTCTCACTATGAGCTGACAACAATATGCACCTAGAATGAGGCCTCATTGAGGTATTTTGGCCTGGTGCCTTGTAGATGACGGAGCCGGCGCCGTCACACAAAACAAACAAAAAGAGTTGTCGAGTGTAGCTTCCAAGTACCAATTCAGACCTAGGGCGGGCTACGTAAATTACGGCATCAAGTCTTCTCAAATCGCTTAGTTCGACAAAGGGGGTATCTCTCTCTCTCTCTCTCTCTCCTTCTTCTCATCCATCGTCCAGTCCCCCTCTCGGAGGGAAAAAGTCTCATTTCCTGCCTGTCCCTGCATGTCGAATGCAGCCATTGGGCCCTATTTGGTTTCTGGGAAATAAAGTGTCCCGCTCTTGCTCGACAAACGAAGGACCCAAGAATTAGATCTCGTAGTTGGCCTCCTTAGGCTTCTAACTGGGGCCACGAGTGCAGCTGCGGTGTATGCAAAGAGCGTATCGGCCGAGCACATGGCACTCACCGTCGCCAGCGGAAAGGTAGGGTTGCAAGGCGCAAGGCTTGTACAGAGGAGCAGTCGCAGAGACGAGCCGCAGGCCGCCAGCCCGGAAGAATATAATACGAGCCCAGGGAGTGCCGGGGCATTTCATCTAGTACAGGCTCAGGAAGACGGCAGAGATGGCCGTCTTGTCGTACTTGACGTACTTGCCCTTGCCCTTGTCGATCTCGTGGTAGCGGTCCCAGAAGCGGTTGTACAGGGGCTCGATCATGTTCTGCATGTCCTTGGCGAACATCTGGCGGACCTCCTTCTCCATGCTGAACTGCTTGTGCTTGGCGACCATCTCGTCGAAGCTCTGGTTGAAGGCGAGGAACTTGCTCTTGATGTTGTCCTTGTCCTTGGAGCTCAGAGCCTTCATGATGGAGGCCGAGTCGACGGCGCCGGTGCCCGAGGTGGGACGCTGGCTGCGGTTCGTGTGGATCACGTCGAAAAGGTGCACGCTGACGTCCTTGGCCGTCTCGGTGTAGAAGCTGGTGGCTTTCTTGCGCCACTGGTCGACGATGCCCATGCGGGACTCGAGCAGGGGGGCCAGGTCGGAGGTCCGGATCATGCGCTCGATGATGGTGACGTTGTTGGCGAGGAACGCGCCCATCACGGCCTTCTTCTGCAGGAGAACGCGGGCGCGCGAGTCCAACGCCGCCATGAGGGCCTCGATGGTGTCGGCGCAGTAGTGGGCGAAGATCTCCTTGCCGTCGGCGCCGATCTGGAACGAGGCGAGGCTGGGGATGCCGTCGCCCACCCCGCCGCGCATGGCCGTCGCGTTCTTCCAGCCGCCGTCGCCGAGCGAGACCATGATGCTCGAGATGGGGCGGAGGAAGTCGACCATGGACTGCAGGCGCTGGATGGTCTCGGAAACGACGGGGATGGGCGCGCCGTCTGCGGGGAGCGTCTGCAGGCCGTTGACCCTGCGCTTCGTGTCCTCCAGTAGTTCTCCCAGGGACGCCTTGGCGGTCTCCCGGACCGGCTTCAGCGAGGCCGCGATGGACGATTTCAGCTCGCCCGTCCTGCTCTCGAGGTTGTTGGACAGGCCCGAGACGATCTCCACGATCTCGTAGGCGAGAAAGCAGTCGGTGTTCATGTGCCCCTTGATGTGGTTGTTCAGCTCGCGCAGGGTCCGGCCCAGCTCGACCAGCGCCGGCTGGCAGGTGGCTTGGAACACGCGCGCCCAGTCGTCCCGCGTGAAGATGCTGCAGATGTTATCGTACTCGGTCAGGAAGAGACCCTGCATCGACTTGGTGTACATGCCGATGCCATTGGTCCCCGAGCGGTAGATGGCATTGGTGTCCTTCTTCTTGGCCGTGTTGGTGCTCGCCGCAGCCAGGTTCACGAGCGTGGCCGACAGGTATTGCCCCCGAATCTCCTCGTAGATCCTGGCGATCGAGATGTCCTGCGGGGCCGCGCTGTTGGCGCCGCCGTTCTCGGTGAGGCCGGCCACGTGCGAGTTGATTAGACCGAGCCTCATGGTGTTTTCCTGCGAGAGCATCGGGAAGGGCTTGTCCTTGGTGACAAAGTGCAGCGGTTCGATGGACCGGGGCGTCTCGGCGCGGAGGAGCTTGTCGAAGGTGCTCTCGAGCTGCGAGTTTCCGGATTTGATCAATCGCTGCAGCTCGGATATGGTGGACTGGGTGGATCGGAGGTTCGATGCCTGCATGTCGTTGAGCGCCTTGTTTAGACGCTTGATGGAGGCGAGGTAATTGGCCAGGCCGGCCTTGTCCGGTCCCAGGCGGATGATTTGCTCTTCGTCATTCTTGCTATCGGCGGGTTGTCGGAGCCGTTCGATAGCCGCCAGGACGGCCTCGACATCTGCAGCAGGAGGTACAGCGGTTAGCGAGCTTGCCGTAAGGTACTGCGTGGTGGCAGCGAGCGAATCGGTTCGGTTGGAGCAGCAGAGTGAAGCAGCGGTGCAGCTAAGGTAGCTGGGCGTAGGTCGGCCCACGATCCAAGTTGGACCGCGTTCTCCCTGCGACGGCCTACTCCTCTTGCCCGCGTCGCCCGCCCTCCCTCCTGTCCCTCCTCTCCGGGGCAATGGGCGGTCTTGTGTGTGATACGGTACTTACTATTGCCAAGGACCTGCAGCCTCTTCGTCTCGCCGTTCAACGGCCCGGCGACCTCGCGGACGCTCTTCCCGGAGGCATCGAGTCGGCCCAGACACGCCTGGATCTTCTTTGTCAATTGCGTCGTCTTCTCGAGTCGCGAATTGAGCACATCGACCTCGGCTCGTGCTTCCTCGTCAGCTGCGTGCCTGCCGGTTGCGATTCCGACCGCCATGTTTCGTGTGGGCGACTGGAGGAGAAAGCGTTGCCTCGATGTTGGTGACAGCAACGCGGTTGGGGAAGCTGGAGGAGCAGAGTTGACGTAGTAGCCATATCCGTCGAAGTCGGTGGCGGGCGGCGGCGCCATTTGCGGCTGATGGGACCCTGGTAGTGCCTGGCTGTGGGGGGCGGGGACGCTCTAGCTGTCCACTAAATATGTGCCGCAAATCGTCCTAGGACCACCACAAGTGCCGCTTCTACAGCTCCTCTTGGTCGCCCACTGCGGGCGTCTTATCCCCTAGCAAATTGCCCCTTAGATGCGACCACTTCTCACGCAAGAGATCCACAGATCGAATCCGTAGACGCTTTTGTAGGTATATATGTAAGCATCAAGTAAAGTACTGTAGGATGAGCAACCAGGATCTCAATATGAGATTCAGAAAATGGTGCGTTATGTGCCACAAGAAGAGCAGACTGAGATTATCAAAAGTAATGGTTAGCTGAGAAGTGGCTTCACAAAAGAGGCAAAGAAAGGGTGGAAAGAAAGAAAGAAAGAAGCGGCAGGATGTTCTTATGTTCTGGGAGTTACTTTTAAGCAACTGGTCACCGCACGCTGTATATACAAGTCACTCCAATCTGCCTTTGTACTTCATACTTCGGTAGTTGGGAGGGCGGTTAAAGAGAGGCTCGCGAGGTAGATACAGTACATTTCGCACGATGAAAGGGGGGAGAACTTTAGAGTATTTCAGCCAGATCAATGTCTTGATGCCCAAGGTAGGGGACTGATTCGTATGTTCAACAGTCAACCAATCCCAGACCTGAGGCTCCCACAAGTCATCAGTACCTTATGACTTATCTAACCAACGAGAAGGAAGTTCTGTCATTGTTTACGTATTCCTGGACGGCTCGAGGATCGTCTCTCTTGATCCTCCATATTTGCCCGTTGAGTTTCAGTTTGGCGGACCAAACCGTCTCCATAACAAAAAAGATTGTCTCAAGCCCTGCTGATCATTAGATTAGGGGTAACAGTGTGAAAATAGTATATATTTATTTCGAATACTCCCTCATATATGTATGTGCGTGTATGTACGTGTGTATATGTACGCAAACATCAAAATGGGAGCGGGGCAAGCAGCAAAGAGCTTCGCATGCTAGTAACCATTAACATAAATAACTAAACTAAGGTAGATATGACTTGACGCTGGCTGGGCCGGTCAACGGTTGGGACAAGTAGGTAACCAAGCTTGCCAAGGGTATCTAAGACAGGCAAGGCACAGCAATCTCAAATCTGCACGCTCGCAAAGTAATCCTCAACAAGAGACGCAACCTTGGACACAATGGTCTCCACCTCCTCGACGCCGATAGTATACGCCGGTGACACAATGATATGATCACCAGATATCCCATCAACCGTGCCCGACCCGGGATACACCGCGATCGAGTACTTCTCGGTCAGCCCCAGCTCGGCGACCTCCCAGGCGGCGTGCTTGGAAGGCGAGAACGGCGTCTGGTCCCTCTCGACGAACTCGATGCCCCAGAAGAACCCGCGGCCCCGGATGTCTCCCACGTTCGGGTGGTTCCCCAGTCTCTCCCGCAGCAGCTTCTCGAGCAACGCCCCCTTTTCCCGGACGTTGCTCATGAGATCCTCCTCTTGGATGATACGCTGTACTTCCAGCGCCGCCGCGCAGCTGACAGGATGCCCTTGGTACGTCTGCCCGTGGACGAATACCCTAAGCGAGAGCAAGTCAAGTCACGTTAGTTAGTTCCTTGTGACGAGGGACACACGAGACGAACTCGGGGTCATATCTCAGGGCGACTCACGAGCTGCCTCTCTGGATAGTGTCGATCACCCTATGGTTCGCGAGAACCCCAGCGATCGCTTGGTATCCCCCGCCCAGCCCCTTTCCAATCGTCTGGATATCCGGGGCGATGCCTTCCTGCTCCCAGGCGTGGAGCGTCCCCGTTCGCCCCATGCCGGACATGACCTCGTCCAGGATCAGGAGCGCCCCGTATTTGTCGCATACCGCCTTGACCGCCTTGAAGTATCCGGGAACGGCAGGTACACATCCCAACGCCTATTGAGGTTGCAAGTTTCAGATCAGAGGACTGGTATTATCTGGGTTGTTTACCGCACAGAGAGGGAAACAGAGGAAGAAGACGTACCGCACCAACCACGGGCTCCGCGACAAACGCGCACACCGTATCAGGCCCGACCTTCTGGAACTCATCGTCCAGCTCCTGTGCCAGCCTCTGCACATACGCCTCGTCCGTCTCGTCCGCCGCGTTCTTGCCCCGGTAGGCAAAGCAGGGCGACACCCGCGAGACGTTCGGCATCAGGAGCGGCTCAAAGTGCGCTCTGCGGACCGCATGACCGCCCACCGCCAGCGCGCCCAGCGTGATGCCATGGTACGACTGGTGCCGGGAGATGAAGCGCGTCCGCTGCGGCTGCCCGCTCTCGAGGTAGTACTGTCTGGCCAGCTTCAGGGCCGCTTCCATGGCCTCAGACCCTTTTTTCGCGGGAAGAGTTGTGTTAGCTTAGCTTTTTCGAACGAGCACCAGGACCCGGGCGGGAATCCGACAATGAGGAGTGAGCATCTAACCGGAATTCACAATGTAGGCTCGCGCCATGACACCATGGGTCGAGTCCACCAGCGTGCGGCATAGCTCCTCGCACACCCTGGTCGTGTAAAAGATGGTCGCGCAGTACGGGGCTTCGAGGACCTGCTTGGCCACGGCTTCGGCGACGCGCTTGTTTCCGAAGCCGAGGCACGCGACGGCGGCGCCTCCCGACGAGTCGAGGATCCTCCGGCCGTCGTCTAGGTGGAGATAGATCCCCTCGGCCTGGACGAGTGAAGGAAACTCGACATCAAGGCTTCTATGGAAGACGGCCGAGGTGGACCTGGCCGTGTCCGCCGCCGTCTCCGCTCCGTGCGGCGGGACCGCGG
>FTLB01839027.1_pt1 | contig 9992 bp, 7 predicted proteins | sample 1658291 | NCBI WGS metagenome assembly FTLB01 (sample SAMEA3914812, study PRJEB12502) | metagenome | biome: forest; material: soil | place: Canada | collected 2011-07-07 | depth 0.1 m
TGGCTACGATGCTGCTTACAATACTCCTCATACCCGTCTTGACCGCTTCGGCCAAGAGGACGGCGAAGGGAGGGCAGTTGTCACCCGGTCGCATATCAATTGTTGGGTCCGACATGGCGTTCAGGGTCAAGCTGGAGGACACCGCCGGGAGCATTATCGACTCGCTGGACAACGAAAAGACATTCCACGGTATGGAGCAGTATGGGAAAACCAAGCTACTCCTCATCATGTTCGTCTCCAAACTCGCTGGAGTCGTTAATCCGGCCGACGTCATTGTCAATGTCGTCAACCCGAGCGCCGTAAGAGGGACGGAGCTCATGCGTGACTCGCAGGGGCAGTACTTGATACAAGCATTCGTTTGGATCATGGGTGCCCTGCTCGGCCGGAATGTGGTCGACGGAACGCGGCAGTACCTGCACGCGTCCTTGGTGCTGGGCAAAGAGAGCCATGGTTCGTTTACGGATTGGGTTATCCGGCCGTAAGTATCCCTAATCTCGGAGACTATCCTAAGTTGGAATGAAAGCTTACACTTGGATGGCAGGTACCCTCCCTATATGTACACTGATGCCGGGCGCCAAATGACGGATCGAGTGTGGAACGACACACTCCGCGAACTTCACTTCGATAATATAGGGGAGACGCTTGGAAAGGCTGGCGGTCAGATTTGACGGGGTTTGGAATAGCAGAATGCATTATACTTGCGACATGATCTGAGGAAGAATACTGTCCATTTTACGCAAATGAGAGGCTATGGCTCCTGAAGCCGAGGGAATTGTAATTTATTCGCTTGGCTTCAAGAGATAGAGAGAGATATTTAGGATGAGTAATAGAGAACATCCATATCTACGAGCATGTGTGCGGTTGGTCAAATGTTAGGATCGGAGGCGATAGAGATACGCAGCTTCTGCGTCACCCTTTATTTTACCAATCATCTTCAATCGAGTCTGTTAAGACCTCAATCGGGCTAAGAGAGGTCCCACGGCTAAGATTCAAGGCAGAGGGAGCGGAAAACATAGAGGGCAAAAGAGAATATACATAATTTGGAGAGAGGCCCTCGAGAAACGAGGCTCGGTGCATACTTGCGTGACAGAGCCGAAGGCTGAAATCCGTGGCGCCTGCAAGAGCTCAATAATAGACGCCTCCTAGCTTCTTACCATATAAGTTGGAAACAGGAGACCACTGAGAAAGAATACTAATTGGGATGATATATCTGCCTATCTGGTTCAGCTCGCCCTGTACGCTATTGTGATTGGACCGAGAAATGCCAAGAGCCAGCTGCCAAGACACCGCGAGCTCTTCTGGATTCAGAGAAATTGCTCAGGTTCCTTACTGGCTTTTTTCATGTAGCCATGTTTAAGTATAGGGAATGGGAGGCTGTAACTGCCTAACACCTCTTACTTACTCGGATGCGGTAGTGACAGTGGCCGTACATCTGCGCTAAGCCTCCCGCCGTTGAGCGAATTTATACCCAAGTTTCTCAGCCGCGAATCACGCTGGATATCCTGCGCGGAGAGTTGCAGCACTACTCCCACCCTGTTCCCTTGCAAAAACTCATAAAGGCTTGGCGTGCCTCGCCTGCGATGCTGCACCGCTTTTTGCTACCGGCGCACCTTACCATCTGGTCATTCTTCCACAACACATCCTACCAGGTTTCTTATCGCACTTTAACTATACATCTCAAGTATCAATAACCATTGTTCAAAATGGGCTCCTGCACGAGTCATGTTGAGCACGAGTCGTCCACCCAAGCCCGAGTCGTCCGGCGGGTGAATCCAACCGAGAATCCTCGTGAGCGCTACACCTATACGCCGCTGGATGCCACGAAGAGGGAAATTCGTCTGGTTAGGCTCCATGGGGGACGCGGGACCGATCCCATTAGGTGTTCCATGACCACCCACGCGTGGGGGCGTGTTCCCAAGTACGCAGCTCTCTCTTACTGCTGGGGAGATGACACAAGAACTACCGACATAGTTGTAGACGGAAAACTCTTTGCCGTGACAAAGAATCTTCGAGACGCATTGCATCAGATTCGGGGTGACACTTACGGCGATTCCAACATGTGGATTGACGCCGTCTGTATCAACCAGTCAGATAATGACGAAAAGAGCAGCCAGATTCCCCTGATGGGTCAGATTTACCAACGGGCGCATGATGTTGTTGCCTGGCTTGGCGAACAGGAGGATGGCTCGGCACTAGCCTTGATTGTGATGGGCGATCTAGGATCCCTTCAACTAACACTCGATGAACGCGAAGAAGACGAGGAAGGGCTGTTTGAAATCCGAGACAATGCACCGAGGGACCTAGGCAACATGTGGGAAGGAATCGAGCCCTACCTCAGCCGCGACAAATGGGATACTATTCAAGCGTTCTTCAGTCGTCCGTACTGGCGAAGGATGTGGATTCTCCAGGAGCTGATTGTCGCTCGGCGCGGCTGGATCCATTGTGGCACCCGGACGCTTTCTTTCAATCTCTTGCTCGGGTTCGTGAAATTTATCTCCATCCTCCTCGCCGACGTAAACCGGTCCCTTCTCTCTCGCTCTCAGGCGCTTCAAATCGGGTCATGCGGCGTAGTCAACGCCATCGCGTTCTCCATCGCAAGCCTAGACCGCAGCGCCTTGACCTATCAACGTTTGATGTCCGTATCAGCCGGTCAGCTCTGCAAGGATCCCCGAGATAAGCTATACGCTCTGGTAGGGCTCGCCGCGCTTGGCCGCGATGCCGTGGAAGTCGTGCCGAACTACGCCAAAGACGCTGCTACCGTGTACCGAGATTTCGTAGTCACATACAGCTCGGCCAAAAATATGCTGAATCTCCTCGTCTTCGCAGGACGAAGCAAACACACGGATGATTTCAGAAGCGCACTGCCGTCCTGGGCTGTCGATTTTACCTATCGCGAGCGGGAGGAATCGCTTGATCGCAGACGAGACGCCTCGAGAGGGATCGCAGCGCAATGGAGTTTCTCCTGCAATTCGACGCGTCTTGATACTCTCGGCATCCTAGCAGATAAAGTGCTCCGCGTTGTTCGCATTCCATCCATCACTCATATTATGGACGTCGAGCTCGAGTCTTATCTCGAGGAGCTTTGTGAGCCCTGGGGCCAGCGATATTCTTATCCAACCGGGATGCCGAAACTTCAAGCATTCTTCCGGGCCTTGTTCAAGGATTTGAATGGCCAGAAGATTGGGCAGTATACGTACGAGGACGAAGATGGTCAGATTACCCACCAGAGCGACAGGGACAAACTAGCTTTCTTTGAAAATGCTGCGAAGTTCCTCGCGAATCTTGTCGCTCATCGCTCCGAGGAAGACCAGCAAAACATAATCTCTGAAATATGGCCCCGTGTGTTTAAAGAGTTCTTAGGGGCCAAGGGGTCACCATACTGGTTGAACTGGAGCCTGACTGATTGCATGGTCCTCTCACTCGACGACGGGGAGTCGTTTGACTTCAGCTTTATTTCTTCCATGGCCAGTGTCATGTTTATCACCGAGTCGGGCTACATGGGAGTTGGCCCCGAGGAGGTAGCAGCGCACGATATCGTGAGCATAGTACCAGGCTGCAACACCCCCCTCCTCCTGCGAAGGGAGGAAGAGGAGTTCGTTCTTATAAGCGACTGCTACGTTCACGGGATGATGAGAGGCGAATTGGCTGGCAAGATTCGGGCTGGGACACTCGAGACCAAGAATATCAGGATACAGTAGGCATGTGGGTATAGTTTATTCATTTGACCTGCTCCATTGTAAAGTATTAATCGAGCGGTGCCAGAGAAGGTCCCAGCTTCTACGAAGCGTAGCTTGGGGAATTTCTTACGCGGATTCAGATAACCATCATCTTGGACCACATAAAAACCAAGATACCAAAGTAAATGGAATGAGACCTAAAGGTTACCGGCCGTGTAGTTTCATCCTCCGTTTGATTCATGATATTGTTAGAGGGGCACTGAACACTGAGAAGGAAAGGTCCCAGGTATACCGACTATATGACAAGTTGACGAAAGGCAGGCTATTCTTGAAGATACTACAGAAATAAAGCACAAGACCAGATTGCATCGACAGTTACGCAAATGATATTTTAGTGTCGTTACCGCTCTGCTTCTTCCCATGAATGTATACAACAAATTCTGCTGAAGCTCCGGAGGGTATAAGCTCGAGCCCATAATTCAATTTTTTAATGACCTTGCCACTGTGACAGGTGAAATCGGGAAGGTCTCGGTACTCAACACTGAGACTGCAACTGATGGTACTGACTGTCTTGACCCGAGAGTTCAACCTTGAGGGAGGGACTTCGTCCTCGCACTGATAGAGTTCGATTTTTAAGGTACCGAAGAAGGATGGAGAATGGAGCAGCTGGTAGAAATAGTGGCGAATGGGCTTTAGGTTTGATACCTTGTCTCCCTGGCGACTCGTATATTAGTTTGGCTCATAGAGGTCGGAACACCAATTGGGCTAAAGGTAGCGTGGTGAATTTCGCAAGTTGTACGTACCCTCTTTAAGTACCACTCCATCTGATTTGATGCCCTCATCTCACCCTCGTCCTCATCCCAGTATTTATCTTCTGCCAGATGCTTGATTGGGTCGTACGTACTATGGAACCGAACACCATAGCTAAGACGAGATATCGTCGAGACCACCATGATTGGAGCGCTGAGGCAGTTTCCCACGAGCTGCCTGCGTTGCTGCTCCAGAAAGCCCCGAATCACGGCCCCTCGGCAGATTGCAGTAACTCTATTAACGTGGAATTGGTTAGTAGTGTGAATGCAGGGAAAAGGTCGACCCTTCGCCTACGGTTTTGTTCCGCCAGATTGCAATACGGAGATTCCAGCCTGAGAGTGCTTGTCTCTGAGATATTGGTATAGATAGGGACTGGCCCCCAGCCCACCGACAAGAATGATACCCTAAATGAGTTTAGCAACGGTCCGATTCCTTCTTTGTTCGCAGACCTTATAAATCGTAGCGCTTCTTACCGTTACATTTAAGCCCTTTTGAGTAGCCTTTTGGATCTGCCCAGCTACGAGGTCATCGATAGCCGCAAAGACATCTGTAAAAGCTCGCTCGATATCGGTTCTAGTTCCAGATTGTTAGGCATTTAGCAGACATTTAGAAAGTTTAGCGTAAAATTTACCCGCGAAAGTATATTCGTCCGTTCTTGATATGGGGCTCGCGACTGGTATCGTCCAAGCTTGATATGAGCTTGTTTCTGAATGCCTCTGCAGGCAGTGGAACGATGTACCTCTTCCCTGTCTTGGTTGGTTTAAATTGCGGTTTTATACCATATTCCCATGTTGTTTTCATGATTTCCCCGATTCCAGTTGGTGTGAGTTGGTTCCAGGCTTTCTCTTCAAGGCGGCCGCGGCATAAAGATTTAAATGCCTGGTCAATGAAAATCCCCCCGCACAGCCCGCCTGGTTTTGTCATACTATTTCAGTCTCTGTGCACTTTGGATGGGGTTGGAGTGTATGTGTCGAGATAATCATACCTGTACCTTCCACAGCTTCCTGAAGAACCATGGGATTTATACTCTGCACCTGATAGGTGATAAGATCCTGCATTGCCAGTCAGTTGAAACTCAGGAGGCATGAATTCGGAATACACTTACCACGGTACCACCGCCCGCATCACATATCACATACGTGTGGCTGGGGCGAACACCGCTGCCCTGTTCAAGGAGCGTGGAAAGAGCAGCAGCCTCTGGCTCAGGGGCCAAAGTGAGTTCTGTTTTCCCCGCAGCACGAGAGTCAAGGATACCGGCGTCTCTGGCAGCGACTTCCATGAGCTGCCTCGCATAGCCCTTCCAGATTGCCGGCACCGTGAGGACGACATGGATGGCAAGAGCTTCGACTTCGCTCTCTCCGCGCGCTCTCTCAATCGTGGAAATAGTGTGGCCCCAAAGCAGACGCAAGTACTCAGTGACCAAGTCGAGAGCCGTTTTCCCAGACTCAGCCATTGTCGCCCGAATTCGCGCAAAGAGCTCAGTCTCCTTAAGCTGCATGTCAAGATCTTCATCACGAAGTAGTAGTATCTTGAACCAGCGATTAGGGTCGCCGTCGGCCGGAACTTCATACCCCCAGTACGGTTCGTCGTCTTCATCATACCAGAGTTCCGTCGGAGCTTTGCCCACCCCGAGGCCATTGCCAGGCCAGGATGCAATATAGTTTATGTCGTTGTTCTCATAATCGACCTTGGTAGCCCATGCCACTCCAGAATATCTATGATGAACAAGAATAAAAAGTCAGCGTGGTACTGAGATGGTAGCTTTTGCGGAGAGGCTCAATTATGTTTTCTTTTTGCGTACGTGGTTCCGAAATCAATGCCAATTACCAGACTGTCCTCGACCTCATCCTTATTACCATTCAAATCGTTACGAGGCCTCTGCGGCAGAGTTTGGGATCCAAACGCCATTGAGGAAGGCGTAAACTCGAGAGCGATTTGGGTGAGAGTAAGTGGAGTTGGATTCTCTCAGGATGGAGGCAAAGTCGGTCTTCCAGGTGGCACATTCTTTGACGCCTCGCATGGATTGCCAGTTCCCTCACGATACTAATGTACCTGACTCTTAATGGCCGGACTGGCAACAAGCATTTCCCCAAGTCATGCGAGCTAAGCGCCCGGATGGACCGGTGGTGGGTCGTCGCGTCAACGGCCTCTCCAGCCTCGCGGTCCGGTGGCCACAAACCGAGAGGCCGTCGTACGTTTCTTATCGCATGAAACTTGTCTGGTTTCATCAAACATGTCACTAAATATAGAAAGCTGCCTGGTAGGGCGTTCTTAACTACGAGCTACGGAGTTCGCATACTTCTGCGCGCACCAGGCTTCGGTGGCGAAGCCAATCACTTGCAGACACTCCTGGGAGATCCAGAGCGCAGCATCTGGATTATATGCCTACTTTCCCACTCTGCTGGCTAGAAAATAACTGTTCAACTTGAGCCCCAAGAAGTTCAATAATTGAACGCTCTCATATTCACCCGTACCTTGAAAATACTTCAGCCAGTCGCTCCTAAGACGGAGCCTACACAAGTACTGAATACCTACTGGAGAGTACAAACCTTGGGAACCATTTCCCCGGGCAAGTGCGGTGCCTCTCATTCTCTTACTTTTTGAGATGAATTTTAATGAAATAATGGCCTGGTTTCCCTTTCGGCAACCGGTCGCTGCGAATCACGCAGGCATGGAGATTTCTCCTCCGCCCGAAACCGACACGGACTCTATGGACGCCAAGGCAACTCGACAGCACACCTCTCAAAGAAGAAGTTCTACCTACCATGAAACAGCCGAAAACCCAAGAGGCATGAATAGTGCTCGAGCTGTTCCCTCTGGGGGTCCGCTGAAGGTAGTCGAAGAGTCCTCTTCATACCAACAGCCTTCAAGGTCTGTTTCAAAGCGACAAAGCAGGTCAGCAACATCGAAAATAGCTGCTGAGCCGATCGGTAAAACTTCAACAATCAGAGCCGGTCCATCGGAGTATCTTCAAGAACGGGACCCGCCGACCACTCGTGCATCTCAAGTGCTCCAACGGCCTGAGCGTGACACACCTATCTCAGATCATTCGCATCCTCTTGCTCAAAAACCCCAAGCAGTAGCAGTTACTCAACAGCGAAACTACCCTCTGCGATCCAGAGCGCCTGAAGATGTCAACAGCCGGTCAGCTGATGCTAGAGGCGAAGCTGCACGTATCAGGACGCTGGAGAATGCCTTGGAACGGCAGCAACAAGAGACAATTTCGGTGAAAAGGGCTTTGGCTGGAACCGGAGAGGAGCTGCAGAGAACGTCCGAGGAGTTGGAAGAAATCCGGAAAAAGTGGAAAAAGGCCGTTTCGCAGCTGAGCCAGCTCCGATCCGACGGAGCACGATCATGCCAGCTCATCGACGGCGATCTGATAGAGAAAATCATGCAGCTTCGCTACGAGATCCAGTCCTTCTCCGTGCAGTATTTCGCTGCACAAGCACGCGAGGAGGCAGATGCCACGGCGTCGAATCAGCTCTCAGCGTATCTACGAAACACCACACCTCGAACTCATGACTATAGTGCACATCTAGAGTCAGAAATAAGAGGCCCGATGGTGATTCAGTCTTTCCTGTGGAGAATGCTTGTGGGCGAGGTGTTCGGGCAATTTCATTGGATGCCATTGCTGGGGAGGGAAATGACCGTGCTGTACGATGCGTTGAATCCGGGTAAGTAATTTGGGCTCATTGTTCAAGCTTACAGATATATCAATTGCTAACCACAGCGCACTGCAGGTATCGGTTACGATCAGCGTGGTCAAGAGAGACGTTCGGTATCCGAGTCAGAGCGGAGATTCTATATGTGGAAAGCCACTACTGCTTCTCTCATCCTGGAGTCCATGAAACAACAGGATCAGAAGTGGCTACAGGAAAAGCAGGAGGACTCTGCTTACCATTTAGCAAGGTTGAGCCTTGAGGCGATAGGAAGGTATTGCCAAGATCCAGAAGGGGGCATTTCAGAGCATCTCAAAGATATCATCATGAAGTCCCTGGAAATAGACCAAGATATCGGCAAGCAAGCAGCGCGCATCGATCTGGCCTTCCGGGGTTCTGAGGATCCGATCGCCTTTGACGCAGGGTACATGGAGACTGGGAGCAGGGAGGCAACGCCGCATCCCGGACAGCGCGTTGACTTGGTGGTAGCGCCAGCTCTGGTGAGACAAGGGAAGTCTACCGGAGAAGATTTTGAGATCAGCACCCTTCTGTTGAAAATGGAGGTTGCCTGCTTCCGGTCGACTTAAGGACAGCGCCGGACTAGCTACATTAGCCTACCGTTCCTACCAGCAACCAGAGAAGCACACATACTACAGTTGAAGCATACATTTCCCTTTCATGTCAACAACTGGCGCCAAGGATAATTCCGTTGCCAGTAAAAAGACTTTCTGCTCTGCATGATCTAGAAGTGACAGCTCAAGTTTCGTGACAGACCGCGAGTAATACCAAGCACAGAGCTAAGGGGTAACGGCTTAGCGCCGCAATGAAAGTCTAGGCTGCTTTTGGCCAGCAAGCGGCCTGACAAGCTGGCTTGCGACTGGTGTGGCATGGGAACAAACAGCAACCTCTCGGCACCCGGTCAGCTATGCGGAGGTAAAGACAGCGCTGGAAATAAACATGGGCTGCCTACTTAGCATTTTCGTGCAGTCAACCAACAGGGCCGAAAGGCGTCGTCGCACTGATTTGCAACGACGGAAATGAGCTGGGGGGATGAATTTAAGAGGCTAGCCCATTGGAGCGGCCAGTCTTGGTCTGGCATTGTCAAATCTGGTACCAACAGCCACCGAGCCACTCTCCTTTATCCCAACCACAAAGTAGCAGTTCAAGAACTCTCGTTGGCGAGAGTGGAGTCCTGCCGACTCGTGACCAATGCAACGCATTGTATACGCGCACGGCCACGGCCACGGCCACGGCCGAATCCTCGGGCTCGGGAGCACTACAGAGTTTCAACCCCCACGTTTGCACTGTATCCAGCTGAGGGTGTCTCTGTCAGGCAAGTCAGGTACACGGAGCATACGCGATTGCTGCAGTTAGTTGGTTTATTTTTATCGTTTTCAGAATCCTGACTGGTCACTTCTATCTATAGCCCAAGCACAGCCTTGGTGGAGTTAAGATCAGCCCCGGGCATCTCTTGTATGAGATGGGCGAGCAAGTACATTGCGAGAAAGTTTCCTTTGTAAAACATTACGTGCAGTAAATGAGCAAGCTTAACCGCCCACGGAGAGTTACAGCACGGAGACCTGATAGCAGTTCCGCTTGGAATACAAGTTCCGGGATTGCCGGATCGGGCCTCCGATCCGGTCTCACATGCCAAAGGTAGCAAGGCATCGGCGGGTGTTGAAACGTGGATTGATAATTCCGTGAGGCTATGAGGGAGTGCGATGCGGTCGGTGGCGCACTGGCCTCTGGGGAACATGTGTGCCAGATATGCATTTCGCTGCCTTCTTGAAACCAACGTCATGATTGAAGTAGCTAAAGTTGCCGAGAGTCCGGGCTGTGTCAAGAA
>FTLB01311863.1_pt1 | contig 9963 bp, 8 predicted proteins | sample 1658291 | NCBI WGS metagenome assembly FTLB01 (sample SAMEA3914812, study PRJEB12502) | metagenome | biome: forest; material: soil | place: Canada | collected 2011-07-07 | depth 0.1 m
ATGCGAACTCAATCGATGTAGCCCTTTGCACCATCGAGTTCCACTTCTTATACCTCACCATACTACTCGCGAGATCTTCAATTCAGCTGCGGGAGCAATGCTTGGATTCTTCGAGACGTATGCTCCATCTGCTCGAACACATGGCACCTGGATCTGAAGAGCCCTATCACCCCATTATCTGGCAGCTGATATGTTGCCCGTTTACGCCGTTTCTCATCTTGTTCTGCGAAATCCTGACCACTGGTAAACAGAAGTCGAGAGAAAATCAAGAAGCCTTGGCTGCCATGGAACGATTCCCGGACTACCTGAAGGGAATAAGCTCACGAAATTCGTTTGCCGCTGGTTTAGAAGAGACCGCAAGGGTTTTCGTGCGACACGCAAGATGCGTGGTAGATGACCCGGGTCATGCAATACCAGATGCCATGAACTGGGTAATGCAGGGTTCAGCAATGACACTGGAAAGCTTATCGCATAGCAGGATGTCCGAGGCAGATATGCTCCGTTCTCCTTCACTTTGCAGTAATTCTGCTTCGATTATGCCGACTACACTGCTAGAAAATAGTGCTTTTAATGGCCAGTTTGGTGGTGATCTGGCAATGTTCACAACGTCCTACGATCACGACGCATTGTTTGGACTCATCGAACAATTCAGTCAAGATCAATGGGGCTAGTTGCAAGCGACTGAGTGGGTGGATGCGAAAGTGGACAGGTAAACCGGCCCCCCGAACGGTCGGAAGGTCGTTGTTTCTACGCGGGAGAGCCAAGGTACTGTGCAGTGGCCTGAAAATGCCGGAGACTACTAAGTTACAATGGATTCTTAGTGTAGTTAGACAGAGTGCAGCTAAATAGATGCGTGAAATGCCCATTGATTGTCAATTCTAAAGCTGAGCGCCGGGAATGGCACTCCCGAAGGAAGATTCGTCCCGGACGCAGTTAATTCTCCGCGACCAGAATTTTACCCACAGCTCAGTTTGAGTTTTGCTGTCACAACTTTTTGAAGCCACCTCGCCCCCCGGAGAACATTCAAGCTTTATTGGCCAAGATAGTGGCAGCCTCCTTGTCCGCGGCCACCATCCTCTGTATAGCTGGGCGGTTCATGCACCGGTCCCACCAAGCACTCACAGCTTTGCGATTGACTATGATATCTCCATATCCGCAGGCAAAAAGTCTTTGAATTAGCGGAATGTACCAAATATCTACCAGAGTGAAGTTATTCCCGGCCATGTAGCTTTTGTGCTGTAAAAGACGCTCAGCGACGTCAAAGAACATCTCGACCGACTGTAACGCGCTTGAAACAACGGCATCATCGGGAGGTAGCCCCATGTATCTTTTGGCAAACTTCTCAAATGCAATTCTACCAGCTGGCTCTGCAAAGTAAAGCATTTCGGCGCACTGTGCCTCGTCGAATAGTGCCACCGCCTCGGCGTCGGAGACAGCGGGCAGGAGTGGAAATGAAAACTTCGTTGCGAGGTATTTGCAGATTGCGCGGCTCTCATAGAGAGTGAACCCGTCCGCGAAAGTTATTACTGGGATTTTCCCCCACGGGTGACGTTTCTTATGTTCTTCAGACTGAGCGCAGCGTCATTAGCTCGTTCTCCTATTTATTCCGACGCTGCGGGCAAGGGAGCTATCTTTTAGAGAGCGAGGAAGTATGGCTGAGACTCAAGGCAATAGGCCATGTACTCATGCCAGAAGAGCATGCCTCTTCTTCCCGACCAACATAGACTACTCACCTTTTGCTCCCCTTTTTGAAGGTTGAGAAGTACGAGCTCGTAGTCGGTAATGCCACCTTCGGCGAGAGTCAAACGGACTCGATCGGTGTTGGTCGAACCGCGAGATCCATACAAAGTAAAAGCTGGCATTTTCGAACTGGACAGCAGTCTTGACGCAAGCCTGGGATAGCTTGTGAGTTTAGGCATTGTAAAGGTAGCCTATCTGAGGGAGTTCGAGTCAGCCACTTTATATATAAGTGAAAATCTGGAGGACTCTAGCAATGGCGCAGCAGCGCAATCACACCCCAGCATGTACTCTAATAAAGTGAAGCAACACATCTCTATGACGCCTTTCCAACAGTATTCATGGTTGGTAAGTTCGCTCCCGCTACCCAACCGGGCTATCGCCATGCTTACTCCTCACCTCAATTAGGTATATTTATCAAGCTGACTCGCGTTTCTCGTCTTATTCGCATGAACAAATTTTTCGGGGTAGGAGGCTTTCCTTTTTAGGAATGACCAGGGCTGATTAGGCGGCCCCACTGCGGATTGGACAACTTCTGATTGGTGAGTTCGCTTGCTCCACCTAATCAAGCTAGCGCCTACTTTGACCTTTCGAGCCTCAACTTAGACTCTCCGTCTTCATGAGTCTTCTTCCTCATAGCCCTTGCGATACTTTTTGCTGCATCATTTAATTCGCTCGTTCGGATCTTTTCTCTGTTATCATCTTGACAGCAAATGCGCGGTAGACATGAGTCTCCCAATCCGACGACCAACTGTGGCCGGAAATGCCGTCGCCCCAAAACGGCGCATTCGGTGCGGAACCAGGGTGAAAACTGGTTGTGCAACCTGCAGGTTAGTTATAACGCATTCCATTCCTGTTCTGCCCCCAGTACTGTGAATCTGGACCGGATCTTGGTGCTATAGTGGCTGGGCTCAATCAGCATTAGGGTTAGGAGGATCAAATGCGACGAGAATAAGCCGATCTGCCAAAATTGCTCCAAGACCGGCCGTACTTGCGACGGCTACGAGTCCCCGTTTAAATTCTTTACCGAACAGACCACGACCAACGCTCGTGCCAGCCGCGTCGCCTCAGACTTTGTTGTACTGCCTGTTTTTCCTGGCTTGATCAGTATCACCGCTCAGGAGATCGACCTTCTTAATCGCTACTTCTCAACCAAGACGATATTTCAGGTGAAACTGGGCTGCGACGAAGAGGCCAAGGAAGTCCTCCAAGCCAGCCTGATTAATACGCCAATACGACATGCAATTTTGTCTCTCAGAGCTCTTCGGGAGGATTTTGAAACGCTCGGGAACAGTCCAGCTACCGTCACGCAACAGACACCAAGTTATCACTATGGCCTCCAGCAATACAATATGGCTTTGAGAGGTGTCGCATCTAATCTGACATCTCCGGACTCCAATGGGTTGAAGTTGGCATTGCTTTGCTGTCAGGTATTTATCAGCATTGAGCAGGTACAGGAAAATTACTCTGCAATGGCTCAACATATCATACGAGGACTCGGGATCATGCAAGAGTACCGGGCAAGGCCAAGCCTTGTTGCTGGAAGCAACCTGATTGCAGCAAGCCTTAGCCGACTGCCATTCCTCGATGTGTTCATTATCAAATTGTTTGCTGCGCCATGCAAATTTGCGGACCCCCCAGCAATAACCGACGTGAACGGGATGAGGTTATCCGTAGGGTTGATTTCGTCTCGTCCACAGCCTGCTGAATCTCGCGACTTTCCCATAATTGCACCCGATATGCGAAGGGAACTTACGAAGATTGCTGCCTCAGCACTCGAGTTTCTCGATAAGGTGTCGCAAGTACGGTCGGTGGGAACCGCTCTTCAACTGCTTTCCGAGAAAGCGGAGTTGCTTGAATCCCTAGAATCGTGGCTCACTGGTCTTAAAACCATTCAGACGAGGATTGGACCTCCTGGCATCGAGCCAATTTCAACATCTTTCTTGCGCATGTTCTATCTCATACTGAAGATTGTTCTATTGGGGGCACTAGAGTGCTCACCGGCGATTTGCACCGAGCTGCAATCGGAGACTGGCCGATTGCAAGGTGTGGCAAACGAATTGGATGTGAAAGTCGGGGCCTATAGAGCGAAGAGTGAAATTAGATAGTAGACGATGCCGCTAAGGGAGCCCTCCCGCATCTATGCCCCGGGGTGCAGTCTTTCTAAGGCATCTTAGGGTTAGTTTCTGTCATGAGCAATGAAATCTACCGCCTTCATATTGTGAGGCCAAGCGGAGAAGGCCAGCAACACCTTCGAACGCGACTTGGTACGATTTGGTGAAAAGAGAAATAAAGCGAGTCAGCCGGCCTGGGAGCATAAGATTGCGCGTGGCTTCCAATAGGGATATATAACCGAACAGGCGAATTAGCGGCTGCCTCCTCCGGAAGGCCCCCACTCCTCACTGATCATAGTTGTCTCCTTAAAGCACTAGCTAACTTCATAAATTGATCTGCAGCTCTCCTGTTTTTGTATCAAGATCACTTCATCTCACCACTATCCAAGCAGACGAGTAAACTGGTATCGCTACTCCTCGTCGCTAGCCATGCATTTCCTCCTCCTCGGCGCCAGCGGACGGACCGGACAGCACGTTGTATCTGAACTACTCTCCCAGAATCACACAGCAGTAGCCCTCGTGCGTACAACTGGTAGCCTTGCTCCTCGCCCTGGTCTCACTATCATCACCGGATCGCCACTGTCGAAATCGGACATACGCACCGCTTTTCTCGCGACATCTCCTCTGATGCCTTCGGCAGCGATCATCACATTGAACACCGTCCGCCAGTCTGACAGCCCTTTCGCGCCTCAGGTCTCGCCGCCACGCTTCCTGGCTGACTCGTGCGCCAACGTTTGCGAGGTTCTGGAACATGCTGGCGTTTCTCGTGTTATAGTGATGTCGACAGCAGGTGTCCAGGACTCTTGGGATAGCCTTCCGTGGCTGAGCAAGGCATTCATGAGATGGACCAATGTCAAATATGCGCTCGAAGACCATAACCTTGTAGACAAGGAGATTAGGCTCACCAAGATGGATTGGACTCTTGTTAGGGCTGTGAGGCTGCGGTTCGACGATGACAAGCTGACCGACACGAAGACGGATGTAACGACACTTGGCAGCAAGGGCGATGGAATGAAATTGACCGACAGCGTTAGTGTTGCGGGTGTGGCGCGCTTTCTGGTCAAGGTTGCTGCCGAAGGGCTTTTCATTCAAAGCGCAGTGGTCGTAGCCAATTGAACCGGCCAAGGGCGCCATGGATTTTGTTCGTATTACTACGTGACGGAGGGAAAACTTCCGGACCGATTTTTCCATTGTGGAACAATACCGCTGGATAACAGAGTCAGGCCTCCGCGGTTGCTAGAAATGAAGAAGTATACTTGGTAATTAGCTGCCAATATGTAACAACTCACTACATTTGCCTGGACCACGTCATGAAGAAGTCCAAATTGAAGATTTGAACTGAGTTGTCAGCTAGTATGGGAATGTGATGCTAAGTGTCTTGAAATGGTTCTACCTATACTGCGAACTAATAGGGCTGCCTCTTTGCAAAATGGATCATGCCCCTCCCCTGGTCGTACGCGACTACATAGGAGAGCTGCCAAACTTCTCCAATAATCATCGACGTCTCGGTAGGGTCACCACCATCGGCGAACGCGCTGAAGCACACGTTCTCGTAACCTGGAAGTCCATTCAAGCTTCGCACAATCATGTCTCTGGGATCCATGGGCATCTCAATGCCACCGATTACAAAAGCCGCATACGGGGCCTTTGCCTTGCAATCCACAGTCCAGTAACCAAGGGATTCATTATAGACTGCTGCCGGGACAAACTGAGCATTGAGGTTGTATGCTGCCGCTGTGGGAACAAAGTTTGGGGCTGTCCCGCTGTCTACGATGCTCTGATAGACGCCACCCGAAACTTTCGTACCATTCCTTAGCTCATACACCAGCTCGTGTGTCGTTGTGTACCACGTCAGTTCAGATGTGCCGGTGTTGTTGGTAACTTCAATCGGAACGCTCGTGAAGGGTTTTTGATAATACGACGCTGGCACAAGTCCGCCAATGGACATTAAGCCCGCTGGTGCATGGACAGATGTGCCCTGCGGTACGCGGTTCAGCGCCAAGGAGAAGACCGCGTCAGATACAATGCGCTCTTTGACCATTGTCGTAAAGATCGGGTCGTACTGAATGGGATCGCCCGTGGTCCGATTAGTGGCGGATGTGATGGCGGGATAGCCGAGACCGAGCAATCCAGAGGAAGAACCGTCCCCTGTCCACGCGGCCTGCTTGACCAGCGCGACCTCTTGCTTGGGAACGGTCAGCCCACCCATAGTGATGGGTGCGTATCCCATATCCCCCTGGAGTGTCTCATTCTCGGGGAAGTAACCGATGCTGAAGACTTCGCCCGAGATGTTGGTAAAGAGACCCTTCGAGGAATCATACAACTCCCCAAACCCGCATGCCGATTGATCCAGCGGCGAGCGCGTGCTGATATTGAGGCATTGAAAATTGCTTGCCATGACCCATGTGTCGGAGCTGCCCGTGTCAATGAAGCTGATGAACTGCTGCCCGCCTCTGATTTGTGGCTTGTTCCCCCATGTCAAGTTGATCACGGGGTACACTCCATTGAAAATCGTATTGACTGGCTCGAATCCCTTATGACCAGATTGCTTCCACCTCAGATATTCGACGCGCGCACGAGCTGGGCTCGAAAAGATATCTCGATTCGGGTTTGAGCTGAGCTCTAGTTGACCCGTGGAAGGAGCCACAGCAATCGAGACATCACGTCGACTGAATAACGCCGTCTCATCGATGCTCGGTATCCTTGATGCAGTAGCACCGAGATTCGACGTTAAGAAACCGAGAAATAAGACCTGGCAGAACATCATTCAATTTCAGGAAACGGACCTTGAGACTGCGCAACATTTGAAGAATGCATCCATGGTGGATTATCGCATGTTTTGTATGGACTCTATGCTGCCATTTCCAAAATACTACGTCGCTGGTGACACCAGCGCGTATTTGGAAGGTCCTCCGTGATAAGACCAACCAACTGCTCATTTAGGGTCAGATCTGAGGACGCGACAAAGCAAGCCAGCCAATCGGAAATGTTCTGTGCGCTGACGGACCTATCAGGGCTTGGAGATTGAGATTGGGGTTGTATCTCTTTCCGTTCTGCTTAAGTAGATCATACCCGGTTTAGACCGTCTAGGAAACCTGCCAACTTGAGTAACCTTAGCACTGCTTGGAGAATTATCAACTTCTTTGTTCCCATGTAGGTTCGAAACAGATACCGCTAGAGTCCTTTAAATTGAGTTCTTCGGCGTAGTACTACTATTCAGTGCTGACCAAAATTAACTTGCTACCGATGTCACTAGACGGCGGCAAGTTGAAGTCTAGAGGGGTATCGGCGCAGGCGGGAGAACGGGGTGGGGTGGCTGGTTGTGTGGGCTCGAATGGCGCGAAATTTCAGGAGTAAGTAGCGTAGCATACGGCATATATCCCGCCTAGGTAGGCTTACCATTCCTCCTCTAACACGGTCAGGGTTAAAGGTAAAGTCATACAGACGAAGCATAAATCCAACTAGTATTTGGATCAATAAAAGTAGCCACAACGAATCCCTTCAAAACGGGTCAATATTTTAGAACAAGACATTAGTTTCGTTTGGGAGGAGTTCGGCAGCGTCGAACATTCCTGTCAGAACTGGGCGGGCTCAATGGTGGGCAGAGAGATAGCCAGAGCCCACATTCAAGATGACTATGGACGGCTCCAGAGCTCTTTCCCTCGATAAGGCAGCGTGTTATCCATGCCGAGTTTGGTGCTACGCTCCAGACTTGAGGCCAGATCGGTCCGCCGGCGCGACTGATTCGCATTCATGATCTCTTGACGTGGCGATAAGTTAGACAGGAAATGATTCCAAGAGTTGAGGTGAGGCAAAGGCTGAAACCTTTGTGATGAGGAGTGGTTAATTAAGAGCGTTTCAGGATAAGTGACCCCGCATCGTTGCGCCAGCCTGTCAGCCTTGCGGAAGACGTTTGGACAGAGTGGTTTATTGCGGCTCAGCCCCTAGCAGTTCGAGAAGAACCAGGCAAGCCAGGATCATGTTCTGACAAGAGAGTTAGGGAGATTGGGCAAAGCTGCAAATCCTCGCAAGTATTAAGAGGAAAGGGAGTATTAAGTTTCAACAACTAGTTACATATTACAGGACCTAAATAAGATAGTACCGAGTATAAAGCGGGAAAATTCATACTTGTGCGAATCAATGTCTCCACTTTATATCAAAAGTCTAACCAATCACATATCTACCTTATAGCTCCTTGTTAACTAAGATCTACAAGCCGTAGTCCCTTCACAATCGACCAGTAGTCCTGCACAAACGTGGTTTTGTTATCAGCGTAGACCTAGAAGACAGAGCAGGCAGGGTGCGAGACGTCTAGCCACAGCAACTCCCCTCGGACAAGATAGGCACATGCCACACGCAGTTGCAATAGCTTGCTGGATAGCTTGCTGGATAGCTTGCTGGATAGCTTGCTGGATAGCTTGCTGGCCTTTGATACCACCACAGACAGGGAGGCCGCTAAGTCCGCGAGTGGCGAGGCTTTGACGAACCCGAGATCTGAGCGGCGGAAGCTTGTATGTAAGTGCCACGTGGGGAACATGGATCGTCTTGGCCTTGAGCGGCGTCCAGGCCGCGGTCCAATGATTCATACTAGGCGTTGGGAGTTGGTCGAGCCGCGTTCGAACAAACTGGTCCTCGCCGATCCGCCTGAGATATATGCCGAGCTAAGTACCTATGCGTTGGTCCATGCATTTCAGAATAGCTGTATACAACCCCTTTCGGGGGTGCTTGGCGATTGGTACATTAATCTGCAAGCCCCGGTTCGTAAGACTGTAACGTGTTACTTGCCCTCGGCTGGGGCAGGGGACAATTTGCTGGGCATTTCTACATGCCGCTGGAGAAGGTGCGAGGAGCCCAGAAGCGACATGTCGGTGCGGGAGCTGCCACGCGAAGACGGAATGGTCCAACACTGTCCTGATGATCTCTTCCTGTAATCGACGTAATGACCTCTCACCCCCCTCGCCATAAAGGAAGGGCATGTTGACCTCGAAGATGCCCATGAGACAGTAGGCTATATCTTCAGGACGGGTTGTGCTCCTATGCACTGCCCAAGACATCCTCTGGCCTATACTGCATGTAGTTAAGTCTTGTCCGGACAACACAGTCACCGGGATACCCGTGATGGCGGATATGTCGTCCCTTGATTCCGTCCTGGTCCCCAGCTGAACCCAGCCGCTGTCAAAGAATAATGTCTTTCGTGGAGCCAAGAGTTCTTGCAGAGTCCATCCACGCGTGAACCATCTGCTTTGCCGAGAAGAATCCTTCCAGTTGGGGGCAGTAACGGTTGAGACATCCGACAGATATACACAGCTTGCTGATGCCTGCCTCTACCAGCGAAACATGCTATTAATGGCCTCTTGAAGCTCTGAACTGCTGGAGTTGTCGATGCAACACGTGTCCACCCAAAAGTACTCGAATCCGTCACGTCTAGCTTGATCCGCGAGAAACCGAATCTTCCAGTAGCCAAGCTTGTTCTTGCCCTCGCCATATTGCAAATCTCTGTAGCTGACCTCCTCCCCGTCTGAGCCCCATGTGTGAGAAGTATCGCATAATTTGGACTCTCGTGGTCAAGCAAATTCTCCGTCAGGCATATCTTATCGTTTTGGTAATATAGGAGGCGCATCGTTACGAGGATATCAGGGGGATATCAACAATTATATACTGTGGCGCCATGTTAGCGAATCTTCGAGTATTTAGGTAGACATAGCTCGGAAGCTAAAGTGGACCGCTCTTGTCGGAGCGACCTGACGTACAGTTTTTTTTTTAGTATTATTCGCGATCTTCACACATTGACTCGCCACGGCTAGCGTAATATATATCCCCATTAAAAATGCATATATCGATGGGATAAGAACTGAAGACGGACAGTGTCTGGTGCAGGGGAACGTCAGAGGACGTGGAGCGATCCGACTTTCTGCTCAGGGCCTTGGAAAGGGAGCACAGCCTACTAAGTTCCTTGGGCTCAGAGCCTCTCACAGACAGCGTGCAGAGACAAACCGAATCCTGGGGAGACACAAGGTCGGGCAACACATATGCCTAGAGTCCAGGGCGGTTTCGACGAGAATTCTGGCGAAAGCTTGTCCGATGTTGGTAGCTTAGCGAGAAGAATTTAGCG
>FTLB01843244.1_pt1 | contig 9961 bp, 6 predicted proteins | sample 1658291 | NCBI WGS metagenome assembly FTLB01 (sample SAMEA3914812, study PRJEB12502) | metagenome | biome: forest; material: soil | place: Canada | collected 2011-07-07 | depth 0.1 m
CAGAGCGTAGATTGTACATGGCTGCTGTAGCTGCGGCTCCTGCTCCAGCGCTCACAGCGGCAATGATTGCGAAGGTGGATTTCGACATATTGGAATAGGATCGAGGAGCGGACAGGCGGATGAAGCGTTTTTATAACGACAGACAGAGAGGCGAAGCCAATGGTCTCGGGATGCCGGTGACCAACAGACAGCTGTTGCGTGCGTTAGGGAGCGTGTCCACGCGGTTGGGACAGGTACCTCGTGGGTAAGGGGTGTGAGGTGGTGTCGGTGTCTTGGTGGAAGAAGGCGTCTCGACTCGCTCCCCTGGGAAACTTTTTTTTTGGGATTTGCGGATCAGCCTCGCTCGCTGCAAGGGCACGACGCAGGGTTTGGGTTCGCGGAAAAGCCGTTTGGGGGGCTAAGAGTTTGTGGTGGATCTGCGCTGAGCTCCCCACCCCACTTCCCATCTGGCTGTTCAGCCCTGTGACCTTGGGCGACTCGTCCTTGGGAGGTCACCATTCGTGCCATGGTGACTCGGACCAGTTACTCAGAGGACCATTTGACAGTAGGGATGTGTATGTTTTTAGATCTTGATGGTTCCTGACTCTATCTTCTCAGATCTCTGGTCCTCCCACGCTTCTTCCAAATCTGGCTTCGAGGCCGCCGTGGGCCGCCTTGGCTTCAAACTGTTAGACTGCTGGTAGCCTTGCCGTGGGGCGAATCAGGGACCATTGTTTGTAATCGGTTAGCGGGGAGCCCCCCTGTAGACTCGAGCTGCACCCACTGGAGATGGCTACTATGATGACATATTCGCTCGCGGCCGCCGCCTCGCCCGGCCTTCCGTTGGCGAGCTTTGCGTCCGACTAAAATCAAATTGTGCTTTCGAGAAACCCAGGAAACACGTCAATTTTCTGGCTCTTCCTTTCCTCTCTTCTTCTCCGATACCTGTATTTTCCTGTCAATATAACTCGGTACCCTCGAACCATCCTATCGCGTATCCTTACTCGACTTTCTTTCACCGCTACCTACGACACCTCACAGTACGGTCGGTACCTCACGCCACCCTCGTCGCTTTCGACCTAAGCCATCAAGGTTCTTTGGTGCGCCTCGCCGTTCCTCCCACCAACTGCACCATCGAGGTTCCCCAAACCCTTTGTTATATACCCCGCGATTTATAAATACGAGACTCGAGCATCCATCGTCGTCTTCCCCATCCGACAAGTCATCCCTTATGCTGCCGCAATCCGGTGCCTTATCACGAAGTGCTTGCAGGAACCGTTCGTGGAGGGGCTGACTGAGACATTCGAGAACCTGGTCTTGGCAGTCATCACCATGACTCCCGCCGTCGACAATGATACCCGTGGGTGGATCATGAGCATCGTGAGCGGTATAGGTAAGTCGTTTTCCTCGCTGTCCGTCTCGGCGGACTGCCCGCCGCCCAGTCGCGTCCAGTCTGTAGATAAAGCTCTGTTTTCGGCTAATCCGAGACTCCAGCTTGTGCCGTTGGTGCGAGTATTATCTGCGTCGACATCTTGGTCCGCTTGCTACCTAGCCAGCGGAATTTTCGCATACAAGACAGTAATGTGTTTCTTGCTTGCTCGCTGAGCGTGAGCTTCGGTGTGATGGTGAGTGACGACGCTCTTTTCTCTGCTCCATCCTCGACTTTCCTTATCTTTCTTTCTTTGTTTCTTTCATACATCTCGTACCTTTGCCGTCCGGTTGATCTTGTATTGTGCATGTACTTACGAAATCATTAGCTGTTCTCGGCCTTGTATAGTATGCTTCCATCTTCTATGCGGTATCTCATCAAGGACGACTGGGATAAGCAAACTGCCGGTTTCATCATGATGGCATGCTTCGTGGGTGGCTTCTTTGGCATACAAATTGTATCCAGGCTGCTTCACCAGCTTATGCCCAGCCATGTTGTTGACTGCGATCATACCCACGAGGATCCTGTCGGGGATGGTCACACAGGCCCTCACAGCCGCCGCCAGTCGCGAGTCAGTCGGAGCCGTCGCCGATCTCTTCGGAGGGTTGCCAGTCATTCCACGGGGCATGGGGCTCATTTTGCTGGGATAAATGGGCATGCCACCGAGTCTACCCCGCTGTTGTTGACCGAGACGGACCAGAATGGGCACGCGAACCCTGAGATGACCCTTCGAGACCCAACAGCCAAGCGTGATACGGCACCAGACGTGCATGGGGTGGTGAGAGGGCGCAGCAGCGCTCCGGCGCAGAACAGGCGCCCCTCCATGCAGCAAGTACAGAGCCGAGTCATGTCCTTTGTCAAGGATACCAAGGCCAACTGCGATGACTTTGGACCGTGTTTCGGCTACTCGGACCCCTGTGGGCAGGAATGCCTCAAGCACTTGAATACTCGTTCCGCCTTCACCAGCCGCGCTCCCACGATGCTTCGAACCACCACGGGCCACAACGTCTTCGCCCCGGCCGCCGTACGGGAACGGGATGAGGGCGAGGGAGACGAAGAGCCGCCGGCCAGCCCTACCTTCGTTGGGACCGACGACCACAGCCATCATCCTCATCACGACGACGACGACGATGCCCATGTTCATCACGACCATTTTCACCTCACTCCTAGCGAGCCTGACACCGCCAACGACTCGGAGTGCTGTTCGCAGATGGAGGAAGACCTCGAGGCGCAACACCATCACCACGTTCCTACCAACGCCTTCCTCTCCATCGGTCTGCAAACAGTCATCGCCATCGCGCTGCACAAGTTCCCCGAGGGTTTCATCACCTACGCCACGAACCATGCCAGCCCCCAGCTCGGCTTCAACGTTTTCATGGCGCTCTTTGTTCACAACATCGCCGAAGGCTTCGCCATGGCTCTGCCCCTGTACATGGCCCTCGGCAGCCGTCTCAAAGCCCTCATGTGGTCTTGGCTCCTCGGCGGGTTCAGCCAGCCGTGCGGAGCTGCGATGGCCGTTCTCTGGTTCAAGATTGCGAATCGTTCCCAGCTAGCCATCGACAACACCGCGTACGCCTGCATGTTTGCCTGCACGGCGGGAATCATGACGAGCGTCGCTCTGCAGCTGTTCGTGGAGAGCCTCAGCTTGAACCATAACAGGAATCTGAGCATCTTCTTCGCCTTCCTCGGCATGACACTGCTCGGGGTCACGAATGCGCTGGTGGACTAGACGAGACAGCATGGTCCAAACACATGGCACATAAAAGAAATAAATAAATAAAAAAGAAAAGAGTCGGCGGCGGAGAACCTAGAGTACGCTTCAAGATATATTGGGAGGCGGTTTGCTTTTCGGTCACTTACACGGATCGGTATACGGACTTGGGCACAGGGGACATTGGCGTATTTTGGTGCTCTCCCTTTCTTCATTCCTTCCTTTTCTTCCCTTTTTTAATTATTGTTTATCATTATACAAGGAAAGGTGGGAATAAAACAGGACATACAAGACAAGGAAGGTGTTTCGCAATGGCAGAAATTGTATGATAGCACCACATGCTTCCGTCGGTTTATTTATTGCTTTCTCTTAGGGCAGGGAAGCGCAGGAAAGCGATGCGATGAACTCGAGGTACGGACAAAGCTACGAGGTTTACTACTATGGGCAACTCAGGATTTCAATGGGGGTCTAGCCTCCTCGTTAGGAATATAAAATTACTCCTCCTGGTATCTTTTCCCGGTTGCTGCCTGTTCTCTGGCCTTACTCGATCTTGTCGACCTTTTTTCTTGATTACGTCCAGGTATACGTATAAGGATTCCAAAACTTATCGGGAAACAAGAAATTTCCGGATATGTTGTTACTCATTTGCTTGCGCGGCTAATACTCACGACAACCTTCTGCGCTTGAAATGGTATTTCTCATTACTCTCGGTGCCCTGGTACCTTTTTATTTTTATACGAGTCATCATATCTGATAAGAACAGCTACGAGAACGAAGGTGACCACGGCCATCTTCTCCTTTTGGGCTTCTTTCTGGGGGGTTCCTTTTTTGTTTGTTTGTTCACAAGGGGCAGTTCGGTAGCCCAGCCGTCCACTTCTGCTTCACGTACGGGAGCAGGTAGTCCTGCGAGGTGAAGTTGGTCGAGATGTACGGCGTGACGTCCGCGGCGGTGTAGCTGCTGCCGAGGATCGAGAGGACGAAGCTCTCGATGCTGCGCACGGGAACGAAACGGGATTAGCTCTCTCCTCTTCCTGCTCTCGTTTCGCGGTGAGGTGCCAATGGGGGAAGGGAAGGGATTTGCAAACTTACAAGTCAACAAAGATGAGGTCGACGACCTCCGGGTCGCCCGACGCAGGGAGACCACCCGAACCCATGAAATAGTTGGGGATCGGGTAGTTGGGAATCGCGCTGTGGGCGGTGTCGTCGCCTGCGATGAGGCCGTCTCAGTACAATGTCTTGATTCTCCGCAGGGAGAAGAGGGAGACTGGGGGGGAAGTGTTTTTGGGCCGTCAAAACCTACCATCAGTGCCAAAGTCGTCGGTGGTCGTGTAGCCAGGAACCAAGGTCACGGCCTGGCGGCGGGAAACACCAAGTGTCTCGCTCTCGTCGCGCCTCTCGACGGGTCCGAGGATGGGGTTGACGCAGGTGTCGCGGGGGAGCGGGACCGATGCGAGATTCTCGCGTTTGTTGGCGCCACCGGCGTTCAACTTGGCCAGGACGGTGCTGGCGAGCGCGAAGGGGACGTCAGGGACGTACAAGAAGACGTCGCGGAACGGCGAGACGATGAAGTTGTCATCGTAGGTGAACGGCCCCTTGTGCATGTCGAAGCGGATGCCGCCCGTGTTGGAGTACACGAAGCGGGTCTTGTCGGCGCGCGCCGGGTTCACAACCGCAGTGCCCAAGGCGTCCGAGAGGGGTGTGAAGATGTTCAGGGGGTCGGTGAAGGGCACGCAGGTCATGCAGTAGAAGTTTGGCACGCAGCCGTAGATGGTTCCGAGTCCGAGCTGCTGGCGGGCGGCCGTGATCTGGGCCGTGACTCGGAGACCGCTGTGGTAGTCGAAGTCGGTATCGGAGAGGGCCCCGACGGCGTGGTACTCGAAGGTGTAACGGTTCCAGTCGAGGTAGCGCCGGCTGTATACCCAGGGTGCGGTGGAGTTGGCAACGGCTTTCTTGGTCGGATTGGGGACTCCGTGCGGGTTGGTCACGCCGTTGTAGCCGCTGTTGGTCTTGTTGAAGCCGCTCATGGAGAACCAGCCGAGAGTCTCGCAGTAGCGACCGGACTCGAGCGCGGTCGACGCCTCGTCGAGCACGGCGAAGTCACGGATATGGCTGTGGCCTCCGAAGATCTGAATCGGAGTGTGAGGGTGAATCTTGCGGATGGCTTTGTACGCCAGGGAGAAGGTGCTTCCACCCGTGGTAGGGCGGGCAATGTTGTGTCCAATGAGCAGGAACACATCGACAGGGTCCTGGGTGTGGATCGCGTCGAGGAACCACTGCTGTTGGACCATGGTAGCGCCAGGGATGATCTTGGACGCATTCGAGTTGCCGGTGAAATCGTACAGGATTCCAAAGGCCATAATGCGCAGTCCTATCGAATCAGGTCGGTAAGACGTTCACTCGTAGACCTCACTCGTAACATATGTTTGGTTACCGAAGAATACGTACCTTTGTTGGTCGTGAAATACTTGTGCGTCTGTCCAATGTATTCATAGGCATTAGTGGCCGGGTTGAAGATCTGCACATTCGAGGTGAGATATCTGTCGCCCCAGAACGTGCTGTACTGGTTGAACGCCTGGTAGGCGACGTCTGAGACGTAAAGCTCGTGGTTTCCTAGAGATTTCGCACCAGGTCAGCTCCCCTGACACTTCCACTGCATAGGTTTTCCGAGTTCTATATGTTGCCTACCGATTGTCAGCAGATCGTACGAGTCAAGCTGCTCGAAGATAGGCGAAGACACCTGGCCGTCTACAGCGCTAGCATCGCTGAGGCCGGTTCCATCGTGAAGATCGCCTGCGAGAATTCATTCGTTAGACACGTGAAGGGCCAGGTAGAGTCTCACAGCATGCTCGACACGCTTACCTGTGTCAATGAGGAGCAGATCAACTCCCATGTTACCAGCCTGGTGCTTCAAGTGGGTGGCGAAAGTAACGAAGTCACCCCAGTCCGCACCATAGTTCTGCTCCTTGAGATGACCCTGTAGCGGTGTTGCATAATGTCAGCTCAAACCAAGAAGGGAGACGGACGTGTATAGCTCGGCTACAGAGCTTATTCTCTCTCTCTCTGTCTCATTTCTCTCGGAACAGGGCATCATACCTCCAACCAGCCATGGGTATCGGTCTGTCGTCGCATTGGCATATTAGCAAGTCGCCATTGTGCGCCTGGAAGCCTGAAGAGCTCGAAGGGAAAATACTGTGTGCAAGACGTTCAACTGGCCCCATTCTAGAGGCCGAGTCGGACCGTAGGCGGGCTCGGGAACACCAGGTTGGATACGCTTGACGTGACGGACGTGCTCGACCTTGTTGATAGCGCCATAGCACCCATCGCAGGCCAATGCAGCCGAGAAAGCGGCCGCAAAGGTGGCGGCGACGCTGAGGACCTTCATGCTTTCCACAAGTTTGGCAGCTACAAAATACAGTACCCAGGCAGGAGTGGCAAGATGGGACGAACAGCTATTAACCCTAAGCAGCCAATCGACTGGGGAATTCCACTTCGGCAACCGAACAGAAAGACACGGAGAAGAAGACACGCTCGTCATGTTCCTTTGAGAGCAGGGCCTAGAGCCTTCTTATATGGGACCGAGGCGCGTTGGAGCTTGGTTCACAGCTTACCATCGTGCTACGCCCTTACATACAGTACCTTAAGGCAAGTAATTAGGAAGTTACCGTTTACCACGTCAAACCCCCCTTCTCTCCCGTCCCCCGCTCATATTGTCTTCCCAGGACCATGCAGATTTGCAGAGACAATGCGACCTTGGGCGCACACGCAAAGGTTCCATTCCAAAGCCTCGGGAAGCGTTGGCGGAGCGTCGCCTCCATGTTCTGGACTTCTGGACGCGGATTCGTGGGATGTCGATGCTGCTCCCAGGTGGCAGGGACTGGAATCGCTAGATAGCGGTCTTGGCAGAGAATATTTTGTACTTTTGTGCCGCAGATGCTGCCATCGATGTCCACATATCCTGAATGGGAATTTCTCGGCAGGTCCCTCTCGCGCGAATTCTTAGGTTGCGATTGGCTGCCGAGCGGCTCCCTTTTACAGAGCTCGGTATGCAAGAAATGTCACGGCACGTAGCGCGGGTTTAGCGGGGAGGAGAGCTGGGGTGAACACCCCAGACTGTAAAAATCCACCTGTGAGGCGAGCGAAAGGGAAGCAAGCAAGGCAAGCTCAGCGGGACGGCAGGCCCAACGGTGATAGCGATTGCCGCCACGTGGGGCTGATAACAGCGGTAGTTCCGGCAGCTCGTTCACTATCCTGTTTTCAGAAGGTGCGTCTTGAATTAACCCCAAGTAAGGTACCTACTGTAATCAGAGCTGCCTGATTTATAGACTGTAGATTAAGGTACCTTGCGTTAAGTACCTCTCCCTGACAGGAGAGTATTTGCGGTACTGTGTAGGTATGGTATTGCCTTGATTAAATACCTAAAGTACCGTAGGTCAGGTACCTACAGGTACTCTATGAACATCACTGTACTCGCACATCGCCCGAGATAGATACCTAGAGGTGAACAGCAAGAGTGGCATAAGTAACACTGCCTTACCGTACTTGTGCCTATCGTTTTCGCATTGCGAACTTGATGGGATCCTAATAGTCTACTAACAAGGTCTCTTGCGGAAAGTATCCTATCCTCCGTCCATGCACCGAAGGTTGATAGCAAGGATAAAAGGAGAAGATCGAGATCGACTCAGATGAGGTTGGCAAACCCCAGGCAAATTTCAGTTTCGTGGTCCATTTCTCTTTTTGGATAACTTATACAAACACTGCTTATATTAACACCGGACTTGGGAAAATGTAGATTTAGCTCGTGCTTGGATTTTTCTGAGTTGCCCTTATTATTCTTATGATTACCTTATATATCATACTGGACGTGTGACATCAAGTACAACTGTTCATTAAGTACCACCCTTCATTACATACTATATATATACACTACCAAATTTACAATGGCCCAAGGCATCGGACAAGGTATTAAATGATCACGACCACGGACCCAGATCGCCACTACATTTCACAGGGACGACGACAGATACCCTTCCCTCCATGCGCCGGGTACCAGCGCCGCGGCATACATAACAAGCGAGATGGGTCGCAGGTCCTCGTCTAACGATTCCTCCAGGTACTTTTCCCAGAACTCGACCGTCTTCTCCACGCTCTCTTCCATCCTCCACCCTTCTTCGCCGCCGTCCGCGTACGAGATCCCAAAGCACTGAACCCCCAAGCAAGCACCAAACTCTCGGAACGCGAGCCGGTGGACGGGGTCTCGCGCCCGCAGCCCTTCCAGGATCCCCGGCGCGATGGCCAGGCTCTTCTTCCCCAGGTCGACCGCCCACGGCTCGCTGCATGCGTGGCACATCCAGAGGCACATACCGAGGTCGAGAGCATCGTGGGGGAGGGACATGCGGCCGCGGGCAGTCAGAGCCTGGTAGTCCGCCATCTCGCTCTCCAGGACCTTGGCGGACCCGCCGCCCCTCGACGACGTCGACGACGCCGCCGCCTTCTGGAGCAGCCGATACACGACGTACCCCGTGGCCGCGTCCAGGTGGCCCTCGCGCGGCACCAGCACGTCGGTCATGTCCGTCGAGATCTTCCAGACCATCCGCAGCCGCGACCCGCAGTCTCCGTGCTCCTTGTCGGCGTGGATCACGAAGTGCGAGTGGATCGCGCGCGCCAGCTGGATCGCCAGGTCGTTGTAGGCCATCTCCCCCGTCGCCAGGGCGAGCCGGTTCAACGCGAACATCCAGAGCGTCAGGTAGTGATGGTACTGGCCGTCGCCGTCGGCGCCGCTCTCGTCGACTTTGCCGATCCGGAGCCCGCCCTTGAGCGGCTCGGCGTCGGTCGCGCCGGGGAGCCGCGCCGTGCCGTCCCGCGTGCGCCCCAGCACGTCGTGCACCGCCGCCACGAGCCGCTTGGCGAGCCCGAGGTACGCTGCCGACGACGTCTCCTTGTGCAGCGTGATGAAGTTGACCACCCCGAACGCGTCCGTCCAGAGGTACCGCCCGCGGTGCCCACCCGCCCCGGGCTTGTCCGGCGGCGTCCACTCGGCGACTTCCTCCATGGACAGCCCGTCGAAGGGGCCGTAGACAATGTGCATGGCTTCCTTGAAGCGCTTCACCGCCGTGATGGTTGCCATGGTTCGTAGACTATGGACGAGCATAGATACCCATAGAGGTGTACGGGAATGTTCTTTCTCCGGCTAGGGTAGGGCAAAAGCGTGCTTCTTCCCTGCTGAATTATCCCAGTATTGAATTTCTTCTACAGATTTTGGATCGACGTAGACAGACCAAGAGAATTGGTTGCTACTTTAGGAAGAAAAGGTACGATTCGTTTTGGTTTTACGAGGATGTAGAGAGAATTATCTTTGTTATTTTGGATACATAACCGCAGCAGTTATAGCTCGGAATGGTAACCGTATCTGGTTCACGTCACAAGTACCGTGCATCTTTGCCTGCAGTGGAAGCTCAACTGGCCATTGTGATATCACAATTAGATCATCGTTGTTGCATACTATAGCGGGGGTTTGATACCGGCTCGATTCAGGTTTCCAGTTTATAAGCTCACCTTAGTCTGGTCACGGGAAGGTCTCTCTCGAGTCGCTCGTACAATAAATCACCATTGGGACATTTGTTATGATAAATTTTGGGATCAATCTTGATCTCTATTTTTTGGGAGTCTTACAGAGTAAATACCCTAACTACAAACATGCTATTAGTCTTTCATCCAGAACGCCAAAGTTTCCCATGAACCGAAATATCGAGGGATCTGAATGCAATGCGTAATCTCGTGAAGTGGGTGTCGTCGTCTCGCTGATCCTGCAGACCACCCGTTCATTACCCCCCCCCCCCCCCCCC
>FTLB01789560.1_pt1 | contig 9954 bp, 4 predicted proteins | sample 1658291 | NCBI WGS metagenome assembly FTLB01 (sample SAMEA3914812, study PRJEB12502) | metagenome | biome: forest; material: soil | place: Canada | collected 2011-07-07 | depth 0.1 m
ACGTACCCGAGACAAACAAGGGCTGGTTGGGATGGAAAGCGACGCCGCGGACGGGGCCATCGTGCTCTTCGAATCTGTCAATCAGGGTGCCCATTCGGTAGTCCCAGAGCTGGATCGTAGAGGAGTGGAGGGATACGAGAATCCATGGTCTAGGGCGGGCTGGTTAGCGGAGGAAACTGGTTGCGAAACTGGCGGGGAAGCTCTCGGCGCTGACCGTTTCGGATGGAATGCGATGCCCTTTGCGCGAGACGACTTGGACTCGAACTGTGGTCACGGTTAGCAGAGAAGCACCAGCAGGAGGGTAGAAGTCTCGTGAGCCAAGACCCCATCCGGGGGCAGGAGCATGCTGACCTTGGTGAGCATCCCCGAGGACGCCATGTTGACTGCGGATGGAGTTGAAGCTCAAGCTTCGGGCCTCAGATGCGTGCAGAATCAAGCCAGAGTGTGTGCAAGATATAGCAAGAAAAGGTGCAGAAAGGGACAGACAACTGATCTACGCTGGAGAACAGCCTCCTGGTGAGCTGCCTAGCTGTGACGCGGCAAAGAGTTGGGATTGCGGCCACCTCGATCGTTCAGGAAAGCCTCAATTCATGGTACAGCGTGGCATCTCAAAGTGTGGGTGGGTGCGTAAGGTGGTGGGTTGGAATTCATGTGGGTCCAGGGGGTGGGTGGGCTACCAGGGAAATTCGCAAATTCAATTTTCCGCTTCCTGGCAGACACGCAGCAACATCTATCTTACTGAATAATTGCATACTTGCCATTTTTTGGTGGCACCGATAAGTAGATATTCATTTTGCGAGATGAGAGGGGCATTTCCCACCACCCGCACCGCCACCGCGGCAATTTGCTGCAGGGGAGCTCTGGCTCTGGGCGCTAGGCCTGTTCGGTGAAGCTCCTTCGCTGTTCCCTCTTGTAAATGTGTCCAGAACGACGGAAGATGACGGGGTTACAGCACTCTATTACCCCCACCTACGGAGTATCATACCCTTACTTTTACTCTATAGCTGTGAACTGTCAGGTAATATAGATAGCCTCCCTTCAGGCCCCCCAATTTCTATGTGAGATCATCTATATATTCCAATTCGTCGGAACGCCGAGGCTGTTGAGGACACCGTAGTGTATCTGCAGCTCTTGTTTACGGGGCCCCGTGCGATTCTTTGTGCTCTCTTCATTATTTGAGGCGCTGATGCCTCTCGTTTCTTTTGGCTGAAACACACCAGCGATTCGCCGCATTGGCGCGATTCTGGCCTTTCCCTTCTCTGAGACTTCCCACGTCACGGCACACCCTTCGCCTCTCTTGTCGCCTTGAGAACACCATACCGCTGGCGGATGTATGGTCAGCTGTAACTTGAATACCTAGTTAGCTAGACGGAGTGCGATCCTCTGAACGCAAGCACAACACAGTCGCAGCAAACAGTCCACGACGACCGCCTTCGGCCATGATACGACTCGCCCAGCTGCCCTGGGGGCTCGCAGCTGCTCTTCTGGCGCTGCCATGCCTCCAAGTGTCTGCGGCACCAAGTGTCAATATTGCCATGAAGGCAGCATTCCCATCCCCGCCTTATTTGGTTGAGTTGCTGTATGTCTGCTCCTCTACGTTGGACCCAGGGCCAGGCCGCTCACAAGCTGAACAGGGAAACCGCCGCTCCGGAAAATACCACGACCTACTTTGCGCTCCTTGACGGCATCGCCAAGGGTCGCTTCTCCCAAGCCAAGACTGACAAAGAACTGTATGAGAAGTTCCTCGAAGTCCTACAACTCGATGGCCACATGACTGCCGAGACCTTGTCAACCTTCAAACTTGCGCTCTCGATGCGATCGTCTGCACCTCGGATCGAAGCTCATTACCAACACTATACTACCGCCATCGAACCTGCGCTGCTGTTAGAAAATCAGGAAGGATGCGAGCATTGGTGGTTGTACGAGGGCAAGCAATACTGCGATAGCGAACTCCGCTCGGCGAGCGGCGCTCTGAGAAACAGCTCTCAGGGCCGCACACTCCCATTCGACCGCGTACATGGCAGCGGACCGCGGGATGTAATTCTCTATGCCGATATCACGTCTCCTACGTTCGGAGACTTCCACAAGACGGGGGCAGAAATGGCTTCCAAATTGGACGGGTCCTACCGGGTCAGGTACAAGAGGAGCCCAGCCCATCCTAACGAGCCATTGCCGGTGAACGGATACGGCGTTGAGCTGGCATTGAAGCGGACAGACTACATCGTCATTGATGACCGAGACACGGGGGGCGCGACGGTCGATGCTCCCGAGGGCCAGACAGTCCTCGGCTCTGCTCTGGATGAGATGGAGGAAATCGCCGACATCAAGCCTTTGGAGAAGTCCGAGCTCTCTTCCCTCGGCATGAAAGCTGCTACTTTTATCTTGCAGAGCGACTCTCCCTTCGACGCGCTGCTGAGGCTCACCCAAGATTTCCCCCGATACTCGACTTCCCTCGCCACTCAGAATGTCTCGAAGGAGCTCGAGGCCGAGCAGCTAGCCAATCTTGCCAATATGATCCCGCCTGGTGCCAATGCTCTATTTATGAACGGAATCCAGCTGATTGATCGCCAAGTGCAGCCCTTCGGTCTTGTTGATCTGCTGCAAAAGGAGCGAAAGCTGATCCAAGGAGTTCTCGATCTCGGCCTCACTGGCCAGGAGGCCGTTTCGCTCCTCGGACACGCCGAGGTTGCGCAGGCGAAGACGTCCGGAAGCACCAGCCGAAGATTCGACTGGCGCGACGAGATCGAGGATGGCAGGGTCATTATCTGGCTTAACAATATCGAAAAGGACCAACGTTACCAAGCCTTCAGCTCGTCTCTCATGAGCTTGCTTAATCCGGGCATGGCAGGGTCGCTTCCACAAGTTCGACGAGACATATTCAACCTTGTCGTCCCTGTAGACTTCAGCAACCCGGAAGATATACGTCTCATCGTGGACCAGCTCCTTGCATTCATGAAGCGGATGGTACCCATTCGCTTCGGCCTCGTCCCACTTACGCCTACGGAGGGTTCGGTACAGCAAGCGAAGATTATGTACTACCTGCTCGAGACGTACGGTCTCGCAGCACTGGCCACTTACTTAGAATCCTCTCTCGATGGCAAGAAAACTGCTGTGCCGGATGAGAGCCTGTTCAACAAAGCAATCAAGGATCGCACGCTCCGCCCAGAGGCCCAAGCGGTTGGGTTCAAGGACGTTCAAACGAGCGAACACTACCAGGAGTCGATCCAGCATGCGAAACATTGGGCGGCGCGACTGCAAGCCAACGGAGCTGTGCCCCCCGTTTTCTTAGACGGTCTCGGCTTCCCGCGCGACGAGTCCTGGCTGAATGCCATGAACCAGATTCTTCGCCAGGATCTGCGTGCAGTGCAGGAGAGTCTCTGGTACGGCATGATTGGCGAAGATATCTGGGTACCCGGCTTCTTCCTCGAAGACGCGATCGCCAGGCGGAACACATATATCTTCCCCGAGGATGCCAAGGACGTCACAGTTCTCGATATCAATAAGGTATATACCGAGCATGATGGTCTGTTTAGTAAGGCTCCTGTCATCGAAGCCGACGAGGGTTCGGTCAAGAATGACTGGGCCGCCCTCACAGTTGTTGCCGATCTCGACAACGTTGAGGGCAGAAAGCTCCTGCTTAGTGCGATCGAATTCCGCACAGAAAATCCAAGCGTCCGCCTCGATATTATTCATAACCCAGCAGACACATCCAAGTCGCCATCCATCACTGCTGCACAGCTCAAATCCCGCCAGGAGGATATTCTGCGTCTTTCTCAAGTCGAGGATCTGGCAGCCATTCTTGGAGGTGAAACAGGTTCGTCTGATGCAGACTACGATGTTTCGTTGGCCCGATTCCTCGCTTCCGCCAATGCCCAGCCGGGAGACAGTATTCTGATGCTCAATGGACGAGTCATTGGTCCCATCGTTTCCGCTGAAGAGTTCCAGAAAGAGGATTTCGTTCAGTTCTTGGGCGAGGAGCGCCAGAGCAGGATCGTTCCAGTGTACAAGGCGATCGATGATTTGGGCTTGACCGACAAAGTTTCAGGACCCCTAGACGGTGCCAAGCTATCTTCAGTCACCGCAGTCTCGGGAATATCAGATCTTCCCCAGGGCATCTTCCAAGACGTCCCGTCTACCAGATTCTCTGTCTTCAAGGACTGGAACACTACTCATACCTCCTTCCAGGTTGGCAATCCTGCTACCGCCACTATTTTCCTCGTGGCAGTCTTGAACCCGGCCAGCGAGCTGGGGCAGAAGTGGGCTCCCATTCTCAAGGTACTTTCCGAGCTGGAAGGCGTTCATCTCTTGGTGTTCCTGAATCCGAAGAATGGCCTGGACGAGCTACCGGTGAAGCGATTCTACCGATATGTGCTCCAGTCCGCTCCGGAGTTTGACGAAGACGGAAAGGTTGCTGCGCTCTCTGGGAAATTCACTGGCGTGCCATCCGAGGCGCTGCTAATCGCTGGTATGGACGTTCCTCCAGCGTGGCTCGTTGCGTCCAAGGTGGCGATTGACGACCTGGACAACCTGAAGATCAAGGACATCAAGGCGCGCAGAAACACCGACCAGATTGAAGTAATTTACGAGTTGGAGCACATCTTGATCGAGGGACATTCGCGAGAGCTTCCTGGCGGTCAGCCGCCAAGCGGTGTTCAGCTGGTGCTGGGCACCGAAAAGGAGCCTCACTTTGCCGATACCATCATCATGAGCAATCTGGGCTTCTTCCAGTTCAAGGCGAATCCCGGTGTCTACGACATCACGCTGAAGGAGGGTCGGAGCACGGAGATCTATACCATGGAGAGCGTCGGTGCTTCGGGGTGGGCGAAAAGCCCCAGCGACGAGGGCAACGAGATTGCGCTTATGGACTTCCAGGGTACTACGCTCTATCCGCGACTAGTCCGCAACCCTGGGATGGAGGAGGAGGACGTATTGAAGGAGAAGGAAAACGCCGCCAGCGGCACCATGGACTTTATGGCCAAGGGCTTCAAGTTCGCCGAGGGCCTGCTGGGCAAGGGCAAGGACGCCACGACAAAATCCATCTCGGATACCGAACATGCCGAGATCAACATCTTCTCCGTCGCCAGCGGTCACCTCTACGAGCGCATGCTCAACATCATGATGGTTAGTGTGATGCGCCACACAAACCACACGGTCAAGTTCTGGTTCATCGAGCAATTCCTGTCGCCCTCCTTCAAGGACTTCATCCCGACCATGGCAGCCGAGTACGGCTTCAAGTACGAGATGGTCACGTACAAGTGGCCGCACTGGCTCCGCGGGCAAAAGGAGAAGCAGCGCGAGATCTGGGGCTACAAGATCCTCTTCTTGGACGTCCTGTTCCCGCTCTCGCTCGACAAGGTCATCTTCGTCGACGCCGACCAGGTCGTCCGCACGGACATGTACGACTTGGTCCAGCACGACCTGGAGGGTGCTCCGTACGGCTTCACGCCGATGTGCGACTCGCGCACCGAGATGGAGGGCTTCCGGTTCTGGAAGACCGGCTACTGGGCCAACTACCTGAAGGGCCTCCCGTACCACATCTCGGCGCTCTACGTCGTCGACCTGCGGCGCTTCCGCGAGATCGCGGCCGGCGACCGCCTCCGCCAGCAGTACCACTCCCTGTCGGCGGACCCGCAGTCCCTGAGCAACCTGGACCAGGACCTGCCCAACCACATGCAGTTCATGATCCCCATCCATAGCCTGCCGCAGGAGTGGCTCTGGTGCGAGACGTGGTGCAGCGACGAGGCGCTCAAGGTGGCCCGCACCGTCGATCTGTGCAACAACCCGCTGACCAAGGAGCCCAAGCTGTCGCGCGCCCGCCGCCAGCTGCCCGAGTGGACCGTCTACGACGACGAGATCGCGGCCCTCGCCAAGCGGCAGCAGCAGCAGCAAGGGGGCCTGGAGACGGACGGCAGCGGCCAGAAGGTGCTGGCCGGGGAGGAGACCCACGAGGCGACCAAGAAGAATCCCAAGAGCAGGAACTTTGAGGACCCTCCTTCGCCGACTCCACCGCACGACAAGGATGAGCTGTAGGTAAGGTAGCTAGGGTAGTTTGGATCTATGTAGAATAGGAAAAAGACAGAAAAAGGAAATAGAATGAGGTTCATGATTTTTGGGGGCGCAGGCGGGAAGAGAGCCCGGCGCGACCTGCGACAATGTCTCGCTACATCTGGCTGTTCGATCATTGCAGTATTATTATCCCTCTAGACGTTGATAAAAACAGAAAATTGCATGGTTTTTCTAACATTGTCATCATAACTGTAACACGGTCGCTCCACGCCCAAACTCCAGCGCTCTATCAGGCCTTGCTCCCGCCGGATTTATCTCGTAGCTGCTACATCTATGAATACGCTGAATGGTCACAAGCTTCACGCACTGTCGATTGCATGTCTCTAGCCCCCATTCAACCTCCTGAAACGCCCCAGGTGAACTCCAAATATGCCCTCCAGCGACTCTTGACAGTAATAGAAATGCTCGTGGAAGAAAAGTGTCTTGACCGGAAGCATAAAGACCTCCATGCTCGCTAGTTAATGCGAGATGTACTGGAACACGGCACTGACGTCAGGCTCCTCGCATTCCTGTCGAAGGAGTAGATCCTGGATCGGCTTCAACCCTGAGTTGACAAAGTGGTTCCATGTGCTTGTGTCTCCGTACTGCATGGCCGGAGCTTTGATGAACTGCTTCCCATCGGGCTTGCAACGCTTGCACTTGAAGGTGTCGTGCGTGTCGCTGGTGGTATCGCCACGATATTGAAACAGCTCTCGAAGGCTGTCTAGACTAAAGTGACGTTCCACGTCCTCCGCAGAGTCAACGACGCACGAGGACAAGGATTGCTTGTGGCTCTGGCGCTGGAAGATCTTCTCCTCAATCGTACCAGTGGTGATGAAGCGGTAGACGAAGCAGTCTTTCTTCTGGCCATCTCTCCAGACTCGAGCAAGAGCCTGTTGGTCCGCGGCCGGGTTCCAGTCAGGGTCGAAGAGAACCAGTCGGTTCGCTCCAATCAGGTTTAAACCGCATCCACCGGCCTTACTCGAAAGCAAAAATACAAATTCTTGTCCGTCGGGGTCGTTAAACTTATCCACCAGCTTCTGGCGCTTGTTGACATTCATCGTACCATCCAATCGGAGAGAGCCATAACCACGGTTCCGGCAGAGACGCTCAAACAGATCCAGGGTGGAGGTATAGTTGCTGATCAGCACAATCTTGTCGTTGGTGTCGGCACGGATGCGAGCCAGCATGCGGTCTAATACCTGCATCTTCCCGCTGTACCACGGCTTGATGTCCCGATCGCGGCCGCGAGCTTCCTTGGGCACGTAGTCTTCCGGGTAGTGCTCCTCAGAACCAGGGAGATCGGCAGCGAGATCTAGGAGGTCTGGGTGGTTGCAAAGCTTCTTGAGAATGCCAATGGCCTTGAGCGGCTGGGATCCCTTCCCGCGCAGCAAGGCCTGGATTTCGGGGGAGGTAATAAAGTAATTGTACAGATCAAGCTGGAAGGGAGCCAAGTTGCAAAACACAACATGCTCGTACTTGACAGGCAAGTATTTCGACAAGATGTCGTTGGTGCGGCGGATGATGAACTTGTTCACGATGGTGAGCAGCTCAGCGAGACACGCATCACCTCGCACACGGTCCGCCTCGGAGGCGTCTGCATCTCTGCCTCGTAGAATCGGAATCTCGAAGCGCTTTCTGAACTCTAGGCGAGTGCCTAGGAGATCAGGATTGGCAAAGCTGATGAGCGAGAAGTACTCAGACAGATCGTTCTGGATAGGGGTACCAGACAAGATGACACGTCGCGAAACGTTCAAGTTGTTCAGTGCGCTGAACGTCTGGCTATCCCCATTCTTCAAGCGATGGCCTTCGTCGCAGAGCATCAGTCCAATGGGCGTGTTCTTCAGCTCCTCAACGTTCAGGCGTAGGGTTTCGTAGGAAACAATGATGATAGGCCGTGTCACCGCACGGCCGCTCGCAATGGCCCATTGGCGGAGCTGCCGTGTGAGTTCTTCCTTTGATGCTTTACCGTCGATTGCAAAGGGTGTGACGGCATCGGCGCCGAGCCACTTGGTTAGCTCATTCGCCCAGTTCCGGACCAGACTAGACGGGCAGGCGACAATGGCCTTCTGAATTTCCGATTTACCTGCGTCTGGGGATTGCTTCAACAACGTCCACAGCAGTGTAATGCACTGAAGCGTCTTCCCAAGCCCCATTTCATCAGCCATGATGCATCCGTTCGCCTTTTCGTCGATCATGCCCGTCACGCATCGGTACATGAACTTGACGCCCTCGATCTGATGGGGACGCAGCACCTTGGCCAACCTCGGGTCGATTATGACTGGAACTCTCGGGTGCTCTCCTTCTACCTTCTTCTTGATCCCTAAGATCTCGGCAAGACTCTTGTGCACCAAGGGGGCATCGAGCTTTGGGTTCTTTTCCTCTACATTCTTCTTTGTTTCCTCTGTCGCTGGCTGCAGCTTAGGCTTGTCATCGACGGTGGGATCATACAGAACGATTGCAAATTCGCCGCTCGGGTCGTGCAAAGGTCGGGCGACGAAGACGGCACCCTGGCGGAGTCCGAGGGTCGGCGGGGGCCGGTTTGGATTGTACGCATTTGTGTCTTTGTTGAGCAAGGGGACGGAAAAGGCTTTCTTGAAAACCAGGGATTTATCTTTGACCTGAAAAGTCCCGAACTTGTTGACATCTCGGTTTGCCAGAGCAAGGCGGTCTGAGTTGGTCCAGGGTTTGTCAGCATCTTGATCTCCGTCGGCTCCCTTATAGTCAACCCTCTTTCTCTTGCGAGCGGGACGATCAGAAGCGACCGTATGAGTCGCGGAGCCCGGGCATTTGAATGGTCTGTGAAGCCGTTCAAGGGATTGGGGTGTTGGCAGGCGCCTGGTTCCCGGTAAATTCTCTCTCTTGGCCAGAGGCGTTGACGCCAGCGAAGACCTGGAAACGCGTCAGTGGAACACTCAGGGCAGAATGGAGCGGCAGAGTAGGAATATCGTACATGTCGGACGAGAATACTGACGACGTCCCTACGATGTCGAGTTTCAATCTGGAGAGTGAGATGCCAGAGAAGTTGGAACGCGGTTCAAGCGACGATTAGTTAGAAATTGCACGGACAAGGCAGTCAGGCATTTGTTGACTCTCGGCGGGAAAGCGCGACGCGCGCCCGGATAGCTCGGGTGGGTCTCGCGGTCTCACGTGATCTTCTCCACCTTTCTGAGATGGGTGCGGCCGTCGATGATGACAATTTATACAGCACCGAGTTTCAATAGAGCACAAGGCAACGCATGGCGTTTCGAGAGGAAATCAGATACTGTATTGTCAAGAGAGCTTGCGTGCAGACTAGACTGGACACTTGCCATATATGGTACATTCTCTCCGGGAGAGACTAAGGAGGAAAGGATAGTTCAAAATTTGAGCCGTATTTACCAATGCTCCCATTCTAGATTCACGTGTCTCACTCGTAAATCATGGCAGCACCGTCTATCTTGAGGGCATATGACTACCGTACCTTACATACCTTAGGTACATACCTAGATATGAAGTCCACACTGGTAGGGGTCCCTCAGGGGCCGAGATCATTGTCAACATTCTTATCGCACTTATCGCCCCGCCGAACCCGCGGTAACTCTAACCCCGCAAGGGGTCTAAGCCTAGGGGAGACCGGTAGAGTGCTTTCACAAGCCAAAGCCCACCCACAAACCACCAGCACACCAAAGCAGCTTTACCTACAGGCCAACCAGATTGGTAGTATGACCTGATAGTAGTTTCGTCAAGGGATTTGTTCCCCTTCCAACCTCCCAGGCCGGCCCCTCCTCTGTCTTGACGCGGAACACAAGAGCGCAATCATGTCTGCCGATTTCTGGGCCGGATACATATCCGGTGCAGCGGGGATCATCATCGGCAACCCTCTGGATATTATGAAAGTACGCCTGCAAGCCTCCTCCACATCAACAG
>FTLB01733166.1_pt1 | contig 9947 bp, 8 predicted proteins | sample 1658291 | NCBI WGS metagenome assembly FTLB01 (sample SAMEA3914812, study PRJEB12502) | metagenome | biome: forest; material: soil | place: Canada | collected 2011-07-07 | depth 0.1 m
CCTTCGGTGGTAATGTACATCTTTAGGGTGTCGGTTTCCGTATTCTGAGGGTAGCCGAAATCGATAATTTCTGCGAAAGTATGAACCATTAGCGAGGGCCACAGAGAATGCTGATCCGCAGGGAGGCGGGCACGTACCGTCGAGAAGCTCGTATACCAGCACAAAGTTGTTCTTCACAGCCTCTTCATCGAACTTGCCGAAGTAGCCGCGGCCCAGCTGGATGAGCCGATACAGGAACTCGAAGACAAGAGCAGCATTGGCATTGCTCTTAGTGATGGCAACCAAATAGATATTCTCGTGTTTGACATGACTGAAGGTGGTGCTCCCCAGCGTCAGGATTGGTGACCGCACCTGCGCATTGCTGATGACCTGGATGCGGAAGACGTCGGCAAGTCGCGGACGGCAGTCGTTCCGAAAGGCGCGAAAGATGAGGTTTTCACCTTTTTGGTTGAATATGAGTATTCCCGACAGCATCTTGTCTGGCAACGTGTGTTGAGCTCAAGGTTGGACGTGAGGGAGCTTCGGGACACGAAATTGTCGGTAATCGTAAGTCAGGTATGCTGCGAAAGGAGTGGGGCTGGGCGAGCAACATGGCAGAAATCCAATTTGGGGTAGGGCGGTGTGAGAGAGCTCCAGGGGAATAAGTGGGGAAGCTTCATAAGCTACCACTACCTTCTTCTCAAAAAGGGGCCGTCCACCTTGCTGTGTACCGAATCAGCAACATAGCTGTAATTACGAAGTAATTATTACGCTACAAGCTGGCCGAACTACCTGACATATCTGTCTAGCTATCAGAAGCAAGTAGTCAGGAGTGTCTCGAGGCTGGCTTATAACCCCTCAGATATACTTAGGTTGAGACTTCAAGTAGGTGGACTTAAAGTATTCATAGGAAGGAGGCAAGGTTCCACCGCACTCATCCCCGATCAACTGCGCGGCGACAGAACTACAGCAATGGCCGTAAAAAAACAATATATGACAAGAAGGATGGGATCAATGAATATGTCAATCTGACCTCCAATTAAAGGAGTAACCCAGCAATGGGTATATCTGCCAGTGTATATTCCCATCAACGGGTCGATCAACAACGACATGCCTCTACTTGATGTTTACCCGGAGGTGTCATAACAACGGCATCTCTCTCCTTTCTACCAAGATTTCCAGCGATCAAGGGTATCTTTGGTACAGGAATAGAGGGTTCGTAAACTCGGGCGGCTATAATTCTACTAATTAGACTCACATCGTCCGCCAATTCGTGGAGAAAGTGCCGAATCTCCCATGTGCCGGTTAATATAACTTGTATGATGGAGGACCATCAAGCTCCGCCACCCGGGGAGGGGATGACGAGTTATATATTCGTTCCAGGTCTGGGTTGCTCTTTATATATTTGAGTTGCTAAGAGCACTGGAGTTGCCCTATCTTCACCTTGGATCAGCTTGGACCAAGCCATTGTCAAAGAGTCAGCAACACCAGGGAGCAGAGACAAAAACAATGAGAAGCTGGTTCACCATCCTACTCGGCGCGACGGCTCTGGCAGCTGATTGCACACGAGATTCGCTGAAAGCCGCCACAGATACTCTCATCGCAGCGCAGACAGCAGGCGACCCTAGCTTGTTGAAGCCCGTCTCTGACAGTCTAGTATACAGCGAAGATTTCAAACCAGCCACCCTCAAGACCGGAGTCCTCAGCCAGCCGCTCAAGATAGACCACAATCGGAGTTCGTTGGACACCACGCAGTGCGCTACATTTACCGAGATTATTGTGTCGACTGGAACAAAGCCCTCGGTGATTGGAGTGCAGATGAGGTGGAATGGCAGCAGCATCTCCAAGATCGAGACGCTCATCACCTCCCAAGGGGACTGGCTCTTCAACGTAACCGGGACACTGTACTGGTCTTCCAGGGAAGATTGGGGAACGATTCCCGAGAACAAACGCGACGACCGCAAAACCATCCAGGCCGCAGCCGACGCTTACTGCGATGTATTCAACGACAAGACTGTGCAGGTACCGTGGGGGCATCCCTGCGCGCGGCTCGAGGGGGGTTCGTACACCGGCAATGGGGGCCCCAATGATAAATGCGACGTGGGTATCCCCTCGGGAGTGAGCCTGACGGATCGCCGATACGTCATTGACGAGACTGTCGGGGCCGTCGACGTCATGATGAGCTTCTCCAATATCCCCGACAGCCACGAGTTCCGCGTTGAAGGCGGGAAGCTGCGTTTCGTTCACACCATGACGGTGATGACTGCACGCAGCGGCAAAGGGAAAGGGAAAGGCAAGGGTGGCATGTCCCGAGAGACCCTACGAGCACTACCAATGGAAGCTTAGAATCGCTGTTCAACGATATCTTCGTCTTAGGAAGGGGCTGAACTTGAGTTATAATTACCTTATACAATTAAAGAAGGCCCCGGAGTACCCGGTGTAGCGTCTGGCCACACTTTCACCTGTCTTTCGGAGTTGTTGCATCAGCCCAGCATATATCTATAGCAAACCGGCGACAGAGACCGCGATGATTTGGAATCCGTCGAAATAGTTGTGCAGTTTATTGCCCAAGCGACGAATAGTGATGCTATGACTTGATCAAGAGCTAAGAAAGCCAATCCAGTTACAAACTCAGTCGAATTTGGTACCGTTTTCTAAAATGTGTGACCCCCTATTCCACAAATGAAGCCAGTTTTTGGTTTTGAATGAATTATTAAGAAAAGGAAAAGATACCCATATTTCTCTGTACCTCGCATCTAGTGTTGCCAAGGGTTTAAACACTCTCGACTTTTACTCTGACGCCTGCCGGCTTCTCGCCGTTGGCTGCCGCGTTTGCGGCCTGGTTGCGAGTTTCTTGTCCGAGACTGACCTTGGCTTTGACAGCCTCGCGGATCTTTCCACTGTCTCGGTGCATCCACGCATGCCATCCAGACTGGCTTAGCGGCCATAGGACCTTGTTGTCAATAGTCTCGATCCAGTCTCGGTTGCTGGGCTTCGGCTTGGATGCAATAATGTCCATCTCCGCTGCAACCTGAGCGCAGTACGATTCCAGTGGCAGATCGTTCACGTCCTGGCCGAAGGGGTTCTCGATCTCACGGCCGATGAATAAGATACCGAGTATGATGTACGCCGCCGCCATGGAAGCCGGAATTGTGACCCAGTCTAGGCTTGGTAGAAGCTGGAAAGGTAGGAGGAGGATGTAAACCCAGGTAATTTGAGAAATCGAAATAGCGTAGGCAATGGGGAGAGGAGTAGTTAGGACACGCTCCGTTCCGGTAAGAACATCGTTCAGCGATGCAAGATTGTTGTCTAATGGAGCCCTTGGTTAGTATATTGTGAGCATTGCGCGGAAATCGTACGACCTACAAGCGAGGGTCTGCTGCATGGGAATGCTGAGCTGCCCGTTCTGGATAATCTCGTCGATGTAACTGGCCAGGTACGACAGTATCTCCAGGGGCAGATTACCCAGTGGGAACTCGGCTTTCTTGATTGTTTTACGTGGGTTGCTGGCTGCAAATGATACTCCAAGGTACTCGCCCGTACTTTTGAAGAAGCCATGTCGTTTCTGCGCTTTCTCTGCCTTTTCACTCTCGGCCCGGGTTGCTGCCTGGGCATAGGTGTCCAAATGTCCAACCAAAGACGCGATGTCCTCGTGGGCGGTGTACGGCTCGAAACGCAATTTGTGTTTAACTGCGACGGCATATGCAACAAGCAAGTTCATGGCAGATCTAAGAAGGTTCGTAAGCAGGGCCAGCGGCGTACTGTGCAGGAGACTTACATCTTCGCAAGGAGATCCCTCTTGGCATGCTCCCCGTCTCGTTCCCGTGCATGGATCCAAAAAACACGGCCCAACGCTTGGGATGCCGTGATCAGCTGCGCCCAGTACCGACGGCCCTCCGCGTAGCGCTCGTAGGCTGTCGAGCTGCGAAATGATAGACCCAAACCAACAACGAAACCGAGTACAGTAAGCAAGATATTGCTAATACCAACTGAAGTAACCGGTCAGCAGTGCTTCTTAGCGAAATTGGACGTCCTGGTCATCGATCGTACTGTACGTCTTGTACTTGGAAATGCATGTGATGATTGCAGCCCATGCGCCAACTGCGAGCAAGGGTATGATCATCTTGGGCAGAATGCTCCCGTGTAGCTGCATAAACATTGGCCATTTTGAATGCTTTTGCAAGTCACGAGGCCCGACCTAGGGTACAGACAGCAATGTCAACACTCGCCATTCACGCAGCGTTGGGTAGCTCGTGTGCGGGGGGGGAACGGATAGGAGCATACGAAGTAATCGTCCAGGTCCAACGTAGAGTGATTCCTACTGAATGGATGTGGGGTGTTCACCCGAGGCGACATAGGGGATTCGGGCTCCTCCTCGAGAGGGTACGGGACGGTGGTATCGCTGTTGCGGTGCACGTTGGCGAGGCCATCGTTAGAGTGGTCAGTATCCGCTGCCGGCGCGGCGGGAGCGCTGGGTGCGCCTCCTTCCTCGGACATCGTGAACCGATCACAGGTGTTAATGTGCTGAAGGAGCTGTCTGATAGTAGTAAATTGCGGGTCGTGATCTACGGCTTGTCCGCTGCCTAGTGTGAGCTCTGGGGCTTCCTGAAGCCACGAGCGAGCAGTCGAGCAAAGAAAAAGACGGATGCGAGTCGATGGACTGGTCTGGTAAACGCCAGGCACAGGACGGTTAAACACAAATAGGGCAGGTAGAAAGACAATTTAAAGAGAGAATTGAAATGTAGGTACGCAGAACAAATGCCAGGAACTGACGTGAAGAAGTTTTGGGCGGAAAGAGAGTCTCGGTTCATTAAAAAGTAAAGGTAAGGTCAGCTTCCTTCACAAGTTCACTTAAGTTTTTTCTCTCCTGCGGTCCGCTCCAGCTCCACTGCCCCTGACCCCTCGCAGACATGGATCCCGACTACGCGGTGGAGAGCCTCCCAATCGGAGCCGTCAGGCTTTAAAATGTGCCGTAACGGTTTCCCACTCCGTCCCTGCGCTGAAACACACTGTGGCATTCCCGAGATTCACCATGCAGGGGGATCACTGCCACTCGCTACTACGATCAGAGTCCAGGCCATTTGTCAAAGCGCGTCACTTACTTCTCACCTGTAGTTTTTAAGGTCATATCGATGATGAAGTTGAGACTAACGAGGAAAGAAGAGCAAGGCACAGTATACGTTTTTTTGGTTGTTTTTGGGGAGGTATACTTGGTTACAGGGGCAGTAGCGATGTGTGACTTGGTTACGCTCTCCTTAGGATGCGAGATTGGGCCTGTCCAGTGTAGAGCGTCACAAACGTCAGGCAACGCCCATTCCAACCCGACCCCACATCATATCAAAGCTCGAGCGCTGATGCCAAGCCTAACTCTTCGATTTAGCGCTGACCTGAGTTGGCATGTACCCGGCACTACCTGCAGATGTTAAAGGATTTTCTATACGGAGTACCTAGAGGTACGAAGTACAGAGGCCAATACCTAAACATATTGAGAGTCAGCATCTCGATGTGCCTCGGTCTTGTGTACACCTCCCAGTGGCCCACGGACCCTGCGGCTCGTACAGCGGCAGAGCGTAGAAAGTGGAGCGCGTCTAGGGTTAGGCACATTAGGTATAGAGGCTCGAGAGAGGCTGGGAAGTTATTAACGAGCGCCACCAATCGCTAAAACCCGGGGAAACATCCCAAATGTTTCAGCTTTTCTGCACCCGCATCGATGTCGTGGCACAAATTTGAAGATCAACTTTTGAATACTGGCCCCATCCAATAAGAAAGATGGCTATACCAAACCAAGATGCCCTAACAGCAAACGTCACTACCACAGCTCATCTCAACGATCATGTCATCCGTGCCACTTGAACGAGAGTTCCGTCAATTTGTTGCTCCAGCAATTCGTAAAGCAAATAGCAACCTATAGCTGCCGCCTTACAGGTTATCCGGTCCGAATTCTTCAGTTGGAAGCATAGCCGGGCGCTTCTGTCTGGTTTGGCAATAGATGATCGTTAACGCGAAAGTGCTTCGACGTTGAGTAAATACGGGCCGCAAAAGTAAAAGACCGGTGCTCGTACAATTGTGATCATGGCCCGTGAAAAGAAGGCACAAATATGGGCGGAAATGAATAAGTTAGCCTCTCAAATGTTCCATATAGGAGCTTCTTGCAACCCTCGATGTCAAGGGATAGCTACCTCTAGGCAGACCATTGAGGCAAAATTTCACCCCTGTAAGGCTGTAACCGCCGGTTTAAGAGTATGTAAAAGCTCTTACTTTAGAGTCCCGGGGGGTTTGTTGTCCTACGTGCTCGGGAGTTTCTTTAGAGTATTACATGAGCTTCCATGGACGCTCAGTAACTAGCTCTAGTTCTATCTCGAAATATTTGAGTCCCAGGGAAGTAAAGCTGATGACTATCAACTAAGTATTGACTATCATCTGAGTTTCGACATGCAACGTCTTTAGCAGCAATACCGTTGTCTAAGAGCTCTGTGTGATATGTAGCTCCTCATGACAACCGTTTATCAGTCTGGCGCCATGAGCATTCAGCGCTGCATTTTCTCGCCAGGACCTATTTGAGCTAGTGGGCAAGTTAACCCGCTCCTCAAATTGGAGAAATACATGCTTGGTATCAAGTTTTCGAGAGCTGCAGGAACTGGATAGATCAGCTGAGCACACTGGACAGAGCGTCGGGAAGATGGCGCGCGCATGCCTAGGAGAAAATGTATCAAGGATTCCGACAAGATAAGAGTTACCTAGATAGTTATAGCCTAGTTCAAGTCAATGTAATCGAGGCTAGTCGACTGGTCGTGCCTTTTCACAGCTTGAAGCATAGAGCTAGCTGCTATAAGTTCTTGATAGTCTTGGTCGTCTTGTCGCCAGCTCGTCTTGCATACCGAAACAGGAAACGTCCAGTCAGTCACAAAACACCGCTCGAATATGAGATGCTGATTGGCAATTTGGAAAGAGATGCTCCAAAAAGGTCCATTTTCTAGAGCGAAAAGGCCTATCCGGGCGCTGTATGCGATGCCGCAAACAACAGGCTTGATGTCGTGATCGACCCCCCTGCGCACCCCACGCGAAGCCTTTGTCGCAGCCAATGAGCGTCGTGCATTCCCTATGGACGAGGACGAAGCAGCCCACAACAGACGGATGTCGCCATCCTAGAGTCTTGAGGATTGGAGTTTATCATTAAATTTCGTGGGTCGGATAAACAGTAAGCTATTATTTATTATATATGCCAGAGCCAGGCCCTGATTAACGTTCATACCACACCAAGAACACGACCGACGGTCGACGCAGCTCTATTAAAACCGAGGCTTAGAGTACACCACTATCATGACGGAATCAGCTCAAATCGGCCATTCAGAGGGCGTCAATGACGAGAAAGAAGTCAGAGGGCCTGGCAACAGCAATGGACACTCTGAGTCTGATTCTGAGGGGGCCGAGGCGCAAGGCATCAACGAGGCAGCTCTGCTTCGCAAGCTTGATGCCCGGCTTCTCCCAGCTGTCGGCATCCTCTACCTTCTCTCATTCTTAGATCGTAGCAACGGCAAGTAACATGTTGCACTAAAGGTCGGGGTTGTCGAGTCTCATGCATTGCTGACAAGCTTCCAGTTGGTAACGCCAAGATCGAGGGTTTAGCAGCGGACTTGGGCATGAGTGAGTCTTTCTCCTATACAATCTGCAACGGCCAGTCCAATGCCCACGGAGGCTTACGATGACTAACAATTGCAGCCGGAAATCAGTACTTGACAGGCCTCACGCTATATTTCATAGGCTATGTTCTCTTTGAGGTCAGTGTGTTCCGTTAACCCTTCTCATATCACCGGAAGGCTTATCATAGCGTCGCGAAGATTCCTTGCAACATTATCCTCAAGCGAACCACACCGCGCTTCTGGCTTCCCACTCTCACCATCGCCTGGGGAATCGTCGCCACCTTACTTGGTGTGGTATCCAATCTAGCTGGATTCTTTGTAGCGCGCTTCTTCCTCGGTGTCGCCGAGTCTGGGCTCTTCCCCGGGGTTGTTTACTACTTTTCGATGTGGTACAAGAGACGTGAGAGACAGTTTCGTGTCTCGCTGTTCTTCAGTGCTGCGGCCCTAGCTGGCTCGTTTGGTGGAATCCTTGCCTATGGCATTGGCTTCATGAAAGGTATCGTCTGGCCGAACGGATGGCACTGGATTTTCATCCTGGAGGGTCTTGCCACAATCGTGGTCGCTGTTGCGGCGTACGGTTTCGTGCATAACTACCCAGCCACAGCAAAGTTTCTCACCGAAAAGGAGCGAACCTTCATCCAGAACCGCTTGGCGGCCGATTCCGATGCAACTCATGATGAAGCATTTTCCTGGGGAAACGTGCTCAAAGCAATCAAGGATCCCAAATGCTGGCTCTACGGGTTGAGTTTCCACACCATGAGCCTTCCCCTATACACATACTCCCTCTTCCTCGTAAGTACACAGAACGTAAGGCAGCTAGATTTGCTACAGCGTCACTAACATCGAGGTGCCAGCCCACGATTATCACAAACCTAGGATATACCGCAGCCAACGCGCAGCTGCTTACTATTCCTCCCTATGCGTTCGCATTTGTTACCACGCTCAGCATTGCCACACTTTCAGAGCGGCTACATAAGCGTGCTGTCTTTATAATCGGCTCTGCCCTGTTCGCGGCTATCGGATACATTATTCTACTGTCTAATACCGACCCCGTGCGGAGGCCGGGTGTCTCATACGTAGGCACGTTCTTTGCCGCCGGTGGCATCTATCCTGCCACTGCACTGTCCCTGTCGTGGCCAGCCATCAATGTCTCGGGACAGACGAAGCGGGCCGTCGCGAATGCCATGCAAATCAGCATTGGAAACCTAGGGGCCGTTCTGGGAACGCAGTTGTACAGGGCTACGGATGGCCCACGATATATCGTTGGACACAGCTTTGCCCTCGGATATCTTCTCAGCAACGTGGTTGTGTCGCTGATTCTCTATTTCATCTTGTCAAGGGAAAATACCAAACGAGAGAGTATTACAAGTGAAGTTCAGGATATCGGAAATCTCCAGGACTGGGAGGGCGACGAAGATCCCCGTTGGAGGTTCCAGTATTAGCCAAACGCATTACTATAATTTTCGTTTCTTGGGGTTTGCGGCTTGTCTTCTATACTAATGATACTCATTAATCCATTGCACTGTGGTTTGTCTTCGCTGCAATGCATCATACAAAAATACCCAGACCTTAATTACCTACTTGCTACTGTACCTGGCAAAGCTTGGCTTCGCGCGAAATCCGCTAACTAGATAGATCGTAAGCATCACGGGGCTGTGCGCAGGCTGAAATCCGTGCGAGCCATGCACTGTAAGCTGATCCGCTACAGCACCCCACCACCGCGGCCGTCGCCAGAAACCTCCCCACCTCTCGTCAACAAGCGCTCTCCTCAGCGAACTGCGGCGTCGCAGAGAGCATCATGAACAGTCGCCCGACATTTGCGCGCGAATTACTAAGGCGGCTTCAGGATGAGCAGACGCGGCGCTTTAGTCGTACGTTAGAGCGTGCCGGGCTGCCGGAGTACAACGTGGAAGACGCGTCTGACATCAACCTGCTGTTTTCTCGCAGCACTCCTCTCTCATTCTCTCTCGGAACCGGGGCGGAGATCTACGACAATGTTTTAATTCCCTCTATTCTATCAGCAAAGTTCGAGGTCATTCTTGTCACTTGCTTCTGGGCGCGATCAAAAACCCAATCTGCGCTCTCCGATGCTCTCTCCGAGCTCGCTCGTCGTCGAAGGGCTGCCATCGAGCACCAGCTGTCTCATGGCGGCCCCCTAATTCCCGTCCTGCGCATCCGCATATGCCTTTCCTCGTTGTCACTATTGCAGAAGCTATTCCATACTAGCTCTCGCGATGGTTATGTTTATCCTCCGTCGTCATGGCCCTCGGCTCTTGGTCTGCCAGACGAGTCCCTCCTCGCCACGGCGCGCATCGATTTGCAGGTCAA
>FTLB01218220.1_pt1 | contig 9944 bp, 4 predicted proteins | sample 1658291 | NCBI WGS metagenome assembly FTLB01 (sample SAMEA3914812, study PRJEB12502) | metagenome | biome: forest; material: soil | place: Canada | collected 2011-07-07 | depth 0.1 m
TAACGCCCATCCCCCGAGTATTCAGGGGCCCAGCTCATCCACTGATTTCGATACTCTTATCCCTTCTGTCTTTCGGATGCGATCGGCGCCGTCTGCCGTACGAATTACAAAAAATGAGAACCTTACCCACATGGAATGCCAAGACTAGGCCGAACCGGGGTGTCGCCCAGGGGGGCCCACGGCGAATAACTCGTGATCGAACTACCACCGTTCGCCCCCCATTTCTCCGCACTTCTATCCCACCTTGCCCACCTTCGTCAACGGAAGTTCACCTCAAGGGCTCGGACAGCACATCGGATACAGAACAACATCCTGAGCTCGACACTGTGCATGCGATTGACAAGATGCCGTCCGACTGCAAACGCGCGTGCGACTGCTGCAACATCAGAAAGATAAAATGCCCTGGAGGTAGCCCTTGCTCTCGTTGCGTGGCCGCCGGTATCGCCTGTACGTCACTGCGAGAGCGGAAGAAATCTGGCCCGCGAAACCTCCGCCAGTCGAAAGCCAAGATTCTGAAACAGCAAACTGCTGCTTTCGCTGCTGCAACTTCTCCTTCCGAGTCTCAATTCTCTGCTACAGATATCTCACCTTCTCTATCGGCACTACTGTCCCTTCCAGTATCTGCCTCGCCGTGCACGTTCGCTCTCGATGATCAACCGCTCTTCACGGGCACCTTCCTTCCCTCGCCCGCATGGGATCTTCACCGCATTTCGTTCCCCGTGTTACAGGCCGTGATTCTACTCTACCACGAAAAGCTCTACGGAATATGGCCCTTGATACACGCGGAGGATATACTCTTTCGTCTCGAGACCGAGCCCAATGACCCAGAGGTCTACGCACTTGCTACTGCTCTCTGTGGTGCAACTTTGAGCTACCTCGACTGTAGCATCTCCCAGGAGCCTCTCCCAGAACCACTGAGAGCTGATGCTTTCGTGGCAGAGAGTCGCAGAGTGCGGGGCACGTTTAATTACATGGAACCTGTCGGGCTCAACACGGTCCTCACCAGCTATTTCCTCCATATGCACTATGGAAGACAGCTATCCAGAGGCCAGATGGCCGCTTTCTACATTCGTGAAGCCATCACTTTTGCCCACATCCTTGGTTTGCATCTCGAGTCGGCCTACTGCTTCCCACCCTGGACACCGCGCGAACAAGCCGTAATGAGGCGCGTATATTTCCTTCTGTTTATGACGGAGCGCTACCTCTGCGTTCAACAGGGACTTCCAACCGTCCTGGAGAGCATGAGCCTCCCCGACGTTCTGGAAGGCGATGAGCAGCACCCAGAAGTTGTCGGCGGGTTCTTCAATCTAGTCACCCTCTTCAGCACACCGGGTAACAATTTCTTCAGCAAGTGGACCAGCCGCACGGGAGACGTTGGTATCAGCAAAGAGCAGCTGGTGCTCATCCAGAAGGCTCTGCAGCGGCCGCAATTTGACATGCATACCGGTCACGGCGCGCACGGCGCGTCTCACAGACCCGATGGACTGAGGGACCCCAGCCCTGACAATCCGATTCAACTCGTCGACATCGTAGTAAGTCAGCACTGGATCCGCTCACTCGCCTGGAAACTGTCCATTCTGCTGGGCTATGTATCGACCACTTCTCCCTCGTCGAATGCACTCTCCGTCACGTACCCCCTCGAGATCGCGGCGGACACTCTCCGCGGCATCCACATGTTTCCGAAGCAGTCCTTCGAGGCCCACGGGCCGGGAATGGAGGCCAAGATGTGCGAGATTGCGACAGTCCTCGCCGATTCTATTCTCTGCAGCCCTCCCGAAGGTGCTCTAAACATGATGTACAAAGAGGCCGGAGCCAAAGCGGTCCTTAAAGGGCTAGCCGATCGTATCTTCGAGACACAGACGATGAACCCTACAGTACGAGATGCATTGGCAGGGAAGATCGACTTGGTGTTTAAGTGCTCCGAGATGACCCCAACTATTTCGCTGCACACGGAGCTGGACGACGAACACAAGGAAGATGATGCCATCCAGTTCATCTACTAGATTGCGACTAAGCTCCACTTGCTTCCCCCCATACACTCACATTTGGATCCTGATGAAGGCCCAACTGAGTGCACGAGTCCGCGCTGCCGTATTTCATACGGCACTCACTTCGTCTGTGACAAGAATATCGATTTGAGTGTGATACCGCATAACCCACGGTATCTCGACATGCCGGAAATACTACGAGAAATAATGCAGCATGCTTCGATCCATCGTGATCGTACGGCAAGATTTCGCATAATCACGGATGACTGAGCAATATCTACATCTTCTAGGATGTTGAGCCAAATGGCAATTATTTGCGCATTGCATGCTTTCGTACCCCTATCGGGTACCATCGATATTGGACAGTGGATTATCTCAGTAAGATGAGAACAGGATACGCTTCGCATCATATATTCAGATTGAAAAGTATGCTTCCTTCTAAAATTTCGTAAAGTTAGACTTTCTCGTCATAACTGTTTCGCTGACATTCGCTCGGTAGCGGATCTCTGGATAAAGCACCTCCCCAAGGGGCGTAGGCAAACCCTCATTTTTGAACATGACAATAGCAATGTTGCAAGCACAGGGATACACGAGTAAGACGGAATGAGCTTTATTCACACGGATGATGCGCTACGCGTCTAGGAATATACATGATCACAAGGTAGTACTCGTGATCTCTCGAGGAAGGTTACACGATTTGTATGACTATTTGTATCTTTCAAACCGCGATGTGACTTTCTTCCGCCGTCTGCTATTAGCCTTCTATAATTGCAGCGAGATCTCCGTAACGAAATCGTGTACTACATATGGGAGATGTATAATAACCACCTGGCCTCAACCGTTGCCATGTTCTCATCCAGCCACTCTTCGTCTCCAAAACTCCAGATACATGAGTTCTCCGAAATGGTCCCTGTCTCACTCGACATGATGTATTAATGATGGCTTCTTGCTGTTGTATCTTTGGAAGGTTTCGTAGGCGATTTATCAGGACGACCCTGCTTTATCCTCCTGCGCAAGCCTTCTCCAACTTACCGGGTAGTTACTCGCAATCCTAAACTCCTCTGCATCCGCCTGCACCCTCTTCATCAGACCTTCTCGCCAGCCGCCTCTTGTATCGTCCACCCACATCAAAGCATCCCCAAGAGTCCAAGACAAATACCTCTCTGCTCTAGCTCCGTCTGGTGATTCCAGCAAGCCAATTGCCACATCTGCAATCTCCGGCCTGCTATCACAAATATAGAACACCGACGCGGAGCAACGCTTGCAGAAATACCGCTGCGCACCTGGTGACGACTGATAGTATCCTAGTGTTCCGACTTCTGGATTAGCCATGTCCACCGCTGCCTTCATCTCTGCCATGTCCTTCGGGAACGCGCCGCCGTTCGCTTGAGATATGTCAGCCAGGTCCGTAAACGTCCAGTTCACAATGTCGACTCCGAACTGCAGCCGACAGGAGTCGCACACGTCGAAACTGGCGAGCGACTTGTTCGTCCTGGGATCGATGAACCATGGGACCTGGCCTCTCTCCATGCTAGCGTAACGTGCACCGTGCAGGAGTAGCTGGACACCCTTGCAATGACACGAGATAGGTAAGGGCTCTTCCCCTCGCTGTCCTTCGGGTCCCGCGGAGGCGGGCAAGCATGGCAAGTCCCAAGGGACTCCTCCAGAGCGCTCCCGGTAACGAGGAACCTCGTTTCCGTCGGAATTTGGCTTTTTCAGCCAAACAGAGGCTCCGCCGTCCTTGGTATCCTCGACGTAGATATGCTTGGTGTGCCTGACGAGATCTGTGTCGATGTTCCTCAAGGTCCCGGTAAAGACACCGAGCTGGCTCGGATACTTTTTCGTTTCGTAGAACATCAGGGTTGAACAAGTCCCGCAGAATCGATAAGTGATGTTGGGGGAAAACTCGTAGCTTTGCAATCCGGCAATGTCGAAGGCTGCGCGCGGCTGTGGCCATATCGTCACAGCCACGTACAGTGCGCCGGTGGAATGACGACAAGAGTCGCAGTGGCAGACATTCCCTTCCAAGGGTAACTGGGATACCGAGACTTCGGTGCTGAATGTATGAGTTTTGCAAAGACATTCTGCCGTGATTACGGCAGTGTGCGACTGAGGAGCCATCGTCAACCAGGAAGAGATTGGAGCGGTAATAACTGGCTTCCGCACCGGGTTCTGTCGCTTATAGTAAAACGGAGGTTGTAGATGCAAATCTATTATTATATCGAGGTTACGGCAGAAACAAATTCCGGATGGTGGTGTTTCCCAAAGGTTGGTTTCGTGCACATCGCACAGATAAACCCCGGTTTAATTTCGTCATTTGGTGAACCCCCTCATTATTTCGGGGGTTCGCAATGCTACATTTACGAACGCACCCGACGCTTCACACACAAAAGATCGACTAATATAAATCAACTTGTCTTTGAGCACCAGAGGGTCACGTATCGGGTACGTGGGGAATACTCAGTCTATTTCATATACCGAGGATTACCTGCTTTCAGCCAAGCCCGATCTGCCTGAGGCTCTCTGCTTAGTCGTCATTCGGTTCTCAGTCCCGTTAGAGGGCCTTTCGAGAGTCTATTACATGGTTGGCTATAGAAAACCAGATGAGATGTTCAAACGGTCGGAAGGGATAAACAAAGTAGCTGTCTCGAGATAAAGACAAGCGGTGATAGACCGACGAGCTGGGAACAGGCTTCCAGATATCGCAGTGGCCACTAAACCATGGAGCCGCGTAACTGCGATATAAAATATCTTGATGATCGTCGGTATTTATCTATATCATGATAGACTAACTGGGAGCTTGCGGTACTGCAGTCAAATAGTCAATGGCATACAATAACTTTTAGTACTCAGACGCGATTCTCTGCGAATCTACGATTAAATAAACAAAGACACAAGGGGCTGAAACCTAAGGCCAATCCTTCTAGTGCAATGGTTTTTTTCTTTTGCAATGTTTATCTTGAAGACGAGGCTATGGTATGATAATCGAGCGGGAATGAACAGTGCGTCCTTCCGGGCTGTCAACACGCTGGAGGGTGTGGTACCCACCCAAGAAGTTGCCTGGTTCTCAGTCTTTCATATGCACCAAAAATTCATGGCCTCTTGGGGGCCACTCTGCCCGCGGACGACACAGCAATAGATTATTGCACTGTTGTTTCCTTACCGCATCTGCTACACAAACAAAAATATCTAATTTGAAGCAATAGTTGTCCAAGAAGCTTGTGCTAGTTCCCTGGCACCCTGCAATATGTCTTCTAACGGTAATCAAAAGTTGAAGTTCGCTGCATTGACGGTACAGATGATGCAACTCGGTGCTGGTAAGGCTCGCTGTTTAATTCTACTGTGTTGCGACAGAGCCTCGGTGAGTAATGTTCCAAACATAGAAATACGGAACAGGGGGTTTACGTCCTCTTTGGGCAATAGGAAGGGCCCTTTTTGCGCCACCAGTCTCAATTGATGGATGAAAAGTTCAGCTGGCTGGTGTTCGCGACCAACAGGCAAACCCCAGATGGTGTGCGAACCAGCGTGAGGTTGAGGCGCTGAGACTGCTCTGTCGCGAAGCAGGGGTATTAATTGAGCAGCCGCTCGCTGTCCCACCCCACCAAGTTTCATGTCCTTGCTTTACCCTCTTCCTTCACCTTTCCTGTTCATCGCTTGTTCCTGGCGAAGATATCTTGTTCACTGGACAGTTTGAGTTGAGATGGCCGACGACAGACAGAACCGCGTGGCCGCGTGGGTACGAATATAAACCTCTTGAAGAAGCTCATATCCGTATCCTTCATCTGCAGCCAGTCGGGACCCAAAGCGACAGCCTCGTTGCCGAGATATCGTCCGAAGAGCTAGTCGAAGGCATCGTCGGCTATGCCGCCCTATCCTGGGAATGGGGGAGCGAAAAGCCGAACGAGATCATCCGGATCAAGAACAAAAATGACGACAAGTCCAAGATTTCATCTCTGATGCTGAAGCCTAACCTCCTGAAGGCGCTTCAGCGTCTCAGGAAAAGCGACGAGGTAGTGCGACTCTGGGTGGATGCGCTCTGCATCAACCAAGCCAGAGACGACAACCAGGAAAAGAGTGAGCAGATTGCCATGGTGACCAAAATTTACGGCATGGCCGAGCAAGTGTGCGTATGGCTGGGGGAGGAACGGGACGAGAGCACAAAGGCGATAGAATACATCCACCAGCTGGTCCAGCTCGAGGACGACAATCACATTGCAGCGCTGGAGAACAACAACATATTCAACGCGAGCAGATTGGTCCCTCTCACCAAGTTCCTGAAAAGAGGTTGGTTTAGCCGACGGTGGGTGGTCCAGGTAAGTAAGAGGACGGCCAAACGTTGTGTCATTTATATACTGAACAACTACCCACGATTAGGAAATCTCGATGGCTCGCGGAGCAACAGTATACTGTGGCGCACATAAAGTTGACTGGAAAATCCTTGCCGACGCCATCGCACTGCTCGAGAAGGTTGGACGCGACGGATCTATCAACAGAATCCTGAAACGCCTATCGGTGACCAAGCATGCACCAGAGTATATCGGCAACGTTTCCTCGCTACCTGCCTACAGGCTGGTTCAAAACACCACGGGTATATTTCGGGGGCAAGACAAGCGGGTGATCCGCACATGGCGCTATACATTGGAGGAGCTGGTCTCGTTCCTAGCTGCATTTCAAGCCAGCCGGTTACACGATACCATCTACGCGGTTCTTGGTCTCGCTTCTGATGTCGAACCGGTTCATAACAAAGACCCCAAGCAGGGGATCTTCAGGGCCGGGACAAAAATCGCCACGGTCCGTCTCTCCAAGAACTTCGAGGTCAACTACAATACGCCGCCGCTCGTTGTGTTTAAAGATTTCCTCAAGCATGCAATTACGAAATCGGGATCGCTCGATATCATCTGCCGCCCTTGGGCCCCTACATCCGGCTTGGATGCCGACGGAAACCCGCAAGTCATCAAGCTCCCGTCATGGATCCCAGATCTCTGTCGAAAGCCATTCCGGGCGACGAAGCAGTTAAACATGGTTCGCTACAATCCCGATCCGCTCGTGGGACCTAGCACGTTCAGGCACAAGTTTTACTGTGCTTCGGGCACCGAGAAAGCAGAGTGTGATTTTAGAGATTTCGAATACCCTCACTCCCTTATTATGGGCGTCAAAGGCTTCCAGCTTGGAAAGATCGGAGAGATCTGGGACAGCGGCCAGTTTGGCAATATTCCAGCGCGATGGTTAACAGCCGGGGGTTGGGAGAACGAAAGCGAACCTCCCCCCGATGAGCTGTGGCGTACCTTGGTCGCAGACCGAAACTCACAAGGTGACGATCCGGAGGGCTGGTATCCCATGGTCTTCCAGTCGGCGGCAAAAGAGAGAGGAATCCATTATGGTTTTGAGACTCAGAGACTAATCAATGAAGGTACAAATGTGGCCGTTGCCGAGCTGTTTCGTCGAGTCCAGGCCGTCGTATGGAATCGGAAGTTGATCCGCGTGCGAGGGAATTTCATGCTCTGGCTTGCAGGTAAGGGAGAGAAGAGCAAACGGGAAGGGGAGGTGGAGGATGGGGAGCATGACACGGAGCCTGACACAGAGCACGACACGGAGCAAGACGAAGAGCAAGAGATGGAGCAGGAGGAGACGAAAGCAGGAGATTCCAACAGAGAGTTGGGCAGAGCACTGAACGGTGTGCAGATCGGAGAGCGGAGACACAATGGAGATGTGCATGATGAGAAGATAGACGAAGCAAAGGAAGCGGAAGTCCGGAGGCAGGAGAAAGGGGTACAAGAAGAAGTGGAGGAGAAGGAGGAGGAAGCTGCAGCCCTTGGGCTGGCACCAAATGACGTGCAAAAGAATGATCTTGTCTGCATCGTATATGGCTGCAGCGTGCCTCTGATTCTACGACCGAGTGGTCCCAACGGGACGCAGACAAACGGGACGTCATCGTTTGGGTCTACCTCCACCGAATTCGAGGACACACAAACATCTGACGAAACTTACACTCTGATAGGCGAGTGTTATATCGATCATATGATGGACGGAGAGGCAATGGCCTACTTCGAGAGTCGAAGACTGACAGCTCGTCGGTTTAAGCTAGTTTAGATTAACCAAATGGAGAGATATAGCGGTTATCATAGGCGTCGACGACAAAGCAGGTGCACGTAGCTAGGAATTCCCTACAAAAAGCGTTTCCCTATTCCCCTTAGGTTTTATTTTGGGAATAACCCGCGTTTGGTATTTTGAGAGGTGATAAAACTGGACAATTTCGCAGGGCTGCGGATATAAAAGGAAGAGCATAGCAGTACCGACCGCAAGAAAACAGGACAATATTAGGCTGGCACTTCTGCTGTGTCTATGACTTCCTGCCATTTATATCCGTGCTGTGCTAATATCCCTGCTGTGCAGATTTTGTGTCAATCGTGATTCCGCGGAAAGGGCTAGGCGCCGCGATCCAAGTTAGCGACGTCGAGATACGAAACGTCCACTGCCAGCAGATCGATCTGTTTATCTTGATCTAAATCTGAAGCTATTCCTGGTTGTGGGGAGTCGTGGATCTCGGCTCGTTGGCCCCCCAACAATCCCCATGCCAAAATAAGTGGGGTGACATAGATTTTTAAGACCCGAGGTTAAGCCGGGCAGGGTTTTCCCTCCAGTTTCCCCACAGCCAAAATCATTTCCACTTCTTCCTCCCTCATCTTCATTTTCACCGAAGATTAACCAAACTCCCGAACTTCACCCGTCTCATTCACAAGCTTCTTTCTCCGAAGGCCGCAGTAAGTGCAGAGGAAATTCCATCCAAGAGAAAACAGTGAAAAGGCAAGAAGCTAATCGCCATGGGAGGCCCAACTGAGAGCATTTCCGCGTCTGCTAAAGGTATGTTTCTGATCATGCTCGAGATACCGAAGAGATACTGACACGATGTAGGCAACACTAGCACACGCATCTCCTACTTGAACGCTGACTCGCTCCTTTCTGACGGTATGTTGAACCCGACGCCAATGATGCTCATATCATGCTGAGACCAATGCGCATAATGCAGATCCTCCTCCGTATACAGGCGGACAAAACATGGAGAACATCGAACTTGACGAGCGCATCGCCAACCGCCATGTCGCCAAACCCCACGGCGGAACTGCCGATGAAGAGCGTCCCGGCATGAGCTTCACCAACCAGGATGGCGTTAACACAAGCCCCAGCGACCAGGGCGGTATCAATATGTTCCGCACCAACCCCAACGGCGGAACTGCTCAGGAAGAGCGTGTCGGCATGAACCTCGCTAACCAGGATGGTGTCAACACGAACCCCGCCCACCAGGGCGGTATCAATTCTGCTGCCGATTTCAATTTCAACTGTCACCTTGACAATCCCCTCCGTCTGATTACCAACCCACTCCGCGAATGCTTTCGAGAGATATCACACAGCGCCTTTTGCTAGGTTCTAATGGGCTGTGCGGTCATCCTGGGACCCGCCGCCTTCCTTCTTTATACCTATTTGACCAAGGCTCGTTAGCTAGGGCAAGGTGGCGTTCTGACGGATATGGGAGGAGAATATGCAGGCGCTGAGGACTTGTGATTTTGCGGACGGAACCATCGTGCGGCCGAACTTCCTGGCACTCTACGGGTGAAGAGGAGGAATCAGGGAAGCAAAGAGTGGTATTCCGCAGGCAGTGGTTGTTCTAGCATCATGGACATGGAATCATGAATTGAATGCCGTCCGTTCCTACATTTCTGCATGTTTGTGTCACAGCACAGGGCTGGTGGTAGGTTTCGATGAGCCCCCGTGGGAGCGTCTTTGTGGCGACTTGGTCAAGACCCTCAGTCCGTTGAGAGTGATGGCGCTACATCGTATCATGTTTTTTAAGCCAGACTCACTTCGCAATAACTCGAAAACACTGCTTTAAGAAATAGAGGGTAATATTGCCGGTGGGTCAAGGGTAAGACAAGAGTAAGCCAAGGATAAGTCAAGGGT